>ERZ795061.5301-NODE-5301-length-10603-cov-5.027493_pt1 | contig 10603 bp, 9 predicted proteins | sample MGYA00375145_ERZ795061 | MGnify/ENA primary metagenome ERZ795061 (study PRJEB30190, sample SAMN05720144) | anaerobic digester metagenome | isolation source: active sludge of municipal wastewater-treating anaerobic digesters | place: USA | collected 2014-12-22 ... | reverse complement strand
GTATCATGCCCGGTTCCGACGCGGCGGCCGGCATAACGGGGCTCTTGTGGAGCACCACTGATCGCTGTCGCTTCGACCCGGCAAGCTCATCCCGCCTGCCTAATTACCTACATCAATAAGGAGTAACGCCATGTCAAAAGGGCACAATCTACAAGACCCTTTTCTCAATCTGCTGCGTAAGGAGCGCATTCCGGTCTCGATTTTTCTGGTCAACGGCATCAAGCTTCAGGGCCAGATCGAGTCTTTCGACCAATTTGTGGTGCTGCTGAAAAACACCGTCAGCCAGATGGTCTACAAGCACGCCATCTCAACCGTGGTTCCTGCCCGCCCGGTGCGCCTGGTGACCCCGATGCCCGGCGACGACGATGCCGATGCGGACCTCTGATTGACGCCGACCACCCCGGAAATCGCCGAGACGGCTGTCCTCGTCGCCGTTGAACTGAAGGGTAACGACGCCGGCGACCGACAGGAATTCACCGAACTCGTACGCGCGGCAGGCGGCGCGCCCGCTGCCACACTCACCGGTCGCCGCAGCGCCCCCCACGCCGGAACCTTCATCGGTTCCGGCAAAGTCGCCGAACTGCGTGAGCTGGTCGTCGCGACCGGTGCGACCATCACGATTTTCGATCACAGCCTGAGCCCCAGCCAGGAGCGCAATCTCGAGCGCGCGCTCGACTGCCGGGTGCTCGACCGCACCGGGTTGATTCTGGACATCTTCGCCCGCCGCGCGCGCACCCACGAGGGCAAGCTGCAGGTGGAGCTGGCCCAGTTGCGCCATCTACTGCCGCGGCTGGTCGGTCGCGCCACTCACCTGGCGCGCCAGCAGGGTGGAATCGGTCTGCGCGGCCCCGGGGAAACCCAACTCGAAACCGACCGGCGCCTGGTGCGTGGCCGCATCGCCAGCCTCGAGCGCAAACTTGAACTGGTGCAAAAACGCCGGGAACAGGGCCGCGCCGCGCGCCGCCGGGGCGAGGCGCCCACGGTGGCGTTGGCGGGTTATACCAACGCCGGCAAATCCACCCTGTTCAATGCCCTGACCGCCGCCGGCGTACTGGCGGCGGATCAGTTGTTCGCCACCCTCGACCCTACGCTGCGACGCTTTTCCGTGCCCGGTATCGGCCCCGTGCTGCTCGCCGACACAGTGGGTTTCATCCGTCAGTTGCCCCATCAACTGGTCGCCGCTTTCCGCGCGACACTCGAAGAGGTAGCCAGCGCTGACCTTGTGCTCCACGTCATCGACGCGGCCAATCCGGACTGGCAACACCAGGCGCGCTGCGTCGACGAAGTGCTCGCAGAAATCGGCGCCGGGGACGTGCCGGTCCTGCGCGTATTCAACAAAATCGACTTGCTGGAAGCATTGCAGCCCCATCTGGACCGGGACACGTCCGGAATCCCCATCTCGGCATGGCTGTCCGCGCACACCGGCGTCGGCATCCCTCTGCTGCTCACCGCATTGAGCGAACGTCTTGCCGGTGATCTGGTCCTTCACAGCTGTCATCTGGCGCCAACGCATGGGCGTCTGCGGGCGCTGCTGTATGCGGCAGCGGCGGTAACCGCGGAGAGTCCCGCGGATGATGGTGGTACCATAGTGGGCCTGCGCATACCCGCCGCGAAATTACAGCGGCTGCTCCGCAGCGAGGGGCTGGCCACAGTACCCGACGCTTCGTTATCGACTCAAACGGGGGCTGCTGGTTTGCGCCTCGAAAAACCGCTGTGCGCGCACGGCGATCAAACAAGCTGGAGTTAACCATGGCGTGGAATGAACCTGGCGACGGTCGGGACCCGTGGGGCAGCGGCAAAAAAGCCTCGCCCTCGGCCCAACCCGCCGCCGTTGCCGCCCCCGCCGCCGAACGCCTGGTTCAGGCGATCGGCGGCGGGGGCGGCAACGGCGGCGGGTTGGGCCGCGGCCCCCTGGTGATGGGCCTGATGGCCATTGCGGTGCTGTGGTTTGCGCTGGGCTGGTATCAGGTCGATGCACAGGAACAGGCCGTCGTGCTGCGCTTCGGCAAATTCAGCGAGCTCACGGGTGAGGGGCTGCACTGGCGGCCGCGCCTGATCGACAACGTGACCAAGGTCGCGGTAACCACCGAGCGACGCTACGAAACGGAGCCGCGCAACGAGATGCTTACCGAGGACGAGAACATCGTCGAACTGCCACTCACCGTGCAGTACAACGTCAACGACGCCAAAGCCTTTGTCCTCAATGTCAAGGATCCGGAGCTGAGCCTGCGCGAGGCGACCGACAGCGCGGTCCGCCACGAAGTCGGCAACGCCAAGTTCGATGCGGTGATTTCCACTGGCCGGGGCGAGTTGAGCATCGCGGTAGCCAAGCGTCTGCAGACCTATCTCGATCAGTACGGCACCGGCATCCGCGTGGTCAAGGTGAACATCCGGGAGGCGAAGCCGCCGGCGGCCGTGCGCGCGGCCTACGACAATGTCGTCAAGGCGCGCGAGTATCGCGAGCAGGTCATCAACGAAGCCCAATCCTACGCCAACGGCGTGGTGCCCGAAGCACGCGGACGCGCCCAACGCACCTTGGCGGAGGCCAGCGCCTACAAGGAAAAAGCCGCCATTGAAGCTACCGGGGAGGCCCAGCGTTTCGAACGGCTCTACGCGGAATACCAGAAAGCGCCTGCGGTGACCCGCCAGCGCCTTTACATGGAAACCCTCGAAGAGGTGATGGCCGGCACGCCCAAAGTAATCGTGGACATGAAAACCGGCGGCAACATGATCTACCTGCCCATCGACAAGCTCGTTCAGACCGATGGCACCGGGGCGACCACCGGTGACCGGGCGCTCAGCAACCAGCAGCTCAATGACATCGCGAACCGCGCGGCCGATGTGCTCCGCCGCCAGGTCGCCACCTCCACCACGCCGCGACGGGAGGGCCGCTAATGGACCGCAAGACCATCAGCCTGATGGGGCTGGCGCTGCTCGGAATTCTGTTCAGCAGCTCGGTGTTCGTCGTCAAGGAAACCGAGCGTGCCCTCATGTTGCAGTTCGGTCGCATCGTGAGGCCGGACATTCCCCCGGGGCTTCACTGGAAGCTGCCGATCATCAACCAGGTCAAAAAGTTCGATGCGCGCGTACTGACGGTAGACGGCGCAGCCGAGAGTTTTTTCACCATTGAGCGCAAACGCCTGATCGTCGACTCCTTCGCCAAATGGCGCATCGCCGACGTGGAAACCTATTACAAGGCCACCGGCGGCATCGAGCTGGCCACCAAAAGCCGCCTGGCGGACCGCATCAACGATGGTCTGCGCAACGAGTTCGGCACCCGCACGCTGCACGAGGTGGTGTCCGGAGAGCGCGACCGGCTGATGTCGGACATGACCAAAACCCTGAGCGACGCCGTCAAGAAATCGCTCGGCGTGGAAGTGTTGGATGTGCGCGTGCGGCGCATCGATCTGCCCCCGGAGGTCAGCGACCAGGTATTCCAGCGCATGTCCGCCGAGCGCGACAAGGAAGCACAGGAATTGCGGGCCGTAGGCCTGGAGGCCGCCGAAAAAATTCGTGCGGAAGCGGATCGCCAGGTGACGGTCATCGGGGCAAACGCCTATGGCGAAGCCGAGCAGACCCGTGGCGAAGGCGATGCCACCGCCGCGCGTATCTACGCGGCCGCGTATACGCGCGACCCGGAGTTTTACGGGTTCACGCGCAGCCTCAAGGCCTATCGCGCCTCCCTTGCCGACCGCAACGGGTTGCTGGTCATGGAGCCCGACAGTGATTTTTTCCGCTACCTGAAGACGCCCGACAGCACGGAAAAATGAGGCGGCGCGGGCGACATGATCCGACCGGAAGTGCTAGCATCCCGCAACCGGGGCAGCCCGGTTTTTTTTTGCCGGCTGCCCGTGACCGGAAACCGTTGCGGAGCGCAGTTAACATGACGTGGCGCAAACTGTCACAGGCCTCGCGCCTGATACCGGGGATCGCGGGCGCCTTGCGATTCGCCACCGTCCAGCCATCCCCGGCGCAGTGACCCGCGTACGCCTCGGCCCGGACCTGATCTGACGGTGACAACCATGGATTCCACTGATCGCTGGCTGCTGCCCGACGGGATCGAAGACATCCTCCCGGACCGCGCCCTCAAGGTAGAGCGGCTGCGGCGCCGTTTGCTCGACCTGTATCACACCTGGGGTTATGACCTGGTGATTCCGCCGCTCGCGGAATTCACCGCGTCATTGTTCAGCGGCTCCGGATCGGACCTGGATCTGATCACGTTCAAGATTACCGACCAGTTGAGCGGTCGCATGATGGGCGTGCGCGCCGACATCACGCCCCAGGTGGCGCGCATGGATGCCCACAGCCTGCGCCGCGAATATCCGACGCGCCTGTGCTATGCGGGCCAGGTTCTCTACACGCGCCCGCGCAGCCCACTCGAATCGCGCTCCCCCATTCAGATCGGCGTCGAACTGTTCGGAGAGTCCGGACTGGAAGCGGATCTGGAAGTGATCGCCCTGCTCACGGAAACCCTGACCTGCGCCGGCCTCGATGCGCTGCATCTGGATCTGGGCCATGTGGGCATCTACCGCGGCCTGGAAGAACTACTGACCATCGAACCGGCCCGCAAGCGAGAGCTGTTCGAACTGTTGCAGCAAAAGGACGCCACGCTCCCGGCCTGGGTCGCCGCTCATGTCCACGACCCGGATCTGGCGCGCATGCTGACGGCACTGCCCGGCCTGTGCGGCGACGCCGGGGTGCTGCAACGCGCGGTCGATGACCTGGCGGGCGCACCCGCCGCCGTGCAACAGGCGCTCGACGAACTGCGTCAGGTGGTGCGCGCGCTGCAGGAACAGCGCCCTGATCTCACACTGTTCCTGGATCTGGGCGAGCTGCGCGGCTACCACTACCACACCGGCATCGTGTTCGCGGCCTATACGGCGGGGACGCCGGCGGCGGTGGGTCACGGTGGCCGCTACGACCATGTGGGCGCCCAGTTCGGACGCGCCCGCCCGGCGACCGGCTTTGGCATCGACCTGGGCTTTCTGTGCGATCTGGTGGCGCCCGCCGCGCCGGTGGCGCCCGGCATTTTTGCCGCGGTGGAAGGTGCCACCTCCACAGCGGGCGCTGCCGCACCGGAACTCGCCGCCGCGGTGGCCCGTCTGCGGGCGGCCGGTGAACGGGTGATATGCGGGTTTCCCGGTCAGGTGCCAGACCTGGCCGAACTTCATTGCGATCGCGTCCTGATCTGGCGCGATGGAACTTTTCAGATAGCACCTGCGCAAAAGCAGACTCAGCCGGACTGACTGAAGGACATCATGGGCAAGAACGTCGTAGTGCTCGGCACCCAGTGGGGTGACGAAGGCAAGGGCAAGATCGTCGATCTGCTCACCGATGAAGCAAAAGTAGTGGTGCGCTTCCAGGGCGGCCACAACGCCGGCCACACGCTGGTGATCGATGGCGCCAAGACCGTGCTGCACCTGATCCCGTCGGGGATTCTGCGCGCCGGGGTGAGCTGCCTGATCGGCAACGGCGTGGTGCTCGCACCCGACGCCCTGCTCAAGGAAATGGGCGAACTGGAGGCGCGCGGCGTCCCCGTGCGTGAACGCCTCAAGCTGTCGCCGGCCTGCCCGCTGATCCTGCCCTGCCATGTGGCGCTCGACCTCGCCCGCGAACTGGCGCGCGGCGCGGCGCGCATCGGCACCACCGGGCGCGGCATCGGCCCCGCCTACGAAGACAAGGTGGCGCGGCGCGGCCTGCGCCTGGGCGATCTGTTCAAGGGCCCGGTGTTCGCCGAACGCCTGCGCGAACTCATCGACTTTCACAATTTCATGCTGAGCCGCTATTACAACGTGGCGGAATGCGATGCGAGCGCCATCCTCGTCCAGGCGGAAATCTGGGCCGAGCAGTTGCGCCCCCTGCTCGCCGATGTCACCAGCAGCCTGCACCGCACGCGCCTCGCCGGCGCAAACATCCTGTTCGAAGGCGCCCAGGGTTCGCTGCTGGATATCGATCACGGCACTTACCCGTTCGTGACTTCCTCGAACACCACTGCCGGCGGCACCGCCACCGGCAGCGGTTTCGGTCCACTCTATCTCGACTATGTACTCGGCATCACCAAGGCCTATACCACCAGGGTCGGGTCCGGGCCGTTCCCTACCGAGCTGTTCTGCGCGGTGGGCAAACATCTGTCGGCACGCGGCAACGAGTTCGGCTCCACCACGGGCCGGCCGCGCCGCTGCGGCTGGTTCGACGCCGTCGCCCTGCGCACCGCGGCCCGCATCAACAGTATTTCCGGGCTGTGCCTGACCAAACTCGATGTACTGGACGGCCTGACCGAAGTGAAAATCTGCGTGGGTTATCGCGACGCCGCCGGCGCGGAAATCGAATCGCCGTCCCACGCCGACGACTACGCCGGCATCGTGCCGGTCTACGAGACGCTGCCGGGCTGGAGCGATTCGACCTCGGGCGCGACCTCTCTGGCACAATTACCCACGACGGCACGCGAGTACATTGCGCGTATCGAAGCAGTCACCGGGGTGCCGATCGACATCATTTCGACCGGACCGGACCGGGTGGAAACCATCATTTTGCGGCATCCGTTCCAGTGACGGGCCAGCGCCGCCGCGCGCGTTTTCGATGATGCGCGTGTCACATATATGCGCTTGAAATCACTGGGCTTTAACCGCACTATTCGCGCCCGTTTTCCCGTCGGGAGACAGCCGTGAATCGTATCTCCCATCAGAACCATGACGTCGAATGGAACGCGGCCCGCGCGACCGATCTGTACGGCATCGAATACTGGGGCGCCGGACATTTTCAGGTATCCGCGGACGGCCTGGTACAGGTCACCGCGGACACCGGCGGCGGGCGCGGCACCATCAACCTGCTCGATATCGTCGACGGTCTGAGCGAACGCGGCCTGCCCATGCCGGTGTTGCTGCGCATCGAGAATCTGCTCGACGCCCAGATCGCCCAGATCAACGAGAGCTTCGCCCGCGCCATTGCGCAGTCGGGCTACCGTGGCCGCTACCGCGGCGTGTTTCCCATCAAGGTCAACCAGCAGTCGCAGATCATCGAAGAGGTGGCCAGTTTCGGCGCCCGTTTCGGCCACGGCCTGGAAGCGGGCAGCAAGGCCGAGCTGCTGATCGCGCTCGCCACGCTGGATGCGATGAACGGCTATATCGTCTGCAATGGTTACAAGGATGAAGAGTTCATCAACCTCGGACTGATGGCGCAAAAACTCGGCTACCGGATTTTTTTCGTGGTGGAAACACCCGCCGAACTGCCGCTGCTGATCCAGTGCAGCAAGGCCGCCGGGATTCGCCCGCGCATCGGTGCGCGCGTCAAACTGTCGTCCCGGGTCAGTGGCCACTGGAACGCCACCAGCGGCGACCGCAGCATCTTCGGCCTGACCTCGATGCAGTTGATCGATCTGGTGGACACCCTCAAGGCGCATGCCATGCTCGACTGCATGGAAATGCTGCATGTGCATCTGGGCTCGCAGATTCCCAACATCCGTGATATCCGCACCGGCGTCATGGAAGCCTGCCGCTACTACGTCGATCTGGTGCGCGAAGGCGCGCCGTTGGGCAATCTCGACCTCGGCGGCGGGCTCGCGGTGGACTACGAGGGCAGCCGCTCCAGCCATACCCACAGCATGAACTACTCGATGGAGGAGTACTGCCTCGATATCATCGAAGTGGTGATGAGCATTCTGGATCCCCACGACATCCCGCATCCGACCATCGTCACCGAGTCCGGGCGCGCGTTGGTCGCCTACGGTTCGGTACTGCTGTTCAACATTCTCGATGTCACCCGCTTCGAGGCTCACGCACTGCCCGAGCAAGTGCCGGAATCCGAGCACGAGAATGTCCACAATCTATGGGAAGTGCTGAAGTCGATTACTTTTGAACGCGCGCAAGAGTGCTACAACGATGCACTCTTTTATCGCGACGAAATTCGCGACCTGTTCCGGCGCGGCCAGATCAGCCTGCGTTCGCGCGCACTCGCCGAAAACGTCACCCTGGAAATTCTTCAGCGTATTAAAAGCGTCATCATCGGCAACGAAGATGAATATCCGGAACTGGCCGGACTGGAAGAAGCGCTCGCCGACATCTATTACGGCAACTTCAGCGTATTCCAGTCGCTGCCGGATATCTGGGCCATCGACCAAGTGTTCCCGATCATGCCGATTCACCGCCTCGACGAACTGCCCACGCGCCAGGCGATCCTGGCCGACATCACCTGCGACTGCGACGGCAAGATCGACCGCTTCGCCTGGGACGGCACGCTCAACAACACGCTGCCGGTGCATCCGCTCATCGAGGGCAAGGAGTATTACCTGGGTGCGTTCCTGGTCGGGGCCTATCAGGAAACCCTCGGCGATCTGCACAATCTGCTCGGCGACACCCATGTAGTCAGTGTGCGCATCAATGCCGACGGCAGTTTCGATTACGTCAAGGAAGTCGAAGGCGACAGCGTCGCCGACGTGCTGAGTTACGTCGAATATCACCCCCAGACGCTGCTGCAGAAATTCCGCAACAGCGCGGAACAGGGCGTGCGCGCCGGACACATCAGCGCGACCGAGCGCCAGCAACTGGTGGAGCTGTACGCCACCGGTTTGCGCGGCTACACCTACTTCGAGCGTTAAGCGAGGACTATCCCATGGCGAGGGTGTTGATTATCGGAGCCGGCGGTGTCGGCCAGGTGGTGACCCACAAGTGCGCGCAGGTGCCCGAGGTGTTTTCCAACATCGTGCTGGCCAGTCGCACCAAATCCAAATGCGACGCCATCGCGGCACAGCTCGCGCGCCCCATCGAGACGGCGGAAATCGACGCCGACGACGTCCCGCAACTGTCGGCGCTGATCGAGCGCGTGCGCCCCGATCTGGTGATCAATGTCGCCCTGCCCTATCAGGATCTGAATATCATGGACGCCTGTCTCGCGACCGGCGTGAATTATCTCGACACCGCCAACTACGAGCCGCGCCACCTGGCAAAATTCGAATATTCTTGGCAGTGGGCCTATCACGAACGCTTTCGCGAGCGTGGCCTGATGGCGCTGCTGGGCAGCGGCTTCGATCCCGGCGTCACCAACGTCTTCACCGCCTGGCTGCGCAAACACAAGCTCGACCGCATCCGCGAGCTCGACATCATCGACTGCAACGCCGGCGAGCACGGCCAGGCGTTTGCCACCAACTTCAATCCCGAGATCAACATCCGCGAAGTGACCGCCAAGGGCCGCTACTGGAATGACGGCCAGTGGCGCGAGACCGACGCGCTCAGCATGCACCGCGAGTTCGATTTCCCGGAGGGCATCGGGCCGCGCAAGATCTACCTGATGTACCACGAGGAGCTGGAATCCCTGGTCAAGCACCTGCCCGAAATCGAAACCGCGCGTTTCTGGATGACCTTTTCCGACAATTACCTCAAGCACCTGGAAGTGCTGCAAAACGTCGGCATGACGCGCATCGACCCGGTGCTCTACAACGGCCAGGAGATCGTGCCGCTCCAGTTTCTCAAGGCCGTGCTGCCCGATCCCGGCAGTCTGGGCCCACTCACCAAGGGCCGCACCTGCATCGGTTGCGTCGCCACCGGCACCCGCGCCGGCCGCGAAGAGACACACTACGTCTACAACATCTGCGACCACGAGGCCTGCTACCGAGAAGTCGGCTCCCAGGCCATCTCCTACACCACCGGCGTGCCGGCGATGATCGGCGCCATGATGATGCTCACCGGCAAATGGCAGGGCGCGGGCGTGTTCAACATGGAGCAACTCGACCCGGACCCCTTCATGGACGCACTCAACCAGCATGGGCTGCCGTGGCACGCGACCACTTTGTAAGGTTCGATCCGGCGCGCGTGCCCTCGCCCTGCTATGTCGTGGACGAGGTCGCGCTCGAGGACAACCTCAAACTGCTGCAACGCGTGCAAACCGAAAGCGGCGCCAAGGTGCTGCTCGCGCTCAAGGCCTTTTCGATGTTCAGCCTGGCGCCGCTGGTGCGCCGCTACCTCGCCGGCACCTGCGCCAGCGGTCTGTTCGAGGCGCGCCTGGGACGCGAGGAATTCGGCGGCGAAATGCACACCTTCTGCGCCGCCTATCGCGATGCTGATTTCGACGCCGTGGTGGCGCTGTCCGATCACGTCGTCTTCAACTCCATGCACCAGTGGCAGCGTTTCCGTGCGCGCGCACTGGCCGCCCAGACGACCCGGCCCGGTTTGCGCTTTGGCCTGCGCGTGAACCCGCGCCACTCCGAAGGCGCCACGCCGCTGTACGATCCCTGCGCGCCCGGCTCGCGGCTCGGGATTCCGGTAGAGGACTTCGCCGGCGCCGATCTGAGCGGCATTTCCGGATTGCATTTCCATACCCTGTGCGAACAGGATCTGCCGCCGCTGGCGCGCACCCTGGCCGCCGTCGAGGAACAGTTCGCGCCCTGGCTGGCGCAGATGGAATGGGTGAATTTCGGCGGCGGCCATCACATCACCCGCGCCGATTATCAGGTGGACGCGCTGATCGCCCTGATCCGCGACTTCCGCGCTCGCCACGGCGTCGCGGTCTATCTGGAGCCCGGCGAGGCCGTGGCCCTCGATACCGGCGTGCTGGTGACGGAAGAGATCGGAAGAGCGTCGTGTAGGGAAAGAGTGTTCTCTTCCGTGTAGAT
>ERZ795061.5300-NODE-5300-length-10603-cov-5.111964_pt1 | contig 10603 bp, 7 predicted proteins | sample MGYA00375145_ERZ795061 | MGnify/ENA primary metagenome ERZ795061 (study PRJEB30190, sample SAMN05720144) | anaerobic digester metagenome | isolation source: active sludge of municipal wastewater-treating anaerobic digesters | place: USA | collected 2014-12-22 ... | reverse complement strand
TCTGGACCAAGATTTCCGGACCAATCGCCGGCACCATTACCAACCCCGCTTCTGCTTCAACAACTGTTACCGGAATGGTTGCAGGCGTATACCGGTTTGAACTGAGAGTTACAGACAACGCAGGTGCTTTTGGAAGAGATACTGTGCAGATCACGGTGAATGCTGCTATCCCCAATAATCCACCAACAGCCAATGCAGGGCCCAACCAAACCATCACCTTGCCAACAAACTTTGTCATACTTTCCGGAAGCGGAACAGATACGGATGGAAGTATTGTTGCTTACCTGTGGACCAAGGTTTCCGGACCCGCTGCAGGCACCATCACCAATCCAACTACAGCGGCTACTTCTGTAACCGGGTTAACACAAGGTGTTTACCAGTTTGAGTTAAGGGTTACAGATAATGGCGGCGCTTTTGGAAGAGATACCGTTCAGGTAACCGTAAATCCTGCGGCATCAAATATTCCTCCTGTTGCCAATGCAGGAGTTGATCAAACGATCACCTTACCAACAAACTCTGTTATATTATCAGGTAGTGGTACCGATGCCGACGGAATTGTTGTAGCATACTTATGGACAAAGATCGCAGGGCCAGCAGCCGGCACCGTTACTAATCCTGCCGTTGCGGCAACTTCAGTTACCGGGCTTGTTGTTGGTACTTATCGGTTTGAATTGCGGGTTACAGATAACGGAGGCGCATCAGGAAGAGATACGATCCAGGTTATAGTAAACCCGGGAGCAACCAATACGCCTCCTACTGCCAATGCAGGACCTGATCAAACCATCGTATTACCAAACAACTCAGTTATCTTATCTGGCAGCGGTACCGACCCGGATGGTACCATCACCGCTTACCTGTGGACCAAAATAGCAGGACCGGCTGCTGGTACTATTGTAAATCCTAACGTGGCTGCTACAGCAGTAAGCGGTTTGGTTGCCGGTACCTACCGTTTTGAATTAAGGGTAACCGATAATGCAGGCGCCTTTGGAAGAGACACCGTTCAGGTAACGGTAACTTCTACACCTAATACGCCGCCAACAGCCAATGCAGGGCCTGATCAGACAATAACATTACCAACAAACTCTGTAATTCTTTCAGGAAGCGGAACAGATCCGAATGGTACGGTAACCGCTTATTTATGGACAAAAATTTCCGGACCGGCTGCAGGTACAATAACCAACCCGAATGTTGCTGCTACTTCTGTAACAGGACTTGTGGTAGGTACTTACCTGTTTGAATTGAGAGTAACAGATAATAACGGTGCTTTTGGAAGAGATACGATGCAGGTAACGGTTAACCCGGGAGCAACAAACACTCCTCCAACAGCCAATGCAGGACCTGATCAGACAATTGTATTACCTGCAGGTGCAGTGATATTATCTGGCAGCGGTATTGATCCCGATGGTACCATCACCGCATACTTATGGACCCAGGTTTCCGGGCCGTCTGCAGCCACGATCACCAATCCGAATGCAGCAGCTACTTCAGTAACCGGCCTGGTACAGGGTGTATATTTATTCGAACTCAGGGTAACGGATAACAGCGGCGCCTTTGGAAGAGATACAATGAGGGTTACCGTTAACCCAACTGCAGCAAACATGCCGCCCATCGCCAATGCAGGACCTGCACAAAATTTTGATCTACCAACCAACAGTACCATCCTTTCCGGAAGCGGAACAGATCCTGATGGAACAGTAGTGGCTTATCTGTGGACCAAGATCTCCGGACCGGCCGCAACCATTACAAACCCGGGAACATCTGCAACTGCTGTTACTGGACTGGTGCAGGGTATATATCAATTTGAACTGACCGTTACCGATAATAATGGCGCTACCGGAAAAGATACCGTAGTAATAACAGTTAACGCTGCCAATATACCGCCAACAGCCAATGCCGGACCGGATCAGTCGCTTATGCTGCCAACAAATTCCAGTTCATTGTCGGGCAGTGGTACAGATATAGATGGAACCATTGTACGATACGAATGGCAACAGTTGTCTGGTCCATCCAACAACGTGCTGTTCTCTACCAATACAGCCATCACGTTCATCAATAACCTGATAGACGGGGTGTATGTATTTGAGCTGACTGTAACCGATAATAAAGGAGCTACCGGGAAAGATATTGTAACTGTTCTTGTAGCAACACCACCGGTACAGCAGGTAGTAATGAATGACGCAGAGATCTATCCTAACCCGGTATTTGATTTTGCCACACTACGGATTAAAAAGATCGATGCAAATTCAAAACCATCCCTGCTTATTGCAGACATGTCGGGTAAAATTGTTTATACAAAAGAACTGAACTCTACCCTGCAAACCTATACCGAAAGATTAGACCTGCGGTTCCTGGGTAAGGGCACTTATGTAGCCTATGTACAGTTCCCGAACGGTGAAAAAAGATCGATCAAACTGATCAGACAATAACAAGTTTTCAAAAAAATAAAAAGGGGAAATGAAAATTCATTTCCCCTTTTTATTTCAAATAGCTAGGTTCCCTTACTGCAAATATGAAGCGAAGTAGAAAATACCGGGAAATTGCTTTGCGATGACCCCCGTGGTCTTATCATTTTAGTCAGATCAAGGCCTTTTGCTATGGGGTATATATTTTGAATTTAGAGGTTGATTTTCAGCTAATTAATTGTAAAAAATGCAAATATGCCCTTCAGCTTAAGGACTATCTTTAATTTTTTTTATACTTTGTTTGCCGCTTATTTTGTATTCTATATTATTCATTATATATTTACTCCGTAATTCAATACCTCCCAAAGTAAACTCCGACAATTCAATCCTGTCTAAGTCCTTTAATTTTAGTACTCTAATGCCTATGTTTCTCCCGGTCTGAATATTATTCAGCCACTATTCAATACTTCTATATTGTTGTTAATCTGAAATTACATTGTCATGGCAAGAGGTTTACTATTCACATTATTAGCGCTCATTTTTGCATCGCTGCAAACACAGGCGCAATTTACCAGCGTTTCATTTTCGGTTCAGGCCCACGAAGACGACTGGCAGCTTTTTATGTCGAGCAAGATCGTTGCCGACCTGAATGTCAGCAACAGAAAAGTGGTATTCATAACTTTAACGGCCGGGGATGGAAGTGCCGGAGCCGCATCTTATGCACCAAGCAATATTCCTTTTTATTTATCAAGGGAGAATGGTTCTGTATACTCAAGCAAATATGCTGCTGATATTACAACGGTAAGTGCACCACAGGATGTTCCCGTTGTCAGCAACGTAACCATCAATGGCAAAACGATTGCAAAATACACCTATAAGAACACGGTCAATTATTTCCTGCGCCTGCCCGACGGAAACGGAAATGGAAGTGGTTTTAACAATAATGGAAACCAAAGCCTGGAAAAATTAAGGAATGGAAACATTGCTGCCATAAATGTAGTTGGTTATACCACCAGTCCTCCTGCTAATGGCCCGGCTGCATATACATATACATGGAGTCAGCTGACCAACACCATCCGGCAGATCATTCTTGCTGAAAAAGTTACCGGTACACAATCCTGGGTGCATACAGCAAGTACCAACACAGGTACGTATAATACGGGCGATCACTCAGATCATATTTATTCTTCCTGGGCTGTACAGGACGCTGTAGCCATCGCCACATCCTTATCATGGATCGGTATAAATGGGTTCAGGGATTACAATTCATCTAGCTATGCAGCCAACCTCAATTCAGTTGACCATGAAAATGCATCGGCTCTTTTTGGTTTAACAAACTGGGGGCTTATTGAAGCGCAATATGCAACCAATTTTAATTCAGGACACAAAGTCTGGTTGCCGATGGATTATTTTGAGGTATTGAAAACACCTACCGGCTCAGCGCCATTTGCCGGAACAGGTGGTGGTACAGATGGAAGTATCGATAATGGCAAACCCCTGCCTGGCTCTTCTTTAACTGAAATACCAATGATCGTTTCTGTTACAGCGCCGGTTTATGCCGACAAAGAGATCGCCATGATCATCAGTCCTTATGAGACCGGAACATTAACAACCTCTGTATTAAATGAGAGTGGTGTTAAAGTGTACGAACAAAAAACGATCATTACCGATAAGAGCGCTCCCTTGCTGGTTACTTTAAAACAACCCGTTAAGGCCAAAGGCTCCTATACCATACAGAATATCTTAAACGATAAATACACAGAAACCCGGAAAATTGTAGTTGAGCGATAATTTTCTATAAAACAAGGAAAGATGAAAAGAATTATTTTACTACTGGCGCTGTTTGTATCTGCTCATAAAATCAATGCACAGGTTCAGGTAACCTATTTTGTGGTGGGAGATGCCGATGACTGGCAGCTTTTTATGTCTAATCAGCTTGTTAGCGACCTGGATGCAGGAGGCAAGACCATTGTGATTACCCTTACGGCAGGTGATGAAGGAAACGGGTTCAGCACATTCAACGGATCCTCAACTGCCTATTATATTGCGAAAGAAAGGGCAGCGGTGGCTTCGGCTAAATTCGTGGGAGATTTCATGAATACGCCTTACCCGTTAACATATGCAATACCCAATGCACAAACGGTTGCAATTGGCGGCAAGAACATTGTAAAATATGTGTATGGCAGTGGTGCCGGAAGTGTAGTTAACTATTTCCTGCGTCTTCCGGACGGAGGCGCAACGGGAACCGGTTTTCCGGGTACCGGCAATAACTCACTTAAAAAACTGAAGGACGGTGCAATTACCAGCCTTGCTTCGATAGATGGCGCCAATACCTATACCTGGGCGCAGTTGGTAAGCACTATTTATGCTATCATCTTTGCAGAAAAAGGTGCAGATCCGCAGGTTTGGATTAATGTGGCAGACCTCAATACCGGAACCAACCCGAATGATTATTCTGATCACACGTATTCTTCTATGGCTGCACAGGAAGCTGTTGCCACCCGGCTCTGGATAGGAATAAATGAATACGTAATGAACCATTCTTCAAACCTGGCCGACAACAATACGAACGAACAGTATGAAGATGCCACCGCTGCATTTGCACAATATAACTGGGGGCTGATAAAAGAAAAGTATGCCTCCCAATTTAACAGCACCACCCGGGCTTGGTTAAACAAAGAGTATGTTTCTATCGAGCGGTCTCCAACAGGCAACGGCCCTTTGCCGATAATACTTTTGAATTTTACCGGAACACTTAAAGGAAATAATGTTTTACTTGACTGGACCACCTCATCCGAGATCAATAGTAAAGAGTTCCAGGTGGAAAGATCGAATGACGGAATTTCTTACCGTAAGATAGGCGTTGTTGCGGCCGCAGGCAACAGCAGTTCTTTAAAGAGTTACAAGTATCTCGATATTGAAGCTACAGATCTGAATTATTACCGGTTGAAACTGGTTGATATTGATGGATACAATAAACTAAGTGATGTTGTGACCGTAAAAAATAACGGCCTTTCTCAGGCGGTATACCCGGTTACTAATCCATTTACAGATTATATTGGAGTACGTTTTGCCAAACTTCCTAAGGGAGAAGTTGGTTTGCGATTAATGGATATGTCTGGCAAGCTGATCAGCACTGCAAGGATTTTTAACCCCTTATCTTCGATCATACGGATCGAGAACACGGCAGCCTTAAGCAAGGGGCTATACATTGTGCAGGTGGAAAATGCAGGAAAACAATACAGCATTAAGATGCTGAAACAATAAAAGATTTACACAGGCATCTGCCAACCGGGGAACAAATAATTGTTTCCCGGTTTTTTATTTAAGGATTTCCTGGCTTGTTTTTGAAGAATGCGTGTAGGAGAAAAATTACTATTGAGAATCTTACAAAGTAGCTGCTATTACTAAAAGGCATTTTTATTACCTTTTAAAACATGGTATACGGTGAGAAAAAGTATCTGGATATCCAGCCACAGGCTCCAGTTCTCCAGGTACCACAGATCTTTATTCACCCTCATTTTGATCTGCTCGGGGTTTGTTATTTCCCCGCGGTAACCATTTATCTGCGCCCAGCCAGTGATCCCGGGCTTTAAGAACTGCCTGATCATATAATCTTCCACTACTTTAGAGTAGTCGGTGGTATGTTTAAGCATGTGTGGCCGGGGTCCTACCAAACTCATTTCTCCTTTAAATACATTGATGAACTGGGGAAATTCATCCAGGCTTGTCTTTCGTATGAACCGTCCAACAGCAGTAACACGGGAATCGTTTCTTGTTGCCTGTTTCAGATCGGCTTCCTTATTATTAGCCTTCATGCTTCTGAACTTAAGACATTTGAAGGTTGATTTATTTTTTCCCGTACGCAATTGGCCAAAGAATATGGGGCCACGGGATTCCAGCATTATCAAAAGTCCAAGAATAGGTACCAGCCATGATAACACAAAAACAATTACAAGCGTACTCACCACCAGGTCAAGCGCCCGCTTTTTGATGCGGTTACCCACATCATCCAGCGGCTCACTCCGCAATGAAAGAATCGGGAGGTCGCCAAAATATTCAATATGCACATCCCTTGTGATGAATACAGAAAGATTGGGAACGATCTTGAAACGGATACATTCCTTTTCCGACTGAAACATCAGTTCGTATATGCTTTTGTTCTGTTCGGGTGTGATGGTAGAGAATATCTCATTAATATTCATATCCTTCGCAACCTGCAGGGTATTAGCGAGCCCCGTAAGTACGGGATAATGCGTGAGTTCATGTACATTCCCTTCGTCTTCAACAAAACCAATAAGCTGGGTATTGATGCCGTCTTCTTCAAAATATTTAGCCAGTTTTTTTGCTGTGTCATTATAACCAAGAATAAGCACTTTCTTAAAGATATGATCGCTTTTCTTGTAATAATTCCTGATACCGAGGTACAGGAACCGGTTGATCAGTAACCCAACACCAAAACTGATAATAATGGAAAATATGAACAGCCTGGAAATGTTAACCTCGAAGGAAAAGAAAAGATAAAAGAGAACCAGTATTATCCAGAACATATATACCTGGATGGTTCTTTTGGTAAAATATTCAAAACTCAGAATGATCTTTCCGGCATAGGTTCTTAAGAGAAAGGAAGGCACGATCCAGAAAATATTTGAAACAACCCAGAAATTAAAATAGGCATTGGCAATATTTGTCAGCAGGTGGGTCTTGAATATGATCTGGCAAATGAAGAAAATACTGTTCAATACCAGCAGGTCAAGTAAGATCAATGTTATCTGCAAGTATCTTTCAAACTGCCGGTTCATTCCAGGTTATTTTTATTCTGAGTTTGTTGTGGTTTACTGAAAATGCATTCACATTGCTTTTTTGCGCAGGGGTCAGGAGGCATTAACCAGCGTGTTAGGCTGGTATATTGAGTTTAACGCATCAATGATCCTTTCAGAGGTCTTTCCATCCCAGAATGGAGGTATCATGCCTTTCTTCCATTTACCTTCCATGATCTTTTGTATGCTGGGCTTCAGTTTGCAAATATCATCGCCAATCAATTCATTCGTTCCGATCGTAACCGTTTCGGGTCTTTCCGTAGAATTGCGCAAAGTTAAACAAGGTATATGTAATACCGTTGCCTCTTCTGTTATCCCTCCCGAATCTGTAATAATTCCTTTGGCATTTTTCACCAGGTATATAAACTCCAGGTAACCCTGCGGATCGATCATGATCATCTTATCGTCACGGATGTTGAACTTATCAATGATCTGGCGGGTGCGTGGGTGAACCGGGAAGATCACCGGGAGGTCCATGGAGGCTTCTTCTATAGAACGCAGGATAGATGCCAGTTTTTTAGGGTCATCTACATTGGAAGGGCGATGAAGTGTTACCAGGAAATATTCTCCGTTTTGAAGTTTGTGTGCATCCCAAAAAGCAGGTTTACGCAACCGGTCCATATTTTGAACCAGGGTATCGATCATGGTATTGCCAACAAAATATATCCGGGTATCTGCAACCCCTGTTTTTTTCAATTGGGTATTGGCGTGTTCGCTGGTTGTAAAAAAATAATCACACAGAGAATCGGTAACAATGCGGTTGATCTCTTCAGGCATGGTCATATCGCCCGATCTTATTCCTGCCTCTACATGCGCCACATCAACACAAAGTTTTTTTGCGGTAATGGTGCAGGCCATGGTAGAAGTAACGTCCCCAACTACCAATACCAGGTCGGGACGGTTGGCGATGAGCTCCTGTTCAAATTTTATCATGATGGCTGCCGTTTGTTCGGCCTGGGTTCCTCCGCCACATTCCAGGTTTGAATCAGGTTCAGGTATACCCAATTGCTCAAAGAAATCGCCGCTCATTTTTTTATCGTAGTGCTGCCCGGTATGTACCAGGCGGTATTGTATATCTTTCCCCTCAACCTGTGCAGCTTTAATGGCCCTGATCATTGGGGCGATCTTCATAAAATTGGGCCTGGCGCCTGCTATTAATGTTATATTCATCCGGATACAAGGGGGTTTTTCAGATATAATAAATGCTTACACTATAACGCATTAAAAAAGCATTTATTTTGTTCTGAAAATTTGTTTTGTCTTTTCTTTCAATACGAGATAAATGAACTCAGAGTTGCCGAATAAATACCGTTTCCACATGCGCCTCGGCTCCTGGATGACCCTGTAAAACCATTCCAGACCGGTTTTCTGCATCCACATGGGCGCCCTTTTTACCAGTCCCGAAACCACGTCAAAACTTCCGCCAACTCCCATTATAAACGGGATTTTAATAACCTCTTTATAGGTGTTCAAAAATATCTCCTTTTTGGGAGAACTCATTGCGACAAACAGAATACTTGCTCCCGATTCCGCTATCTGCTTTGCCACTTCCCGCTCTTCTTCTTTTTTAAAATAGCCGTTCCGGTAGCCGGCAATGATCTGTTGGCCATATTTTTCTCCGTAAACTTCCACCACTTTTTTAACCACCTCTTCTTTTGCTCCCAGGAAAAAGATCCGGTATTTTTTTTCGGCAGACAGTTTAACGAGGTTTGCCATAATATCTATGCCCGCTACTCTCTCAGGCAACGGCCTGCTTAAAAACCGGGAGGCCCAAACGATCGCCTGGCCATCTGCATTAATAATATCGCAGCTTACAATAGATTCTTTCAGTTCGCTGTCTTTTTGTGCATTCACCACTTTTGCCGCATTGATCACCACGTGGTGTATGGGCCGCCGCTCAACGATCGCCGTATCAATGAGACCAATGGTCTCCTGCATGGTAAGTGAATCCACCGGTATATCGCAAATTCTAATTCGTTTCATCGTTTTCAGATTTAATGTACGTAGTAAGCGCATAAAACATCCACGATTGCGCCCAACGTATATAGGGGATACGTGATGAGAAATATTTATTTACCTGGTAATAAAAAAAACCGTCGGGTGATTGCATGTTTTTTATTGTCCATGCCAATACCTTATCAACTGTATTTTTATGCTGCCCCAGTTTTCCAAGTTTTTCCAGTGTAATGATCATTTGCGCCGGTGCATGAACATCGATCGGGTACGTGGAATTACTGTAGTATTTGGGGATGCCTTCTTCGGTGAAGAACGTATTTATATAATAGTTGAATCCTTTGTTCACATTCTCCCGGTACGAATCATCTCCCGAGAACTTCATGTATTCAAAAATGCATTCAAGGTTATAGCCTGTATGAAAATTATCGATCCACTGGTGAAAAGAAAGGGTTCCATAACCCCATGCCCCGTCTTCCTTTTGATATTTACAGCAATAGTTAACCGATCTTTTTGCTTCATGGGCAAGCTCCTTTTCTTTGGTTATGCTGAAAACCCTTGCCAGCAAGCGGCTTCCAAGCAAGGAAGCATTGAACACCACACTTTTATCCATCGGAGAATAAGAGAAAGCAAAATCGCCGCTCTCATCGTAAGTGCGGTTCAGGTCTTTTAAAATGAAATCACAGGTACTTCGGGCTGTTTGAAGCAGTTGTTCATCTTTTGTAATGCGGTATGCATCAAGCAGCGCATTGGCAATAAAAGTAGAAGCAACAACAGTAGGCGTATTCTTTGGTTGAAAAAAAGCCCTTGCCTGCCAGTCGAAATTATAGCCCCAGCAGGCTCCGCTGTACCCTTCATTCTTCAGGCCAAGTATTTCGCCCGAAAGAAAAATGATCTTGTTCTTATATTCTTCTTTGGGGTCACATTGATAAAGATTGCAATAACCGGCCAGGAACAAACCCAGCCCTTTGGGGTTATATTCTTTTCCGATACGGACAAGAGGCCTTAAATTGACCGGGGAACGCTTAAAGAACTGTATCCATGCGAGACGGAAAAAACGGCTTTTAGATACAAAAGGAATTGACTGGAAAAAACGGCTGTTTAATCCATCATAGGGATCGTATCCTTTAAAGCCTTCCGCCTCGCAGTATTTCTGAAGTTTGTTTAACGATTCTATGACTAAGCTGTTCACGTTGTTTCAGTTTGGTAATGGCAACCATTCTCACTTTTTCTTTAAAATGCGGGATTTTATATGATCATCCAGCCAGGGATGCATCTCATAAAATGTGACCCCTGCTTCTTTTTTATTTTCCCGGGCGGTGAATTCACTGCTTCCTGCATATTCAATAGCAGTTACCACCCTTGCCGGCATTTGTTTCTTTAAACTATTCCTTACATCATCAGCAGATCCTGCATTGCTGTATTGCG
>ERZ795061.5298-NODE-5298-length-10604-cov-4.794483_pt1 | contig 10604 bp, 11 predicted proteins | sample MGYA00375145_ERZ795061 | MGnify/ENA primary metagenome ERZ795061 (study PRJEB30190, sample SAMN05720144) | anaerobic digester metagenome | isolation source: active sludge of municipal wastewater-treating anaerobic digesters | place: USA | collected 2014-12-22 ... | reverse complement strand
ATCTACATGGGTTTGCGCAAGATCACCAAGAACCGGGGATCGTTCCCGAGTGACGATGCGCTGCTGAAATTGTTCTATCTGGCCTTGGCCAACATCAGCAAGAAATGGACGATGCCGCTGCGCGACTGGAAAGCAGCATTGACCCGGTTTACTATCCAGTTTGAAGAGAGGATGCCAAATATTTAACACTCGCCCCGTTTACACAAAATTCGGGACACCCTCCTGCAATAGCGAAGGTGTGCCGACCGTCAGTTTTGTTTCTTGCCCGTCTCCCACAATCGACCCACCAGCAGTTCGTAACGGCACCAGCACTTCGCCATCTACATACCAACTCGAAACCTTTGCCTCACGACTGCTGAACAATAACCCGGTGCTGAGAAAATAGGCATCCAAATCGCTGTTGCTATAGCCACTCAACGTCAAAGAGGCTTGCAAGGACGCCAGGGTACTTGGATTTCGAACCGATGGCTCAAAAGGTGCCGGGTCAAAGACGCTTGCCTCCTTGTTGAACAACACCGCCATCACCGATGCCAATCCACCACCAAGCGAGTGGCCGGTAAACGAAATGGTGGCATCAGGGTTTTCCGCCATGACCTTTAGCACCAGCATGACTGCTTGCGTAATTTGTGGTGAGCCGAGTCCCGCCCCAGCCGGAATATTGGCAAGCAAGAAGTCCAGGCCCTGGCCCTCATTAGTGCCCGTGAAACCAATCACGATTTCATTGCCTGTTGATTGCAGTTGAAAACTGAGCCACTTTAGGGCGAATTCCAATCCAAAACTGAGCCACGTTATCCACATATCCTGCTTTATTTTTAAGCAGGGGTACAGGAGTGATAGACGTGGGAACCCTCAGCAAACTCAGACGCATGGTGTTACGTGAGAACGTATCGGTGCGCGAAGCGGCCAGACGGCTGCACATCTCCCGAAATACAGCAAAGCGTTGGCTGGCTGAACCAGAAATGGTCCAACCGACTTACCCCCAGCGGGTGACCAGTCCTGGCCTGCTAGATGCCTATAAAGAGAAACTCGACCTCTGGCTCAAGGCCGACAGCCACCGCGGCAAACGCGAACGTCGTTCCATTGGCTCCTACTTCGAGTCCATCCGGTCCATGGGCTTTACCGGCAGCAAGAACCTGGTCTACGACTACTGCCGCTCCTGGAAGCAGGAGCAAGCCAACGCCCCCAGACACGCCGGGTTTGTGCCCTTGAGCTTCGAGCTGGGCGAAGCCTTCCAGTTTGACTGGAGCTGCGAATACGTCGTCATTGGCGGCCTGCGCAGGCGTCTGGAGGTGGCGCACACCAAATTGGCTGCCAGTCGGGCCTACGTGCTGGCGGCCTACTTCACCCAGTCGCACGAAATGCTGTTTGACGCCCACACGCGGGCCTTTACGGTTTTGGGTGGCATCCCCAAGCGCGGTATCTACGACAACATGCGAACCGCCGTAGATACGGTCGGCAAAGGTAAGGAGCGCAGCGTCAATGCCCGGTTTGAATCCATGACCGGGCACTACCTATTCGAGGCCGAATTCTGCAACCGAGCCGCTGGCTGGGAGAAAGGCCGGGTGGAGAAGAACGTGCAAGACCGCAGGCGCCACATCTGGCGCGAAGCGGCTGAGAAACGCTGGAACAGCTTGGCCGAACTCAACACCTGGCTGGTCCAAGCTTGCCAGGACAGCTGGAGCGAACTTACCCACCCGGACTGGCCGGAGTTGACGGTGGCCGACGTCCTGCAGGATGAACGCACACGCCTGATGCAACTGCCCAAAGCGTTTGATGGCTATGTCGAGCAGCCTGCCCGAGTCACAGCCACATCGCTGATCCACTTCCAGCGCAACCGCTACAGCGTGCCCTGCGAATGGGTAAATTCCGTGGTCAGTCTGCGGGCCTACCCCGAGTTCCTGCGGGTGGTCAGCGTGCATGGTGACATGGTGGATCTGGTGCGCAGCTTCGAGCGAGACCAAACCTTCTACGACTGGCAGCACTACATCAGCCTGATCGAGCGCAAGCCTGGAGCGCTGCGCAACGGTGCGCCCTTCAAGACCATGCCCGAGCCGTTACAGGAGTTGCAACGCCAGTTGCTCAAGAACCCGGGCGGCGATCGGGTGATGGCGCAGGTTCTGAGTGCCGTCCCACTGCATGGGTTGGATGCTGTGTTGGCAGCCATACAGATTGCCTTGCAGGCGGGGCGAGTCAGTGCCGAGCACGTCCTCAACACCCTGGCCCATCTCAAGGACCAGTCCCGCCCCATGACGATGGGAGAAGTGCAAACCCAGCTGACCCTGCAAACCCCGCCGCTGGCCAACGTGACGCGCTACGACAGCCTGCGCAATAGCGATATGGAGGCTGGCCATGTCCAATGACATCGTGACTGCCCTGAAGGGTTTGAGTTTGCACGGCATGGCCAGTGCGTGGCCAGAAGTGTTGGGCACGGCGCGCATCAAGACGCTGGACCATGAAACGGTTTTGCACCAACTGCTCAAAGCAGAAGCTGCCCAGCGGGAGGTGCGCTCCATGGCGTACCAGATGCGGGTGGCACGCTTCCAGTCGCACCGGGACTTGGCGGGGTTTGACTTTACCCAGGCTGGTGTGGATGAGGGTTTGATTCGGGACCTGCACCAGATGAAGTTTCTGGAATCTGCGCACAACGTGGTGCTCATAGGCGGGCCGGGTACGGGCAAGACGCATCTGGCAACCAGCCTTGGCGTCCAAGCCATTCGTAACCATGGCAAACGGGTACGTTTCTTCTCCACGGTAGAACTGGTCAATGCGCTGGAGCTGGAGAAAGCACAGGGTAAATCAGGACAGATGGCCTACCGATTGATGTACGTGGACATGGTGATCCTCGATGAGATGGGCTACCTGCCGTTCACCCAGACCGGTGGGGCCTTGCTGTTTCATCTGCTGTCCAAGCTGTACGAGCGAACCAGCGTGGTGATCACTACCAATCTGAGCTTCTCGGAGTGGGCCAATGTGTTTGGGGACCCGAAGATGACCACGGCTCTATTGGATCGGCTGACCCATCACTGCCACATTGTGGAGACCGGCAACGAAAGTTGGCGGTTCAAGAATTCCAGTGCCCAAGCACGTCCAGCACGTAAGCCTAACAAGTCAAAACCATCGAAAGGAGATTCCCAGGATGTAGACTTATCCACAATCGACTAACCAAAAAATACTTTAAAACGAGTGGCTCAATATTCGATTGGAATCTGGCTCAGTTTGTCCCTGGAATCAACACATTGCCTTTTTTGTACACGCCTGCGGAGAAGCCGGTGATGGTGTCGTCGCGCAACCATTGGACTTCTGTGAAGCCGTCGGGTACGTGCATGCGATTTTCATCAGTCCGTCGATAAACGCGGCCAGAAATTTGTGCGTAGTCTGTCAAAGTGCTCATGATCTTCCCTCTGAAAAATTTGTTGATGTTTAGCAGGCCGTATGCCAAGAGCTCACTACCTGCTTGTATTCCTTGCTGGCGTGCTCGTCTCGCAGCGTCTTGTCTTCAATCGTCACCCGCTTGGGTTCTCCCCCCGAACGTGGCCCAGTCAGTAGGTTGGCCTTTCTGCCAAATAGCTCTGGGTTCAGTGGTACTTGCTCCCAGTGCCCACCGTTTGTGCGATAGGCGATGTAAGGCAATTTGGGGCGACCCAGGTCGTACCAGTCAGTGCAGGTGTAGAAGGTAGCCACCACGAACCATTCCTTGGCCGGGGCGTCGTAGTCCAGCAGCATGGGCACCCAGCGCTCTGACCAGATAGGGGGATTCGTTGCCACTTTTGGTGACTCAATTTCCAGCGTCATTTGAGTCGTCTCCCAGCCGCCCGAGCCGCCGATTTCACCCAGCTTTTTGCCTTGGGCTCCGCGCTTCACCACCAGAAGGGTGCCGTCCTGAAGGGCTACGTCTTCGGTCCAGGAAATGTCCACTTTGCCGCAGCCGGTTAGCAACAACGCCACGAGCAAAACTGATGGAAGAATTCGCTTGGAAGCGTGTTGCATCGCATCACTTCCAGGATGTGCGTGAATTTGCGTCGCACCCATGCACCACTGGTTAGCCGCCTGCACGTATTTGTAGTATTCCATCTTGCCTTTTCCGAACAAATATTGATTCAATTTCATCTCGCCTCACCTTTCCCTCAAACTCTCACTCCCCGCCCGCTGCACCGCAGACAGCAGGTACTCAATAATCCGCCGCTGCCCGGTCTTGACCTCGGCCGTGATGTTCATCCCCGGGCTGATATGCACCCGCTTGCCGTCAACCAACATGTCGCTTCGGGCCAGTGTGAGTGTGGCTGGGTAGTAAGAGCCCTTCTTCTCATCGGTCACCGCATCAGCCGCCACCATGTCCACCGTGGCACTGACCGTGCCGTACTTGGTGTACGCAAAGGTCTCCAGCTTCACCTCTGCGCTCTGGCCCGCATTCACAAAGCCAATGTCCTGGTTGGCAATGGAGATCTCAGCGGTAACCGTTGCGCTCTCGGGCACCACCACCATCAGCGGCTGTGCGGAGGTGACGACGCCGCCCACTGAATGAATGGCCAGTTGCTGAATGACGCCTGCCACCGGTGCGGTGAGTTGGGTTTGGCGCTCACGTTGCTCAGTCTTAGTTTGGTCTTGGGCTGCGTATTGTTCGGCGCTGCTCCAGAGGATGGTGCTGGTTTCTGTAGTGCCTGTGTTGTGGCAGATCACCAGGGGTTCGCAATTGGCCTCTTGCCAACCTACAATTGCCCCATCCCTAACCCGCGGATTCATCACCATGCGTAATTCAACAGCAACCACTGTCCTTACCGTTCCACCCGCCGTGTTGGCCGCCCTGCATATTTCCGCCAATGACCCTGTGAAATGGGTGGTTCGCAATGGCGAAGCGGTGCTCAAAGCTGATGCAAGACGGCGCAGCGTAGACGAAGTGGCTGGCATGTTGGCCCCGCAACTCAAGGGTCGGCGCATTCGGTGGAGCACGGTTGCTGCTAGTGCGCGTGAGGCGTGGGGGCAAATGCGGTGATTGCGATTGACACGAATGTCATTCTGCGATTTTTGACCCGACAGCCCAAAGCACAGTTTGAAGCGGCCCGCGCACTGTTTCAAAAAGGAGATTTGTTTGTCAGCACGCCGGTTGTGATGGAGGTCTATTTCACACTGACCGGCAGTGTGCTGTCCTTTTCGGATGACCAGGCGCTGGCGGCATTGGATGCTGTACTGCAACTGCCCGGCGTCACGGTTCACAATGCAGATGAAGTTTTTACGGCCATTGGTTATGCGCGGCAAGGCATGCCTTTCAAAGATGCATGCGTGCTGGCATTCAGCACCCCTGCCACCAGTCTGCTGACGTTTGACAAGGCCTTTGTCAAACACGCAGCACGACTCAAGCTCAAACCGGTTGTTCAAACCCCGTAGAGGGGTGGTGGGTGCGATATGCATATGTTGGTGATCCATTTCTACCGCTCCCGCAAACTCTCACTCCCCGCCCTGGCCCGCGTTCACAAAGCCAATGTCCTGGTTGGCAATGGAGATCTCAGCGGTAACCGTTGCGCTCTCGGGCACCACCACCATCAGTGGCTGTGCGGAGGTGACGACACCGCCCACTGAATGAATGGCCAGTTGCGGCAAGTTTGGAGGGGTCCCGCGCGGCGGCTGGATCCATCATACTGACTGCTATGGTTGCAGCTACAGGGCAGCGATCTTAGGGTGAACTGGGTGAAACAAGCATCCCCCGCTTGTGGAGTAGTTGAGAGGTCCCAACCCCATTCACCTTGTGGAAACCCTGGTTGCGCGCGAGAGCATTTTTCAGACCAGGCCCGCACCATGGTAAAAGTGGGGCAGTCCAGCAAAACAGGAGTGTGATGCGATGAAGTTGTATGTATCCCCCGGTGCGCCCAGCCCTCGGCGCGTGATGATGTTCATGGTCGAGAAGAACATCACCGGCATCGATCTGGTGAATGTGGACCTCAACGCGCAGGAGCACAAGGGCGAGGCCTACCGTGCCAAAAGCCCGCTGGCCAAGGTGCCGGCCCTGGAGCTCGATGACGGGCGAGTGCTGACCGAAACCCGCGCGATTTGCACCTATCTGGAAGGGTTGTACCCCGAACCCAATCTGATGGGTGTCAACTCCGAGGAGCGCGCGTTCATCGAGATGGCGGACCGCCGAGCCGAGCTTTACTTGCTGGCGGGCATTGCCAACACGGTGCGCCACACCCACCCGGGACTGGCGCCGCTGGAGCAGCCGCAGTTTCCCGACTTTGGCCATTCGCAGGCGCAAAAGGTGCGCGAAGTAGCCAGCTGGTTTGATCAGGTGTTGGCGCGCCAGCCGTGGATGGCAGGCGAGCGCTTCAGCATTGCAGACATCACCGCCTTTTGCGCCATCGAATTTGCCAAATTGATGAAGTTCCAACCTGGCAAAGAGGGCATGCCCGCCCTGCAAGCCTGGCGCGACCGCGTCGCAGCGCGCCCCAGCGCCTCAGCGCGGTAGTTGCACGGGGCTGGCCACCGCCAGCTGCGGGGCTTCCAGCGGCAGGCGCATGACAAAGCAGGTCCCCGCACCCGGTGTGCTGCTGACTTCAAACTCACCACCAAAAAGCGACGTGATGATGTTGTAGCTGATGGACATGCCCAGCCCGCTGCCACCCTGGCCCAGCTTGGTGGTGAAGAACGGGTCAAATACGCGCGGCAGGTTTTCCGGGGCAATGCCCATGCCATCGTCGGCAAACCGGACTTCCACATATCCCGGTCGCAAATGCTTTGCCGTCAACTGGATGGTTCCGTCCTTGCGCTCGCCATAGGCATGCAGCAAGGCGTTGTTGATCAGGTTGGTCAGCACCTGGCCGTAGGGCCCCGGGTAGCCGTCCAGCATGATGTCGTCGGGGATGTCGATCACCAGGCTGTGGCCGGCCTTGTGGATGCTGCGATGCAAGGTGGCAATGACCTCCTGGCTGGTGCGCAACAGCAGGAAGGAGCGCCGCTGCTCGGTGGCGCGGTCCACCGCAACCTGTTTGAAGCTCTGCACCAGTTCGCTGGCCGAATTCAAACCGCGAATGACCAGTTGCAGGCCCTCCTGGCAAGATGCCATGTACTCATTCAGCGTGCTGCGCCGCAGGGTCCCGCTGGCGGCGGCGGCCTCCAGTTCGGTCGTGTTTTGCTGCAAGGTGCTGGCAGTCAGCAGGCTGTTGCCAATCGGGGTGTTGAGCTCATGCGCCACGCCTGCCACCAGAGACCCCAGTGCCGCCAGTTTTTCCTGCACCACCAGCTGGTCCTTGGCGTCGCGCAGGTGGGTGTAGGCGACTGCGTTGTCCAGCGCAATGGCGGTGTAGGCACACAGGGTGCGAAAAATCAGCCGCTCGTTTTCTCCATAGATTTGTGGTCGGGTCGATTGAATGGTCATCACCCCCAACACGCGGTCTCCAATCCGCAGCGGCGCAAACAAACCACTCACTGTCCTGAGCGTTCCCGGTACGTAATTTGCGGGTAGCAAAGGGTCGGTGAAATCCAGCAGCAACTCCCTATGCTCCCGCACGCACAGTGCGGAGTACGACCCCTCGTCATCCAGACGCACATGGTCGCTTGGCAGGCGCACCCCACCTTCCACGTCGTAGACCGAGGTAAGACCCTGTCCATCCGCATCCATCAGGTAGATAGCGAAGCTCGATGCGTCCAGCAATCCATGCACGTGGCGCTCAATCACCTCGAACACGTGTTCCTTGTCCAACTGGGACGTGATCTCCTGCCCGATGTTGCCCAACAGGGTCAGTGTGTCGCTGGATTGCTGCAACAGGGCGGCGCGCTTGGCCTCGGCCTCGGCGTGGCGGCGGTGTTGCTCGCTTTCCGCACGCGAGCGCTCGGTACCCAGGCGCACCTGAATGGCGGTGGCCCGGTTGGACGCTTCCTGGTTCAAGACCCGCTCACGCGCATTGCTGGCCCGTATGGCCAGCTCGTAGGCCTGGGCAAACTCCCCACTGCGGGCGTATTGGGCGGACAGGTCAAACAGCAATTCGCTGGGTATCAGATAGCCTTCTACCGTGCGCGCCGTGGCAAGTGCCTGCTCCAGGCAGTGAGTCGCCTCGGCATCTGCGCCACGCTGGGTGTGGATGCGTGCCAACAGACGCAAGGCTCCAATCTCCTGGATTACCGCGCCCTGGTTGCGCGCCAGGCTGAGTGCGACCAGGGCCGACTCCCCCGCCTCTGCGTCTTTACCCAGTTGCAGCAGTGCATAGGCAATGCCCAGCTGGCCTTCCATGGCCGCATCGGTCTGGCCCAACCGCAACGACAGCTCGGTCTGTTGCTGAAAATGCTCAAACGCTTTTGCATAGTCGCCGCGCCGCTGGGCCAGGTCGCCCAGGGCGGTCAGCACCAAGGTGAAATTACGGGAGTTGCGCAGCGGTTGGTAGGCCACCAGTGCCTCGTCCAGCAGCGACTGGGCGATTTCGAGTCGACCCATAGCACGCATGACCTCGCCCATCTGGCGCAGGCACGGCCCCAGGGTCACGGCCCACCCATTGGCGCGTGCCAGCTCCAGCCCGCGCTGCAACCACTCCAGCGCGGCCTCGTGGTCATTGAGCCCGACATAGGTGCCACCTGCGTTGACGGCTGCCACCACCGCGGTCAGTGTTTGACCGGTCTCCAGCGCGGCCTCCCACGCCAGGTTGAAACGGTCCAGGGCCCCGGCAAAGTTGCCGGTGTTGTGGTCGCGCGCTGCCTGGTAGGCGTTGACAATGGCGGCCACTGCAGGATGGGCATTGATCACCTCATCCGGGAAACGCTGGCGCCACTGCTGGCTGGCCAGGTGCACATCGCGCAGCACGGCGTAGCGTGCCTGGTTGGCCTCGAAAAAATCCAGACGGTGCGCGTCCTGGGCCTGTCTGGCGTAGTCCACAGCCTGCGCCAGAGCGGCGTCCCGTTTGGGCAGCTCACCGGTGCTGGAGCAGACCGACACGATCAGGGCATGGCAGTCCGCACAACCAGCAAAATGGCCCTGGGATTCAAAGACGACCAAGGCCGCGTGGGCGGCGCGAGTGGCGGAATCAAAGTCGGACAGTAGCCACAGGGTTTCGCCTTCCACCAGCAGCAGTCGCGCACGGTGCTGTTCCAGGGCTGGCGATAGGGGCTGGTTGTCGATGCGTGTGCGGGCCAGTTGCAAGAGCTGCTGCGCACGCGTGTTGTCGCGCTGGCGCAGGTACCATGCCAGGGTGACCTGCAAGTCCAGTGTCTGGTCCGCGTCACGCGAGCGCTGCAGCGCTTCGGACAGGCGGTCGACCTCGGTGTTGCGCTCAAACAGTTGCATGGCGGTTGCGGGTTGTCTCCGGGCAAGAGACGCCATGATAAGTCGCCTATGTGATCTTTGTGTTACTGCTGCAGCAGCAATCTCTGCAAATAGCGCCCGGTGTGGCTGTCCGGGTTGGCCGCAATGTCTTCTGGTGTGCCAACACCCAGAACCGTACCGCCACCTGAGCCGCCTTCCGGCCCCATGTCGATCAGCCAGTCGGCGGTCTTGATCACGTCCAGGTTGTGCTCGATGACGACAATGGTGTTGCCCGCATCACGCAGCTGGTGCAGCACTTTCAGCAGCAGGTCGATGTCGGCGAAGTGCAGGCCGGTGGTCGGTTCGTCCAGGATGTACAGCGTGCGCCCGGTGTCGCGCTTGGACAATTCAAGAGCCAGCTTGACGCGTTGCGCCTCGCCGCCCGACAAGGTGGTGGCGGCCTGGCCCAGCTTGATGTAACTCAGGCCTACATCCAGCAGCGTCTGCAGTTTGCGTGCGATGGTGGGCACCGCCTGCAGGAAGTCAAACGCGGCCTCCACGGTGAGTTCCAGGATCTGCGCAATGTTCTTGCCCTTGTACAACACCTCCAGCGTCTCGCGGTTGTAGCGCTGGCCCGCGCAGACGTCGCAGGGCACGTAGACGTCGGGCAGGAAGTGCATCTCCACTTTCACCATGCCGTCACCCTGGCAGGCCTCGCAGCGGCCACCGGCCACATTGAAGCTGAAGCGTCCGGGGCCATAGCCGCGTTCACGCGCCGTGGGCACCTCGGCCATCAGCTCGCGGATGGGGGTGAACAGTCCCGTGTACGTGGCCGGGTTGGAGCGTGGCGTGCGGCCGATAGGGCTTTGGTCGACGTTGATGACCTTGTCGAAGTGCTCGATGCCCTCAATCGCCTCGTGCGCCGCCGGTTCCTCGTGGGCACGGTAGATGGTGCGGGCCACGGCGGCATACAGCGTGTCGTTGACCAGTGTGGACTTGCCCGAGCCGGAAACGCCGGTCACGCAGGTGAACAGGCCCACGGGGAAGTCCACGCTGACGGATTTCAGGTTGTGGCCGGTGGCGCCGACCACGCGCAGGGTTTGCAGCTCGCCTTGCGTGGCCCGGTGGTGGGCTTCCCGCTCGGCGCGGCGCACGGCTGCGGGGCTGGGCGCATGGCGCGACTTGAAACGGTCTTCATCCCCCGGCTTGGGCGCCACGGTCGGCAGCCACGGCGTGCGGCGCTTGGGCACCGCAATCTTCAGCGTTTGCGCCAGGTACTGGCCGGTCAGCGACTGGGTGTTTGCCTTGACGGCTTCAAAGTCACCCTGCGCAATGACGCGACCGCCGTGCACGCCCGCACCCAGCCCCATGTCGATGATGTGGTCCG
>ERZ795061.5295-NODE-5295-length-10611-cov-5.952823_pt1 | contig 10611 bp, 11 predicted proteins | sample MGYA00375145_ERZ795061 | MGnify/ENA primary metagenome ERZ795061 (study PRJEB30190, sample SAMN05720144) | anaerobic digester metagenome | isolation source: active sludge of municipal wastewater-treating anaerobic digesters | place: USA | collected 2014-12-22 ... | reverse complement strand
CAGCCCGGCACACACGCGCCAGGGGAACCGGATGCCACCGGCAGAACGCCACAACGCCGGAGAGAGCCATGCCGCGAGAGGGAAGCAGCACGGCTCTACCAGGGACACGACACCAACGGGCAGTATCACGGGAGAGAGCAATGACCCAACAGGGAGAAACTGCGGGGGTGGGCGGCTTGCCGACATGCGCCAGCCTCTCACGCCGGCACCGGATATGGCGGCAGGGAGATATGCCGGTTGGTAGGACGCCAGTACGGGAGTGGCGCGGACTCCAACGGCAGGGAGCTACATCGCCACAGGACGGCACGCCGCGAGAGGATCGGGTAGCTGCCTTGCCACGCCCGCCGCCCCCCGCAACGTCAGACGGCAGGAGGATACCACGGAATCAGAAAGGCTATGCCGTGAGAGGCACGGTATGACTGCGGTAACGGAGATATAACGCAGGAGAGAGATATAACGGCTTGTCCCGGTAGGACGCCATTACGGGAGGATGCTGTGACAAGCCGTTAGATGAATTACTTGGAGGTGCTAATGAGCTTTAACCTGGTTACTCAGAGATGGATTCCGGTTAGTTACACGGATAATCGCACGGATACGCTCAGCCTGGCTCAGACCTTTGAGCAGGCCGACGACATCCGTGACCTCGGCGGTGAAACGCCGCTGGTCAGCGCCGCCTTACACCGGCTACTGTTCGCCATCCTGCGCCGAGCCGTACCGATGGAAACGCCGGCAGAATGGTCAGAAGTGTGGAAAAACGGCTGGGGGACGTTGCCCGGCGCTTACCTTGCCCGTTGGCAGGGGCGCTTCGACATCTTCGACCCCGACTACCCTTTTTGGCAATGCCCGACTGTTACCAGAGAACCCAAGTCGGTAACAGACATTGTGCTGGAGTGGTCATCGGGCAATGCCAGCACGCTATTCGACCATCACGATGACGCGCACGCGACGACCATTGACGCCCCAGAAGCAGCCCGGCGCTTGCTGGTCGCACAGACCTTTAGCCTCACCAAACTCAGCGGCATCCCCGGAGTTTCATTCTCGGATGCGCCCTGGGCCAGAGGCATGATCTTTTTGGCGCAAGGCAAGACCTTGCGCGAGACCCTGCTCCTGAACTGGTTGCCTGCGGACTTAACCGGGCTCCCGGTGACTGACGCTGACGCCCCGATCTGGGAACGTGAGGAGCCGTGGGCATCAGACGAATGGGGCGATACCTACATTCGCGAGGCGTTTGGTTATCTCGACTATCTAACCTGGCCGGCGCGCCGGCTGTTACTCGTCCCGGAATACGAGGCCGAAGGCCCCGTGGTACGGCAGATACGGTGGGCGCCAGGCTACAAGCCCCCGGCGGGTTACCTGGATCCGCACAAGCATTGGACCCAGCTCGATAAGGGAGCATGGGTTTATCAAGCCTTTAAGGTGGATGCGCTGCTCTGGACGAATTTGTATACCTGGCTGAGCGCGCTGCCAAAGCCCGAAGAACCGGAGCCCGATCCCGAACCAAAACCGAAAAAACGGAAAGCCGCAAAACCAGAGCGCCCCCAACGCCAGGCGCAGGTGTTCACCTGGTTGGAGCAGCTCTGCGACCAGGGTTACTTACCCTACGACACGGTGATGAATTGCGCGGTAATGGGCGTGGTCCCCCACAAACAGCTCGCGGTAGCGTCAGGCTACCGGCGAGAACAGCTGAGCCTGCCGCTGGTTTATTGGCAGGACATGGCGCTCCGAGCGCAACTCCTCGAAGCCTTGAATCTGGCGGAGACCCTGGCGCGCAGTATCTGGGGAGCCACACGCACCTGGGCGCGCCTGATAATCGCACCACTGAGCGATGTAGATCCCAACGCAATTCAACCAGCGCCGGGAGACGTGGAAAAGGCTTGCGAGGTTTGGAAGTTGGAGGCGGGTTACTGGGCTACCTTGAGTCCGGCAGTGGAGCGGCTCTTGCAAGATCTACCGACAGAACCGGAGAGCGCCTTACGCGCCTGGAAAAAGAGCCTGGCCGCCGCGGTTGATACGGTGCTAGACGCCCTGGTTGACCCTGACAATCTCAAAGCCAGCACCAAGGCGCGCCTGCAGCTCGCCGCTGCAATGGCGCGAGAGCTACAAATCAGAAATCCGTTGTCAGCAAGGAGAAGTGAAGATATGGAGAATCTTGAGCCATTCGTGGCCTATCTGCAACAATTCCACAAAAAAGATGATCGAGCGGCACTGGCCGACCTCCGCGCCGGATGCGGGCGCGAGCCTGGTACAGTGGTCAGTATGTTCCCCTACGTTGTGAAGTGGACGCGGGCAAACACCCCGTGGCGCGACGGAGGGTTGTATACCGTTGCGGCTTTGTTTGCCTACCACCCGGAGCCTGGCGGGTACGGGGACTTCGGGAGCTCGCTACGCCAGGCGAAGAATGGCGATGATCCAGGGATGGAGAATCGCTTAATGCGGTTACTGAATGCCGATCAGGAAGACCTGCCGGCGTTGCTCTATGAGTTTGTGACCTTGCTGAAGGCTCGGAACGTTGCCGTGAACTGGAGCCAGCTGCTCCGCGACTATTGGGGGTGGTCGCATCCCGACCGGTACGTACAGAAGCGGTGGGCTGTCAGTTTCTGGCGCGGTTGGGAGAGTGAGGAGGAGGAAGATACCGGGAATCCTTAGATGCTTCCAAACATACTTCCAAAGATACTTCCAGTTTCGACATTCAATGCTAGATCAACCAAATCACAATATCAAGGAGATTGTTACCATGTCAGCAACCAATGCAACCAAGTACGTTGAGATCCACCTGCTCCAGAGTTTCCCGGCATCGAACCTCAACCGCGATGCGGCGGGGAATCCCAAGGAATCCCCCTTCGGGGGTGTGCGGCGCGCCCGCATTTCCTCTCAGTGCCTCAAGCGGGCAATTCGTACTGCTCCGGTCTTTGCAGAGCAAACCGGCGTTCCTCTGGGGTGGCGCAGTCGCTATATGATGGATCTGCTCCGTCAGCGGTTGGAAGGGAAAGACGCCACTGAGGTGGCGCGGGTGCTCAATGCGTTCGTCCCGTTCTACTTCGGGAAGCTGGACGAAGAAAAGGGGCGGGCGACTACCGCCGCTTTCTTTTCCGCTGGCGAGCTCGGCGTGATCGCTGAGGCGCTGCTGAGCCAATGGACCATCCTGGTCGCGGAAGCCGTGTTCACCGAGGAAACTAGCGAGGAAGATGCGGAGCCCCAGACGAAAAGGGGCAAGGGCAAGAAAAAGGCCAATGGCGGCGGGGATACTATGGCCACCATTGCAGCGCAGCTCATCAAGCAACGCGTCGGGTGGACCGACGCGCCGGACATTGCGCTCTTCGGACGCATGATGGCCCATGATCCAACGTTGGAAATCGCCGCGGCCTGCCAGGTCGCGCCGGCCATCAGCGTTCACCGGCACATGCCAGAGCAGGACTTCTACACGGCGCTGGACGACTTCTTGGGTGACGAAGCTTCGATGCTTGGTTCGACGGCGTACACCAGCGCCGTATTCTACCGCTACGCCCGGGTGGATTGGGACTTGCTCTGTCGCAATCTGAACGGCGATACCCAACTGGCAGAAAAGACGCTGCGCGGATTCCTGCACGCCACGCTCGTAGCCGTGCCGACCGGCAAGCAGAACTCTTTCGCCGCGTTCAATCTCCCGGAACTGGCGTTGGGGATTGCCCGGCAGGGGGGCGTTGCCTGGAATTTGAGCAACGCCTTCGAGACGCCGATAACGCCGCTATCTGGCGGTGGATTGATGACACCAGCGGTGCAGGCGTTGCTTGGGTACTACGAAGATACGGTAGAGCTTTGGGGTAAGGACTCTATCTTGGGGACGGCGCTGACCTTGCAGCGGCGCTATCAAGACGTCACGGGCGAGGCCGCTACTACGGTTGTTCCAAACATGAATGACTGGGTACAGACACTGGTACAGCACATCATCTCGGAGGAGTAATATGCACACGCTGTTGATACGCCTTGCTGGCCCGTTACAAGCGTGGGGCACGCAGAGTCATTTCCAAATCCGTGAAACGGGGATGGAACCTAGCAAAAGTGGCGTTGTGGGCTTGCTGGCCGCAGCCCTGGGGCGCGATTGGAGCGTTGACGTAAACGATATTGCGGCCTTGCGTATGGGCGTGCGGGTAGACCAGGAGGGAGAACTGGTGCAGGACTTCCAAACTATTCACGACGTGAGATGCGCGAATGGAAATCTGAAGTCCACCGAGATCAGTACCCGCTGGTACTTGGGAGACGCCAGGTTCCTGGTGGCGCTGACCGGAGACGACTTGGTGTTCCTACAAAGCCTGCACGCGGCTTTGCGCAATCCGGTGTGGCCCCTGTACTTAGGACGCAAAGCCTGCGTGCCCAGTGAGCCGCCATATCTACCCGACGGCTTGCGAGAGGCAAACGACTTGCTGGAGGCGCTGCAAAGCTATCCGTGGCTTGGTCGCCGTAACGGGCAGAATCTACGCCTGGTCTACGAAACGGCTGATGGCACTGAGGTACGTGTTGATCAGCCGGTGAACAACTTTGTGCGTCGGGGGAACGGCCCCCGACGTACAACAACCTTGTTTATCCCTTACCCTATGGAGGCGACTGATGTGGGTCTCACGTCTGATGCTCAACCCGCGCAATAAACAGGTGCAGGAGCTCTTGGCGGATGCCTATGCGCGGCACGTGTTTGTGATGAATGCCTGGAAGCGAGAGGAGCCCAGGGTGCTCTTTCGTGTGGAGGATTACCGCAATGAAGAAATGCCACAAACGCAGGGTCTGACTCTGTTGGTGCAGTCTCAGACCCAACCTGACTGGCGCTGGTTACAAAAACCGGATTGGCGCGGAGTCTTGGTCAGTGGCGCCGAGGTTGCGACAAAGGAGATAGTATTGCCATTGGCATTTCAGGAATGGCAATACCTGTACTTCAAACTGCGAGCTAACCCCACCGTAGCCCGCGACGGCAAACACTTCGGCATAGTCCGTCATGAAGAGCAACTGGAATGGCTACGCCGGCAGGGGGAAAAGGCCGGCTTCACAGTCGTTGAGGCCGTAGCCCGCAATGAGGGGCTGGTACAAGGCTATAACCCCGACTCACAGCACGTGCTCAAGTTCACTGCCGTAACCTTTGAGGGGGCTATCCAGGTCACTAACCCGGAGAAAATCAACCAGGCTCTCGCCAGCGGCATCGGTCGCGGGAAGGGCTTTGGCTTTGGGATGTTGTCGGTTCGGCGCTACTCTTAATTCTCTGCTATCAGAGGACTGAACCTTAACAAGTGGGTTTCTACGCGCGGAAATAGGGCAATGGAGCTAACATTCCCCCTATTTCCGCGCACAACAAGATTCCATCCAAGATCAAAAGGAGTTACATGAAAGCCGATTCGTGTTCACAGGCTCTCGGTGTTGGATATTGGGTAGCACTGACCTTACCCGAAGGAGTTGCACCGTTGCGCTCCTATGTGGGGCAGGTGCAGGCGACTGATGAATACGGTGTAAGAATCACGCTTGTTCAGTGGTTGACAGGTACGGCCACTGGTTACGATTTGTTTGTACCTTGGGAACACATTCAATCTGCTTTGGTTGCCACACCCGAACATGACATCAAGGGTTTTGCAGAGGATGCCGGTCGGTGGCAGTCGGCTCTCAATAAGAAGCAGGATCAATAATGTGAGAGTTTTCCCCACGGGTGTGGGGATGAGCCTTGATTGGGAGGTTATGATGATCATTGATCAACGTTTTCCCCGCGTCCGTGGGGATGAGCCGTCTCGATCTGTGCTTTCAAAGGTTCATGGGCTAGTTTTCCCCACGGGCGTGGGGATTGACCGTCCTCAGCGTAGGCAAACAGGGCAGTAAGTACATTTTCCCCACAGGCGCGGGGATGAGCCAACATGATCGCGTTGGGGCAGGTAGCGCGGCATCGTTTTCCCCGCGGGCGTGGGGATGAGCCCTTGCATTTGCATGTCCGTACCCCCGTATACTGTAGTTTTCCCCACGGGTGTGGGGATGCTACTGGTTTTGCGATTGAAAGTGCGACTGCTGTCATTGACTATCGAAGAAATCGTCGATAGTTTCTTCGATACATCTTCCCCACGGACATGGGGATTGACCTAGGATCCCCCACAAAAGCCCGGTAAAACAACGGTTTTCCCCACGCAAGCGGGGATTGACCGGCTGCCCGTCAGGAAGTCATGCCGGATGGTGAGTTTTCCCCACGGACGTGGGGATTGACCGAGCGGGTACACTTCCCCGACCTGGTAGCCGAGAGTTTTTTCCACGGACGTGGGGATTGGCCGCGGGCGAGGGGTTGCCAAATCCGTGAAAATGCGTTTTCCCCACGTCCGTGGGGATGAGTCGTCCTTCGACCAAGCCCAGTGCTTCGAGTCGGTGGTTTTCCCCACGCAGGCGGGGATTGGCCGTTGTCGGAGTAAAACTCCGTTAGGGCACCGAGAGTTTTCCCTACGGGCGTGGGGATTGAACGTTGGGTTGCTAGATTCGCGGTGGCGATTACCGCGTTTTCCCCACGGGCGTGAGGACTAGCCGTTGCCAGATGCACAGCAGGTCAATCACGAGGCGTTTTCCCCACGGACGCGGGGATTGACCGTCCTCAGCGTAGGCAAACAGGGCAGTAAGTACGTTTTCCCCACGGGCCGTGGGGATGGGCCACAGATGCAGACCCATTGTCAGCGGCTTCAGCCGGTTTCCCCACGCAGGCGGAGATGATCCGATGGTTACCAGATCGCGCGTAAGAGGATAAGAGTTTTCCCCACAGACGCGGGGATGAGCCGTCATACATGAAGAGCTCAAAGAACATCTACTATAGTTTTCCCCACAGACGCGGGGATGAGCCTTGAGGATCCGTAAAAGATCGTGCCGTGACACCGTTTTCCCCACAGACGCGGGGATGAGCCATCGGGTGCGATCTATGATGTTGAGACTGCGGCCGTTTTCCCCACGGGTGCGGGGATTGACCTCATCAATGAATCATCAATTAACCAAAGAGAAGGTTTTCCCCACATGAGCGGGGATGAGCTGTTGCAGTCGTGGTGATTTATCACGGCCAGGGCGTTTTCCCCACACGGGTGCGGGGATGGGGCCGTGCGCGTGTTGTTCAACCTGCCACTGGGAAAGAGTTTTCCCCACACAGGTGGGGATGAGCCGTTACTTTTAGTATAGCAACCGCCTGGAAAAAAGTTTTCCCCACACAGGTGGGGATGAGCCAATCCATCCCTGACCCTTTGCCACCACATAGAACGTTTTCCCCACACGAGCGGGGATTGACCGTGGCCCATAGGACACTTTTGCATTCTGAAGAAGTTTCCCCACGTCCGTGGGGATTGACCCGTTGAGATTCCTACACCAAAAGTTGGCTCCCAATGTTTTCCCCACGGGCGCGGGGATGAGTCAATCCAATGAAGAGGAACTAGGAAGAAGATACTGCGTCTTCCCCACGTGTGTGGGAATGCCACATCGTGTTTGAGATCCGTTTCTTGTAAAGCGGGATTTCCCCACGCAAGCGGGGATGAATCGTGGATTTTACGCCGCTACCTACAGGTAGTCATGATTTCCCCACAAGCGCGGGGATGAACCTCACGTGATACAGTAACAATACAATATGAAGTTTTCCCCACACAGGCGGGGATTGACCGACGTGTAACGCGCTGAGTGAGTTGTGGGATTAGTTTTCCCCACGGGTGCGGGGATGGGCCGCAAAAATAGCGGCCGTTGGAGTCTAGGACAGTGGCGCTACGTTTTCCCCACACGGATGGGGATTGGCCGATGACAAAGTCCGGCTTGCTATTCCAGGGTGTACTTTTCCCCACGTTAAGCGGGGATTGGCCTACAACAAGCAACGGAGGTGACGCGAAGAAGTTTTTTCACACAGGCGGGGATTGACCGTAGGAAGGAATTGCACCCTCATTTTGCGATTAGGTTTTCCCCACACAGGCGGGGATTGGCCGCGGATACATGATAACATTAGGGTTGAGCACCGATTTCCCCAAGTCGAGCGGGGATGTATCAATGTAATTCTGGATGCCGTAGGTTTCTACATTGCTCCTTCCCCGCGTAATGCGGGGATTGACCGTCAGAGGTTTTTCTGATGCGTGGAAAGTTAGAGTTTTCCCCACACGGGTGGGGATGGGGCGTTCGCAAGTCTTAAGCCGTCTGATTTTGTTATGTTTTCCCCACCCGTGTGGGGATGGGGCGTACACCGCGCGCGATTTCTCGCCCTTCTCGGTGTTTTCCCCACACGGGTGGGGATGGGCCTCGGGTATGAGCGCGACCAGGAAAATCCCCAAGTTTTCCCCACACAGGCGGGGATTGGCCTAGAAAACAACCGCGCTCGCGTCGTTTTCTACACGTTTTCCCCACGGAGCGGGTGGGGATGAGCCAGCCAATCCCGACATGGGCATCGCCAGGGCTATCATATTGGAATTGGAGAATTGATCTTCTCCAAAATGGAGAACTGGTAGAAAAGTTCTCCGTTTTCTTGCGTCCGTTCAAAAGAGTTTTCCCCACGGGCGTGGGGATTGGCCCATGACGCAGGTTCACGCAGATCAAACTGTCGGGTTTCCTTTTCCCCACGGGCGTGGGGATTGACCGAAGGCCGTCGAGGGCCGCGCCAGTCGTATTACGTTTTCCCCACGGCTGCGGGGATGATCTGTGGTAATTTGCCAGGAGGGAGTAATGGTAATGGTTTTCCCCACGGACGTGGGGATGAGCCTTGTCTTGTCTGTCATGCAATTATTAACTGTGCATGGTTTCCCCACGCAGGCGGGGATAAAACAATTGCATCCCACGGGATTCAATTATCCCACGTTGTGTGGGGATTCGGAGGGAACAAAAACGGTGTAACCCGCGGGTTACACCGTTTTTGCCTTCTCTGCCACCCAATTAGCTGATCGTAAAGTCGTCAGCCCGCTGCTCGCCACGCGACGGACGAGCACGCTGGTAACGCGGTGTCGTAGACTTAGGACGCTGCCAACGCTCAGGGTCCACCAGGAACAATGCAGCGCCGCCAACAGCCATGATGAAAGGTAACGCTTGTGCCAGGAACACGCCACCAATCACAGCGCCGTTGAGCCAGAGCAAACCAGCACGGGTTAAAAACTCCTCAAATTCCATTTGATGACCCTCCTCGATTCTTATGTTTGAAACAATAGTCCGCAGTTGCGGCATCCGAAAACTCATCGGGCGGTGTACCATGCCAGCGGTCAAGCATGGCCGGGGAGGCCAACCACTTTTTGATCAAGTCATCCAGGACGAAAAGTGCCACAAAGCCACGCTCTAGCGATTGCGGATGATCTCTTAAATCGGCAGCAACTTTGCGAATAGCCGTCTTGAGCAGTCCCCCCGCGTTGCGGTTAGGAGCAATGTAATACACGCCATCGAAGCCGTGCTCTGCGTAGTCGCGCATGTTCTTGAGGACTTTGGTTTTAAGACGGGTAGAGTCGTAATTGGATCTTTCACACTCAACTGCGATGAGAACCCTGGTCCCGTCCGCGGGCGTGAGCTCCACAATCAAATCCGGCTCACTATTCCCGTATCGCCGTTGATAAGGCGCCGGAAGAGGCTCTGCCGTATCCCAAACCGCTGCCGGCACAAAGCGGGCTCCTGGAATGCCGCCGCCAGACAGAATGACCGACCGTGCAACGCGAATAAGATACCAAGCCTCTTCCGACTTATATGAAGCATCTACAAACTCTTTGATAGTGCGCGCCGGCAGCCCAAAGCGTTGCTGGTACTCAGCTTTGCCAGAATCAGTTAATGCTATCAACTGCGGGGAGTAATAACTGCGCCAACTGCCGGTGACTTTTAGCGTTTCCAGCGTCGCCAGTTGCGCGGCAATCAGCGCATCTAGCTGTGTTTTGAACGCAGGATCATCCTGATGGACTTCGGCGCACCAGGAGCGGCGCACTTCCTCGAAGGCGGGCATCGAGCCAATCAACCGCAACAGCGAGATCTGGTCAGGGTCGGTTAAGCGCAATGCGGGAGACGTGTCGGCTTGGGGAACCGATGTTTGTGCCTCTGGCTTATCTTCTGTGACAACCTGCATTGGCTGCACCAGAGTCAAGGCGCGCAGCATCTCCTGGGCAAACGTGTATACCGGGGTCCGCTGCGCCATTGCTTGAGCATACGCTGCCGGGAAGAGGGTGTTGAGATAGCGCCCCAAGATTTCGAGAGCCTGCTGCTGCTCATAGGACGCCACAGCATAGCGTTCACGGATCCGCTCCAGTTCAGTGCGGAGCAGCGTCAACTCGGCGGATTCGATGAAGGTGTTCATTGGCCTTGCCACAGGTTACGACAGAGAGGGCTGCGCAGGCCCGCCACGGCTTGAACCAGATCTAGCCGCACAAGGTCGGCCAGGGCCAGTGTATCGCGGGCCTGTTGCAGTGATGGATAATCGTCGTTGCCCAGATAGGTCAGCAGGTACTCCGTAACCAGGATATAGGTGTCGCGCACCTGGCTGATGCGCTCTCCAAGCAGAGTGTACGTTTCGGGAGCGGTGGCTAACTTGATTTGCTCCAGTCGCAGCGCCAGATCGGATACGCGGCCAGCACGGCGAAAGGATTCGGCCATGCTCTGCGGTTCGGCTGCCTGCACCAGGTTACTGAGTTCGGTTGCCAGATACGCCAT
>ERZ795061.5294-NODE-5294-length-10611-cov-8.129310_pt1 | contig 10611 bp, 11 predicted proteins | sample MGYA00375145_ERZ795061 | MGnify/ENA primary metagenome ERZ795061 (study PRJEB30190, sample SAMN05720144) | anaerobic digester metagenome | isolation source: active sludge of municipal wastewater-treating anaerobic digesters | place: USA | collected 2014-12-22 ... | reverse complement strand
GTTGTAGTCGGTGTATATATTCTTCACTCCCGGCATCGGATCGGCCATGGCATACAATCCCAGCTCAAGAACAATGGGAGTTTTTTTGCCGTTTTTGATATGCCGCGAGTAGCAGGCTTTCTTATTGTCCAGTTTACCCTCTATGACCTTGTGCGTATTCTCGTATTTAAGATCGGTCTCGTGGGTATACGGGTTGTCGGTGACAACCATATTTGAAGCGCAACCGATAAACAACAGACAAACACTCAAAACAGAAACTACTTTCTTCATAGAATCACCCCATGTAAATATATTTCTAATGACCTTGGTCATTAAGTGCACGTAGGAATAATAATTCTCAAACTCTACCGGTGAAGGAGAATTGATCCCCCTCACCGGCTGTGAGGTACTCAAACACACAAATTTATGATGAGATTTTATTTTTATTTCTTAATAACAATTTTTTAATATCATTTGAATAAATCTGGTCGAGGTTTTAAAATCATAGCAGATAGAAAATTATCTTCAAATGATTTAGAACAAAACTGTAATGCATTTTCTCCAGTTTTATAATAAAAATCCCATATTCTCTCCTGCTCATTAAATTTTATTAAATCTGGCTTTCCTAAAATCAAAATAATATCATCATAACTAATATTAAATCTTCCAATTGGAATTTGAAACTCGATTGCTTTCGATAATTCGTTTAATTCATGTGGATAATCAGGAAAATGAACATATATTTCATTATAAGAATAAACAGTTCCCCATTCACTATTATCCTTTCCTTTTGGTTTTCCGAGTATATTTTCAATGTCTTTGAGAGTCATATCGAGTTTAATTTTTTTATTGATATATGAATCACCATTTGCTGATGATTTATATATCAAATTTAAAAATTTTTTCTTCTCGATCAAAATATCAGAATCATACTTTTCTGAAAGATAGCCAGAAAAAACCCAACCATTAAAATTATGATATTTTATCTTATACCAACTTGCAGAAATCCCATTGATAATCTCCTTTTCACTTTTAATGTCTATAACTTCGACAGGAGCATTATATGGAATTTTATAAATTTGTTCTCCTTTAGCATTTGGTGATTTTCTTAAAATAAGTCCATTCTTTGCTATGACATACTTAATACTATTTGTAATCATTTTACATTCAGAAGAATTGAATATAAAAATAGTTAGCAGCACTAAATAAATATATTTTCTGTAGTACATTTTTATCCTCATTTTTTATTTTTTATCTCATCTGAATATTTTTTACCTTGGTCATACGGATTCAAAATATTGTTATTTTTGTCCCTTATCTCATAGTGGACATGGAAACCTTTTTTAGGATCAGGAGGATAAGAAGTCCCCGTATTTCCAACTGAAGCAATCTTTTGCCCCTTACTTACAGGATCACCCGGTTTTGCAGAAAATGCGCTCGTATGTCCAAAATAATATTGTTTACCATCCTTATCTTCAACAATCATTAAATTTCCATAACCTGAAGATGGTCCTGCTGCTTTTACTTTCCCATCAACAGTAGAATATATTGGAGTACCAGGTGCCGCAGGCATATCAATCCCGCTATGTGGCCCACTCCCCTTCTCTTTTCTAAATTTTTCATGAGCTAAATAATCAGAACTAATTCCATTTTTATATGCTGGGTATGTACTCTTATCTTTGTCTGCAAGTGGCAAGTCAATTCCATTATTAGTTGCCAATTTATCACAGAAATCAGAATTATTTTTTGCAGTCGATTGCTTAACAACTTTATCATTTGGTTTTTGCAACTTCTTCGCAACATCATTAGTCGCAGTATCTTTTACACTCTTATCAACTTCCTTTAACGCTGATGTATCCTTCTTTGAATTATCTCCTTTCACTAATGACTCAATCCCCGGTCCACCAACTTCCGAATGTCCTTCCGGTGCTCCTCCACCTAAAAGATCTCCTAATGCTGCTATTATTCCAATATGCCCCGTCGGATCCTTATAAATAACCGGATTATTTCTTACATACGAAAATCTATTCCACGACTGCGTATCAAGATCATTCTGGACAATATTATCCCCGGTCACAAATCTGCAAATCTCCGGATCATAATGCCGTGCGTTATAGAAATAATACCCTGACTCCTTATCCAGCTCCTGTGAGTTATACTTCGGCGCGTGCTTCTTGTCCCCTTCCTGCGTCCAGGTCTCACCAAAGGGCAGGAACTCGGTCTGGGACAGGATGATGCCATTGTCATTGAGCACTACATTAACAGAATCGTTCTTGTACCCCAGTACAATTACCCGGGATGAAATTTATGGGTAAAATTGACTCAGGGACACATCATTTCAAAGATCAAAGGTTATTATTACCCATGAAAATTATATGTCAATGATATTACCAACCCGATTGTTCCCGTGGATGACACCTTTTATGAACCTCCTGTAAATCTGATATTTCAATTTTTAAATATACCTCAGTGGTTGTGATCCTTTTATGACCCAATTGTTTTTGAATATATCTGATGTCAGCTTTCCTTTGAAGCATATGAGTAGCGCAACTATGTCTAAAAGTATGAGTGGTGATGTTCTTTTTGATATTGGCTTTTTTTGACCAGAACTTAACTATATCCAATAGTACTTGTGGTTCAAGTTTATTACCTGTCATGGAAGTGAATAATAATTGAGATGATGATTTTTGAATTATGGGTCTGACCTTTTGGATATATCGGGTGACCCAGAAATTTGCTTTTTTACCAAAGGGGACTTTTCTTTCGCTGTCCCATTTACCTTTACGAACGAATAAGATATTTTCATTAAGGTCTATGTCCTTTAAGAGGATATTACACAACTCATCACCACGGATTGCGGTTGAATATAATAACTCCATGATAGCTCTGTCCCTAATACTTTTAGAAGTGTTGTCCCTACAGGTCTTTAAGAGATTATTCATCTCCTCAATGGTGAGAACATCTTTGATAATGGTCTTCTTTTCTTTTGGAAGTGCAATGTTTATTGTTGGGTTTGATGTAATGATATTTTCTTTTTCAAGGAAAGTGAAAAATCTCCTGAGGTTGGTTAAATGTCTTTTTCTTCTGGGAAGTGAAATAGGTTTTCCTCTCCCGTCATATAACATCACCAAATAATGTTCATAGTGAATAATGATGTCCCTTGTAATATCATTGATTGAAGTAATATCAGGGTGAATTGTTTCTATGAAATGAATAAATTCTCCTATGGTTCTTGAATAATCATTAAGAGTCGGGGGAGCTAAATTTCTCCTTTTCCCATGGTCTATGAATTGTTGTAATAATTTTCTCATGGTCATTTAATCCCTTGGATGAAAGGTTGTATGTTTTTCTTGTAGATCATGAGTATCTATGATAGTATAGATTTCTGTTGTTTGTAATGAATCATGTCCCAATAGTTGCGCGATTGATTGAATAGGCGCTCCATGTTTAATCATATGAGTAGCGCAGGATTTTCTAAAGATATGAGTAGTTCCTTTAGTGTTAATATGTGCTTCTTGTTTTCTCCGGTGTATCATCCTTCTAATTGATAGTCCCGCAAGTCTATTCCCTTCCCTGCTTATAAAAAGGGAATTATATTCCTTGTTTAATTTTATGAAGTAATGTCTAATCTCAAGGTATTGATTGAGATAATAGAGCGCCTTTTCTCCAATAGGGACAATGCGTTGTTTGAGACCTTTCCCATTTAATATTCTTACTTCCCTATGTTTAATATCAATATCATTGACATCCAATAATGTAAGTTCGGAAAGTCTCATTCCCGTGGAGTAAAAAAGTTCCATGATTGCCCTGTCCCTGACCATGATGATGATACTTTTTCTTTTGTGGTTGGTCATGGAAGCGGTGAAGAGATTTTTAATATCATCCTCGGTGAATAGATATGAGTCCCTTGTTTTTATTGATAATGGTTTGTCAATGGTTGCTGCGGGATTGACCTTTGTTATATCCCTCTCGATAAGATGATTATAGAATTGGTTGATATAGGTGATATGAAGGGCGATCTTTTCCGGTGACTTCTTTTCCTCATGTAAATAGGTGATATATTTTTGAATGGTCTCTTTGGTGGGTGGTAAATGGTTAGTATTGATGAATGATATGAATCTTGAAAGGTATTGTTTTTTTCTTCTGATGGTGTCCTGTGTGTACCCTTTTAGTTCCTCGTATGATATGAATTCATTGATATGATTTTTTGATAAGATTTTCACTTTGATTTTTTCTTTAAGGTCTTCTTAGGTTCTTCCAAAGATAATAAATCGGATAGTTGTAATAGGAACCACTCCGTGTAATTCGGGTCTTTGGTTTTAATAACATCTTCCAGAAATTTCTTTTGGGTCTGGATTTCATTTGAAAGGGTAAGAATGGTTTTAATGGTATCTTTCAGGACTTGTGGTGATGGTTTTGTCATGAGGGTCTCCTTGAATATTTATAAGGGTCTTTAATATCAAGATTATCCCCCCTCGGACATCATTTTTTGGGTATTGTACAGGTTTTTTGTCGGAGTTATATTTGTAACGTTAATATAGTCACCTTATTTTCCAGTTTTTTAAACCTTCATATAATCAATCTTTCATTTTCACATCATCAAATTGAAGATGTGAAATTTTTTCATGAATCAAATAAAAAACATAAACTTTTTTCACCTTACTTTAATATAATTCTATATCTGGGTATGAACATAGGAGGTAAAGGTTAAGTTAATCATTTTCTTTTTTTGATAATCACTTAGTTTGACATATACATTGGAGTCGTTAAGATATTTTTCCCAATGACAAAAGCCGCATGACACAAATTGCTATTTCAAATTTAAAACATAAATGTGGCTCAGGGTTAAGTCCATTGGGAAGTAACGACTCCGGACTTAACCCGTTTTTTTATGTATTTGAATTTGAAATATTACTACACAAAGAAGACCAACAATCTTCCCCCTGATAAACAATGTACAATCATTGAGACATTCGGGTATGACCTGTCTCCTCAATCATCCTTTTCCTATTTTGACCCAAATAACAATAACTCATGGATGACTATAACCCATTCAACAAAAGATACCCCCAATCATCTCATTGAAAAAATGATGAATGAACAAAAGAATGAATCTAAAAAATCAGGATTCAGGGCTTCTTCAAGAAGAAAGATGAATAGTCATTGGTTATGGATAGATGCTGATGCTAAAGGGGAATTTGGACAAGAAATATTTCAAGCACTCAAGTCAATCCTTTCCTTATTGAATATTTCCAATCCTCATTGTGAAGTTGGTATCTCTCAAGGATTTCACCTATGGGTTGAATTTAATGAACCACTTACCAATAAAGCTTGTGATGCTCTTAAAACCGCAATCCAAAGTCATGTCAAAGATCATTTTGGTGAAGACCTTTCAAAGAAAATTGAAATCATCTATGGAAAAAGGACTCTTTCTTTCCCCAATTCACCATCTTACAATCCCCTTCAAGACTTATTGAAAGGTCAAGGATATGAAAGTGATGACCACTATTTCAATGATGTGATAAATCACAAACAAACTCCATTGTCATTACAAAAGGTCTGTTCAAGATTAGGGATTGATTATTCAAAGGTTAAATATACTTCCCTATATCAACAATTAAAGGATGCTCTTGAAACTCCAGAAGAAGTTGTCCCTAAAAAGACCATCATCAGGAAATCAACTATCAATGACACCTCTTTTGATATAGACAATCTTCCTCCTTATTTAAAGAAGATCATTGAAACAAACTCCTTTGGTGAAGGGAGTAGACAAGACATTTTTGATAGTGGTGTTGCAAGGATTATCTTCAATTACACCCTTGTCTATTATAACCTTGGGATAGGAAGTGAAGAACATGAAACAATCTGGTATGAAATCATGTCCTTAATGCATGATGAGTCAAACCCCAGCAAAGATTGGGAGAAATATCACCATTTGTATTATGGGTCATTGGTCAGAACTTATGATGAGTCATTGAATTCATTCCTCAAAAACTCCTCTACCCTTATTGATATTACTAACAAAGGGTATGTCCTCTATGACAATTCTTCCCTGATTCCTGATTTATTAAAAGATCAGATTGAATTGATCTCAAAAAGAATTGATAGAGAACTTCCAAAATCATTCAAATACAAAAGGAAAGAACAGTCCACCAACAGGAGAAAACTTATCTACCACCTTCTGACCTATAAGATTGGTAAAGCTCTTTATCTTTCTGAAAAGGGACAAAAGGAAGTCTCATCAGTCACTTCCAGATGGGAACTGAGGGCTATTCAACAAAAGTATCACATCACAGGTAATTTCACTTCACTTTCATTATATCTTGATTCTTGGTTTGAAAATCATAGTGGTATCTTTGTGATGCTTCTTGGAAAAGTTCATAGGGAAAAACATCAGAACTTCAATGGGATAGTAGTCAAAAGGAAGAACCTCATATCAAACAAAGCGCTCAAGACTTCTCTTGAAGATCATCTTAAAGAATCTTTCTTATCTTACAAAAGGGAACTGGAAAGAACAAAGAAGATCTTAGAGAGGTTACTTGGAAGTGTCTATAAGACAATAAGTAATAGTAACATATTCCCCTTCTTCTTTTCATTATATATCTTGTACAAATTACTTTTAAACAATGAAAGGGAATTGTCTCATTCACCACCTTAAGAGACCTTCTCAAAGAAAAGACATATCAAAGAACATCCTTTTATCATCCTTTACCAATAGGAACACTTGAAATATCTTTAAGTGTCCAAGTGTCCATGTCCAAGACCACTTTTTCATAACTTCCTGACATTATTGTTGTTTATTATTTTTTAGAAGTTTATAAAATGACTATAATCCTTGGACACTTGGACACAATTCACATGCCAGTGGTTGATACAAGAACCTCCCTTTTATACCCCCTTTTAAAACCATAATAAAAATAATGATCACTCTTCGTTGTATTATATTCAATAGACACAACAACCACCCATAAAAGTGCCAGTGTGCCAGTCCACTTTTCAAACATTTCTACTTTTTCATTACAAATTATTTTCAATAAAATAAATATGTTATAAAAGTCACAAATCCCACTGCCACTGACACTATTCATCATAACCACCTTTTTAAGTGGTCAAGTGGTTCATCATAAAGAGAAGATAAAACACTTTTTATTAAAATAGATAATAATCCTATACTATCCTTTACACCTTTTCAAAAATTGAAATAAGACCAAGCCATGAAGCCACATAGGTCATTGACAACATGACAAATCTTGACCATCCCTGGAGTATTATTCCCTATCCCCTTCAAATCATTTTCACCCTATAGGAAACTTTCATATTTTTGTGTCATTGTTTGTCATCTTGTCAAAGAAAGAAAATAATACTATTAACAACAATTACCCTCCCTTACAAACCATGACAATTTTCAAAAGAAAAAAAACTGCCATAAAACTGCCACAAGAACCCCTCTTCAATGATTTCAAAACCAATGATAAATGTCATTACCAACCAATTATAATGGTCCCTGAGACAATCCTGAACATTCTGGGAGGTCTCCTTTAAGGTATTTACATGTCATTTCAAAAGTCATATATTCATATTATGGACTTGATAATTGGATATGAGGAAGAAGTGAAGGTCTATTTCTTTTCAAAGGTCATAGAAAAAATCCCTGACATATCAAAAGACACTAAACTTTTTGGGAGACCTTTCTTACAAATTAGGACAAGGGAAGAACTCAAAAAGAAGTTAAAGAACTTCCTCCCCTATTGTACTTTCAAAAACATTAAAGAGACCTTCTCAACTTTTAAAGATGAGACCGCAGTGTACTTATTCCTTGATGATCATAATCATTGGTACGCTTATGACTGTGACTGGAAAAGATGGGGACCGCTTACTAACTTTTATTACCTTGATCAATTATTCAAGGAAGGATGGGTTTCGGTTCAATAATCAATGAGGGGTGATTTATTAAAAAGTGGAAAATGAGGTTACTATATTAACGCTCCTAATTTTACTCTTATTCACATAACACTATATAAATGAACAATCCTTAAACCCTGTCAAGAATCAATATCAATGGGGGTTATATACAAAAATGGAAATGAAATATTAAAACCTCATTTCCATTTTCAAACACCACCCTCTTTATTTCTATTCAATAACCATCATCTTCACTCCATCACAAGTCATGACACATTTCAATAGACAATAATCACTCAAGGTCCTTCTCGTGAAATCTCCCTTTGGTCTCCCTTTCATACTCATGACCTTTTCAAGATACTTATCAAATTCAAATTTCTCTTTCATAATCCACCCTCATTGTATATTATTACCCTTCATAAAAATGGACTTGATTTTACTTTTCATGATCATAAATATCAATAGACATCCTCCTCCCTGTGTCTATAAAACCTTGCGATAAGATCACTTAATAGCTCTTTTGTGATCTGACTTTTTTTCATCAAGGTCCATCATTTCCCGTGTTCACATAAAAACCTTTTTGGTATATTCTTTCCATGAACTACCAAATAGAATTAACACCAAAAACCAAATTACTCTTGGTTGATAATCCTTTATACAATGTCTATATCAAACAATTCAATTCATACCTTGACAATAGACCAATAACATTTGAGATCATTAAGGACTATCTCAAAGAGTCAAAGAAACATTTCAAGCCATCAACTGTTGCCTGTATCAAAGCCGCCTTGAAGAAGTCAGTGAAGAAATCATTTGGCAAACAATCCCGTGACGTGATATTTCTCGCTTCATTGGACATAAGTTTCAATTCTATCAAAGTGGGGACATGTGATAAAAAGATATACAATGAAAAAGTATTATCACCTCATGAAATTGACCTTCTTATTCAAAACTCATCCCAGAGAATTTCTTCTATCATCTTTTTCCTTTCTAAAACAGGATTAAGGGTCTCGGAACTTATTGGGATAAAATTATCTCATTGCAAAGGTGACAATGGAACTGTCTTCATTGACATCATTGGAAAAGGAACAAAGGAACGAAGGGTATTTATTCCAAGAGACCTTTTTGAAAACATCAGGGACATTTTTCATGGGGAAAAATATCTTTTTGAAACAGGAAACTTCAACCAATATTCCCGGTGTTATGTATGGAGGGAAATTAAAAGGATGGGACTTAAAACTTTAGGAAAAAATATTTCACCTCATACCTTGAGACATTCATTCTGCACCAACATGTTATTGGTGAAAAATAAGTCATTGAAAGCTGTCTCAAATTATGTGGGCCATTCTTCAACTGCCATCACTGCGGACATGTACGTTCATTCGCAATTAGTACCGGAGGATGTGTTTTGATAAGATCATTTTTTAACTATTGTAAATTCTTTGTATCTTTTAAAAATATCACTCTGGATGGTTAATTTATTTCCAGAGAATGAATAACGAACTTCATCTTGATATATACTTGTATCACTATCTATTGGAATTAAAACATCAGCCGGTCTCATCTGAATAAAAAAATTAAATATTTGAAGAGAATGATTGAAATCTTCTGGGATACCAAATTTTCTATGAATATTTTTTTCCTCCCAATCAATCATAAAATAATAAATTTTATTTATATCTTCAAACTTAAGAATTGATATATCACATGGAACCCCTTTTATCATTTGTTTTTGTTGATAAAAAGAAAAATATTTATTATTTGCATTTACTATGCAAATTCTATCATCCTTAAATAACATCTGAGAATTTTCATAAAATATTTTAACAAGATATGTAAATATCAATATTGAAATTAGTAATATTATTATTTTAATAATCTTCATATCTCATTTATCATTGGGATGTAATACTCTTAACTGATCATATGATTTTTCAACAAATCCCTTGGGTCGTTCAATCACGCCAGCTTTACTTCCGGCATTTATTTGCTTGCCACTTGGCCCTTGAATTGTCACATGTTTTCCTTCATTAGTTTTTGAATCTCCCCAAACAACTGTATCCCCAATTAAAGCTTTATCTTTAATTTTATATCCTGGCATATCCTTTTGTTTAACTTTAGCTAAATCATCAGCCAATAAAGGCGCATCTTTATATTCTCTATATGCCTTTGTTAACAAATTATGCTCTGGCATCGTTTTGGGGAACTCCTTATTACCGGCCCTTTTATTCATTTCATTAGCGAATACATTACATTTATTACTATTAGGTCCAGAGCCTTCATTACCTTGATAATTCCATTCTTTATTACCCTCTTCTTTTTTGGCTTGTTCATATGTTTTAATATTTGATAATTCGGGTATTTTAATTTTATCTCCTGCATATATTTTATCTTTATTCTTAATATTGTTTAATTTCGCAAGTTGTTCTACGCTTGCGCCTGTCTCCTTTGAAATTGAACTTAATGTATCACCTTTTGTTATATGCCATTCACCAGATTTATTTCCCTTATCATCCGTCGTTACATTATACTCTAAATGACCAGTTGGGTCTTTATAAATTATGGGATTATTTCTTGTATAAGAAAATCTGTTCCATGATTGGGTTTCATTTTCATAAGGAACAATACTATCCGCAGTCACAAATCTGCAAATCTCCGGATCATAATGCCTTGCATTGTAGAAATACAAGTCAACTTTTTCGACTATTTCTTCCATTAATACGGCCTTGG
>ERZ795061.5283-NODE-5283-length-10629-cov-6.205599_pt1 | contig 10629 bp, 12 predicted proteins | sample MGYA00375145_ERZ795061 | MGnify/ENA primary metagenome ERZ795061 (study PRJEB30190, sample SAMN05720144) | anaerobic digester metagenome | isolation source: active sludge of municipal wastewater-treating anaerobic digesters | place: USA | collected 2014-12-22 ... | reverse complement strand
TCGTGCCGCACGACGCTGCCGGCGGTGCCGAAGCCGCCGCCCGGCATCTGCAATTACCTGACGCTACCCATTTCGCGCCGTAGCACGTCCGCGACTTCATAGAGCCGCCGCTGCAACGCGGCAACCGCTGGCTGCAAACCGCTGATCTCGCCGGTTTTCGCTTGCTGCTCAATAACGAAGGCCTTGGCCGCCCCCGCATCGTCAGAAAAAGTGGCGAGCAAGCCTTTGATGGTGTGCGCCTCGCGCATGAAAGCGTCTGCCTGACCTTGGGCAAAAGCATCGGCGAGTGACTGCGCGGTGCGCTCGACATCCTGTAAATACAGGTCGATCATCATTGTTAAAATTTCCTCATCACCACCCAAGCGGTCGAGGATCAGTTCACGGTCAAAGACAAATAGTTCAGTCACGTTATTCTTCTTGAAAGCCTAAACAGTCACGGCGCCTCGCTTGCGGAGCAGCGAAGCGAGCCGCTTAAATCATCGGAACTTCTTCATCCTGGAAACGTTGGCGAATCTCTAATACGTCATCCCAACCGGCCAGAAACGACTCGACACACATCGGGTCAAAATGCTTGCCACGGCCGTCTTCAAGAAATTTGCAGGCTTCCGCCAAGGGCCAGGCTTTTTTGTAGGGGCGCTCGGAAGTCAAGGCATCAAAAACATCCGCCACCGCGACAATTCGGCCGAATAGCGGAATTTTGGTACCGACCAGCCCGAACGGATAGCCCGAGCCATCATATTTCTCATGATGGGAAATGGCAATTTCAGCCCCAGCCCGCAAGGTCTCCGAACCACTGCCTTTCAGCAATTCGTGGCCCAGCTTGGCGTGGCCCTTCATTACCTCGAATTCCTCGAAAGTCAGCTTTCCAGGTTTGAGCAGAATGTAATCAGGAATCCCGATCTTGCCGACATCGTGCATCGGGGCCGCTTCAAGAATCAACTTCAGGACTTTTTCATCCAGCCCCAAACCCTTGGCGATGATTTGCGAGTAGTAAGCCATCCGTTGAATATGGGCGCCGGTTTCTGGGTCACGAAACTCGGCTGCCCGCGACATGCGGAAAATCAACTCCTGCTCGCGGTTGCGGATTTCCTGCGTCTGTTCAGAAACCAGTGCGTCCAGATGCGCCGCCCGGTCGGCCAGAAATTTCTGGCCGGTACGCAAAGAGAGCATGTTGCGGGAGCGCGCCGAAAACTCGACGCGGTCAATCGGCTTGGTCAAAAAGTCGTTGGCGCCTCCGAGCAAGGCCTCGTAACGCACTTCTTTCTGATCATTCGCCGTCACCATCAAGACCGGAATTTCATTGCGGCCATGCAGGGCGCGGAAGGCGCTGATGAATTTCAGGCCATCCATATCGGGCATCATGTAATCGACAATAACCAGATCCGGCACATGCTCGCGGCACCAGTCGAGGGCGCGCAGCGGGTTGTCGAAAAGGACCGGCGCACACTCACCCAGCTTGAGCACCAGAGCCTTGATCAGGGTCAGGTTGATATCACTGTCATCAATAATCAAGACCGTATTCATGAGCGCTCGCAAAGGCTAAATGGGTAATGGGGCGCAGTATATAATGCGCCACCATGAAAATACTCTTCGACCTCTTCCCGGTTATTCTCTTCTTCGTCGCCTTCAAATACTCCGAAAAAAACCCGGAGCTGGCGGCCAGTTGGGTCGGCTCACTACTCGGTTCGGCTACGGTCGACCTCAAAATGGCGCCGATTTTGCTCGCCACGGTCGTCGTCATCGCCGCCACCGTCGCCCAGATCATCTGGGTCTGGTTTCGTCACGGCAAGGTCGACAAAATGCTTTGGGTCAGCCTGGTGCTGGTCGTCGTCTTTGGCGGCATGACCCTGGTTTTTCAGGATGAATCCTTCATCAAATGGAAGCCGACCATCCTTTACTGGGTATTCGCCGGCAGCATGGCTTTCGGCGCCATCGTGCTCAAGAAGAACGCCATCAAGGCCATGCTTGGCGAGCAAATGACGCTACCGGAGAAAGTCTGGACCAAGGTCAACTTCTCCTGGGTCGCCTTCTTCACCTTCATGGGCATCCTGAATCTGGTGATCGCCTTTAATTTTTCGACCGATGTCTGGGTAAATTTCAAACTTTTCGGCGGCATGGGCCTCTTACTCGTCTTCGTCCTGATTCAGGGCATGTTGCTATCCAAATTCGTTGAGGAAGAAAAATAATGCTCTACGTCATCATCGGTGAAGACCACCCCGGCACGCTTGACCAGCGCATGGCCGCCCGCCCATCACATGTCGAGCGCCTGCAGGTACTGCAAGCCGAAGCGCGCCTGATTCTGGCCGGCCCCTGTCCGGCGATTGATTCACCCGACCCCGGCCCGGCCGGCTTTTCGGGCAGCATTATCATCGCCGAATTCACTTCGCTGGTTGCCGCTCAAGCCTGGGCCGATGCCGACCCCTACGTCGCAGCCGGCGTCTATGCCAAGGTAACGGTCAAACCGTTCAAGAAAGTACTACCGGCATGAGTAGCGAAACGGTTGAGTTGCTGCGCCAGCGACTTGCCGCGTTGAATCCGGCAAGCATCACCATCGAAGATGAATCCCATCGCCATGCCGGTCATGCCGGCGCCAGAGATGGCGGGCATTACAAACTCGACATCGTGGCCACCGCCTTTGCCGGCAAAAACACCGTTGCCCGGCATCGGCTGATCTATGATGCGGCAGGCGAATTGATGCGCGGCCGGATTCATGCGCTGAGCATCCGCGCTTTATCACCAGAAGAAGTATAATTTTTACGTTATCCCCTTCCACCCAAGGACAATTTACATGTTGAAAACCTCACGTCTGGCCGCTCTGCTGATTGCTGGCGCCATTATTTCCGCCCCGGCTTTCGCGCAAAGCAAGACATTTGCTACCGTCAACGGCCAGGCGATCCCGCAATCTGTCTATGACGCATTTGTCGCCGAGCAAAAAGCCCAGGGCACGCCGGATACGCCAGAACTGCAAAATGCCGTCAAGGAAGAACTGATCCGCCGCGAAATCCTGGCTCAGGAAGCCAAGAAAAAAGGCCTGGACAAGAAAGGCAACATCCAGGGCCAGGTCGAACTTGCCAAGCAAGCCGTACTGATCCGCGCCTTCCTCTCCGATTATGTGGCGGCTCACCCGATCAGCGAAGCCCAGCTCAAGGCTGAATACGAAGTGATCAAGACCAATCTCGGCACCACCGAATACAAGACCCGCCATATTCTGGTTGCGGACGAAGAAGAAGCCAAGAGCATTATCGCCAAGCTCGACAAGGGCGAGAAGTTCTCCGAGCTGGCCAAGGTTTCCAAGGATCCGGGCTCCAAGGACAAGGGCGGCGAACTCGGCTGGAGCTCCCCAAATTCCTACGTCAAGCCGTTTGGCGAGGCACTGACCAAGCTCAAGAAGAACGAATACACCAAGACCCCGGTCAAATCCGACTTCGGCTACCACGTCATCATGCTTGAAGACTCCCGCCCGGCCAACCCGCCGCCGTTCGAGCAGGTCAAACAGCAAATGCAACAGCGTGCGGCTCAGCAGCAGGTTGAACAACTGGTCAAGGAACTACGTGGCAAGGCCAAAGTAAACTAAGCCTTACCCAGCCATGCGAGAATGCTCACCTTCGGGTGAGCATTTTTTTTGGGGAGAATGAGCATGTTCAAAAGCCTGAAAAAACTGTTTGGCGGAACGGATAAAGAGGCGCGTGCAGCCACTTCCCCGGCCTCGAAGCCTGGGGTGACGCCGGGGTTGACACCTGACTCGCCCCCCCTTCCAACTACCCTGCCGACGCTTTCACCCACAGTTGCGCCGATGCCCGACGCAAGCGCTGAAAAGAGCCACTCACCACAGCCTCAACCCAGCTCGGCCTTTCTCTGTCGGGAAGCGGTTTTTGACCGCAAAAACCGTCTGGCCGGTCGCCTCTTCCGCCTGCAACAATCCAGCGCCCAGGCTGATGCGGAGGAAGCTCAGCAACGCGAGTTTGACCAGACCTTGCTGGCCACGCTCAATGCCAGCACAGATGCCTGGAACACCAGTCTGGCCTTTATTCCGCTCAGTTCGGCCAGCCTCTGCCTTGCTGCGGTCGACCGCTTAAAAACGACAAATTTGGTGCTGCTAGTGCAGCTGGCCCAAGATGCCGACGCCGGCCAACTAGTCCTGCGCCTGGAAACGCTGCGCCAGCGCGGCCTGGCAATCGGCATTTTCCGTCAGCCCAAGAACCCGGCATTCACTCAGGTTATTGCCTTTGCCGATTACGGCTGCATTGATGTCGGCGGCAATGAGGCGAATACGATCCGTGACTTCTCGGCGGCGTTTCGCGCCAAAAAACAAGAGTCGCCGACGCATCTGTTCGGCGGCAATATCGACACGCTGGACGAACAGCGTTTCTGCCACCAGTGGCACTTTGATTATTTCCACGGCCAGTTTGCCGCAACCAGCCCGAAGCGGCCCAATGAGGACGGTGCCGACCCGCACAAGGTACAGTTGCTGCACCTGCTTCGCCTTGTTCAAGGCGATGCCGAGACACAGGAAATAGCCGCAGCCATGAAGCAGGACCCCTTGCTCGCCTTCCGCATCCTGCGCTACCTGAACTCGCCGGCACTTGGCCTCAACCACCGCATCGACTCGCTGGCCCAGGCGCTGGTCATCCTCGGTCGACAGCGCCTGGCCCGCTGGCTGTCGGTGCTGCTTTTTTCGGTGCATGAGCCCAACTTTAGCGACTGGCTGCTGGTGGAAAGTGCGCTGACCCGTGGCCGGCTGATGGAAGTCCTGGGTCGCCAGTTGTACCCAAACCTGCCGCATGACGCATTTTTCCTGACCGGCATTTTCTCCTGCCTGGGCCGCCTGCTGCGCCGCCCGCTGGCTGAACTACTCGACGACATGCCCTTGTCCGAAGATGTCCGCGCGGCATTGCTGGAGGGGCGCGGGCCATATGCCAACTTGCTGGCCATTGCCGAAGCCAGTGATGTGTTTGATCTGCCGCGCATGGAGAGTACGGCGCACGCCGCCGGGATCGATACCGACACAGTCAATAGCGCCTTGCTCGCCGCCACCGCCTGGACCAGCGAAGTCACCGAGCACTGGGAATAACGAACAGGAACTAAGGAACAGGGAATACGCGAAAAATTCTGCAAAAATTGATCGAGATTGATGCCGAGAATCGGCCAAGCTGGCTAAATGCCGGCCCAATGACTCGCCTCACCCTGCTTTTCTTCGCCCTGCTTTTTCTCGCCTTCTTCCCCGCCCTCGGCGTGCAGGGCGCAATGCCGCTCCAGCCGTGGTTCGATACGGCGCTGCCGGGCGCGATCATTCGCCTGCCACCGGGCACCTATCAAGGCCCCGCCGTCATTTCAAAGCCGCTGACGCTGGAAGGCGAAGGCAAGGTGATCATTGATGCCGGCGGTCAGGGCACCGTGCTCACCGTCAAGGCCGATAACGTCACGCTGCGCGGCCTGACCCTGCGCGGCAGCGGCGATTCGCACGACAAGATCGACGGCGGCCTGATGGCCGAGGGCAACAATCTGCTGATCGAAAATAATGTCATTGAAGATGTGTTGTTCGGCATTTCCTTGCACCGAACCAATGACAGCGTCGTGCGCAACAACCGCATTCGTTCGCGTGGCGTTGATTCAGCGGATCGCGGTGACGGCATGCGCCTCTGGTACAGCATGCACAACCGCATCGAGGGCAACGACATCGCCCATATGCGCGACATCACCGTCAGCAACTCGCCGCGCAACCGTTTCATCGGCAATACCGTTCGGGACAGCCGGCGCGGCCTGAATTTTCTGTTCTCGGGACGGACCTTGGTCGAACACAATCGCTTCGAAAACAACTCGACCGGCATCATTGCCTTGAATTCAGATGGTCTGATCATCCGCCGCAACCGTATCACCCACGCCATGGACGCCTCCGGTGCCGGCATCGCGCTCAAGGAAATCTCCGCAGCGCTGGTCGTCGGCAACGAAATCGTCCATTGCGCCCACGGCATCATGGCCGACTCGTCGACCAATCCGATTGACCGCATCGTTTTCATCAACAACCTGATCGCCCACAACATCACCGGCATCTATTTCTACGGCGTCAAAGGCAGCCACATTGCCATCGGCAACACTTTCCGCAGCAATCTCTGGACAGTCAGCATCGTCGGTGATGGCGATCCGCTGAATGATGTCTGGCAGGGCAATTACTGGGATACCTACGAAGGTTTCGATCGCAACCATGACGGCATCGGCGACCTACCGCATGAGGTTTATGCCTACGCCGACCGGATCTGGATCGAAAATCCGGCCGCCAAGTTTTTCCGCAATTCGCCCGTGCTGGAGTTGCTCGACTTCCTGGAGCGACTGGCGCCGTTCTCAACACCCAATCTGCTCCTCCGTGACACCGAGCCCCGGATGACGCCGCTACCGTCCAGTATTACTCAGAGCTGGTAGGCCTCGCCGCCGCCCTGCATCGCCATCTCGACCACCCGCTTCGACAAATGCGGGGCAAACAGCGTGATCAGATCGAAATCGTAACGCCGCAAATACGTACCGCGGCGCAGGGCGAGCCGGGTCGTGTTGGATTCAAAGAGATGGCTCGCATCCAGCGCAACCAGCCCGATGTCGCGCAGGGGATCAAACGCCAGGGCTGAAATAATGCCCAGCCCAAGGCCGAGACTGACGTAGGTCTTGATCACGTCAGCATCGAGTGCGGTCAACGCGATATTTGGCTGCGTTCCGATGCGTTCAAAAGCCCGGTTGATCCGCGAACGCCCGGTGAATGCGGTGTCGTAGGTCACCAGCGGCCATTTCACCAGCTCGTTCAGCGAGAGCGGTTGCGACTTCAGGATCGGATGGCCTTCCGGTGCGATGACGCAATGGCTCCATTGGCGTACCGGCAGCGTGACCAGTTGCGGATATTGATCAAGCGACTCGGTCGCAATGCCGATATCCGCCTCGCCCGAGACGACCCATTCGGCAATCTGGATCGGGCTCCCCTGATGCATTTCCAGCTTGACGGTTGGGTGTTGGGCGACGAAATCACGGACCACAATCGGCAAGGCGTAGCGCGCCTGCGTATGAGTCGCCGCCAAAACCAGTCGCCCGGTATCACCCGTTGCAAACTCGGCACTGGCCCGTTTGAGATTTTCCGCCTCGCTTAAAATCCGCTCAGCAATGCCCAGAACCACCTTGCCCGGCTCGGTCACTGCGGTAAAACGCTTGCCACTGCGCTCAAAGATCGAAATCCCCAACTCCTCCTCAAGCAGCTTGACCTGCTTCGAGATCCCCGGCTGCGAGGTATAGAGCGTTTCGGCCGCCTCGGAGACATTCAATCCCTGACGCTGAATTTCAACGATGTAACGCAGTTGCTGGAGTTTCATTTTAGTCGGGAGTAGGGAGTGTGTGAGTCGGGAGAAGGAGAGTCGGAAGTATGGGAGTTGAGGAGCAGGAAGCCAAAAGCTCGCGACTCCCCCACTAACAACTCCCCTACTAACATCTAGGGGCTAATAACTAAAAGCTATACCAATCTAACTCAATATTCTTTTTGTTTCAAATCGCCGCTGATACGATGCGGGCCATGGATTACCTCTACACCCTTTCCGGCTTTGCAGTCGGCGCCATTGTCGGCCTGACTGGCGTCGGTGGCGGCTCGCTGATGACACCAATTCTCGTGCTGGTCTTTGGCGTTCCTCCGGCGACTGCCGTTGGCACGGACCTGCTTTACGCCGCGCTGACCAAGGCGGGCGGCACCGTGGCGCATGGCCGCAAGGGGCATATCGACTGGCAGATCACGCGCCGACTGGCGCTCGGCAGCATCCCGGCTGCCGCCATCACACTCTTTGTCCTTTCGCAGTTGCCAAAGGGCAACAATGTCATCGGTCAGATCATTTCGCACGGCCTCGGCTTTGCCCTGTTGCTCACCGCCATCGCCATTCTTTTTGGCCGCAAGCTGCGCGATTACGCCGGCGAACATGACGATTCTGAATTCCGTCAGCGCCACCTCGCCAAGATCACCATCACGGTCGGCGCCATCCTTGGTGTACTGGTTACCATTTCATCAGTCGGCGCCGGTGCGCTGGGTGTGGCGGTTCTATTTTTCCTCTACCCCAAACTTTCGCCGGTCAAGATTGTCGGATCCGACGTTGCTCATGCCGTACCGCTTACCCTCGTCGCCGGCCTCGGTCACTGGATGCTCGGCGGGGTCGACTGGTCCCTGCTAGGCAGTCTGTTGCTAGGCTCATTGCCCGGCATCTGGCTCGGCACTCAAGTTTCTGCCAAGGTTCCGGAGCACATTTTGCGCCGCATCCTGGCCGCCATGCTTGTCCTTATCGGCAGCAAGCTGGTTTTTGCTTAAGGAAGTTTCATGTACAAATACGATGCCATTGACCGCCAGCTGATTACCGAGCGGGTCGAACAATTCCGCGATCAGGTACGCCGCTGGAAAGCCGGCAAGCTGAGTGATGACGAATTCCGCCCATTGCGCTTGCAGAACGGTCTTTATATCCAGCGCCACGCGCCGATGTTCCGCATTGCCGTGCCTTACGCCATGATGAACAGCGCCCAGCTGCGCAAGCTGGCCTTTGTCGCCCGCACCTATGACAAGGGCTACGGCCACTTCACAACCCGGCACAACATGCAGTTCAACTGGCCGAAGGTTGAAGATTGCCCGGACATTCTGGCTCACCTTGCCGAAGTCGAGATGCACGCTATCCAGACCTCCGGCAACTGCATGCGCAACATCACGACCGATCAGTTTGCCGGCGTCGCTGCCGACGAAGTGATCGACCCGCGCCCGCTCGCTGAAATTCTTCGCCAATGGACGACCTTCCATCCGGAATTCGCCTTCCTGCCGCGCAAATTCAAGATCGCCATTTCCGGCACTAAAGAAGACCGCGCCGTCACCTGGTTCCACGATATCGGCCTGCACCTGCAGCAGCAGGACGGTCAGATTGGCTTCCGCGTCATCGTCGGTGGCGGCCTCGGCCGGACGCCGATTCGCGGTCAGGTCGTCCGTGAATTCCTGCCCTGGCAGGACATCCTGACCTATTGCGAAGCCGTCCTCCGGGTCTATAACCGTCAGGGCCGTCGCGACAACGCCTACAAGGCGCGGATCAAGATTCTCGTGCAGGCACTCGGCGTCGAAGAATTCGCCAAACAAGTCGAAGCCGAATGGCTGCATATCAAGGATGGCCCGGCCACTTTGACCCAGGCGGAGTTCGACCGCGTTGCCGCCCACTTCACTGCGCCAGCGTACGAAAGCGCCATTGATGAAAGCGCCTTTGCCGAAAAGTTGCAATCCGAAAAAGCCTTCGCCCGCTGGGTTGACCGCAACACGCACCCGCACAAAATTGCTGGCTACAGCGCCGTCACTTTGTCGTTGAAGCAGCACGGCGTCGCCCCCGGTGACATTACCGATGCGCAAATGGACAAGGTAGCCGATCTGGCGGATCAATACAGCTTCGGCGAACTGCGCATTAGCCATGAACAGAACGTCATCCTGGCTGATGTCAAAAAATCCGAGCTCTACGCGGTCTGGCAAGCTGCCAAGGAAAACGGTCTGGCAACACCGAACGTCGGCCTGCTGACCGGCATCATTTGTTGCCCGGGTGGCGATTTCTGCGATCTGGCCAATGCCAAATCCATCCCGATCGCCGCCGCCATTCAGGCGCGTTTCGACGACCTCGACTATCTGTTCGACATTGGCGACATCGACCTCAACATCTCGGGCTGCATGAACGCCTGCGGTCACCACCACGTCGGCCACATCGGCGTGCTCGGTGTCGACAAGAATGACTCGGAGTTCTATCAAGTCACGCTCGGCGGCCGCCAGGGCAATACCGCCAAGCTTGGCAAAGTCATCGGCCCGTCCTTCTCGGCCGGCGAAATGCCCGACGTGGTCGACAAAATCATCAAGGTTTATGTCGAAAACCGCGTCGACGAAGAGCGCTTCCTCGACACCTTCGACCGCATCGGTATCGACCCATTCAAGAACCGCGTTTACGAAGGCCGTGCCCACGGCAAGGCCAAAGCTGCAGAAAAGGAGGCCGCATAATGGCTCAACTGATCAAGAACCAGACTGTTGCGGTCGACGCCTGGAAAACCCTGGAAATTGCCGAAGGTGAAACCCCGGAAACCGTCGCCCTGCCGGCCGGCGACGTCATTTTCCCGTTCTCCGTCTGGCAAGTGCGCAAGACCGAAATCATCTCGATGCACAAGCGCATCGGCCTTCTGTTGCAGCCGGAAGATCGGGTTGAGGATATTGCCGCTGATCTCGAGTACTTCATCGTGATCGCCGTCAATTTCCCCAAGTTTGTCGATGGGCGCGGCTATTCAAGCGCCAGCCTGCTGCGTCAGCGCTACAAATATCAGGGTGAACTGCGCGCGGTGGGTGACGTGCTGCACGACCAACTGTTCTTCATGCAGCGTGTCGGCTTCGACAGCTACGCGCTAAAAGACGGCAAGGATGCGGTCTACGCGCTGCAAGCCGGCTTTGCGCCCTTCTCCGAAACCTACCAGACATCAACCGGTCAACCGGAACCCTACTTCCGCCGCCGCGCCACCTGAGCCCTCATGACTCCCAACCTGCTCAACATCACCCCCGAACTAACCGCCAGCGTCGCCACCAAAACGGCTGCCGCCAAAGTCCTGCTCGCCGATATCGCT
>ERZ795061.5280-NODE-5280-length-10633-cov-7.794385_pt1 | contig 10633 bp, 6 predicted proteins | sample MGYA00375145_ERZ795061 | MGnify/ENA primary metagenome ERZ795061 (study PRJEB30190, sample SAMN05720144) | anaerobic digester metagenome | isolation source: active sludge of municipal wastewater-treating anaerobic digesters | place: USA | collected 2014-12-22 ... | reverse complement strand
CACCACCGCCGCCATGCGATCGACGTTCCAGTGCGGCATGAAGCGCTCGAGGTTGGAGGGCCCTACGAGGTCGATGCCGCAGGCGAAGCGGTCTGGGGTCATGGTCATCGCCACGAGCACTTCGTAGCCGCCGTAGGAGCCACCCATGATGGCCACGCGTCCGGGGGCTGCGATGCGCCGCGCGATCGCCCACTCCACCTGCTGCACGACGTCGTCGTGCATCTTGCCGCCCCATTCCATGTTCTGGGCGTTCATGAACGTCTTTCCGAAGCCGGCCGAGCCTCGGTAGTTCACGTACAGCACCGCGTAGCCACGGTTGGCGAGCCAGTGCACGAACGGCCCGTAGGCCCATTGCGCGCGTTCGTCGCTCGGCCCGCCGTGTACGAGGACCACCGTCGGCTGTGGCGTGTTAGGGATCCCGTCGCCGTCGCGGTCGCTCGATGGTGGGAGCAGGTAGTACGAGACGAAGCGCAGCCCGTCGGGGGTGGTGACCTCGTACGGGTGCAGGGGCGACAGGGCGAGATCGGCGAGGGCGGGCGTCCCCACGAAGAGCGGCGTGGCGCGGCCCGAGGGACGGTCGTACAGGTAGTACGCGATCGGGGCATCCGAGCGCATGTACTGCACCACCCAGCGCGACAGGTCGGCCGAGCGCGAGAGGACCTTGAGGTCGCCGCGGTCGACCGCCGCCAGGCGCGCCAGGTCGGGGGCGATGCTCGCGTCGACGGCGTGCCAGGCCGTGCGAGTCCACATGGTGGCGAAGGCCTGCAGCGCGTGCGTCGACGGGTGGTACAGGACACCGGCAATATCGCTTTCGGCGCTCTCGGCCAGGACGCGGCGCTTGCCCGTCTCCATGTCGAGGGCCACCAGCGCGGTGAGGTCCCGCCCCTCAGTGTCGAAGAGGAAGAGGTGCCGGTTCTCCCGGTCGACCCCCCAGGCCTGCAGGTAGGCGGTGGCGTTGATCGCTGGGGCATCATCGGGGCCGATGTCCCAGAGCAGCGTCCACTCGCCGTCGCTCGTCAGGCGGTACAGGTCGAGCGTGCCGTCAGGGGCAATCGTTAGTCCCACGCGGGGGCGCAGCGTGTGGTCCGGGATGATCGCGAGCATCCGGTCGTTCCGCAGCAGCAGCGTGCGCTCGCCGGTGGCGAGGTCGAGCCGATACAGGTCGGGGAAGTACGGGCTGCGATCCTTCACGGCGATCGCGGCCACGTTGGGATCGCTCGCGTCGAAAGCCAGGAAGGACACTTCCTTTCCGGCGATCGGCGTGAAGTTCCGCTCTTCCCGCGACGCGATGTCCACCACGTGGAGGTTCCACTTCTCATCGCCGTTGGCGTCCTGCGGAAAGAGCAGGCGGCGCGAGTCGGGGGTCCACCGATAGAGAACGTTGCCGCTGACGTCGAAGGGTTGCAGCCCGCGCCCCGTCCGCGTGGTGACGGCCCGTGCCGCCCCGATGGAATCGGCCGGGGCCACGAAGAGGTTCATCGCGCCATTCACGGGGCGAAGGAACGAGATCCACCGCCCGTCGGGGCTGACTTGCGGGGCGACGTTGGTGGCCGGTGCCAGCAGCAGCTGCAACGGGAGGAGCGGGGCCGGCGGGGGGGCGGAGCCGCCGCCGGAGGTTCCGCCACACGCCGCGATGGAGAGCAGCGCGCTCGCCATGAGCGCGCGCTTGCGTGACGCGCGTGCCAGGGGCGCGCGTGCCGGCAGCGCGCGTGTCTGGAGTGCGCGCGAGGCCACGCGGAAGCGCTGGTGGATTGGGGGCATGGCGGGACGATCCGGACGAAGGCGCGGTGGTGCTGCGACGGGACTCGCAACTTCGCCCACGTTCCGGAGAGCGGGAAGATCGCGCGCTCGGTCAAGCGCTCGGTGGCGCGCTCGGTGGCGCGCTCGGTGGCGCGCGTGGTCGAGCGCTCTGTCGCGCGTTGCGTGTGTCCCGTCTTCCGCCGATTGTGATTCGCCGGTAGCGTATCGTCCTCTCCACGTCCGCGCCGCATTCGTGCGCGTTCACCCCCCTGTCGGGCCCTCCCGGGCCTCTTCGCGCCCACTTCGCCCACTCCCGTTCATGCTTGTGCGCACGCTGTCCGTCACCACCGCTCGCCGCCTCTGCTCCGCGGCCGTTCTCCTCAGCGCTGTCGCGTGCAAGGGCGAGGGCGGGAACGCCGGGAGCGCCGCGAGCGCGACACCCTCCGCCGGCGCCATCTCGCCCGAGCGCCTGCGTCAGGCCGACGCCGAGCCGGGACAGTGGATGAGCCTCGGGCGCACCTCCAAGGGCGAGCGCTTCTCACCGCTCACCACCATCTCCGACACCAACGCCGCGAAGCTCGGCTTCGCGTGGGAGTACACGGCACGCACTCGGCGCGGGCGTGTGGAGCATGGCCAGGAAGCGACGCCAATCGTGGTCGATGGGGTGCTCTATGCGTCGGGGCCGTGGGGGGCGGTGTATGCGGTAGACGCGAAGACCGGCGCCGAGAAGTGGCGCTACGATCCCGAGGCCGATGGCCGCTACAACCGGCGCGCCTGCTGCGATGTGGTGAGCCGCGGGCTGCAGGTGTGGCGCGGGCGCGTGTACGTGGCCACGATCGACGGCTATCTCGTCGCCCTCGATGCGGCCAGCGGCAAGCAGCTCTGGCGCAGCGACACCTTCATCGATCGCGAGACGCGCTTCTATTCGATCACCGGCGCGCCGCAGGTGGCCGGCGACGTGGTCGTCATCGGCAACAGCGGCGGCGAGTTCGGCGTGCGAGGCTACATCACCGCGTACGACCTGCAGAGCGGGGCGCAGAAGTGGCGCTTCTTCACCGTCCCGGGTGACCCGGCCAAGGGCGCGCCGGAGGACAAGGCGATGGAGGCGGCGCTCAAGACCTGGGGGCCCAAGACCGACTGGGCCTCGGGGCTGGGCGGGACGGTGTGGGGCGAGATGACCTACGACCCCGAACTCAACCTGCTGTACGTGGGGACGGGGAACAGCACCCCCTACGCCGGGTGGCATCGCGATCCCTCGCGCGGCGACAACCTGTACCTCGTCTCGATTCTCGCCATCGATCCGTCGAACGGGGCGCTCAAGTGGCACTACCAGCAGGTGCCATGGGAGCTGTGGGACTACACGGCGTCTGCCAACATGATCCTCGCCGATCTCACGATCGAGGGACGGCCGCGCAAGGTCCTCATGCAGGCGCCCAAGAACGGGATCTACTACGTCCTCGATCGCGAGACGGGGGCCTTCATCTCGGGCAAGCCATTCGTCTTTGCCAACTGGCTGACCGGCTTCGATTCGGCGGGACGCCCGGCGATCAACCCGGCGGCGGTGTACGAGAAGGGGCCGGCGCTGGTCTTCCCCACGCAGGCCGGTGGGCACAACTGGCAGCCGATGGCCTACAGCCCGAAAACAGGGTTGACCTATATCCCGGCCCGCGAACAGGGGATGCTGATGTTCGGCGAGCCCACCTACAAGTGGACGAAGGGGAAGGCGAACATGGGGGCGGGGGCCATGCTCGGCTTCACGCTCGACCAGGTGGGCCCCGCAGAGCGCAAGCTCGTGGAAGACGCGCGTCGCAAGGACCCCAAACTCCCGCTGCCGGCCACGCAGGAAGTCCTCATCGCATGGGACCCCATCGCGCAGCAGGAGAAGTGGCGCGTCCCGCTTGGCGACAAGGACTGGGCCGGGGGCGGCGTGCTCACGACGGCGGGAAACCTCGTGATCCAGGGGAAGTCCGACGGGCACCTCGTGGTCTATCGCGCCGACAACGGCACCAAGCTGCACGACATCGAGGTGGGGACGGCGATCATGGCGGCCCCCATCTCGTACGAGATCGATGGTGAGCAGTACATCGCGGTCCTGGCCGGCTTCGGCGGTGCGCTCGCGCCGATGTACCCCCTTGGTTCGGCCCCCTACACGTACCAGAACTACGGGCGCATCCTCGCCTTCAAGCTCGGGGGCGGGGCCACGCCGCTGCCGCCGAAGCGCCAGGTGCTGGCAACGCCCGAGCCTCCCACGCTCGCCTTCTACTCCGATTCGCTCGCCGACCGCGGCGGGGCGCTGTTCGGCACGTCGTGCGCCTTCTGTCATCTGGCGCGCGGCGACGCGCAGCTCAGCGCGTATCCCGACCTGCATCGCCTAACGCCGCAGGTGCATGCCGCCTTCGATTCCATCGTCACCGGTGGCAAGCTCCAGTCCAGCGGGATGTCGAGCTTCGCCGACGTCTTCTCGCCGGGGGATGTGCAGGCGATCCATGCCTACGTGCTGCGCGAACAGCGCAAGCTCTGGGAAGAGGAACGCAAGAAGAGCGGCGCGGCGCCTGCAAGCCCGCCGGACAAGCCGGTCGGCACCGGCCGGCCACGCTAACGCACGGGAGCACACTCACGATGACACGCCTAGTTGCCGCCGCCTTGGCCGCCGGGACGCTTGCCACTGCCATCGACGGGGGCGCGCAGCCTTCGCGCCCCGCCGCCGGCCCTTCACCGGCGTCGATCGACTCGATCTTCGCCCGCTACGATCACACCAACACCCCCGGCTGCGCCGTCGGCGTCTATCGCGATGACCGCATCGTCTTCGGGAGCGGCTACGGGATGGCCGACCTCAATCAGGGGGTGCCGATCGGGACGAGCACGGTCTTCTACATCGCGTCGACGTCCAAGCAGTTCGCGGCCGCGAGCATCGCGCTGCTGGCCGAGGACGGGACGATCTCGCTCACCGATCCGGTGCGGAAGTGGATCCCGGAATTGCCGGCGTACACGCAGCCGATCACGATCGATCACCTGGTGCACCATACCAGCGGCATTCGCGACTATCTCGGGCTGTGGGCGCTGTCTGGGCGCAGCATCGCCGACGAGATCCCGCAGGAGATGGCCCTCGAGATGATCGCCCGGCAGCACGCGCTCGACTTCCAGCCGGGGATGCGCTACTCGTACTCCAACTCCGGCTATTTGCTGCTGTCGGAGATCGCGAAGCGCGCGAGCGGGAAGTCGCTGCGTGATCTCGCGGCCGAGCGGATCTTTGCGCCGCTGGGCATGTCGAGCACGCAGTTCCACGACCTCAACACGCGAATCGTCGCGCGGCGGGCCGAAGGCTACCAGCCGAGCGGTGCCGGCGGCTTCGAGATCGTGCGCACCAGCTTCGCGCTCATTGGTGATGGCGGGTTGCTGACGACGATCGAGGACCTGCGGAAGTGGGACAGCAACTTCTACGCGAACCGGCTGGGGAAGGGAGACGCCGCGTTCACCACCCGGCTCACGACCGCACCCTCGACGCCGTTAGGCAGCGGCCGGCCGCAGACGTATGCCTTCGGCCTGATGCCGACGACGTATCGCGGACTCCCGGTCGTCGACCACGGCGGCGCCTTCATCGGCTTCCGGGCCGACCTCCTGCGCTTCCCGACCGAACACTTCTCCGTCGCGGTCCTGTGCAACGACTACACGGCGACGCCGGAGCAGTTGGCGCGACGGGTGGCCGACAAGTACCTCGCCGATCGCCTGAGTCCAGTCGTGGCGGCGACGGAGGGAGCAGCGGCGGGGGTCGCCGTGGCGGCGGACCGACTGGATCGCTGGGCCGGACGCTACGAGGTGTTACCGGGGATCGTGGCGACCATCGCGCGTGAGGGGACCGGAATGGTGATCAGCCTGATGGGGGCGCGTTTGCCGCTGGCGCCGACATCGGACTCCACGTTTCGCGCGGCCGAAGCCACCGATTCCGTCGTCTTCTCGAACACCGCCGCCGGCCCCACGGTGCGCGTGACGCAGTTCGACATGCCCGCACCGGCGTTGCGCCTGGCGGCTCCCCCCACGCTCACGGCGGCCACGGCGGCGGCCTTCGCCGGGCGGTACGCCAGCGCCGAGCTCGACTCCTGGGCGGTGATCCAGCAGGACGGGACGGCGCTGAAGGTGCGCATGCGCTACGGCCCATGGATGCCGCTCATGCCCATGGCCCCCGACGTGTTCGGCGTCCCGGCAGGGGCCAAGGTCGCCTTCACGCGCGACAAGCGGGGGACGGTCACTGGATTCGCCTTGAGCCAGGCGCGCACCAACAACGTGGGATTCACGAGACAGCCGTAGCGCTCTCCACGATCGTCTTCCAGGTGCGTCTCCGTGCTTCCCGTCGTTGGTCCTCCAGTGTCCGATCACCCCGCGCCGCGACCGGCGCACGTCACGCTCGAGGGGCGTTTCGGGCGCCTGCGCCCGATCGACCCGGCGCGCGACACTGCACGCCTCTACGCGCTGTCACACGGCGCGGAGCGGGAGGCGTTGTGGGCCTATCTCTTCACCGGTCCGTATGCCGACCCGCAGGACTTCGAGGCCCACGTCGTCACCATCGCGGCCAGCCTTCACGATCCGGTCTACTGGGCCGTGGCTGACCGGAACGACGACGCGGTCGGGTGGCTCTCGCTCATGCGCATCGACACGCGGCATCGCGTGATCGAGGTCGGCTCGATCCTGTACACGCCGGCGATGCAGCGCACCGCACTGGCCACCGAGGCGCAGTACCTGCTCGCGCGCCACGTCTTCGACGACCTGGGCTATCGGCGCTACGAGTGGAAATGCAACGACCTCAACACACCTTCCAAGCGTTCGGCCGTCCGTTTCGGCTTCACGTATGAAGGGCTGTTCCGGCAGCACATGATCGTGAAGGGGCGGAACCGCGACACCGCGTGGTTCGCGATGCTCGACCACGAGTGGCCGGCGAAGAAGGTGGCGTACGAGCGGTGGCTGGCGCCGGGCAACTTCGACGCTGATGGACGACAACGGACGCGTCTGGGAGCGGTGAACTGAACCGAACCCACGGTCAGGTGTCGCCCCAGAAGCGCGTCTTGGCCGCCGGTCGTACGCGCTTGGTTGGGGGGACCTTCGCCAGCTTCTCCGGCTCGAGCCACGCCCCCACGAAGGCGTCCAGGTAGTCGCCCATGATCTGCTTCCCGTCGGGGCGGGCGCGCACCGCCTGCAGCAGCCAGCGCATGGCGTCGAGGCGTGCCATCTGGTTGGTCTTGAGGCTGCGGGCGTAGCCCTCGGGGAAGGTCGTCGTGGTGAAGCCGACGGTCACCGAGTCGACGCGTTCCACCCCGGCGACCGCCATCGCCAGGTCAGCCTGTCGCGCGTTCCAGTAGCCGATTTCGAAGCGATACGACGGGGCGACCGTGTACGGCTTGAAGGTTGCGATCTTCTCGACGGCGGCGCGCGCCGCCTTCTCGATCGACGCCTGCACCTCGGGCTGGGGGATGAGTTGGGCGTCGGCACGCCCCCGGGCCCGCTTCACCACCGCGTACTCCGCGTTAGGCAGCGCCTGGCGGACCTGCCCCTCGAGCACGTCGTCGCCCGCCACCATGATGACGGGGATGCCGTAGCGCGCTGCCGAGATGGCAATGAGTTCGCTCTCGGTGATCGGGGTGCCGTTGACCGTGTAGAACGGCTCGAGCGTCACCGTGTGGGCCATGAAGCCGGCCGTGCGGGCCCGCGCGTGCATCCCCACGGCGACGATGGCGGTGTAGCTGGAATCGAGGATGTCGATGTAGGGATCGTACTCGGCGTCGCGGAAGAGGAAGGTCGCCCGCTTGTCGACCTGTTCCAGCAGGACGTCAGGCCCCTCGGTGTTCCCGCTTCCGTGCGCGTCGGTGACGATGATCTCGCCGGCGCCGCCGGCCTTCAGCCCACGGATCGCGGCGTTGAGGTCGCTGGTGATGAAGCGGCGCGAGGCAAAGTACTCGGGGTTGGGATAGAGCACCTGGCGGGCACGCTTCACCCCCGACGAGCCGTCCATGTCGACGTAGACGAGGATCTTGGGCGCCGACGGGACGCGCGGCGGGCGTGGCGTCGTGGCGGTGGTGGCGCGGGCCACGCGAGACGTACCGGCAGGTGCATGGGCCAAGGCACCAGACGTGGCGAGCCCGGCGAGGGCGAGGGAGGCGAGGCGAACGGAGGGGATCATTGGCCTACCGATGCGAAGGGGTGAGACGCGATCGTGCGCGCCATGAATTGCCAGGTGAATTGCCGGCTGACGTGCCGGGTGACGTACCGCGTGACCGCCTCAGGATTCGTAGACCCACGCCCCGCCCACCATCGTGCGCTCGATGCCGATGTTCACGATGTCGATGGCCGAAACGGTCCGCGGATCCCTGGCCAGCACCACCAGGTCCGCGAGCTTCCCCGGCGTCAGCGACCCTTTGAGCCGTTCCTCGTGCGAGGCACGGGCCCCGTTCACCGTCAGGACGCGCAGCGCTTCGGCCAGCGTGATGCGCTGGTTGGCCCCCCACACCGTCCCGCGGATGTCGGTGCGCGTGGTCATCGAGGTGAGGGCCATCATCGGCTCGAACGGCCCCGGCGGGTAGTCGCTCCCCATCGTCGCCGGAATCCCCGCATCGAGGAACCAGCGCATGGGGAACATGCGCTGCGTCCGCTCGGCGCCGTATTCCCCCATCTTCTCCCCGTGGAAATAGACGTAGCTGGCGAACGGCGTCGGGATCGCCCCTAACGCCTTGATGCGCCGAATCAGCTCTGGCGTGAGCACGGTGCAGTGCTCGAAGCGGAAGCGCGGGTCGGGGCGCGGGTGCTCGCGTTGCAGCCGCTCGTACAGCCCGGCGACCACGTCGATCGCCACGTCGCCGTTGGCGTGCGTCCCGATCTGCCATCCAGCCGTGTGCGCCTTCTGGAACTGCGCCCAGAGCGTGTCGGCGTCGGTAACCATGATCCCGAAGTCGTTCGGCCGGCCGACGTAGGGCTGGGCGAGGCGCGCCGTGCGTTCGGAGATGGAGCCGTCGGCGATGCACTTCACCGCCCCGACCTTCACCCACTCGTCGCCCAAGCCGGTCCGCACGCCGGCGGCGATCATGGCGTCGAGGAAGTCGACCCCAAGGTGGCAGTAGACGCGCGTCTTGAGTTGGCCGGCATCGCGGGCGTCCTGGTACGCGCGCAGGTCGTCCGGACTCCCGCCGGCATCGGTCACCGAGGTGACCCCTGCCTTGGCCAGTCGCCGGGAGATCTCGGCGACGCCAGCCTGGTGATCGGCGCGCGTGTAGTTGTAGGCAGACGCCTTGTAGAGTGGGTCGGCGGCCGATTCGGCGATCCGGCCACTCAGCCTGCCCGCCGCGTCGCGCTCGAAACGCCCCCCCGCGGGGTCGGCCACCGACTCGCTGATGCCGGCGCGCTGGAAGGCGAGCGAGTTGACGTACAGCGTATGGCCGCCGCGATGCTGCACCAGGATCGGGTGGGTGGTGCTGACGGCGTCGAGATCGGCCCGGGTGAGGAAGCGACGCTCGGCGGTCTTGGTATCGTCGTACTTGAAGCCGAGTACCCATTCGCCGGCCGGCGTCCCGGCGGCTCGTTCGCGCAACGCCGCCTGGATCGCGCCGACCGAACGCAGGTCGCAGTCCACTTCACGGAGGTGCTGCAGTCCCGCACCGGCCGGATGATTGTGGGCGTCGATGACCCCGGGGATGACGACGCGCTGCCCCAGATCGACCACCCGGGTACCCCGGCGGGCGAGGGCGCGCATCTCGGCGTTGCTGCCGACGGCGAAGACGTGGGCGCCGGCAATCGCGATGGCCTCAGCGTGCGGCGTCGTGGCGTCCTGCGTGAGGATGTCGCCGTTGACGAGCACGAGGTCCGGAACTTCTCGCCACTCGGGGAGCGCGACGAGCGCCGGGAGGGCGGCGAGCTGACCGACGAAGGCGCGGCGTGACGTCATGAGCGTTCGGAGCCTGGGGAAGACATCGGGAGCGGCGGGCGGCGTAGTATGCAGGACGTTCGATCGATGCGTGAGAACGCGCTGATGCAGGAAGTCATCAGGGCGACCGATCTTGCGGGTGCGGGCGATCGACCTTGCCATCGCACCGACAAAATGACGCACACTGGGTTTCCCACTCCTCGACCGCGTGTCAGGTCGCGACGCAGCCGGACAGCCGGTCCGGGCCGCGTCGCGCTGCGGGCCCTCCCGCGGCCCGTCGCCCCCTCCACCCATGATCCCGGCCGCCGTCTTTTCGCTCTGTGCGACAGCGTTGCATCCACGGACGGGACTGCTGCTGCTTCTCGGCCTGTCCCGCGCCCCCGGGGTGGAGGGCCGCACGCACGCTTGAGGAAGGCGATCTAGGAGCGCTGGCTCGCTCCCGATAACTTCGATGCCAACGGCCAACAACGCTATCGACTGGGAGAGATCTGATGTACCGACGTCTCATTATCACCGCGCTGTTCGCGGCCGCATGCTCCGCCCCGCAGTCGTCGCCTGTGTCCGACTCGGCGGCGACCACCGCCAGCACGGCCGCCTCCGAGGCCTCGGCTGACGTTGCGGCTGGCGACCGCGTCTTCGAGATCCGCACCTACACCACGCTCCCCGGGCGACTCGACGCGCTGCAGGCGCGCTTCCGCGACCACACGATGCAGATCTTCGAGAAGCATGGGATGACGAATGTGGGCTACTGGGTCCCGCAGGACTCGGCCCGCAAGGACAACACGCTCATCTACATCATCTCCCACGCCAGTCGCGCCCAGGCGGACAAGAACTGGGAGGCGTTCGACAAGGACCCGGAATGGCAGAAGGTCGCGGCCGAATCGGAGAAGGACGGGAAGATCATCGACAAGATCGAGAGCGTGTACGCCACCGCCACCGACTACTCGCCCATCAAATAGGACGCGAGGCGAAGGAGCGATCCGCGCTCCC
>ERZ795061.5278-NODE-5278-length-10634-cov-6.006522_pt1 | contig 10634 bp, 5 predicted proteins | sample MGYA00375145_ERZ795061 | MGnify/ENA primary metagenome ERZ795061 (study PRJEB30190, sample SAMN05720144) | anaerobic digester metagenome | isolation source: active sludge of municipal wastewater-treating anaerobic digesters | place: USA | collected 2014-12-22 ... | reverse complement strand
TCAGGACCGTGGCCACGAGGCGCTGCGTGCCGCGCTCGCGCAGGTAGGCGATCAGCTTGTGCAGCAGCCGCTCGCCGAGGCCGGCGCCCTTGAGTTCGCTGCGCACGATGATGCCGAACTCGGCGTCGACGTTGTCCGGGTCGGCCACGGCGCGCACCACGCCCAGCGTGCGTTCGGCGCCGTCGGCGCCGGTGTCGGTGGCGACGAAGGCCATCTCGCGCTCGTAGTCGATCTGCGTCAGGCGCGCGAGCTCGCTGCGCTCGATGCTGCGGCGGCTGTAGAAGACGCGCATGCGCACGTCCTCGGGCGCCAGGTGGCGCAGGAACTCGAGGTGCATCGCCTCGTCCTCGGGGCGGATCGGGCGCAGCGTCACGACGCGGCCGTTCCAGTCGATCGTCTCGGCCAGCTGGGCCGGGTAGGGGCGGATCGCGAAGTTCGCCGCGCCGCCGGGCGCCGAGGCGCTGACGCGCACGCGCGCGTCGAGCGCGATCGCGCCCTCGGGGCTGGCGTACAGCGGGTTGATGTCGATCTCGGCGATCTGCGGCACGTCGGCCAGCAGTTGCGACACCGCCACGAGCACCTCGTGCACCGCCGCGAGGTCGGCCGCCGGCACGTCGCGGAAGGCCCGCAGCAGCTTCGCCACGCGGGTGCGCTGCACCAGCGCCGACGCCAGCGCGGTGTTCAGCGGCGGCAGCGCGAGCGCACGGTCGCCGACCACCTCGACCGAGGTGCCGCCCTGGCCGAACAGGATCACCGGGCCGAAGGCGCGGTCGATCGTGGCGCCGACGATCAGCTCGCGCGCGTGGGCACGCGTCACCATCTGCTGCACCGTGAAGCCCTGGAGCCGCGCGTCGGGCCGCAGCGAACGCACGCGCGCGAGCATCGCGCCGGCGGCCTCGCGCACTTCGGCCGCGCCGGTGAGGCCGAGCGCCACGCCGCCGACGTCGGACTTGTGCGAGATGTCCGGTGACAGGATCTTGATCGCCACCGGAAAGCCCGTGACCTGGGCGGCGGCGACGGCCTCGTCGGCCGAGGCGCCGACGATGCGGGTGGCGACCACCGGGATCCGGTAGGCCTCCAGCACCGCCTTGGCCTCGGGCTCGGTCATCAGCTCGCGGCCTTCGGCGAGCACCCGCTCCACGAGGCGGCGCACGGCGTCGGTGTCGACCGGCAGGCCCGGTGGCGCGGCCGGCGGGGCCTCGAGCAGCTGGGCCTGGTTGCGGTGGTAGGTGGTCAGCATCGCGTAGGCGCGCACCGCTTCCTCGGGGGTCTCGTAGCCGGCGATGCCGGCCTCGCGGAAGGCGCGGCGCGGCGCCTCGGCGCCGCCGTCGCCCAGCCAGCAGCCCAGCAGCCGCTGCGGGTGCTGCTGCGCGATCGGCACCAGCGCCTGGGCGATCTCCAGGCTCGGCACGATGGCCGTGGGCGCCTGGATGAACAGCACCGCATCGGCCGCCGGGTCGGCCACCAGGGCCTGCAGCGCCGCCACGTAGCGCCCGGCCGGCGCGTCGCCGATGATGTCCACCGGGTTGCCGTGCGACCAGTTGGCGGGCATCGCGGCATCCAGCGCCGCCACCGTGCCGGCGCTCAGCTCGCACAGCTCGAGGCCGACGTGCGCGGCGCAGTCGGCGGCCATCACGCCGGCGCCGCCGCCGTTGGTCAGCACGGCCAGCCGGCCGCCCGGGTTGTCGCGCAGCCGCGCCAGGGTCTCGGCGGCCAGAAAGAGCTGCTGCATCGTGTCCACGCGCAGCATGCCGGCGCGGGCGATGGCGGCGTCGTAGACCGCGTCGGAGCCGGCCAGCGCGCCGGTGTGCGAGGCCGCGGCGCGCTGGCCCTGGGCCGAGCGTCCCGACTTGACGACGATCACCGGCTTGTTGCGCGCCGCGGCGCGCGCCGCCGACATGAACTTGCGCGGCGCCTCGACCGACTCGATGTAGAGCAGGATCGCGCGCGTCTTCGGGTCGCTGGCCAGGTAGTCGAGCATGTCGCCGAAGTCGACGTCGGCGTGCTCGCCCAGCGACACCAGGTGCGAGAAGCCGATCGCGCGGCTCTTCGCCCAGTCGAGCATCGCCGTCATCAGCGCGCCCGACTGCGACACGAAGGCGAGCTCGCCGGGTGCCGCCTCGACGTGCGCGAAGCTCGCGTTCAGGTGCGCGTGGGGCGCGAGCATGCCGATGCAGTTCGGCCCGAGGATGCGCAGCAGGTGCGGCCGCGCGGCGTCGAGCATCGCCTGCTTCGCCGCGGCGTCGAGCCCGGCGGTCAGCACGACGGCGGCGCGCGTGCCCAGCGCGCCCAGTTCGGCGATCACGCCCGGCACCGCGGCGGGCGGCGTGCACACCACCGCCAGTTCGGGCACCTGCGGCAGTGCGCCCGCGTTCGGGTACACCGGCAGCTCGCCGAAGCGCGCGTGCTTCGGGTTGACGGCGTAGACCGCGCCGTGGAAGCCGCCCGCGTGCAGGTTGCGCCAGACGGTCGCGCCGACGCTCGCCGGGCGTTGCGAGGCGCCGATCACGGCCACGCTGGCCGGGTCGAAGAGGGAGTCGAGGTGGCGGATGCTCATGTCGTGCGTTGCGGTGCGTCGGCCGGCGGATCAGGGTTGGACCCGATGATGCCCTGCGGGCGCAGCGATCGGCCGCCCGCGTCCTTGATCTCGAGCAATTGCAGCCGGGCCGGGCGCGCCTAACGTGACGGGTTCGATGCCCCGACCTGGGGCGACTCTGGGGGCGAGCATGGGCGACACCACTCCGGCAGCCGGCGATCCCGAGACGCTGGGCCACCTGGCCCAGCAGACCTACGCGATCGTGCTGGCCGGCGGTCGCGGCACGCGCCTGGGCGGCCTGACCGAGCACCGGGCCAAGCCCGCCGTGCCCTTCGCGGGCAAGCTCAGCATCATCGACTTCCCGTTGTCGAACTGCGTCAACTCGGGCATCCGCCGGGTGGCCGTGCTGACGCAGTACAAGGCGCAGAGCCTGATCCGGCACGTCGAGCGCGGTTGGGGCTTCCTCGAGATGAACCTGGGCGAGTTCATCGACGTCGTGCCGGCGCAGCAGCGCGTCGACGAGGGCTGGTACAGCGGCACCGCCAACGCCGTCTTCCAGAACCTCGACATGCTGCGCGAGGCCGACCCCGCGCACGTGCTCGTGCTGGCCGGCGACCATGTCTACAAGATGGACTATGCGCGCCTGCTGGCCGACCACGTCGCCCGGCGAGCCCAGCTGACCATCGCCTGCGTCGATGCGCCGCTCGAGCAGGCGCGCGAGTTCGGCGTGCTGCGCGTGGACGCGCGGCGGCGCGTCACGGGCTTCGACGAGAAGCCGGCCGAGCCCGCCGCGCTGCCGCAGCGCCCCGACCACGCGCTGGTCAGCATGGGCATCTACGTGTTCGACGCCGCCTACCTGCGCGCGCAGCTGGTGCGCGACGCGGCCGACGCGGCCTCGAGCCACGACTTCGGCCGCGACCTGATCCCGCGCGCCGTGCGCCACGACCGGGTGTACGCGCACCGCTTCGAGGACAGCTGCGTCGGCCAGCCCGGCGCGGCGCCGTACTGGCGCGACGTCGGCACCGTCGACGCCTACTGGGAGGCCAACATCGACCTCACCGCCGTCATCCCGCAGCTCGACCTGTACGACGACCGCTGGCCGATCCTGAGCCTGCAGCGCCAGTTGCCGCCGGCGAAGTTCGTCTTCGACGACGAAGGCCGGCGCGGCATGGCGGTCGACTCGCTGGTGTCCAGCGGCTGCATCGTCAGCGGCGCGACGGTGCGTCGCTCGGTGCTGTTCTCGAAGGTGCGCGTGGGCGAGGGCAGCCTGGTCGAGCAGTCGGTCGTGCTGCCGGGCGTGACCATCGGCCGCGACGTGCGCCTGCGCCGGGCCGTGGTCGACAAGCGCTGCGTGCTGCCCGACGGCTTTCGCGCCGGGCACGACGAGGCCGCCGACCGCCGGCGCTTTCACGTCACCGGGCGAGGGGTGATCCTCATCACCCTGGGCATGCTCGGGCAAGATCCATCCGCTCCGCATTGAACCTGCCGACCTTGAAAGGCCGACCATGAAGATCCTGTTGCCCGTCGATGGCTCGCAAGACTCGCTCGACGCCGTTCGCCATGTGCTCGCCCTGGTGCGCCAGGGCCTGCGGGCGAGCCTGCTGCTGGCCAACGTGCAGGAGCCGGCGAGCCTGTACGAGCTGCTGCGCGCCCACGACGCCGAGGCGATCGAGGCGATGACGCTGGCCGCCGGCGAGCACGCGCTGCAGGACGCGGTCGAGCTGTGCCGCGAGGGCGGCGTCGACTTCGAGACGCGTCTCGGGCAGGGCGAGCCGGCCCACCTGCTGGCCGACATCGCCGAAGAGGAGAACTGCGCCCTGGTGGTGATGGGTTCGCGCGGCAAGGGCGAGACCTCCGGCACCCGGCTGGGCTCGACCGCGCACGCGATGCTGCACGACTGCGTCGTGCCGGTGACCGTGGTGCACCACGTCGAGGCCGACGTCGAGATGGACGCGGAGTCGGACGACGCGTGACGGCTGCGCCCGGGTTCCATGGCGATTGAATCGCCCCCCGACGAGGTCTGGCACCGCCGCGAGGCCGCCGACCTCGCGCGCGAGCACGGCGTCGACCCGGCGATCGGCCTGCACGAGGCCGAGGCCACGCGGCGCGCGCAACGCCACGGTCCGAACGAGATCGCCCAGGGGGCGCAGCGCTCGCCGTGGGCGCTGTTGGTCGACCAGTTCCGCGACTTCATGATCCTCGTGCTGATCGCCGCCGCGGTGGTCTCGGGCGTGATCGGCGATGTCGTCGACACGCTGGCCATCCTGGTGATCGTGGTGCTCAACGCGCTGATCGGCTTCGTGCAGGCCTGGCGTGCCGACCGCGCGCTGGCCGCGCTGCAGCAGCTCGCCGCGGCGCACGCCACGGTGCTGCGCCAGGGCCGGCCACTGACGGTGCCCGCGGCGGCGCTGGTGCCCGGCGACATCGTGCTGCTCGAGGCCGGCAACCAGGTGCCGGCCGACCTGCGGCTGATCGAGATCGCGGCGCTGAAGGTCGACGAGTCGGCGCTGACCGGCGAGTCGGTCACGGTCGACAAGCACGCCGCGGTGATCGACGACCCGGGCGCGGCGCTCGGCGACCGGCTGAACATGGCCTACAAGGGCACGACGGCGGCGCACGGCCGCGGCCGCGGCCTCGTGGTGGCCACCGGAGCGGCCACCGAGCTCGGCAAGGTCGCCGGGCTGCTCGAGCGCAGCGTCGACAACGGCACGCCGCTGCAGAGGCGCCTGGCGGCCTTCGGCCAGCGGCTGGCGATCGTGGTGCTGGCGATCTGCGCGGTGATCTTCGGCGTCGGCGTGCTGCGCGGCGAGCCGCCGGTGCTGATGATCCTGACGGCGGTGAGCCTGGCGGTCGCCGCCATCCCCGAGGCGCTGCCTGCGGTCGTGACGGTGCTGCTGGCGCTCGGCGCGCGGCGCATGGTCGGGCTCAACGCGCTGGTGCGCCGCCTGCCGTCGGTCGAGACGCTGGGCTCGGTGAGCATCATCGCCTCCGACAAGACCGGCACGCTGACGCGCAACCACATGCATGTCGAGGTGCTCGAGACCGACGCGCGCGACGAGCTGCTGCGCGCCGCCGCCCTGTGCAACGACGCCGTCCGGGGCGCCGACGGCCACTGGGCCGGCGACCCGACCGAGACCGCGCTCACCGACGCCGCCGCCGCGGTCGGCCACGACCCGGCCGCGCTGGCGCGGGCCTGGCCGAGGGTCCACGAGATGCCGTTCGACTCGCAGCGCAAGCGCATGAGCACGCTGCACCGCGACGGCGACGCCTTCGTCGCCTACACGAAGGGCGCGCCCGAGTCGGTGCTGCCGCTGTGCACGTCGCGCTGGGTGGACGGCGCCCCGGCGCCGCTGGACCGGGCCGCCGTCGCGCAGCGTGCCCAGGCGCTGGCCATGCAGGGCCTGCGCGTGCTCGCCTTCGCCCGGGCCCGGCACGAGCGCATGCCGGAGTCGGGCGAACTCGAGCCGGCCGACGCCGGCATGGCGCTGGTCGGGCTGGCCGGACTGATCGACCCGCCGCGCGACGAGGCCGCCGCCGCGGTGCGCGAATGCCGCAGCGCCGGCATCACGCCGGTCATGATCACCGGTGACCACCCGGCCACGGCACTGGCCATCGCGCAGCGCCTGGGCATCGCCGAAGCCGGCGACGCGGCGGTGCTCACCGGCGCCGAACTCGCCACGCTCGACGACGCGGCCCTGCGTGCGCGGGCCGCGCGGGTGCGCGTCTACGCGCGCGTCGACCCGGCGCAGAAGATCCGCATCGTCGAGGCGCTGCAGGCGCTCGGCCAGTTCGTCGCGATGACCGGCGACGGCGTCAACGACGCGCCGGCGCTGAAGCAGGCCGACATCGGCGTGGCCATGGGCCGTGGCGGCACCGACGTGGCGCGCGAGGCCGCGAGCCTGGTGCTGCTGGACGACAACTTCGCCACCATCGTCGCGGCGGTGCGCGAGGGCCGGCGCATCTACGACAACATCCGCAAGTTCGTGCGCTACGCGATGACCGGCAATTCCGGCGAGATCTGGACGATCTTCCTCGCGCCGCTGCTCGGCCTGCCGATCCCGCTGCTGCCGATCCACATCCTGTGGGTCAACCTCGTCACCGACGGCCTGCCCGGCCTGGCGCTGGCCGCCGAGCCGGCCGAGCGCGGCGTGATGCGCCGCCCGCCGCGGCCGCCCGGCGAGAGCCTGTTCGCGCACGGCCTGTGGCAGCACGTGCTGTTCATCGGCCTGCTGATCGGCGCGCTGTGCCTGGGCGTGCAGGCCTGGGCGCTGGCCACCGGCCACGCGCACTGGCAGTCGATGGTGTTCACGGTGCTGACGCTGTCGCAGATGGCGCACGTGCTGGCCATCCGCTCCGAGACCGAGGCCCTGTGGACGCTGGGACTGCGCAGCAACCGGCCGCTGCTCGGCGCGGTGGTGCTGACCTTCGCGCTGCAGATGGCGACGCTGTACGTGCCGGCGCTCAACCCGGTGTTCAAGACCGAGCCGCTGGACGCCGCCGAGCTGGCGCTGTGCCTGGCCGCCGCCGCCGTGGTGTGGATCGCCGTCGAGCTCGAGAAGGCCTGGCGCCGTGCGCGCCGCGACGGGGCGCCGATGGCGCTCGACGCGCCGGCCTGAGGGGGCCATGATCGGCCGGCAGGAGCGTCCCATGTCCACCCTGAATTTCGACCCCTGGCAGGCCGGCGCCGTCGCGCTCGACGTGATGGCCGCGTCGCAGCTCGGCCCCGCCCCGCTCGCCGAGCGCCAGGCCACGCGCCTGGCGCGGCTGCTGCGCGCCGCGAAGGAGGGCACGCGCCGCTATGCCCGGGTGCTGCACGGCCGCGACCCGAACGGCGTCGCGCTCGCCGACCTGCCGGTGACGAACAAGGCCGAGCTGATGCGCCACTTCGCGGACGGCGTGGCCGACCCGCGCATCACGCTCGAGCTGCTGCGCCGCGTCACCGCCGACCCGCGCGGCATCGGCGAACCCTTTCTCGACGGCTACATCGTCTGGGAGAGTTCGGGCACCAGCGGCGAGCCCGGCTACTTCGTGCAGGGCACGCAGGCGCTGGCCGTGTACGACGCGCTCGAAGGCCTGCGCCGCGGCACGCCGCGGCCCTGGCGGCGGCTGCTGGACCCGATGTTCCTCGGCGAGCGCATCGCCTTCGTCGGCGCGACCAGCGGCCACTTCGCGAGCCAGGTCTCGGTGCAGCGCCTGCGCCGCCTGAACCCGTGGATGGCGCATGCGCTGCGCAGCTTCTCGATCCTGCAGCGCACCGCCGACCTGGTCGACGAGCTGAACCGCTACGCCCCGACCATCATCACCACCTATCCGACCGCGGCGGCGCTGCTCGCCGACGAGGCGCGGCGCGGCGCCCTGCAGATCCACCCGCAGGAGATCTGGACCGGCGGCGAGACGCTGCAGCCGGCGGTGCGCGAGGGCGTGGAGAAGGTCTTCGGCTGCCCGCTGCGCAACAGCTACGGCGCGTCCGAGTTCCTGGCGATGGCCTGGGAGTGCGACCACGGCCGCCTGCACCTGAACGCCGACTGGCTGATCCTCGAGCCGGTGGACGCCTCGCACCGGCCGGTGCCGCCGGGCGAGCTGTCGCACACCACGCTGCTGACCAACCTGGCCAACCCGCTGCAGCCGATCATCCGCTACGACCTCGGCGACCAGGTGCGCCTGTGGCCGGGCGAACGCTGCGCCTGCGGCTCCTGCCTGCCGGCCCTCGAGGTGCAGGGTCGGCGCGACGACCCGCTGGTCATGGCCGGTCGCGACGGCCGCGGCGTGACCTTGCTGCCGCTCGCGCTGAGCACGCTGATCGAGGAGGAGGCCGGCGTCTTCGACTTCCAGCTGCGCCAGCGCGACGAGCACACGCTCGAGCTGCGCCTGGGCTTCGGCGGCGAGGCGGCACGCGCCGCGCAGTCGCGCTGCGCCGCGGTGCTCAAGGCCTACGGCCGCCGCCAGGGCCTGGCGGCGCTGCGCATCGTCGCGATGCCCGACGCGCCGCTGGTGCACGGGCGCAGCGGCAAGGTGCAGCGGGTGGTGGCGGCGTCGGCGCAGGCCGCCTGAAGCGCCGTGGGCGGGTGCGTCGAACGATGATCGAAGGCACCGGGCCCCGGCATGTCCGGTCGGCGAAACCGATCGCGGCGGGCCGCAGCCCTGCCGCCGAGGGCGAATTCGCGCCGGCGGCGGCGACCGATCCGCCATCGGCACGGTTCGACCACAGTCCGCGCGTCGAGGCGCAACGCGGGCACATCGGCCAGCTGTTCGGCGGCGCGGCGCGGGTTCGCCGGCCCGACGCCGCCGCGCCCGTGCTGCAGCGCGCCCGCATCCCCGCGGCACGGGCAGGTGCCGAGCAGGACCTGGACACCGACGAGCGCTTCGAGTTCGCCCGGCTGATCCGCCAGGTCGACGACCTCGGCCGCCTCGACGACATCCGGCAGTGCATCGAGCGCGAGCTGCAGGACGAGACCCTGGACCGGACGACGCGTCTGTCCGACACCTACGCGCTGGGTTTCGTCCGCGAGCAGGTGGAGCGCGTGGAGCTCGACCGACGGCGCGGCAGCCTGGCCGAGAGCCCTGCAGGAGCAGACGTCGTCGCGGACGCATCCCTGCACGTGGCGAAGAAGGCTTCCGTGACCGCCCCCGACGCGACCCCCGACCTGCTGGAGATCGTCGCCGATGCCGATGTCTACTCCGCCGGCGTCGAGGACGTCGACACCGGCTCGGCGACCGAGCCGCTGCCAATGCCCGACCACGACCACTACCGGGCGGAATTCGGCAAGGCCACGCAGGTCGTCGGGCACGTGCGCCGCGGTCAGTTCGCGGTCTCCCCCGGCAACTGGTTCGACTCGCCGTACCCGAAATGCGTCGGCCCGTTCTGGGCGATCGCACCCGTGCCCGCGCGCGCCCCGTTCACGCCCTGGGTGCCCGACTCGGTCGATCTGGGCGCGCAGCCCTTTGCGGCGCTGCTGCGCCGGGCCGCGGTGCCCTTTGTCGTCACGACGGCGCCGATGGCGGATGCGTCGTTCGGGCCGGCTGCCGGCGACCTGTTCCCACGGGAGCCCAGGCGCGACGACGTCCAGCAGGGGGAACTCGCCGACTGCGGCCTGCTCGCGGCCCTGGCCGGCATCGTCACGCGCGAGCCGGGCTTCATCCGCGGCATGCTGCGCGACCTGGGCAATGGCCAGGTGCTGGTCCGCCTGTTCGACATCGCGGTCCAGCCCGACAACCGCTGGGCCTTCACGCCGCGCCTGGTCGTGATCGACAAGTCGACCGTCATGAAGAACGCCGCCCAGGGGCAGACCGACTACTTCGCCAAGACCGGCGGCGCCGGGCCCGGGGGCCTCTGGGTGGCGATGATCGAGAAGGCCTATGTCGCCGCCGGCTACCTGGGCACCTTCAGCGGACGCACCGATCGCGCCCACCTGGCGATGGGCAACCTCGAAGGCGGCAACCTCGATTTCGTCTATGGCCACGTGCGCGGCGAGCGCGGTGACTACCGCGACATCGATCCGGCCGTCGTGCCGGCGAAGGGCGCTCGCCGAAGCCAGACCTATTCCCCCCCGCTGGTTGCCTGGTTCGAGGCGATCGGCCGGGCCGTCGACGGGCCCTCGCCGAAGACGGTGATCCTCGAATCGAAGGACGAGGTCGGTCGCAGCGCGGCCGGCGCCAGGGGGCACAGCGGCGGGGAAGCGATGGCCAAGGGCCTGGTCGGCGGGCACGCCTACACGGTGCTGCGCACCGAGCAGAGCCAGGGTCGCCGCTACCTGGTGCTGCGCAATCCCTGGGGGTCCTACGGCCGGGATTACGACTGGAACGCCGCCAAGGGCGTGACGCCGACGGCGCGCGAGGTGCAGGGCACCGGAGAGTTCCGGCTCGAGCTGAACGACGCCGCCAAGCGCTTCCGGAAGTCCTTCGTCGGCGCGTAGAGCCGGCGGCTCCGGGCCGGGATGCCGAGGCCGACAGCGTGGCGTCGACGGCCCGGCCTCAGCCCGAGACCGCGAGCGCGGCGACGCGCCGGTAGCGGTCGTCGCCGCGGTGGGCTTGCTCCTCGCGGCAGGTGTGGACGAGCTTGATCACGTGGTCGTTGTCGGAGGCGATCGCGCGTTCGACG
>ERZ795061.5268-NODE-5268-length-10644-cov-7.419020_pt1 | contig 10644 bp, 9 predicted proteins | sample MGYA00375145_ERZ795061 | MGnify/ENA primary metagenome ERZ795061 (study PRJEB30190, sample SAMN05720144) | anaerobic digester metagenome | isolation source: active sludge of municipal wastewater-treating anaerobic digesters | place: USA | collected 2014-12-22 ... | reverse complement strand
TCGGCACGGCACCAAGGGCGCTCGTGAAATGCCCCGCATCGTCCACCTCGCCAACGACGATGTTGGGCAGCCCGAGAAAGCGCGCCACCGCCACCGACGCCGGTCGGCGCAGCACCGTCGCCACCGCGTCCACCTGCGCCAGCCCCGACGGGAGCAGCACCGCCATCCGGTGCGCAAACTGCACCGCCTCGTCCACATCGTGCGTGACCACCACCACCGCGGGGCCATTCGCGTCGAGCAGCGCCACCACGGCGTCGCGCACCTCACGACGCAGCGCCGGGTCGAGCGCGGCGAACGGCTCGTCCAGCAGGAGCACATCCGGCGTCGCCGCCAACGCCCGCGCCAGCGCGACGCGGTGCTTCTGCCCTCCGCTCAGCGCCGTCACCCGTCGCTCGGTAAATCCGGCAAGGTCGACGCGCGCCAGCAACCGTCGCGCCTCGACGCGTGCCTGCTCCTCACCCACCCCGCGCAAGCGCATCGGGAAGGCGATGTTGTCCAGCACATGGAGGTGCGGAAAGAGCGCCGGCGCCTGGTGCAGGTACACGATGCCACGCTGCTCTGGCCGCAGCGCCTCCACCGCGCGCCCCTGCACGCGAATGGTCCCGCGCAGCGGCGCCACGAGTCCGGCCACCGTGCGCAGCAACGACGTCTTGCCCACCCCCGACGGCCCCACCAGCGCGAGACGTTCGCCAGGTGCAACCTCGCAGGTGATGTCGGCCAACCCGTCGCGTTCGCCGAAGCGCACGCCGAGCCCGGCGATCGTGAGCCCTGCCTCGGGACGCTTTCGGCGCGGTGGCGCCTGGTCGGCACTCATGCCACCGCCCCCGTGCGACGCGCGCCGAGGCCGACCACGCCCATCGCCAGCAACGGCGGGACCGCCAGCACCAACGCCGCCGCCGCCCCCAGCCGGTCATCTCCGGCCCGCACATACGACAGCAGCTCGACCGGGAGCGTGCGAATGCTCCCGGCCCCCACCAGCAGCGTCAGCGCGAGCTGCCCCCACGACACCAGGGCGCCGAGCACGAAGGCGTCGCGCAGCCGTGAGCGCAGCACCGGGATCGTCACGCGCCACGTCGTTTGCCAGCGCGTCGCCCCCAACGTGCGCGCTTCGTCCTCGAGCGCAAAGTCCTCCCCCTGCAGCGCCCCAACGAAGTACAGCGTGACGTAGCCGGCAGCCGGGATCAGGTGCGCGAGCATCACCCCGCCCAGCGTCCCCCCCAGCCCCAGGCGCAGCGCCACCACCTGGATCCCCACGCCGAGGGCGATGGGAGGGGCCACGACCGGCAGGAAGGCCGCCGCCGTCGCCACGCGTCGCCAGCCGCCGCGTGCACGCACCAGCGCGCGCCCCGCGGCACATCCCATCGCCGTCGCCAGTACCCCGGTCCCCAGCGCCAGCAGCAGGCTGGCCACGAGGGCGCCACGCAGGCGCGGCAGCGACACCACGGCGGCGAGGGCACTGCCGTCAGCCACAACTGGCGAGAGCGTGGGGTAGAGCCACGTCCGGGCCAACGCGCGCAGCACGAGCAGTGCCACCGGGGCCAGGCTCACCGCCGCGAGCGCGACGAACCAGACCGCGGGCGCCACAGCGGGCCGGCGCTCCCTCATGCGTGTCCCCCGGCATCGGATGCGGTCACGCGTTCGTGCACCACCACCAGCACCATCGTCAGGAGCAACGCCAGGAGTGACAGCGCGTGCGCCGCCCCGCGACGCGCCAGGTCGGGATCGACCGCGCGCTCCTGCGTCAGCATCGACAGCGGCAACGGATCGCTCGGCGCCAGCAGCACCGCCATCTCATACTGCCCCACCAGGAAGGCGAAGACGGCGATGACCGCTGGCGCCATCCCGCGCCACAGCAGCGGCCACGTGACGCGCCGCCATGTCTGCGACGCATCGGCCCCCAGCGAGCGGGCGGTCTCCTCGAGGGTGCGATCGCGCGAGTCGAGCACCGCGATGGCGTTGAGCAGCAGGAAGGGAAACTCCTTCCAGGCGAAGGCCAGCGTCAGGCCGATGCCCGCCGGGTCGTAGACCATCGCCGGAAACTCCGCCGGCCCATCGATCCACCCGACCGCATGCGCCGCGCGCGAGAGGAAGCCACTCTGCCCCAACAACAGGAGTGCCGCCAGCGCCCCCGCCACGTGCGGCAACGCGAGCGGGATGAGCGCCAGCTGACGCGCCAGCAGGCTCCCTCCCGCTCCGCGCGCGACCGTCACCGCTGCGGCAAAGGCCAGCGCCGTCCCCGCCCCCGCCGTCAGCAACGTCCACCCCACGCTCCGCCACGTCTCGCCCGCACGCAGGAGCTCAAGCCAAGTGGCAACCGTGAAGCCGCTGCTCCCCGCCCCCACCAGCCCGAGGCTCGCCGCGAGCGAGTATCCCCCTCCCACCAGGACTGGCCCGGCGAGGACGGCGATCGCCACCAGCGGCGCGCGGCGCGCCGAGGTCACGGACCGCCCGTGCGAAAGCGGCGTCGCCAGTCCCGCAGCAGGCGCTCGTGATACGCCGGGGCCACCTCGGGGCGCGCATAACGAGTGAGCGTATCGCGCGGCACGGCACGCGGGTCGCCGTCGAGCGCGGCGAACGAGGCGCGCCACTCCGGCGGCAACGTGTGCGTCGCCAGCACGGTGCCATCGCCCCACACGTCCACCTTCGCCTTCTCCAGCTGCGCCTCGGGGGAGAGGAGAAAGTCGGCCACGACCATCGCCCCGGCCGCGTTAGGCGCCGAGGCGGGGATCCCGACGTAGTGCGTATTCGCGATCATGCCGTCGCGCAGGACCAGCGCGCGCACGGTGGGCGGCAGCACCCCTTGCCGCGCCTTCGTCACCGCCTCGTTCTGGTTGTTGGACAGCGAGAAGTCGATCTCCCCGTTGGCAAAGAGCCGATGCATCGCCGCCACGTCAGGCGGATATGTCTCGCCGCGGCGCCAGAACGACGGCGTGACTCCCGCGAGCCAGGCAAAGAGCGTGTCACGCCCCGCTTCGTAGCGGGCCGAGTCGAATCCACCGGCAAAGGTGGCCACTCCCCCGGAGAGGGCATACATCACCCCCTTGAGGAAGGTCGCACCGGCAAAGCCCTGGTCGTGCGTGAAGCGGCCGGGGTGTGCGACGATCCACGCGCGCAGCTCGGCCACGGTGCGCGGCGGAGTGGGTGTGCGTACGCTGTCGTAGATGAGGGCGAATTGCACCGTCCCCCACGGTGACTCGAACCCCAGCGGCTCCTGCTCGAAGTCGCGTGCGATGATCGCCGACGCGCTGTCGACGAACCGTGCGTTGGGGAGCCGTTGGGCGAAGGGCCCCGCCAGCAGCCGTTCGCGTCGCAGACTGGCGAAGGTCTCGCCGTTGATCCAGAGCAGGCTGGCCGTCCCGCGCGTGCGCCCCGCCTCACGCTCGACCACGAGCGCATTGACCAGCTCCGCCCCCTGCCCGTCCACCGCCTCCAGCGTGATGCCGAAGCGCTCACGCAGCTGTGGCGCGAGCCATCCATCGACATAGGCATTGATCGACGGATCGCCGCGCCACATCCGCCAGGTCACCGTCGTCCCGCGAGCGCGCGCCACCACCGAATCCCACGGGAGCGAGTCGAGCGCGGCAACGTCGGCAGCCCCGGCCTCGCGTGACAGACGATCCTCGCCCGCGCGATCGCCAGCCGCAGCGCCGCACGCGACCGCACCGCACGGTAGTGCGATCGCCGTCAGCCACCGCAGAATCGTGCGCCGCGTGGTCGCGCGCGGCGTGCTTGCGCTCAGTACCGCCATGCCACCGAGAATTGCACCTGCCGCGGGGGCGCTGCCGTCGTGTAGGTGATCGGGTCGCCCGGTCGCCCCACCTGCGTCGCCGACCCCCCACCGCCAAGGCCGGTGGGAAAGCCGGAGTAGTTCAGCCGGTTGAACACGTTGAACGCCTCGCCGCGCACGGTGACCGTCGAGCCCCCGACGCGCAGGTCATACGCCACGCTGGCGTTCGCCAGCAGCGCCGACGGGAGCCGCTCCCCATTGCGAGGGACGCCGAAGAACCGCTGGTAGTTCCCGATGAATCCATCGCCATACGTGCCGCCGCTCCCGGTCAGGTCACGAAAGTACGCCACCCGGTTGAGCGGCATCCCTGTCTGGTAGTCGACGATGCCGCTCATGGTGAGCCCCCGCAAGGTGCGCCACGTCGCGCGCGCCGTCACCTTGTGCCGACGATCGTTGTTGGCGTCGGCGCGCTCGGCGTCAAAGTCGTTCCCCTGCGTCGCGTTGAAGTTGATGTCCTCGGTGTTCGTGATCGCGTGCGACCAGACCCAGTTGGCATCGAGCACCAGCGTCTCGGTAAGGTCGTAGCGCAGCGCCGTGTACATCCCGGCGTAGGTGCTGCGCCCGCCAGACTCGGTGGTGGTGAGCCGGCGATACCCGCCGACGACCGGCGCCACCGGGCGCGACGCGTCGCCCACCGCTACCGGCACGCCCACCGAGTCGCCAGCCGCAATGCGGCGCCGCTGCGCATTGAGGTCCCACGAGCGCGGCAGGTCGCGCGTGTCGACCCACACCAGGTCCACGCTCGCGCTGGCGCGAGCACCGAGCTGCTGCTGCACTCCCAGCGTGAGCTGCGAGCTCATCGGCTGCTCGATCCCTAACGCGAACAGCTCCCGGATCTCCCTCGGCGGCAACGCGCTTCGGTCGAGGTCGACCGCGCGCGGCCCTTGCCCAAAGCGCGGCGCCTGCGCCCCGCGAAAGGTCACCGTCTGGTTGCCGTCGGGGCCAAACTGGACCGCGTCTGAGTAGACCGCATACGGAAGCTTGCCGGCGAAGCGCCCCACGCCGCCGCGCACGACCGTCCCCGGCAACGCCAGCCAGTTGATCGACAGGCGGGGCTGCAGGTTGTCGAGGTCGGCCGAACTCTCCCCGCGGCTCGTGAGGTCGTCGTAGTCCCAGCGCAACCCCGCGCGAATGGTGAGGGCCGAGGTCGGGCGCCAGCGATCCTCGACAAACACGCCGTACAGCCCCTGCGTGAGGTCGACCTGCTTCTGCGCCGCATCGATCGTGTAGCTGCGCACGAAGACGTCGGATGGGATGTCGGCGAAGCGATAGCGTCCGTTGACGCTCTGGATGTTGCCGGTGTTCACGACCTCGTACGAACCCGACGGATTGGTGGACGATCCCGTGAGCTGGAACGACGAGAGCGCCACGTCGAATCCGGCGCGCAGTGTGTGCGCGCGCCCCAGGTGGTGTTCCATCACGTCGCGGAACTGCCACTGCAGCTCCTGCTCATCGAATATGAAGTTGCTCGACCCTACGATCCCGATCGGGATCGAGTCGCGGTCGAGGATCGTCACCTGTGGCGTATTGAAGCTGCTGCGCGTGGGCGGGAAGTCCCAGCGGTAGCTCGCCAGCTGCAGTGCGGCCACGTTGCTCGACCGCCCGCTGCGCCACGCGCTGCGGTGCGTCACCCCGCTGATGCTCCCGGCGCGAATGGTCGTGATATCGGCCTCCGGCGCCACGATCCCGCTCCCCTCACCCGCACGCGAGGCGTGGCTCATGGCGAAGCGCAGCGTCGTCGTCTGGTCGGGCGACCAGCCGTGGTCGATGCGTCCCGCCACCTTCCACGTCTCCCGCAGCTCGCGCCCCAGGAAGGTCGCACGCGCCGTGGAGCTGATGCGATCCTGGTTCTCGTTGCTGTACTCCAGCGCGCCAAAGCCGTAGGTGGTGCCGCGCCGCAACGGCCCGCCCCATCCTCCACCAAGTTGGGTACGCCGAAAGCCATCCTGCGCGCGGCGGAAGTCGGCGGGACGTTCGCCTCCCGGCACGATGGGGGAGCGCGCATCGAACGGGATCCCGGGGCGATTGTAGGCGAACAGCTCACCCGTCCATCGCTCGCCGCCCGTACGCGTCTCGTAGTTCACCACCCCGCTCGGGCTGCGTCCAAACTCGGCGGAATAGGAGTTGGCCAGCACCTCGAGCCGAGCGAGCGCGGCGAGCGGAAACTCCACGCGCGGTCCGCCCAGGAACCCTTCGTTGTTGTCCATCCCATCGATCGTGTACTGCGTGTAGAGCGAGTTGCCACCGTTGATGCTCAGGCGCGGCGCGTCGCCGAAGAAGCCTCGAGCCTGTGCGACCCCCGGGATCGTGAAGCCTAACGCGATGGGGTCACGCCCCTCCGTGGGGAGCGCCCGCAGCTCGACCCCTTCCACCACACCGCCGGTGGCCGCGTCCGACGCGTTGAGCAGCGGGCGAGAGGGCGGGGCCACCACCTGCTGCACCGCGAGCTGCGCGAGCGGCGTGAGGGTCAACGCCAGGCGGTGTTCGCCCCCGGCCAGCAAGGGAGGAAGGACGAGCGAATCTGGAACATGGCCTGCGCGCGTTACGCGAAGGGCGAGTGCCCGCCCGGTCGCCACGCGCAGCACGAACGACCCCTGCCCGTCGGTGACGGTCGAGTCGCCGCCGATGATCGCGACCCGTGCGTCGGCGAGCGGGCGACCGGACTGCGCGCGGATCGTTCCGCGCACGCGCGCTGCGTCGCCCTGCGCCGCGGCGACAGCCGACCAGAGCGAGAGCAGCAACGGCAGTGCCCGGAAGCAGCGACGCAGCCGTTGGCGCGTCAGGAATCCAAGTGCTGGCATGTATCGGGACGGTGGGTCGGTCAGTCGTGATGGCCGTTGGTCGGGGCGGCGCGGCGCACTCGACGGCGCGCGCGAGGGGCAAGCCACGGAGGGGGTCAAAGGTTCCCCCGTCCCCCCGGACACGCGACAAGACGCCCATCGCGCGGTAGCCGGCGTTGGGGGTGAGGCGGCGGCACAGGTCCAGGTGCAACGGGCTGTCTTGTCCAGTACTCCCGTCGTGCGTCAGGCGTAGCGCAGGCGTTCATCGCAAGGACTCGTCGCGGCGCATCATCGCGCCAACGATCAGGAGTGCCACCGCTGCAGTCGACGCCACGACCATCCCCGACGCGGGAATCGCCAGCCAGGCTAGTGATTCCTTGGCAGCCCCGGTGCTCCCCAGCGACGGCACGCGGAAACCGGCCCTTAACCAGAAGACCGAGTAACCCAGACTCCCGACTCCCAACCCCAGGCTCACGAGGCGGGCGGCGAGCAGTCCGGTCTCGAGCAGGACCACGACGAGTGAGAGGGCAATGGCCGCCGCACCCAGCCCGCCGGTCGGCGGCGAGTGCAGGGATGCTGCAGGAGCTGACGCGCGGGCGTGATCTGCTTCGCCTCCTCGACATCATGGTGGTGCCGCGCCTTCGCGGGCAGAGCGACCAGCTGGCAGAGTGGCGCTCGATCACGCGCTTCATGCGCAAGGGCGTGGTGGAGGTGGTGCCGGGGGGCGAGGGGGGCACCGCGCCGAGCGAAGGGACCCCGAGCGGAGGGACGCCGGACGGCGGCACCACACCGAGCGGCGGAACGCCGACGAGCTCCATCACCCCCGACGCGCCGGTGGCGAAGGTCGCCTAACGCCAGTGCCCGACACGCCAGCAGACCATCACTTCATCTGGAGGGAATTCCTATGTCTCGCAAGGAGCGCCGCAACGTGCACGTGGTCCCCGCGGGGACGCCCGGGGCCTTCATCGCTCGCATCGCCGGTGGAGCGAAGCTCTTCACCGAGCCCACCACGCAGGAGGAGGCCATTCGCCTGGCGATCGTGGAGGCAAAGGCCCGTGGGAGCGAGGTAGTGATTCACCGCCCCGACGGACGGATCCGCGACAAGGACAGCTATGGGAACGACTCGCCGCGCGTGCGGGATCTCAAGCACTGAGATTGAGCAGGTGTGAACCGGGATGAATCGGGGTCAGGGTCAACGGGAATCTGCCGTTGGTCCTGACCCCGGTTTTCCGATTTCGATTGGCACGTGTCGTACATGCCAGACCCGGGCAACCGCCGCCCTCGCCGCGACCACCGCGCCAGCCAGATACCCGGGTTCGCTCAAGCTCGTCTCGCTCCCGCCCAGCGTGAGGCGCTCCTGCCACGGCCCCGTTACCCACGGGGTCGGATCCGGGATCGGATGCCCGCCCTCCACACGATCGGCCGCCGTCGCCGTCAGGGGGTCGGCCGCCCAGTCCTTGAGCAGGGTAGCGCGCGGGCGCGACGCTTCGGCGCCAAAGAGCCGCGCGAGCTGCGCCAGGCACGCGCGGGTTAGGGCCTCCGTTCCGAGTGCGGCCCGCTCGTCGGCGCTCGCGCCAACGAAGCCGAAGAGCGCCGCCTGCCCCGAGGCCGAGGTGGCGTCGTGAATCTCGGGCATCGGCCTCACCATGCTCTGCGCGGTCCCCGACAACCCCGCCTCGCGCCAGAAGGGCCGGTCGTACATCGCGAAGAACTTGGCGTGCGGTGCCATCCAGGTCGGCGTCTCGCGCCAGCGCCTCACGTTGGCCGCGTCCCGCTCGGGAGCGAACGTCACCGTGGCGTCGAGCAACCGCGGGGGGACGGCGGCGATTACCTGCGCGGCGACGAGCGTCTCGGTCTCCGACCCGGGGCGTGTTGCTGGACCCGTCGTTGACCCTTCGCCTGACGAGTCAACTGACGAGTGTCGCGATGTACCAGCGCGCCGAATGGTCAGCTCGACGCCATCGCGCACGAGCGTCATCGCCGTGACGCGTGCCCCGCGCTGCACCTGCGCCGGGGGCAGCTCGCGCGCCAGCGCGCGCACGAGCGCCGCGGTGCCGCCCACCAGGCGGAAGCTCTGCGGCTCCTGCGCGAGGGCGCGGTAACGTTGTGCCCCCTCGCGCGACATGCGCTCGAAGAGCACGTCGCCGTCGCTCGACTGCGCAAAGGCGGGGAGCGCGAGTTCCGCGACCAGGTCGGCCATGGCCGGTTGCATCTGCGGCCAGAACCAGGAGGGCCCGAGATCGAAGCCGTCGGCGGCAGGGCGACCGGCATCGTCCACCGTCAGGATCCGCCCGCCGAGGTCATCACGGGCCTCGAGCAGCACGAAGTCGACCTTCGCCGCGTGCAAGAGGCGGGCGGCCTGCAAGCCGGCGAGGCCGGCGCCGATGATGGCGACTTGGGTATGCATCTGTGGGCGGTTGGGCGCGCAGAATCGCCAGCTCTTCATCTGGGCTCCTGTGCGAGTCGGGTTCGGCGCGGGGGGCAGAGCCATCGAGCAGGTGGAAACGTGCCCTGAGCGATCGGGGTCCACGTGATGGTCTGTCACCCCGCCGCGCGCCAGACCCAATCCCCGATTGCGAATGAGACGTGGGCAGTGCGCCTCGTCTGTCGGCTTGCGAACGTGTGTAACGGCAAATAGAGTATGTGCGAAAGGGAAAGCATCTGCCGTGTGAATAGGAAAATATAAGCGATGCAATCGACCAGGCAGGTCCGCTGTCAGCAGGCCTGCCTCCTCAGCCCGCGGAGTGCATGACGACTTATTCGCCCCGAATCGTCGAAGCGGAACTCGACGAGCTGATGAACGGTCTCGCCGCGGTGGCGCTCGAGGGGCCGAAGGGAGTCGGCAAGACGGCGACCGCCGAACGTCGCGCGAAGACGATCTACCGCCTGGATGACGAGGCGCAGCGACAGCTGGTGAGCGCCAGCCCGAGGGTCGCATTGCACGCGTCGCCCCCCGTGGTGATCGATGAGTGGCAGCGCCTCCCACAAGTGTGGGATGCCGTGCGGCGATCCGTCGATGAGGGGGCAAGTCCTGGGCGGTACCTCCTGACGGGCTCCGCGGTTCCGGCCGATGATGAGGTGGGCGCCCGTCCCCATACCGGAGCAGGCCGTATCGTGTCCGTTCGCATGCGACCGATGTCCCTCGCCGAGCGTGGGCTCGGAGCGGCGACCGTCAGTCTGGCGAAGTTGCTGAGCGGGGATCGTCCCGACGTCTCCGGTACAAGTGAGGTCGATCTCGCCCAGTACGCCGCCGAGATCGTCGCATCGGGCTTCCCCGGCATTCGAAGCCTCCATGGGCGTGCGCGACGCGCGCAGCTTGACGGTTATCTGGAGCGTGTGGTGAACCGCGACTTCAGCGAAGCGGGGCACCCCGTTCGAAAGCCAGACGCCCTCCGGCGCTGGATGACCGCGTACGCCGCGGCGAGCGCGACGACGACGACGCTCGCGAAGATCCGGGATGCGGCGACGAGCGGCGATGGACAGACGGCAACCAAGCCGACCATCCTGACCTATCGCGAGGTCCTGGAGCGGCTCTACGTGCTCGACCCGCTGCCCGGCTGGATTCCGACCCGCAATCATCTCGCGCGGCTCGGTCAGGCACCACGACACCATCTCGCTGACCCTGCGCTCGCGGCCCGCCTGCTTGGAGTGGACGAGGGGGCGCTGCTCGCCGGCGAGACCTCCCTGCTTTTCGCCGGTGTGCGTGGGAGGACGAGCGTGACGAACGCACCTCGAGATGGCACGCTTTTCGGTCAGCTCTTCGAGTCGCTCGTGACGCAGTCGGTGCGCGTGTATGCGCAGTCGGCCGAAGCGCACGTGCGCCACCTGCGCGTGCAGGACGGTCGGCACGAGGTGGATCTCATCGTAGAACGCGCCGACCGTCGTGTTCTCGGGATCGAGGTCAAGCTCAGTGCATCGGTCGACGATCGCGACGTGCGGCATCTGCTCTGGCTCCGGGAGCAGCTTGGGGACGATCTGGTCGACGCCGTCATCGTGACAACAGGAGAGCAGGCGTATCGTCGCGCGGATGGAATCGCGGTGGTGCCCGCGGCACTGCTCTGCGCGTGAGTGGGGAAG
>ERZ795061.5264-NODE-5264-length-10650-cov-5.258518_pt1 | contig 10650 bp, 6 predicted proteins | sample MGYA00375145_ERZ795061 | MGnify/ENA primary metagenome ERZ795061 (study PRJEB30190, sample SAMN05720144) | anaerobic digester metagenome | isolation source: active sludge of municipal wastewater-treating anaerobic digesters | place: USA | collected 2014-12-22 ... | reverse complement strand
TACTGGTCGACGCCTATTTTTCGGGCACCAAGCTGCAGTGGATTTTGAACCACGTGCCCGGCGCCCGTGCGCAAGCGCTGGCCGGCGAACTGGCATTTGGTACGGTGGACAGCTGGCTGCTGTGGCAGCTGACCGGTGGCAGCCATGACAGCACCCGTGCGCATGCGGTGCATGCCACGGATGTGAGCAATGCCTCGCGCACCATGCTGTTCAATGTGCGTACCAACCAGTGGGATGAAGAGCTGCTGCAGTGGTTGGATATTCCGGCCAGCGTACTACCCGCCGTGCGCCCGTCGTGCGCGGACTTTGGCTGGGTCAAGGCCGATCTGCTGGGCGCGCCGATTCGCATTGGTGGCATGGCGGGGGACCAGCAAAGTGCCCTGTTTGGCCAGGGCTGCTTTGCGGCGGGCATGGCCAAGAATACCTATGGCACAGGCTGCTTCATGCTGATGCACACGGGGGAGCGGTTTCAAACCTCGGGCAACGGCCTGCTCACCACCAGCGCAGCACAAATCACCGCAAAACCAGAGTTCGCACTGGAGGGCAGTGTGTTTGTCGGTGGCGCCGTGGTGCAGTGGCTGCGTGATGGCCTGCACGCAATTCAGAGCAGCGGCGAAGTGCAGAGCCTGGCGCAAAGCGTGCCCGACGCCGGTGGCGTGATGATGGTGCCCGCATTTACCGGCCTGGGTGCGCCTTACTGGAACCCCGACGCGCGGGGCACCATCACAGGCATCACCCGCGGAACCACATTGGCCCATATCGCGCGTGCAGCTCTGGAGAGCATCGCCTTTCAAAGTGCCGCACTACTCGCCGCCATGAGCCGGGACAGCGTCACCCATGGCGGCAGCCCGGTGCATGAGTTGCGGGTGGATGGTGGCGCGTGTGCCAATGACCTGCTGATGCAAATGCAGGCCGACCTTTTGGGTATCCCGGTGGTGCGCCCAGCTGTGATTGAGACCACCGCCCTGGGTGCTGCCTACCTGGCAGGTTTGGGCACGGGATTGTTTTCAGGCACGCAAGAACTCAGCGCCTTATGGAAGGCTGAAAGGACTTTTGAACCCGCATGGACCCGAGAACAAGCCGCTGCACGCATGGACGCATGGGAACACGCGGTGCGCCAGGCAACAGCAACCTAACAACGATGCTGTCTTGTGAGTCCTATTTCAGCGAGGACACGTAAGCCACAACCGCATCAATATCAGCGTCCGTCATGGACTTGGTATTGGCCGCCATCAGTGGATCCTTGCGCAATGCGGAACCATCGCGATAGCGTTTGAGCGTCGTATTGAGGTACACCGGCTGCTGGCCTGCAATGCGGGCGATGGTTTCATTTCCGCGACCTTGGTCACCATGGCATCGGAAACAGATCTTGTTGTAATAGTCTTGGCCTTTTGCCGCCAATGCAGCGTTGGATGGCGGCTTGAACGTCACGTCCTTACTGGCGTAGTACAGAACAACGCCCACTTTTTCGTCAGCACTCAATGCCTTGATCATCCCTTCCATGAACAGATTTTCGCGCCGGCCGTCGGCAAACTGTCGCAACTGCTCCAGCAGGTAGGACGTATTCTGGCCAGCGAGGTTGGGTGTTTCAGGCGTAGCACTATTGCCACCCTCGCCATGGCAGTTGGCGCAAAAACTGGCGACCTTGGCGCCGGTCTTGTGCGCCGCTTCCAGCAGGCGTGGATTGTCTTGCGTCTCCTTGAGGCGCGCGTTCAGGTCCACATCAGCGGAATGCTGCGCCCTGGGTGTCTGTGCCCATGCGCCCGACAGCATGCACAGGCACACGATTGCCAACGACCGCAAACCAGTACCTGAAGAAAGCATTTTCATCGCAACGACCTTCCAGTATTTTTGGCAATTCTAGTTTCGGACTTTCATGCTCACCTTACAGATACCCAACCACGCCCACCCATCTAGATATGCAGCGCATGCCCCAGCGCCCGCAAGGCGGCTTCCTGCACCGCCTCGCCCAGCGTGGGATGCGCGTGGATGGTTCCTGCCACATCCTCCAGCGTCGCCCCCATTTCCAGGGAATGTGAAAACGCCGTGCCCAGCTCCGACACCGCAACGCCCACCGCCTGCCAGCCGACGATGCGGTGGTTGTCGCGCCGTGCGACCACCCGAACAAAACCGTCGGAGGCTTCCAGCGTCATCGCGCGGCCGTTGGCTGCAAACGGGAACTGTGCGGTGATGCAGTCCAGGCCCGCCTTGGCTGCATCTGCGGGTGACTGGCCTGCGACCACAATCTCGGGGTCGGTAAAGCACACAGCCGCTATGGCCGCCGGTGCAAAGTGGCGGCGCTTGCCGGAGATGATCTCGGCCACCATCTCGCCCTGCGCCATGGCGCGGTGGGCCAGCATGGGCTCACCGGTCAAATCACCAATCGCCCAAACGTTGCGCATGGAGGTGCGGCACTGGTCATCGACCTTGAGGGCGCGGCCCTGCATGGCCAGCATCAGTTTCTCCAGCCCCCACCCGTGGGTACGCGGCACGCGGCCAATGGCCACCAGCACCTGGTCGGCCGCCAGCTCGCTCTCACGCCCAGTGCTGTCCTGCACGCGCACCGCATCGCCCGCGGCATTCAGGCCCTGCACGGTGCTACCCAGGTGCACCTGCACACCCAACTTGCGCAACGATGCAGCCACTGGCTTGGTCAATTCTTCGTCGTACAGCGGCAGGATGTGGTTCTGGGCCTCCACCAAACTGACGTCAGCGCCGAGCTTGCGGTACACCAGCCCGAGTTCCAGCCCGATATAGCCGCCACCCACCACCACCAGCTTGCCCGGAATGCGCTCGGGCGACAAAGCCTGGGTGCTGGAAATGACGCTTCCGCCAAACGGCATGCCCGGCAGGCCCAGTTCGACCGATCCCGTGGCCAGCACCATGTGCTCACCCTGGATGCGCACGGGTTGGGGGTCAGCTGGGTCTCTTGCCACGTCAACGGTTTTGCCGTCCACGATGGTGGCCCAACCTTTGACGACCTTGACGCCATGCTTTTTCAGCAGGGCCCCAACGCCACCGGTGAGACGGGCCACGATGCCGTCTTTCCAGCGCACGGTCTGGGCGATGTCGATTCGTGCGCCCTCCACATGGATGCCCAGCGTGCTGTCACCCATGAAGTGGTGCGCCTGGTGATAAGCCTCCGCTGCGAGGATCAGCGCCTTGGATGGAATGCAGCCGATGTTCAGGCAGGTGCCGCCCAACTGCTCGCCTTCGATCAGCGTGGTGGCAATGCCGAGTTGCGCGGCGCGTATCGCCGTGATGTAGCCGCCAGGGCCGCCGCCGATGACGAGCAAAGTGGTGTGTTGTATGTCCATGTCCGCTTACTCCACAAACAAGGTGGCCGGACATTCCAGGTAGCCACGAATACGTTGTACAAACTGCGCTGCGTTCATGCCATCCACGACGCGGTGGTCGAAACTGGAGGACAGGTTCATCATCTGGCGCACCACGACCACGCCATTGCGCACCATGGGGCGCTCCACCAGCCGGTTGATGCCCACAATCGCCACTTCGGGGTGGTTGATTACCGGCGTGGTGACAATGCCACCCAGCGCGCCCAGGCTGGTGATGGTAATGGTGGAGCCACTGAGTTCGTCGCGCGTGGCCTTGCCACTGCGCGCGGCCTCGGCCAGGCGCAGCACCTCAGCGGCGCAAGCCCACAGATCCAGGGTTTCAGCATGGCGAATCACCGGCACCATCAGCCCACCCTGGGTCTGCGTGGCAATGCCCAGATGCACCGCACCAAAGCGCGTTTCCACTGCCGCTTCGTCGTCGTAGCGGGCGTTCACCTCGGGATGCGCACGTACCGCCAACACGATGGCACGTGCCAGAAAGGGCAGTACAGTCAGGCGCCCCCGCTCCTTGCCATGCTGGGCATTGAGCTGGGCGCGCAGGGCTTCCAGCTCGGTCATGTCCACTTCTTCCACGTAGGTGTAGTGCGGGATGCGACGCTTGGCCTCCTGCATCTTCTGCGCAATCTTGCGGCGCAGGCCGATGACCGGCACCGTCTGCTCATCCAGCCGCTGGGCGTACCGCTGGTCCACGCTGCCTGCCGGCTGGGCCTGCGCGGCGCGGGCCACATAGGCTTGCAGGTCTTCATGGGTGATGCGACCTGCCGTGCCGGTGCCCGGAACGAACTGCAGTTCAACACCCAAGTCCCAGGCCTGGCGGCGCACCGCCGGTGAGGCAATGGGCTTGTCACCGGGCGCGCGAACCAAAGCCGTGTTCGTCTGACCGGGTCGCGCAGCCACGGTCGCTGACGCCGGCCGGGTCGGCACGACACCAGACCCCGATGCGACGGCTGAAGGCGCGGCGTGCGTTGCCGCCACGGTTTTATGGTCTTCAGTATTTGCTACTACTTTGGTAGCGGCCTGTGTAGTATCGACAAGGGCTGGAGCCGTATTTTCCTTCAAGTTTCCGGCACCTTCCACTTCGATACGGATCACCTCGGATCCCACCGCCATGACCTGGCCGACAGTGCCACCCAAGGCCAGCACCTTCCCCGCCACGCTCGACGGAATCTCCACCGTGGCCTTGTCGGTCATCACGTCGGCCAGGATCTGGTCCTCGGCCACCACGTCGCCCACCTTCACATGCCAGGCGACCAATTCGACTTCTGCAATGCCTTCGCCAATGTCTGGCATCTTGATGATATGGATTCCCATCATGCCTCCATGGCGCGTTTGAACGCTTCAGCGACCCGCTTGGGGCCGGGAAAATACGCCCATTCCTGGGCGTGCGGATAGGGCGTGTCCCAGCCTGCGACGCGCTCGATGGGCGCTTCCAGGTGGTAGAAACAGTGCTCTTGAATCAGCGCAATCAGCTCGGCGCCAAAGCCACTGGTGCGCGTCGCTTCATGCACCACGACGCAGCGGCCCGTCTTCTTCACGGAATTCACAATGGTCTCCAGATCCAGTGGCCAGATGGAACGCAGGTCGATGATTTCGGCGTCTACGCCGCTCTCGGCGGCAGCCGCCTCCGACACATACACCATGGTTCCGTAGGCAATCACGGTCAGCTCCTTGCCCGGTCGGAAGATGGCCGCCTTGTCCAGCGGCACGGTGTAGTAGCCCTCGGGCACATTGCCCATGGGGTGTTTGGACCAGGGCACCACCGGCTTGTCGTGGTGGCCATCAAACGGACCGTTGTACAACCGCTTGGGCTCTAGGAAGATGACCGGGTCGTCGTTTTCGATGGAGGCAATCAGCAGGCCCTTGGCGTCATACGGGTTGGACGGCATCACCGTGCGTAGCCCGCAGACCTGGGTGAACATGGCCTCGGGGCTCTGGCTGTGGGTCTGCCCGCCATAGATGCCTCCGCCGCAGGGCATGCGGATGGTGATGGGGGCGGTGAAATCGCCTGCTGAGCGGTAACGCAGGCGCGCCGCCTCGGACACGATTTGGTCGGTGGCCGGGTACACGTAATCCGCAAACTGGATCTCGATCACGGGGCGCAAGCCGTAAGCGCCCATGCCCACCGCGGTGCCGACAATGCCGCCCTCGGAGATGGGCGCATCAAACACGCGCGAGGTGCCGTACTTCTTTTGCAGGCCTTCGGTACAGCGGAATACGCCGCCGAAGTAGCCCACATCCTGACCGTAAACGACGACGTTGTCGTCGCGCTCCAGCATCACATCCATGGCGCTTCTGAGCGCCTGGATCATCGTCATGGGGGTGGTTTGGTCGCTCATATTCCCAGCTCCTGGCGCTGCTGGCGCAGATGCGCGGGCATGACCTTGTACACATCTTCAAACATCTCGGCCGGGCTGCGCACCATGCCGTCGGCCAATGTGCCGTAGCGTTCTGCCTCTTTCTGAGCGGCCGCCACTTCGGCTTCCACCTCTTTCTGCACCGCATCGTGTTCGACATCCGACCAGGCCCCCAGCTTGATCAGGTGCTGCTTGAGCCGGGCGATGGGGTCGCCCAGCGGGAAGCGTGCCGGGTCGTTGGCCGGTCGGTATTTGCTGGGGTCGTCCGACGTCGAGTGCGGCCCCGCACGGTAGGTCACCCATTCGATCAAGGTCGGACCCAGGTTGCGCCGCGCACGCTCCAGCGCCCATTGGGAGGCGGCGTACACCGCCAGAAAATCGTTGCCATCGACCCGCAGGGATGCAATGCCGCTGCCCACGCCGCGTGCGGCAAAGGTAGTGCCCTCGCCGCCAGCAATGGCCTGGAAGGTGGAAATGGCCCACTGGTTATTGACCACGTTCAGGATCACCGGTGCGCGGTACACATGGGCAAAGGTGACCCCGGTGTGGAAGTCGGCCTCGGCGGTGGCGCCGTCGCCAATCCAGCTCGATGCCACCTTGGTGTCGCCCTTGATGGCGGACGCCATGGCCCAGCCTACGGCCTGAATGACTTGCGTGGCCAGGTTGCCCGAGATCGAGAAAAAACCCTGCTTCTTGCTGGAGTACATCACCGGCAGTTGCCTGCCTTTGAGCGGGTCGTTCTGGTTGGAGTACAACTGGCAGATCATCTCCACCATATTGCAGTCGTCACGCGCGAGCAGCAGGCCCTGCTGGCGGTAGGTGGGGAAACACATGTCGCCATCAACCAGAGCCATAGCGTGGGCACAGGCGATGGCTTCCTCACCCAGGCACTGCATGTAAAACGACATCTTCTTCTGCCGCTGTGCCAACTGCATGCGCACGTCAAAAGACCGCGTCCTGAGCATGGCACGCAAACCCTTTTTCAACAGGGCCGCATCCACTTCGGGCGCCCAGGGGCCAACGGCGTTGCCGTCCTTGTCGAGGACACGGATCAGCGTAAATGCCAGGTCGCTGGTCTGCGCGGCCTGCACGTCGACTGGGGGGCGGCGCACGGCACCGGCTTCAGACAGGGGGAGGTAGGAAAAATCGGTGTCATGGCCCGGTCGCCCAGTGGGCTCCGGCACATGCAGACGCAACGGCTCGTACGGTGGCATAGGCATTCACTCCTTGCAGGTTTGTGTCCTGCAGCAGGTTTCAACAAGAACTGGGCATTTGGCGGATAGCCAAGCGCAGTCGAACATTACCGCAAACGCCACGGGATCGCCATGGGGTTTGCATGCGGTAGCGAGCATACCGCAGCTTGCTGCCCCCAAAAGCTCCACAAGGCACAAAAGCTCTCAGTTTTATAGCTGTCTGCGCAATCTCCGAGAGAGCTGGAGTTCAAATTCTTCCCAGCCTGCCAAGAACATCCAATGTGCGTATGATTTTGGGCATGAACAGAAGGCACTTCCTCATCACGCCACTTGTCCTTTCAACAGGAGTCGCCATGGCCGATGCCCCAAAGGTCCAATCGCTGGACGATGTCATGCGGTGGCTGGACCGCCTGGAGCGTGCATCGCAAGTCACCAGCACCACTACCTGGCCCATGGCCGCCGTGTTGGAACACTTGGCACAAAGCGTTGACATGAGTTTGGATGGTTTTCCGCAACCCAAGAGCGCGCTGTTTCAGTCCACGCTGGGGGCGGCAGCCTTTGCGGTATTCAAGCTGCGCGGCCAAATGACCCACGGCTTGACCGACCCCATCCCCGGAGCACCAGTCTTGCCACAGGTCCAGGACTGGAAGCCGGGTGTCGCGCGATTGCGAGCCGCGGTGCAGCGCTTTCAGCGCCACACTGGCGCACTGCAGCCGCACTTCGCCTACGGAGCCCTGGGCCAGCGTGACTTCGCCGTGGCCCACGCGCTGCATATTGCCAATCACCAGGACGCCATCTTGGTGGCGTGAATGCATGGCGCTCGGGCCTAGAGCGGAGTTGCCTTGCCTATGCAGCGCTGCAGACTACATACTGCGCCGGTACTGACCACCCACTTCAAACAGCGCATTGGTAATTTGCCCCAGCGAGCAGACCCGCACCGCGTCCATCAGCACTTCAAACACATTCTTGTTGTCAATAACGGCCTGCTGCAGGCGTTTGAGGGCCGCCGGTGATTCAGCGGCGTGGGTGGCGTGGAACTCGGCCAGGCGCTTCAACTGGCTCTGCTTTTCCTCATCGGTTGAGCGGGCCAGCTCCAGCTTGTCCAGCACGGCATCGCCATGCGGGTTGCGGAAGGTGTTGACACCGATGATGGGCAGCTCGCCGGTGTGCTTGAGCATCTCGTAGGTCATGCTCTCGTCCTGGATCTTGCCGCGCTGGTAGCCTGTCTCCATCGCGCCGAGCACACCGCCACGGTCGGCAATCGCCGTGAACTCGGACAGAACTGCCTCTTCCACCAGCTCGGTTAGCTCTTCGATGATGAAGGCGCCCTGGTTGGGGTTTTCGTTCTTGGCCAGGCCCCATTCACGGTTGATGATGAGCTGGATGGCCATGGCGCGGCGCACAGAATCTTCAGTGGGCGTGGTGATTGCCTCGTCAAATGCGTTGGTGTGCAGGCTGTTGCAGTTGTCGTAAATCGCGATCAACGCCTGCAGCGTGGTGCGGATGTCGTTGAACTGGATCTCCTGTGCGTGCAGGCTGCGGCCACTGGTTTGAATGTGGTACTTCAGTTTTTGTGAGCGCTCGTTGGCACCATATTTCTCCTTCATGGCAACCGCCCAGATGCGCCGTGCCACGCGGCCCATGACCGTGTACTCGGGGTCCATGCCGTTGCTGAAGAAGAAGCTCAGGTTGGGCGCAAAGTCGTCGATGTGCATGCCCCGCGCCAGATAGGCTTCCACCAGTGTGAAGCCGTTGCTCAGGGTGAAGGCCAACTGACTGATGGGATTGGCGCCGGCCTCCGCAATGTGATAACCCGAGATCGACACCGAGTAGAAGTTGCGCACGTTGTGGTGTACAAAATACTCAGCAATGTCACCCATCACCTTCAGGCTGAACTCGGTGGAGAAGATGCAGGTGTTCTGGCCCTGGTCTTCTTTCAGGATGTCGGCCTGCACCGTGCCGCGCACGTTGGCCAGCACCCATTCGCGGATCTTGGCCGCTTCTGTGTCGGTAGGTTGGCGGCCGTTGTCGGCCTCGAACTTCTCCAGGTTCTGGTCGATGGCCGCGTTCATGAACATCGCCAGGATGCTGGGTGCCGGGCCGTTGATGGTCATGGACACGCTGGTGGCCGGGTTGCACAAGTCGAAGCCGCCGTACAGCACCTTCAGATCGTCCAATGTGGCAATGGAAACGCCGCTATTGCCCACCTTGCCGTAGATATCCGGACGCGGATCGGGGTCGTTGCCGTACAGCGTGACCGAGTCAAACGCAGTGGACAGGCGCTTGGCCGCCATGCCGCTGGACAGCAGCTTGAAGCGGCGGTTGGTGCGGAAGGCATCACCCTCACCCGCGAACATGCGGGTCGGGTCCTCGCCCTCGCGCTTGAAGGCAAAGGTGCCGGCGGTATAGGGGTAGCTGCCAGGCACGTTGTCCAGCATCAGCCACTTCAGGATTTCGCCGTGATCCTCGTAGGTGGGCAGCGACACCTTGCGGATCGTCGTGCCGCTCAAGGACTTGCTGGTGAGTGCCGTGCGCAGTTCTTTATCGCGGATCTTGACGACGTACTCGTCGCCGGCATAGGCCTTCTGCATTTCAGGCCACTGGGCTACCAGTTTGCGGGCAGCCGGGTCCTGGCGCTCGGATCGCTCGCTGGCCAGGCGCAGCACCGTGTTCTTGGCACCGTCGCGCGTGGCATCGTCGTCCAACAGCATGCGGGCGGTTTCACTCAGTTGCTGGATCTCGCGGGCCAGCCGTGCTTGTGACCGCGCCGTCTGCTTGTAGCCACGCACGGTGTCGGTGATCTCGGCCAGGTAGCGGGTGCGGGATGCCGGCACCACCGGCGTCTGGTTGCTGCTGTGGCGTACGTTGACCTTGGGCAGCACGCCACCACCGGTCACCGGCAGACCCAGTTCCTGCAGACGCGGCAACAAAGCCTGGTACAGCGCGGTGACGCCATCATCGTTGAAGCGCGCAGCCATGGTGCCAAAAACCGGCATCTGGTCCGGCGGCAAGGTCCAGGCTTCCTTGTTGCGTTGCACCTGCTTGGACACATCGCGCAGGGCGTCACTCGCACCTTTGCGGTCGAACTTGTTGATGGCCACGAACTCGGCAAAGTCCAGCATGTCGATTTTTTCCAGTTGGCTGGCGGCGCCAAACTCGGGCGTCATGACATACATGGGAATGTCCACCAGCGGCACGATGGCGGCGTCGCCCTGGCCAATGCCAGAGGTCTCGACGATGATGGCATCAAAGCCCGCCACCTTGCAGGCGGCAATCACATCGGGCAGCGCCTGGCTGATCTCGGAGCCAAAGTCACGGGTTGCCAGGCTGCGCATGAAAACGCGCTCGCCGTTTTGCCAGGGGCCGATGGCGTTCATGCGGATGCGATCACCCAAGAGCGCGCCGCCACTCTTGCGGCGACTGGGGTCAATGCTGATCAGTGCCACGCGAAGCGCATCACCCAAATCCAGCCGCAAGCGGCGAATCAGCTCATCAGTCAACGACGATTTGCCGGCGCCGCCGGTGCCGGTAATTCCCAGAACCGGTATCTTTTTGGTAGCAGCTTCCGCACGAATGACGGGGCTCAAGGGGTGTTTTTCTCCCAAGGATTCCAGCCCGGTGATCAACTGGGCCAGGGCACGCCACGACTGTGTGGTGTGCCCCTGAATGGCGTCCATTGCGGCAGGTGCAAAGCCGGTCAGGTCCTGATCGCAGCGCATCACCATCTCGCCAATCATGCCGGCCAGA
>ERZ795061.5263-NODE-5263-length-10650-cov-5.556300_pt1 | contig 10650 bp, 8 predicted proteins | sample MGYA00375145_ERZ795061 | MGnify/ENA primary metagenome ERZ795061 (study PRJEB30190, sample SAMN05720144) | anaerobic digester metagenome | isolation source: active sludge of municipal wastewater-treating anaerobic digesters | place: USA | collected 2014-12-22 ... | reverse complement strand
AGAGTGACTGGAGTTCAGACGTGTGCTCTTCCGATCTGCTGGGGGCTCGCGGAGAGGCCCGACGTCGAACGGACCAACGGCGTGTCCGTGCTCAAAGCCTTCTCGGCCCACGCCGCGGCGCCGCTCGTCTTTCTGTCGACGACCTACGCCGACATCCGCGTCGAGCCCGCCCCCCGCCGATTTTAGCACTAAAGGGGACACACACCGTGTGTGTCCCCTTAGCCGTCCCCTTAGCCGTGCTTGGATTTGCAGGCGTGGATGCGCTGGGCGATGACCCCGTTGACCTTGATGTTGAAGTACGAGATCAGGTTGGTCACGTCCTTCTTGTACTTGGTGACGTAGCGGACGAAGTCCGAGCGCTCCTTGTAGCGCAGGAGCGTCTCGAACTCGGCCACGGTGTCGTGGAGCTCGATGACGTAGTGGTTGATCGTCCGGTACTGGGCGTTGATCTCGATGAGGTCCTTGCCGGCGAGCTTGCCGAAATCGAGGTGCGGCGGCAGGCTCTGGAGGATGAGCAGGCTTTCGTTGTGGAGCTCGCTGACCGACTCGCCGATCTCCTGGAAATAGGAGCCGAAGTCCTGGGCCTTGCGCAGCTTGGCCCCGGCCCGCTCGGACAGCCGCTCGAACTGGGCCTTGAGGGAGACGATGGGGTCCTTGAGCCCGAAATACTTGCGGCCGGAGTTGAACAGGTCGATGAAGTCGCGGCCGATGTAGATCTTGTCCTCGTACCGGGTCAGGAGCTCCTTGGGCTCGTGGGTGTAGAACTTGATCTCGAAGCGCCGGCCCTCGGAGTCGCGCTCGCGGAGACGGGCCAGGACGAGGCCGCTGTTCTGTTCGATGAAGTAGCTGCTGACGTCCACGAGGACGGAGTACTCGGCCAGGTTCTGGACGATGGCCTCCTTGAGGTAGTCGAGGAGGCGCTCGCCGCGGGCGACGAACTCCGTCATGGCCGCGTCGGGCGCCGGGTTGAGGACCGAGTAGCTCGGCGAGAGGAGGTAGAGGACGGGGCCGCAGCCGAGCTCGAGGTGGAGGCTCTTGAGGACGCTCTGGTAGAGGTCGTCGAGAAGGATCGGCTTGAGCGGCGGGAGACCGGCCGGGTCCAGCTTGGACAGCTCTTCGACTTCGTTCATGGCGTCCTCTGTTGTCCCTTCGGGCCCGAGTGTAGCCCCGGGCCGGGGAAATGTCAACGGGAGGAGGGCGGGGCGCCGGAGGGGGGCGCCCCGGGAGTGCGGAAGGTCCAGTCGTCGGAGGCGTATTTCGAGGCGGCCAGGGCCCGGACGGCCTCCTTTTCGGCCGGGGCGAGGTCGTAGCGCTCGAAGACGGCGCCGAAAACGTCGGCGAAGCCCTGGACGAGGGGGCCGACGGCCGCGTCGAAGTCGACGGGGCGGCCGAGCGCCTCGGAGAGCGAGGTCATGCCGAAGCTCTCCGCGGTCTCGCCGGGACGGGAGACGGCGGCGAGCAGGGCGTCGTCCTTCTCGAGGAGGATGGAGCCGTGCTGGAGGAAGAGCGGCCCGGTCCGCTTCTGGGCGCTGCCGACGATCTTGCGGCCGCCGGTCTCGATCTCGTCGCGGGCGGCGAAGGCGAAGCAGGGCATCGTCCCCTTGGCGTAGGACGGGGGCGCGGAGTCGGCGAGGCGGGCGGCGAGGCCCAGGCGCTCGAGCCCCCTGAGGAGGGCCCGGGAGATGAGCCGGTAGGACTCCCGGAGCGCGCCGGTGAAGACCGAGACGTCGGCCGAGGCGACCGAGTAGGTGACCTCGCGGTCGTGGAGGACGAGCTTGCCGCCGGTCATGCGCCGGACGATGTCGATGCCGTTGGCGGCGCAGAAGCCGGCGTCGACGACCCTGGCGGCGTCCTGGCCGAAGCCGAGCGAGGCCGTCGGCCGCAGCCACTGGTAGAAGCGGAGGAAGGTCCGGCCGGACGAGGCGGCCAGGCCGAAGAGGCGCTCGTCGACGGCCATGTTCAGGGCTCCGGCCAGCGGCTCGGGTTCGACGATCAGGGACCACGTCTTCATGGCGCCTGGACGGGGCCGGCCCCCCGCCGGAGATGGGAAATGGAGCGGGCAATGGGACTCGAACCCACAACACCCGGCTTGGGAAGCCGGTACTCTACCATTGAGCTATGCCCGCTCACCGGCCCGGGATTTTATCACATTCTCCGGCCGATGCCAAACGGGCCTTGGGGCCCATGACGGAGGGCGGGCCCGGCCCCGCCCTGTCCCGGGCGGTCCAGGGCGGTCGTTGACAGGCCGGACGAGCGCCCCTATAATCCGAAGGGAACGCCGCGGAGGAGATGCGCCGATGCCCCCCGACACCCACAACCCGTCACCGTCCCCGGATCCCGGCCGTCCCGCGTCCCCCGGAGTCACCCGGCTGGGCTCGACGGCCGTCCTCACGGGGGACATCGAGACCCATGAAGACATGCTCATCGAGGGCCGCGTCCAGGGCAAGATCACGGTCCCCTCGGGGACGTTGACCGTGGCCAAGGGGGCCAGGGTCGAAGCCGAGGTCCGGGTCCGCTCGTTCGTCCTCCACGGCGAGCTCAAGGGAACGGTCCGGGCCGGCGAGAGGGCCCTGATCTCGGAGACGGCCGAGATGACCGGCGACGTCGTCACCCCCAAGATCACCATCGCCAACGGCGCCCGCTTCACCGGCGGCATCCGCATGAAGGAATAAGACGGGGTCAAACCTTTAATTCTTTAATTTTTACTGGAGCCTATCGAGAGGCAAACAAGGGAAATTAAAGAATTAAAGGTTTGACCCCTTCTTGATCGGACGCGACGGCGCTGCATGAGAGCTTTTGAGCTGACCTCCGATTTCGCTCCCAAGGGCGACCAGGTCCAGGCCATCGACCGGCTCGCCGAGGGACTCCTCTCCGGCGCCCGGCACCAGGTCCTCAAGGGGGTCACCGGCTCGGGCAAGACCTTCACCATGGCCAACATCATCGCCCGGGTCGACCGCCCCGTCCTGGTCATCTCCCACAACAAGACCCTGGCGGCCCAGCTCTACCAGGAGTTCCGGCGCTTCTTCCCCCGCAACGCCGTCGAGTACTTCGTCAGCTATTACGATTACTATCAGCCCGAGGCCTTCATCCCCTCCTCCAACACCTACATCGCCAAGGAGGCGACGATCAACGACGAGATCGACCGCCTCCGGCTCTGCGCGACGAACTCCCTCTTCGCCCGCCGCGACGTCATCATCGTCGCCTCGGTCTCCTGCATCTACGGCATCGGCGCGCCCGAGACCTACTATTCGATGAGCTTCTCCGTCGCCGTGGGCGAGCCCCTGGGCCGCAAGGCCCTGCTCGACAAGCTCGTCTCGGTCCAGTACGCGCGCGAGGAGGCCGATTTCAAGCGGGGCTCGTTCCGCGTCCGCGGCGACATCGTCGAGGTCTTCCCGAGCTACGAGGACTCGGCCTACCGCGTCGAGCTCGAGGACGGCCGGGTCAAGGCCCTCTCGGCCGTCGACCCCCTGCTCGGCAGGGTCCGCGAATCGCTCGATTCCGTCATGATCCACCCGCGGACCTTCTTCTCCACGCCCGCCGAGACGCTCCGGGCCGCCGTCGCCGGCATCGAGGCCGAGCTCGAGGACCGGGTCGCCTTCTTCCGGTCCCGGGGCCAGGCCGTCGAGGCCGAGCGCATCGAGGAGCGGACCCTCTACGACCTCGAGATGCTGCGCGAGTTCGGCTACTGCCCGGGCATCGAGAACTACTCCCGCCACCTGACCGGCCGCGCCCCCGGCGAGCCGCCCTTCACGCTCCTCGACTACTTCCCCAAGGACTTCCTGACCATCGTCGACGAGTCCCACGTCACCGTCCCCCAGATCGGCGGCATGTACGCCGGCGACCGCTCCCGCAAGCTGACCCTGGTCGAGCACGGCTTCCGCCTGCCCTCCGCCCTCGACAACCGCCCCCTCGATTTCGACGAGTTCAACGCCCGCGTCGGCCAGCTCCTCTACGTCTCGGCCACCCCCGCGCCCTACGAGATCGGCCGCTCCCCCGGCCGGGTCGTCGAGCAGGTCATCCGGCCGACCGGCCTGACCGACCCGGAGATCGAGGTCCGGCCCATCCGCGGCCAGGTCGACGACCTCATGGCCGAGATCCGGGCCCGGGCCGCCCGCAACGAGCGCGTCCTGGTCACCACGCTGACCAAGAAGATGGCCGAGGACCTGGCCCGCCACTACCACGAGCTCGGTCTCCGGGTCCGCTACCTCCACTCCGAGATTGAGACCCTCGACCGGGTCAACATCCTCCGCGACCTGCGCAAGGGCAAGTTCGACGCCCTCATCGGCATCAACCTCCTCCGCGAGGGCCTGGACCTGCCCGAGGTCTCGCTCGTGGCCGTCCTCGACGCCGACAAGGAGGGCTTCCTGCGCTCGTCGACCGCGCTCATCCAGACCTTCGGCCGGGCCGCCCGCAACGTCGCCGGCAAGGCCATCCTCTACGCCGACACCGAGACCGATTCGATGAAGACGGCCATCGCCGAGACCGACCGGCGCCGCGGCCTCCAGCGAGCCTACAACGCGGCCCACGGCATCACGCCCCGGTCCATCGTCAAGGGCATCGACGAGGTCCTGACCTCGGTCTACGAGCGCGACTATCTCGACTACACCCGCATCTCCGAGGACAAGGACGTCTACCTTTCGCCGACCAAGCGCAAGAAGCGCATGGACGAGCTCACGAAGCTCATGAAGGAGGCCTCGGCCGCCCTCGAGTTCGAGAAGGCCGCGGCCTGCCGCGACGAGCTGATCAAGCTCAAGAAGCGCGAGCTCGAGCTCGGCCTGTGATCGCGCGGGCCTTCCCAAGTCCTTGAAAATCAAGGGTTCGAGGGGGATAATGTGGAGGTCATGTCGGACATCGAGCGGCTCCGGGCGCGGGCGGCCGAGCTGCCGGCCAAGCCGGGCATCTACTTCTTCAAGAGCGCCTCGGGCGAGGTCGTCTACATCGGCAAGGCCCGCTCGCTCCGCGACCGCGTCCGGTCCTATTTCCTGGCCAACCCCGACATCAAGGTCCGCCACATCCTCCGCGAGACGGCCGACATCGACTGCATCCTGACCGGTTCGGAGAAGGAAGCCGCCTTCCTCGAGAACAACTACGTCCAACAGCACCAGCCCCGCTTCAACCTCCGGCTCAAGGACGACAAGAGCTTCCCCTACCTCAAGCTCACGGTCGGCGAGACCTGGCCGGGCGTCTATTTCAGCCGCAAGGTCGATCCGGACGGCGCCCGCTACTTCGGGCCCTTCTCGCCGGCCGGCCGGGCCCGCTCCTCCATCCACCTCGTCAACAAGCACTTCCGCGTCCGCGGCTGCGAGAACTCCGTCTTCCGCGGCCGCAAGCGCCCCTGCCTCGAGTACGAGCTCGGGCTCTGCTCGGCGCCCTGTGTCGGCCTCGTTTCCGAGGCCGACTACCGGGAGAGCGTGGACAACGCCTGCCTCTTCCTCGAAGGGCGCCTGCCCGAGCTGGCCCGGACGCTCCGGGCGCGTATGGAGCTCGCGGCCGAGAGCGAGAAGTTCGAGGAGGCCGCCCGCTGGCGCGACACCCTGCGCACGATCGAGGACATCCGCGACCGGCCCAGCGCGATCTCGACCTCGCTCGAGGACCAGGACGTCGTCGGCCTGGCCCGCGAGGGCGGCCGCGCCGCCGCCTACGTCTTCTTCATGCGCCGGGGCAAGATCCGCAACTCGGCGGCCCGCCTGCTGGACGTCCCCCCCGGGGCCCCGGACGCCGAGGTCCTGGCCGCCTTCCTGGCCGATTTCTACAAGAACCGGGAGGCCCCGCCCCGGATCCTCCTGCCCGCCTCGCCGGCCCTCCCCTCCGGCCCGCGGACGCTCCCCGGCCGGGCCAAGGTCCGCCTTCTCGCTCCCCGCGGCGGCAAGGACCGCAGGCTCGTCGACATGGCCGGGCGCAACGCCGAGGCCTTCCTCCGCCGCCAGGCCGGCGGCGAAGGATCGCCCCTGGAATCGCTCCAGGCCGCCCTCGGCCTTCCCGCCCTCCCCCGCACCATCGAGGGCTTCGACATCTCCAACACCGGCGGCCGGGAATCGGTCGGATCGCTGGTCGTCTTCCGCGACGGCCGGCCCGACAAGGACAGCTACCGCCGCTTTCTCGTCCGGACGGTCGAGGGCCCGAACGACGTCGCCAGCCTCGGGGAGGTCATCACCCGGCGCTACCGCCATCTCCCCGCCGACAAGGCGAGCCGGCCCGACCTGGTCATGGTCGACGGCGGCAAGCCCCAGCTCGGGGCCGCGGAGAAGGCCCTGGCCGCGCTCGGCCTCTCCGAACTCCCGCTTGTCTCCATCGCCAAGAAGGAAGAGATCCTTTTCACGCCCGGCCATCGCGAAGGCCTCCGCCTCGACCGGACCTCCCCCGCCCTCAGGCTGGTCCAGGCCGTCCGCGACGAGACCCACCGGTTCGCCATCGCCCTCCACCGCGGCCGCCGCGAGAAACGGAGCTTCGCCTCGCTCCTCGACGGCATCCCCGGCCTCGGCCCCAAGAAGAGGTCAGCTCTCCTCGCCCGCTACGGCGGGATCGACGCCATCCGGAGCGCACCCCGGCCGGAGCTTGACGCGCTCGTCGGAAAGGCCGTGGCCGGCCTGGTCCTTGACCGGCTTAGAGCAGAAAGCGATTCTTGAGCGGCCCGGATCCTCTCAAGGCTGCGAGGGAACTTGCCTCGAAGATCCCCGTTGCTGGAGGAGGGGACCCGCGGAGCGGGGGGGGAACCGTGCGTAACTGGTTCCCCGGGGGACCGGGGAGCTAGAGGCAATTCTCGAGCAAAGCCGCAGGAGAGGATCCTGCCGTGTTCGGAAAAACGACGGCTTTCTAAAGAACGAGGCGGACGGCCCAGCTCAGGGCCAGGGCCACCCCGACGCTCAGCCCGGCCGAGACGAAGGCCCACTTCTTCCCGATCTCCTTCCACAGGACGGCGAAGGTGGACAGGCACGGGATGAAGAAGCTGATGAAGACGGTGAAGACGACGAGCTGCTCCCGGGTTATGACCGACATGATGCTGTGGTAATCGACGCCGAGCGCCTGGAGCATCATGATGAGCGACAGCTCCTTGCGCAGGAAGCCGAAGACGAGCGTCACCCCGAGCTCGCGCGGCAGCCCCAGCCCCTTGACCACGAGCGGGGCCAGGACGCCGTTGATCCAGCGGTCGGCCCGGACGTAGCTCAGCAGGCTCAGGACGAGGCTCCCCCCGATGAGGATGGGCCAGGCGAAGCGGATGAACGAATGGACCTGGAGCCAGGTCTTGCGCAGGATGGCCCCGGCCCGGGGCGCCTTGAGCGACGGGATCTCCAGGATGAGGCCCGGCGACGGCTCCTTGAGGAACCGGCTGAGGGCCCAGCCGACGACGGCGACGACCAGGATGTTGGCGGCGTAGAAGCCCATGGCCCAGAGGGGCCCGAGATAGAAGGCCACCAGGGCCAGGACGATGGTCGTCCTGGCCGAGCAGGGGATGAACGGGATGAGGACCGAGGTCAGGACCCGGTCCCGGTGGGACTCGAGCGTGCGCGTGGCCATGATGGCCGGCACGTTGCACCCGAACCCGAGGACGAAGGGCGAGATCGACTTGCCGTGCAGACCGATCCGGTGCATGAAGGCGTCGAGGAGGAAGCCGGCCCGGGCGAGATAGCCGAAGTCCTCGAGCGCCGACATGAGGAACAGGAGCGGCAGGAAATAGGGCAGGACGATGGCCACGCCTCCCCCGATCCCCTGGAGGAGCCCTTCGGCGAGGTGGAACACGAGCCCGGAGCCGAGCCGGGCCGCCAGGGCCGCCCTGAGCTTGATGAACGGGCCGAGCAGGAGCGACTCGAGCGGGCTGCCGACCTTGAAGATGACGGTGAAGAAGGCCAGGAACACGGCCGCCAGGATGACGTAGCCCAGGACGGGGTGCATGAGGACGGCGTCCAGCCTCTTGTCCCAGGTCATGCGCCGGCCGCGGAGGACGCGGCTGGTGTCCTCGAAGAGCTTCATGGCCTGGTGGTGCCGCTCGGCCGAGACGACCTCGTAGGCCGGCGCGCCGCGGCGCTCCTCGAGCTCCCGGAGGACGCGGTCCACGTCGGCCTTGAGGCCCGGCTCGACCTGGCCGAGGAAATCGCCGCAGGCGTGCCCGGCCGTCTCGACGAGCTTGACGGCCGTGAAGCGGGCGTTGGAGACGACCGGGAAGCCCGGCGGCAGCGACCGCTCGAGCCCGGCGATCCGGTCCTCGACGTCGGCCGAGAACGGGAGCGGCCGCGGGCGGCCGCCCCGGTCCAGGACCTCGAAGACGCGGTCCAGCAGCTCCTTGACGCCGCGGCCGTGGGCGGCGATGGTCGGCACGACCGGGACGCCGAGGAGCCGCCCGAGCGCGGCCGCGTCGGTCCGGACGCCCTTGCGCTCGGCCACGTCGGTCATGTTCAGGGCGACGACCAGGGGGTAGCCGAGCTCGACCAGCTCCAGGGTCAGCTCCAGGCCGCGGCTGAGGGTCGAGGCGTCGACGACGTTGACGACCAGGTCCGGCCGCTCGTCGAAGAGATGGGTCAGGACGACCTGCTCGGCGGGGTCGGTCGTGCAGAGCGAGTAGGCGCCCGGCAGGTCGACGATGTCGAGCAGGCGGCCCTCGATGTTGACCCGGCTGTGGGTGTGCTTGATGGAGGTGCCGGGGAAGTTCGAGGTCTCCGCCTTGGGCCCGGCGATGGAGTTGAACAGGGTGCTCTTGCCGCTGTTGGGCTGGCCGATGAAGACGACCGACGGGGCGTCAGGACGGTTCATGGGCGGGCTCGACGAGGACCTTCTGGGCGACCCCGCGGCCCAGGGCGACGGTCGTGTCCGAGCCGCGGTTCCGGACCAGGAGCGGGCCCCGGAGGATGGCCTTGCCGTCGAGCGCGACGATATCGCCCTTGTGGAAGCCGAGGGACATGAGGCGGCGCCGGGCGCCCTCGCCGCCGGCGAGATCGACGATGCGGAGGGGAACGTTGGCGGGGGCGTCGAGCAGGGTCATGGTCGTGCCAGCAGTCTAGTTTAGCCGATTTCCCCCGCGAATCAAGGGGGGCGCGGAATTCAGTAGAGGACCTTGGTCTCGCCCTCGGCGGCGATGCGCTTGTCCATCCAGGCGACGATCAGGTCGCGCCGGGCCATGGTCGCGGCGAGCTCCTCGTCGGTCAGGTATTCGCCCACGACCGTCCGGAGCGTCTCCGGCGTCAGGGCCTTGATGGCCTCGAACAGGGCCCGGGGCATCGTGGCCATGATGAAGTTCGGCCCCTCCTTGAACTTCTCGTCGTAGATCAGCCGGGTCGTGAACTTCTTGGTCGTCCGGAAGGACCGCGAGTGATCGATGAGGATTATCCGCCAGTCCTCCGTGATCAGGTAGTTCCGCTGGTGGCGGTCCTCGTTGGAGATGAGGTTGTCCAAGGCCCGCTGGATGTGAAGGGCCCGGGTGAAATACATGTTCTTGATCCCGGGCGGGCTGAGCTTCTTCTTGAGTATGGCTTCCATGTCGAGCCAGGAGTCGACCCAGAGCTGGCACGAGCCCCGGTCGCCCTGGAACTCCCGCTCGACCGTCACCGGGACCATGTTGATGCCCAGGTAGCGGTTGAGCCGGTAGGCCGCGATCTCGCCCTTCCAGGTCTCCTTGTAGCCGCCGACGCGCTCGCCGATGGCGTTCTTCCAGAGGGCCTTCCGCTGGACGCCGTCCTTCTCGAGGGTCAGCGCGTAGGGCTGGGTGACGCCCTCGGACGCCGGCATCCGGACGCTCTTGACGATCTGGGCCGTCTTGAGGAAATCCTCCCACTTGTCGTACTCGGCCTGCTCGGCCTCCGTGAACTGGGCCGGGAGCGAGGTCCCGAACCCCAGGCAAACGACCGCCGCGAAGACTCTCAGGGCTTTTTTCATGATCTGACCCTCCCCCATACCGGAGCGCTTTCCGGCCCCGAGTGTAGTCCCGGATCGCCCCGATGTCAACAGGCCCGCCGGAGGCCCCGGTTACATTGACTTCCCGGGGCGATTCTGTTAATAAATGGTGAATGTACAAGTGGCTTTCCCGCAAGCTGTTCGGGACCGATAACGAGCGCACCCTCAAGAGGATCCGGCCGCTCGTCCCGGCCGTCAACGCCCTCGAGCCCCGCGTCCGGGACCTCTCCGACGCCCAGCTGAGGGCCAAGACCGCCGAGTTCAAGGAGAAGCTCGACCAAGGCGCCTCGCTCGAGGACCTCCTGCCCGAGTCCTTCGCCGTGGTCCGGGAGGCCTCCCGGCGGACGACCGGGATGCGCCACTTCGACGTCCAGCTCGTCGGCGGCGCCGTCCTCCACCAGGGCAAGATCGCCGAGATGAAGACGGGCGAGGGCAAGACGCTCGTGGCCACCCTGCCCGCCTACCTCAACGCCCTCTCCGGGCACGGCGTCCACATCGTCACGGTCAACGACTACCTGGCCAAGCGCGACACGGAGTGGATGGGGGCCATCTACCGCTTCCTCGGCCTCTCGGTCGGCACGATCCAGCACGCCCTCGGGGACGCCGAGAGGTACGCGGCCTACCGGGCCGACATCACCTACGGCACGAACAACGAGTTCGGCTTCGACTACCTCCGCGACAACATGGCCACCCGCCAGGACGACAAGGTGCAGCGCGGGCACTCCTACGCCATCGTCGACGAGGTCGACTCGATCCTCGTGGACGAGG
>ERZ795061.5262-NODE-5262-length-10653-cov-8.499717_pt1 | contig 10653 bp, 14 predicted proteins | sample MGYA00375145_ERZ795061 | MGnify/ENA primary metagenome ERZ795061 (study PRJEB30190, sample SAMN05720144) | anaerobic digester metagenome | isolation source: active sludge of municipal wastewater-treating anaerobic digesters | place: USA | collected 2014-12-22 ... | reverse complement strand
TAGTGCGCTAACCGGGCTGCGCCACGCTCCGCCAATTCAGGAGCGCCCTTATAGGCGCCTCCCCTGCAGGGAGCAACCGGGCGTTTCCACTGGTTTTCGCGGCAAATTTGCCAGTCTCGCCGGCTCAGGCCGCCGTGCGGACCGCGTCGAGGCGGCACTTGAGGTTGGTGAGGTCGGCCAGGAGGGTTTCGAGGCGGGTGCGGGCCGGCGTGCTGGCGGTGAGTTCGGGCGCACGGAAATCGCCACGCTCGACCGCTTCTCGGACAGCATCCTGCAGATCGCGCACGGAGGCGCCGGTATCGGCCTCGACCGTCATCACTTCAGCCCCTTCTCCCTCGATAACGGCAGCCGCCCCCGGCTGTTCCCCGTCATCACCATTCAGGGCCTTTACGGCGCCCCGTATGGTCAGTCCCTGCACGTGCAGGAGATTCTGCAGGCGGCGCAACAGTTCCATGTCGTCGGGCCGATAGTAGCGCCGGCCATCGGCGCGCTTCATCGGCTTGAGATTGTCGAACTTGGTTTCCCAGAACCGCAGCACATGCGTCTTGAGGCCGAGTTCCGAGGCGGCCTCGCCGATGGTGCGGAAGGCGTCCGCGCTCTTGGCGTACATGTCCTCGGATTGCGCGACCACGCAGGGTTCCGAACCCGAATCCTCGCCGGATTCCGGGATGGACTCCGACTCAAACGGCAATCCGGCCTGCGATGTTCTGGTCATCAGTCTCTCCGGGTCAGCGCAGCTTCCACCCTCTGCCGCAACAGCGGAGAAGGCTTGAACGACACCACCCGTCTTGCAGAGATCGGGGCCTCTTCGCCGGTCTTTGGATTGCGACCGACGCGGGCCTTTTTCCGGCGCACCACGAAATTTCCGAAACGCGCGAACTTCACGTCGACATCGTTCTCGAGTTCCGAGCAGACCAGCTCGAGCACGCGCTCGAGGAAGTTGCTGGAATCCTGCTTGGTCAGCCCGACCTTCTGGACGAGCCGGTCAACGATGTCCGCACGAGTCAGCGTGTTCTCGGGCACTTCGATGTCTCCGGTATTGACCCAACCCTACTCCCCGCCCCCGCCCTTGTTAAGGGGGATGCGGCGAAATCCCGAACAATGTCATCCGTTTACGAGTTGTTAGCAAGTCGGAATGGCATCAGGAATTGGCTCGATTACATCCGGATCAGCGCGGAGCCCCAAGTCAGGCCGCCGCCGATGGCTTCGATCAGGATGAGGTCGCCCTGCTTGATGCGGCCATCCTCGGTTGCGGCCGCGAGCGCCAGCGGCACCGAGGCGGCGGACGTGTTGCCATGATCGGCGACGGTGGAGATGACCTTGTGGTCGTCGAGGCCGAGGCGCTCGGCCACGGCGGAGAGGATGCGCTGGTTGGCCTGGTGGGGCACGAACCAGTCGATGTCCTGGATGCCGAGGCCCGCGTCGGCAGCTGCGGCCTTCACGCTTTCGGAGATCTTCCCGACGGCGTGCTTGAAGACCTGGTTGCCGACCATGCGGAGATGACCAACGGTCTGCGTGGTGGACGGGCCGCCGTCGACAAAAAGCAGGTCGCGATAACGACCGTCTGAGCGCAGGTGGATGCCCTTGACGCCGCGATCGCCTGCGTCGGCTTTCGTCTGGCGTTCGAGCACGATGGCGCCGGCGCCGTCGCCGAACAGGACGCAGGTGGAGCGATCCGACCAGTCGAGGATGCGGGAAAAGGTTTCGGCGCCGATCACAAGCGCACGCTCGAACTGGCCGCGTGCGAGGAAATTGTCGGCGGTGGCGACGGCGAAGACGAAGCCGGAGCAGACGGCCTGCAAGTCGAACGCGGCGCCGCGCGTGATGCCCAGCTTGTGCTGCACGACGGTGGCGGTTGCGGGGAAGGTGTAATCGGGGGTCGCGGTGGCGACGATGATGAGGTCGATGTCGTCGGGCCCGACGCCTGCCGCCTTCATGGCGCGGCGCGCAGCTTCCGCGCCAAGGTCCGACGTGGTCTCGCCATCGGCGGCGATGTGGCGTTTGCGGATGCCGGTGCGAGCAGTGATCCACTCGTCCGTTGTGTCCACCATTTTCGAGAGGTCTTCGTTGGTCAGCACTTTTTCGGGCAGGTAGCCGCCGACGCCGCGTATCACGGATGCGAATTCACTCATGACAACGCCTCGTCACTCTTCCGCCAACCCAGCATGCACGACCTTATTTGGCGGGCTGCTGCGCAGGCGCAACTGCAGCCGCAACAGGCGCAAGGCGCCTGAGATTCTCTTCGACTTCCGTGCGGAAATTGCTTCCGCCCATGCTTGCCGCGACATGGATTGCGTGGGCAAAGCCCATGTCATCGGTGCCGCCATGGCTTTTGACCACGACGCCGTTGAGACCGAGGAAGACGCCGCCATTGACCTTGCGCGGGTCCATCTTGTTCCTGAAGCCCTTGAGCGCCGGGAGCACGAGCATGGCGCCGAGCATGGCGATCGGGCCTGACTTGAAAGCATCCTTCAGCATGTCCGAGATCATGCGGGCGATGCCTTCGGCGGTCTTCAGCGCGACGTTGCCGGTGAAGCCGTCGGTGACGATGACGTCGATATCGCCATTGCCGATCTTGTCGGGCTCGATGAAGCCACGGAAGTCGATCGTCAGGTTGGCTGCACGCATCAGGCGAGCGCCTTCACGGATCGACTCGTGGCCTTTCAGTTCTTCCTCACCGATATTGAGCAGCGCCACACGCGGGTTCTGCACGCCGTGAACCGCGCGCGCGAAGGCGGCGCCCATGATGGCGAATTCGACGAGCTGGGCGGCGTCGGCGGCGATGTCGGCGCCGAGATCGAGCATGGCGCAGACGCCTTTGCGCGTGGGCCAGCTGCCGACCAGCGCGGGGCGATGAACGCCTTCGACCTTGCGCAGAATGAACATCGACAGGGCCATCAGCGCGCCGGTGTTGCCGGCAGAGACGGCGGCGACGGCCTCGCCGGACTTCACGGATTCGATGGCGTTCCACATCGATGTGCCCTTGCCCTGGCGCAGCATCTGGCTGGGCTTGGCGTCCATGGCGACGCTCTTGTCAGTGTGGCGAACAGTTGTGCGCGGAGCAGCGGTGGGCGCTTTTTCGAGCAGCGGCTTCAGCGCGACTTCATCGCCGTGCAGCAGGAAGTTGAAGCCGGGATTGCCGCGCGCGAAACGCTCGAGCCCCTCGACCACGATGCGGGGCGCATGGTCTCCGCCCATCGCGTCGATGGATATGATCTTCGGGGCGGACATGTGAGGCGAACGAACTCCCGATGGCGACCCCGAGTCGGACTGACCCGGACCGGCCACGATTCAGGGGGGTCTAATAGCACGTGCGCCGTGGGGGAACAGGCCCTGCCTTCCCATGCGACGCCAGCGCCGCATGACCCATTAAAGCGCCGAATCAAACACTTGGCCGATCAAGGCAGGCGCGGCCAGTTGACCTCGCCCTGCAGGAGCTGCTCGTCCTGGTGGCGGCTTAGCGTATCCTCGACAAGGCGGACATAGCGGACAAACCGGGCGACTTCGGGTTCGGATACCCCAAGATTGCGCTTCAGGGCGGTGATGAGTTCACTCTCCGGCGCGTCATCCGCCAGCGCCTCGTCATAGGCTTTGGCCCGCCCGTAGAACGCCTCACCCATCTTGCGGATCTTCTTGCCGACGCTGAGATCGCCGGTGCCGATATCGCGCAGGGCCTCGTCGAATCCCTCAAAAAGCGCATCGAAAACGTCCTGCGACAGGGCCTTGCCGGCGGCTCCCGCCTTGCGAAGACGGCGGAAAACCAGCGTGCCATGCAGGCAGGTCATCTCGAAGCGGCCTGAGAAATTGTCGCGCGCGCCGCCCTCGTAATAGAAGTCGGGGCGCAGGGCGTGCGCCTGGATCGACTGGTGCAGCTTATCGACCGCCCAGCGGTTTTTCTTCGACTGGAACCAGTTTCCGAGCGCCATGCCTGCCCTGCTGCCTGAGCGTATTCCTGAAGATCGGCCGGACACTAGCAGGGTTCGCGCCCGGGGGAAGGACTGGGGGAATCCGTCGAAATTCGCGATTTCCGGAGCAATCGTGGCGGGCCGCCACACTGGCGCCCACAAGCCTTGCCAACCCGGGCGTGAGGCTTGTAGCTAGCCCGAAGTACCGGAGTTCTTAATGGCTTTCCGTCGCCTTGCCCTTGCCGCCGCGAGCTTTGCCGTGCTGGGCGCCTGCACCGCCACGCGCGACTTCCACGGCTTCGTGCCCGATCAGGCGCTGGCGACCGATGTGAAACCCGCTGTCGACACTCGTTCGACCGTGCTTGCCCGGCTGGGCACGCCGTCGACCACCTCGATCTTCGACCAGGGCGGTGATGCTGGCCCTGGCGGGCAGGCCCGATATGTGGCGGGCAAGGAAAAGCTCTGGGTCTACATGTCGTCGACCCGAGAACTGCTGACCTTCTACTACCCGAAAGTCGTGCAGCGCGAGATCGTCGCGATCCAGTTTGACGACGACGATGTGGTCTCTGACGTGCTGGTATATGACGTCGATGACGGGCGCGTGCTGGACTACAACTCGCGCGTTACGCCAACGCGTGGCCGCGAACTGGGCATCCTCGAACAGCTGTTCGGAACGCTGGGCAGCCTGCAGAACCAGATCCCGGGCATGGAGCGCGACGACCGGCAGCCGGGCGACAACCCGGGCGGGCGTCAGTAGGCTCTCTTCGATTTCAGGACGGTGATCAGTTCTGGCTGGCGATCTGCGTGAACGTCATCTGGACGACCGCGTCCGGCTCACCAACGACCTGGTTGGCGGCCTTTAGGCATTCGGCGGCGGCGAACTTTTCGTCGAGTTTGTGAATGTCACCCTTCACATTGAAGCTCGCCTTGTGCGCGGCGCGGAGAATGGCGTCGCGAATGAAGTGCTGCTGTTCGCGATACTTCCACACGTCCTTGCCGGGGCCGACCAGCATGCGGGCGCTGATGAACAAGTAGTTTTTCAGCTTCAGCTTTTCGTCGAACACGGGGAACACCAGGCCGCCAAGCTCAAGCGAGCGGGCGACCTCAGCCTCTGACGGCGCACCCTCAGCACCATGCTCGGCGCCACCTGCAGGCGGCGCAAAGGCGGCGGCTGCGGGCGCCAGTACGGCGGCAAGCGAGGCGGAAACGATGACGTCGCGACGGGTAAAGCGCATGGCGGCAGTGTGCGCAGGAATGGTTTAGGTCGCGTTTACGTTTGTGAGCTTGCTCAGAAATGCCGGAAGCCCGGGCGCTCAAAGACCATCGGCAAGCCGGCGGCATCGAGCACGGAAACGCCCTGCCCGGCCGAAACTTCGCCGATGCGGGTTGCGCCCGTGATTGCTGCGCGGGCAGATGGCGGGGCGGTGAACAGGGTCTGGTAATCGTCGCCGCCGGTCAGGATCTGCGCGAACGCGACCCGAGCGTTGTCGACATAGGACTGGACAGCCGGGCTCAGCGGCACATCCGCCGCGCGGATGAGAATGGCGACGCCGGACGCCTGCGCGATATGGCCAGCGTCCGCCACAAGGCCATCGGACACATCGATGGATGCGGTGGCGTGAGCGGCGAACACATCGGCAAAGGCCAGACGTGGCGGTTCTGGCACGCGGTATTTCGAGACCAGCAGGTTGGCGGCTTCGGCCGAGAGTTGGCCGAGCTTGCCCGTTGCGGCCTGAAGGCCGAGCCAGCCATCGCCGATGACGCCGGTGACCCACACATCATCGCCGGGCTTTGCGCCTGAGCGGCGGACCGGGCCGCGGGCGCCGACCTTGCCCATCAGCGTGAGGGTGAGTGTCAGCGGGCCATCGGTGGACGTGGTGTCACCGCCGACGAGGTGTGCGCCCCAGCGGTCGAGGTCCTTGCGCAGGCCGCGCGCAAGACCTTCAAGCTGTTCGTGGGGGCGGCCCTTCGGCCAGACTAGCGCCAGCAGCGCGGCATCCGGCTTCCCGCCCTTTGCGATGATGTCGGAGACGTTCACGCGCACCAGCTTTTGCGCGACGGACTCCAGCGGATCATCCGGCAGGAAGTGGATGCCTTCGACGATGGCATCCTTCGTGGCGATAAGTCCCGGCGCGATTTCGGCGACATCGTCGTTGAGACCGTCGGCGCCCTGCGATGTGGCGAGCGGCGCGAAGTAGCGGCGGATGAGATCGAACTCATCCATCACATCTATCCGCGGATATCGCGGGAAACTGCATCGAGCAGGCCGTTGATGAACTTCGGCTCGGAGCCTTCGAAGAAGGCGTGGGCGAGCGAGACGTATTCATCGAGGATGATCTGCGACGGCAGGCTGATGTCGGCGATCAGTTCGTAGACGCCGCCACGCAGTATGGCGCGCGAGGTGGCGTCGAGACGTTCGATCTTCCAGCCTTCGGCGAGGCGCTTCATGATGGCGGCGTCAACCGCCTCCTGCCGCTCGACCACGCCATCAACAATGGACTTGAAGAGATCGGGGTCGGCTTCTTCCACCGGCTCGCCCTCTTCGTTGAGGCCGAGGCGGTCTTCCATGAAGTCGGCAATTACGGAGCGGGCAGACTGACCCGTCTGTTCCATCTGATAGAGCGCCTGGACGGCGGCGAGGCGCGCACCGGCGCGACGCGCGGCAAGCAGCCTGCGTTCAGCCTCGGCGGACGGCGCGGTTGTCATTCGACCAGCTCGTCCAGCTTGTTGAAGCGGTAGGACAGACCGACCATGCGCAGGACAGCGGCGACAACTTCGGCGCCCTTGTTCTTCTGCTTGCGATCAGCGCGCGCGCGGGCCTGGCCTTCATTGTCGACTGTGAGCACGCCGAAGCCGAGCGGGATCCCGGAGATGGACAGCTCCATCAGCGCGCGGGCGACGTGGTTGGTGATCAGGTCGTAGTGCGAAGTCTCGCCGCGGATGACGCAACCGAGCGCCACGAAGCCATCCCACTCACCCGTGCTCGCCGCCATGGAGATGGCCGCGGGGATTTCGAAGGCGCCGGGGACTTCGAGAAATTCGTAGGTCGCGCCGACCTTGTCGAGGCCGTCGGTCACGCCGGCTTCAAGCTCGGTCATGATGTGCGCGTAGTAGCGGGAGGTGACGATCAGGATGCGGGGGGCTTCGGCCACTTCTAGTCTCCGTCGATGCGGCGCCAGCCCTCGACCGTCAGCCCGTATCCGTCAAGCCCCGGCAGGACGCTTGGCCGCGTATTGCTCATGTGGATCATGCGGCGGACGCCCAGATCCTTCAGGATTTGCGCGCCGACGCCATACTCGCGCAATGGGTGAGCGGGCTCTGTTCCGGGAGCGGCATATTGGCCGCCAAGGGCCCGGGCGATTTCCTCGCCCATTCCCATGCGGACAAATACGGCGACGCCGGGCTCGTCTGCGGCGGACAGTTTTTCCATCGCGCGGCGAATAAGGCCTTCGCGATTGCCAGCCTCGCCCAGCACGTCTGACAGGAAGTCGACCCGGTGGACACGGACCAGCGTGGGCTGGTCGCCCTGGATGCGGCCCTTCACGATGGCGACGTGTTCGGCGCCATCCAGCGTGTTGCGGAACACGATGATGCGGAACTTGCCGCCCCAGGCGCTTTCGAAATCGCCCTCGATGCGGCGCTCGAGGAAGCGGTCATGCCGGCGGCGCCAGGCGATGAGATCCGCGATAGTGCCGATCTTGAGGCCATGCAGCTGGGCGAAAGTCACCAGCTCCGGCAGACGCGCCATCGTGCCGTCGTCGTTCATGATCTCGCAGATGACGGCGGCGGGATAGAGGCCGGCGAGGCGCGAGATGTCGACGCTGGCTTCAGTGTGGCCGGCGCGGACGAGCACGCCGCCATCCTTCGCGACCAGCGGGAAGACGTGGCCGGGCGAGACGATGTCGTCTGCGCCCTTGGTGGGGTCGATCGCTACGGCGATCGTGTGGGCGCGGTCGTGGGCGGAAATACCTGTGGTGACGCCTTCGCGCGCTTCGATGGAGACGGTGAAGGCCGTCTTCATGCTGGTGCGGTTCTCGCGCGCCATCATGTCGAGCGCGAGCGTGCGGGCGCGTTCAGGCGAGAGCGACAGGCAGATCAGGCCGCGTCCGTGCTTGGCCATGAAGTTGACCTGCGCGGGCGTCGCGAACTGCGCCGGGATGATGAGGTCGCCCTCGTTCTCGCGGTCTTCGGCGTCAACGAGGATGTACATGCGCCCGTTGCGCGCCTCTTCCACGATCTCCTCGATGGGAGAAATCGCGGCAGAGAAATCGTACGTTTCAGTGTGGTCTTTCATTTCGGGCGCCATTCAAGCATGCGGGCGACATAGCGCGCCAGCATATCCACTTCCAGATTGACCTCATCGCCAGCCTTGAGTTGGCCAAGCGTCGTAACCTGCCATGTGTGCGGGATGATGGCGACCTCGAACCAGTCGCCCTCGGCGTCGCGACCAACCGCGGAAACGGTAAGCGATACGCCGTCGAGGCAGATCGAACCCTTCTCGGCGAGATAACGCCCGAGATCGCCCGGCAACGCCACGCGGATACGGCGGCTGTCGCCATCCGGCGTGACGGACTTAACCGTACCGAGGCCGTCAACATGGCCATAGACGAGATGCCCACCGAGTTCGTCGCCGATTTTAAGCGACAGCTCCAGATTGACGAAGTCGTCGACCTTCCACGCTCCGATCGTGGTGCGGGAAAGAGTCTCCGGGATCGCCTCGATATCCCACCAGGCGCCTTCATCGTCGGGACCCAAGTCCACGACCGTCAGGCATACGCCCGAATGCTGAATCGATGCCCCGAGTTGGATGTGCTCTGGCCTGTAGTTGCGGCTGCGAATGGAGATACGGCGGATGCCGTTGCGCTCCTCGATCGCGCCAACGCGGCCCATGTCTGTGACTAGTCCGGTGAACATCCCTCAGACTTTCCGCTCGTAACTTTCCCAAAGGTCCGGGCCGATTTCCCTGACGCCTGTGCGCTCATAAGTGGGCGCTGAGGCGAGGTTCGCCAAGGCCATGCCGCCGAGACATGGGCGCGCATCGCCGCCGAGGATGAGGGGCGCACGAAACCATTCGATGCGGTCCACGAGGCCGGCGCGCATGAAGGCGGCGGCGAGTTGGCCCCCGCCTTCGACCATCAGGCTGGATACACCGGCGCGCTGAGCGGAATTGAGGAGTTCGGGGAGCGAGATGCTGCCGCCATCGCCGGGCGGGAGCATCCAGAATTGGAGGCCTTGCGTGGACGGCCAATGGTCGAGGTTCTGGGTTTCAAGCGTGGCAACGGCGACAGGGCCCATCTCCAGCGTGGAGAACAGCTTCGCGGTGGCGGGCACGCGGCCGCGGCTGTCGGCGACGACGCGAAGCGGCTGACGCTCAGGCGGCGGATCGAGGCGCGCGGTGAGCAGCGGATCATCCGCGATGACGGTTTCAGAGCCAACGATGACCGCGTCATGATTGGCGCGGAGATGGTGGACTTCGGCACGGGCGGCCTCGCCCGTAATCCATTTGCTCTCGCCATTCGCCAGCGCGATGCGGCCGTCGAGAGATGTCGCGAGCTTCAGCGTTACGGACGGCCGCATGAGAGACGGCGCATCGCTCATTCCGGCTTGCCTTCAGCGTCCTTCGCCATCTGCGCTGCGACGAAGGCGGCGAAGTCGGCAGGCGTCTTGAAGTCCTTGTAGACCGAGGCGTAACGGACGAAGGCGACCGGATCGAGATCGCCGAGGCTTTCCATCAGCATCTCGCCGATGTCGGATGTCTTGATCTCGGCCTCGCCCATGTTCTCGAGCCGGCGCACGATGCCGGAGATCATGTGATCGAGCTGCTCTTCGCTGACCGGGCGTTTTTGAAGGGCGATGGAGACGGAGCGGCGCAGCTTGTCGCGGTCGAATGGCGCGCGGCGGCCATCGCGCTTGACGACGATGAGATCGCGAAGCTGGACGCGCTCGAAGGTGGTGAATCGCCCGCCGCAGTTGGTGCAGCCGCGACGGCGGCGCACAGCCGTATCCTCTTCGGCAGGCCGGCTGTCCTTGACGACCGAGTCAGCAGAGCCGCAATACGGACAGCGCAATCATCACCCCTTCAGAGTTCAGCCCCACGGAGCCGCGTAGATCGGGAAGCGATCGGTGAGAGCTTTCACTTCCTTGCGAACTTTTTCCTCGACGGCGGACGTGTCGCCGCCACGGCCGAGCGCGTCGATGATCTCGATCATCCAATTGCCGACCTGCTTGAATTCGCCCGTGCCGAAGCCGCGCGTGGTGGCGGCGGGCGAGCCGACGCGGATGCCCGATGTGACCATCGGCTTTTCCGGATCGAACGGCACGCCGTTCTTGTTGCAGGTGATCCAGGCGCGCTCGAGCGCCTTTTCGGTGTCGTTGCCTTTGACGCCCTTGGGTCGCAGGTCTACCAGCATCAAGTGCGTGTCGGTGCCGCCGGAGACGATGTCGAGGCCGCCGACTTTCAGCGTCTCGGCAAGCGTGCGGGCGTTGTCGATCACGGCTTGCGCGTAGGCCTTGAACGAAGGCTTCAGCGCTTCGCCGAACGCCACGGCCTTGCCGGCGATGACGTGCATCAGCGGGCCGCCCTGGATACCGGGGAACACGGCCGAGTTCACTTTCTTGGCGATGACTTCGTCGTTCGTCATGACCATGCCGCCGCGCGGGCCGCGCAGTGTCTTGTGCGTAGTGGTGGTGACGACGTGCGCGTGGCCGAGCGGGCTCGGGATCAGGCCGGCGGCGACGAGGCCGGCGA
>ERZ795061.5259-NODE-5259-length-10656-cov-5.859447_pt1 | contig 10656 bp, 9 predicted proteins | sample MGYA00375145_ERZ795061 | MGnify/ENA primary metagenome ERZ795061 (study PRJEB30190, sample SAMN05720144) | anaerobic digester metagenome | isolation source: active sludge of municipal wastewater-treating anaerobic digesters | place: USA | collected 2014-12-22 ... | reverse complement strand
GGTCTGGCTCCTCACGACGACGGCGGCCGACTACTTCCCGCGGTTTGGCTTTGCACCTGCGGCGCGCGCCGATGCCCCGGCGCCCATGCAGGAGTCTCGCGAGTTCGCCGAGGCCTGCCCGGCCTCTGCCATTGCCATGCGACGTCTCCTCGCCTGAGGCATCGATGCCTGACGATTGTACGGCGCCGCACGGCGTCGCCTCATCCGGCGGCGATGCAACGCGCTGCACTGTCAGCGGCGCCGCACGGCGCCGCCCTTCTCCATGAGACCACTGCGATGACACAGGACGACGACGCTTGCTGTGCCCCCTCCTGCTGCGGTGGCGACTCCGTGGCGGTCACCCCGCTCGGGCGGCGTGCCGGCGCGACCCCGTCGCGTACGGACACCGGAACGTCGGTCGCTGGCGGAACGTCGGCGGCCGCCGGAACGTCGGCGGTCGACGACGGTGAGGCCGTGCGCGCGACGGTGCGTGCGACCTACGGTGCCGCGGCGCGCGCCGCGAGCGGGACGGGCGAGTCGTGTGGATGCGGGCCGTCGTGCTGCAGCGGCGACGGCGAGGTGTGGGACCCCATCACGGCTGACCTCTACGACGCCGGAGAGATCGAGGGGATCCCCGCCGAGGCGCTGCTGGCGTCGTTAGGGTGCGGCAACCCCACCGCGCTCGCCGCCCTCTCGCTTGGCGAGACGGTCCTCGATCTCGGCTCGGGGGGCGGAATCGACGTCCTGCTCTCGGCCCGCCGAGTGGGGCCCACCGGCAAGGCGTACGGCCTCGACATGACCGACGAGATGCTCGCCCTCGCGCACGCCAACCAGGCGCGGGCCGGCGTCACCAACGTCGAGTTCCTCAAGGGAGAGATCGAGCACATCCCGCTCCCCGACAACAGCGTCGATGTGATCATCTCCAACTGCGTCATCAACCTCTCGGCCGACAAGCCGCAGGTGCTGCGCGAGGCCTTTCGTGTCCTGCGCCCCGGCGGGCGTTTCGCCGTCTCGGACGTGGTGCTACGGGGGGAGCTCCCGACCGAGGTGCAGCGGAGCGTGGCGCTCTACACGGGCTGCGTCTCGGGGGCGCTCGAGGAGTCGGCCTACGCGCGCCATCTGGCCGACGCGGGCTTCACCGACATCGGGATCGAGCCGACACGCATCTACGGCGCCGAGGATGCGCGGGCGCTGATCGAGGGGGCAGGGCTCGACGCGGCGTCGCTGATCCCGGCGGTCGAGGGGAAGGTGATGAGCGCCTTCGTGCGGGGGACCAAGCCCCGTTAGGCTGGCGCCGCGGCGCCTCGCGTGTCACCATTCCCGCTCCTTCAACCCGAACGGGCATGTCCGAGACGCCGCCGCTTTCCCGCCGCCTCGCCGCCGAGGCGCTGGGCACCACCCTCCTCGTGACGGTGGGGACCGGGTGCGTGATGACCAACGTGATCGCCCAAGGGGCCTTGGGGCTGACGGGGATCGCCCTCACCTGGGGGTTCCTCGTCACCGCCCTGATCGCCACGATCGGGGGGATCTCGGGGGCGCACATCAACCCGGCGGTGACGGTCGCGCTGACCGTGACCGGGCAGTTCCCGGCGCGTGAGGCGGGGCCGTACATCGCTGCCCAGTGTGCCGGCGCCTCGCTCGGGTCGCTCATCCTGCTGGCCACGTTAGGCAACGTCTCCAACCTCGGCATGACGCTCCCGACCGTTTCGGTGGGGGCGGCGCTGGCGATCGAGTTCTGGCTCTCGTTCGTCCTCATGGCCACGGTGGTCGGCGCGACGGCCGACGATCGATGGGGAGGCGGAGGGGCCGCGGTCGCGATCGGGATGGCGGTGGCACTCGACGTCCTCATGGGCGGGCCGCTGACGGGGGCATCGATGAACCCCGCACGCTCGTTTGGCCCGGCGCTGATCGGGCAGCGATGGGAGTCGCAGTGGCTGTACTGGGTCGCCCCCATCGCCGGCATGACGAGCGCCGCCGCCGTGCTGCGCTGGCTGCGCGGGCGGTAGGCGCGTGCGAGTCCTGGTCCAGCGCGTCTCGCGTGGGGAGGTGCGCATCATCGACGGCGACGGGACGTCGCGCGTGTCCGGACGCATCGGGAAGGGGTTCGTGCTGCTCGTCGGCTTCACGCACGGCGACAGCGAGGAGCAGCTCAAGTGGATGACGGACAAGGTCGTGGGGCTGCGGGTCTTCACCGACGCCGAGGACAAGATGAACTTGGCGTTAGGCGACGTGCAGGGGAGCCTGCTGGTGGTGTCGCAGTTCACCCTGTACGGCGACGCAGCCAAGGGGCGGCGCCCGTCGTTCATCGACGCCGCGCGCCCCGAGGTCGCCATCCCGCTCTACGAACGCTTTGTCGCCATGCTGCGCGCCACCGGCACGCGTGTGGAGACGGGCGAGTTCGGGGCGACGATGGAGGTCGAACTGGTGAACGACGGCCCGGTCACGATCCCGCTGGAGCGCTGAGGTGACGACCCCTCCGTTGCGCGTGATACTCGCCTCGCAGTCGCCGAGGCGGCGCGAACTGCTGGCGCAGGTCGGCATCGCCCACGACGTGTGCCCGGCCGACATCGACGAGTCGTACCTCCCGCACGAACATCCGCCGGCCCACGCCGAGCGGCTGGCGCGCGAGAAGGCGCATGTGCTGGCGGTGGCGAACCCCGATGCCGTGGTGATCGGCGCCGACACCATCGTGGTCATCGACGACGAGGTGCTGGGCAAGCCGGCGAGCGTGGCCGACGCCGAGCGCATGCTCACCGCGCTGAGCGGGCGCACGCACTGGGTCTACACGGCGGTTGCGGTGGCGCGCGGCGGCGAGGTGGTGTCGGGGGTCGAGGCGGTCGAAGTCACCTTCCGTCCGCTGGGCGCGGCGCAGGTGCGGGACTACGTCGCGACGGGCGAACCGATGGACAAGGCAGGGGCGTACGGCATCCAGGGCTTTGGCGCCGTCCTGGTGGAGCGCATCCACGGCGACTACTTCGCCGTGATGGGGCTCGCGTTAGGTCGACTGGTGGGGTTGCTGCGCGAGGTCGGCGTGGTGTACCACTTTCGCGGGCTCGAGACCGTGCGCTGAGCTCGGCGCGGCCGGGGGGACGACGACGCGGGGGACGGGATCTGGTGATCCCGTCCCCCGCGCGTCCTTCACTCACCTCTCGGGCGCGTCCACTGCGCCTGTGGTGCGCCCGTCAGTTGCCGGGGCGGCGTCCCATACGATCACGCATCTCCGCCAGGTTCTTGTCGTACAGCTTCTGCTGGTCGGCGGTGAGGATGGTGCGGATCTCGTCCTGCTGCTTGGCCATGACCTCGCGGCGCTTGGTCATCGCTTCCTGCGAAGGGGGCTCGCCCGGGGTCATGGGCGGCATCTCCTTGGCATTCTTGGCCTGGATGGAATCGAGCTTCGCCTTCTGGGCGTCGTCGAGCGTGATGTCCTTCATCAGCATTTCCATCATGCGGCCGGGGCCGCGCATCCCGCCCGGGGGCGGACCGCCCTGGGCGTGCGCCGCCGACGGGGCGGCAATGGCCAGCACGACGACGGCAACGGCGAGAGAAATCCACGAACGTTTCACAGGTCCTCCACGGAGGGATATTGGCGCGGCGCTCGATACGGACAAATGGTGCACCATGGTTGGACGTAGCAATACCCGTCGGCGTTAAGGCTGTGCCTTGCCGAGCGCGTACGTCCGCTGCCAGTGCTCGACCTTGGTCAGGACGTCATCGACCGTGATGAGCGGCATGCGCCCCTGCCGGTTCTCCATGCTGATGGGGTAGTCCTCGCCGGGATTACCGTAGGCGTCGATGAGGAGGTCGTGGTACGCGCGATACGGCCCCGTGCGCTTGGGGTTGGTGTAGCCCATCAGCGAGATGACCGGTCGCTGCAGCGCCACCGTGATGTGGAGCGGCCCGGTGTCTGGTGCGAGGACAAGCGCCGATCCGTCGAGGATCGAGACGAGTTTTCGCAGCCCGCTCCCCAGCGCCGAGATGGGGCGGTGGCGGGCCTTCGCCATGATGACCGCCTCGGCGGCGAGTTCGCGCTCCGAGCGCCCGCCCACGAGGACCGGCTGCAATCCGTAGTCGGCGTACAGCACGTCGATCACCTGGGCCCACCGTTCGGGGAGCCAGTCCTTCTCCGGCTTGCTGGTGGCCACGACGATGGCGGCCGTGGGGCGATCGATGGGGGCGAAGAACTCACGCTGCCACGCGCGCTCCGCTTCGGTGGGGCCGAGGTCCCAGACGACCGGCTCGTACGGAATGCCTAACGCCGTCAGGAACTCGAAGTACTGGTCCTGCACGTGCTGTCCCACCGGGAACGAGGGGATGCGATGCGTCGTGAAGAGCCAGTTGAGGTCGCGGGCGCGCGGCTTGTCGAAGCCCAGCTTGACCGGGGCCCGGGTGAACGAGGTGACGAGCCCCGCCTTGAAGTAGACCTGCAGGTTGAGGACGAGGTCGAACGGGCGCTGCGAGAGTTCGCGCTTGACGTCGATGAAGGCGCGACGTCCTCGCGAACGGTCGAAGATCACGATCTCGTCGACGCTGCGATGCCCACGCACCAGTGTGGCGGGTCCCGGCTGCAGCACCCAGGTGATGTGCGCGTCCGCCTGGCGGCGCTTGATGGCGTTGATGACGGGGAGGACGTGCACGGCGTCGCCCACCGCGCTCATCATCACGATTCCCACCCGGTCCAGCCTGGCGTCGATCATGCGGTCTTCATGGCAGCGTGGGAAACGGCACGACCGGAGGTCGCTCGGGGGGCTGCGGCCGTCGCCGTCATGGCATGTACGCTTCCATCGCCAGCGCGCGATGGGCGGCCTGCACGGCTTCGTCGCGCACGAGCCGGTCGTGCAGGTCGCGCAGTTCGTCGTCGGTGAAGCCCGTTCCCGTCTGCGTGCGCCATTTCTCGAGCGAGCGCGCCAGTCGCGCGTAGTTGGCCTCGCGCACGTTGGGGTCGCCCGGGGGGACGAAGCGCATGCGGTCGATGTCGAGCACCGCCGGCTGCAATTCGCCCGCATCGTCGGGGACGAGCAGGATGTTCTTCACGTTGAGGTCGGGGTGCCAGGCCCCCGCCTGGGTGAGGGCGCCGAGCAGCGTCGCGACCGGCCCCACCAGACGCTGGCGATCGTTGGGGCTTGTGGCGCTCGACAGCATCGCCCCGAGATCCTCCCCGGGGAGCTCGATGGTCATGACGTCCACGCGACGCAGCACGGCCCCCGCGCGGTACACGGCGTAGGCGGCGATGGGTGGCGTGGGGACGCCGGCGCGTGCGAGCACGAGCGCCGTCACGAGCTCCACGGGGGCGCGCGTGGGGGGGAGGAAGAGGTCGCGCAGCAGCGGGGCCAGCAGGCCGCCGTGGTGCGCGTGCCGCACGACGACCCGTGGTCCGTCCAGCGGGAGCGGGGCGGCATACACCGGGAGCCGCCCTTGCATCTGGCGGCGATCGGGATGGGCCGCGGCCCAGTGGAACAGCGTCCCGTACTCCAGGGTCGCCTTCACCGGCTCCGCCAGCTTGTGGTGGACCACCACGTCGCCCTGGGGGACGTCGAGCCGCACGTAGCCCTGCGGGGCCGGCCGACTCACGACATCACCGGACGGCGCGGAAGACGCGGACGGGCTCCGCCTTGCCGCGCAGCGTCAGCGGGGCGCGGTCGCCTAACGCCTGCGGGCGGGTAAACGCCTCGCGCATCGACTCCGACACCAGGATCTCGCCCCCCTCGGCCCAGGCGCACAGGCGCGAGGCCGTGTTCACCGTGTCGCCGATGATCGTGTACTCCAGGCGGCGCTCCGAGCCGAGGTAGCCGGCGAAGGCCTCGCCGTAGCTCAGCCCGATCCCCACCTGGATCTCCGAGCGCCCCTCGTCGCGCCAGCGCGCGTTGAGGCGGTCGACCTCCTGCATCATGTCGAGCGCCGCCTCCAGCGCGCGATCGGCATCGTCCGGCGCGCTGATCGGCGCCCCCCACTGCGCCATGACGGCGTCGCCGATGAACTTGTCGAGCGTCCCGCCATGGCGAAACACGACGTCGACCATCTCCGAGAAGTACTCGGTGAGGAAGCGCGCCGTCTCGTCAGGCGCCATGCGCGCGGCCAGTTCGGTGAAGCCGCGAATGTCGGCGAAGAGGACCGCCACGGTGCGCCGCTCGCCCCCCAGGCCCAGCGCCTCGGGCGCGGCGGCGATGCGCGCGGCGAGGTGCGGGGTGAAGAAGCGCTCGAAGTTGTCGCGGATGCGGGCTTCCTGCCGGCTGCGGTCCGCCGAGCGGATGTTGTCGAGCGCGACCGCGCCGATCCCCGCGAACGCCACGAGGAAATCGAGGTCCTCGTCGCTCACTCGCGACGTTGGCGTTAGGCTGTCGACGTAGAGCACGCCGAGCACGCGTCCCTCGCCGGCGATGAGCGGCGCGCACGCGGCGTTGCGCGCCATGCCGGCGCCGGACACGCCGCTCGGGGTCGGGCGCGTCGCGTCGGCCGTCACGTCGGAGAGGACCGCCACCTTCTGCGCAATCACCGTGTTGGCCAGCGTCGGCGAGATCTCGCGCGGGGCGTTCTCGCCCCCGCGCGTGCGGGCGATGCGCGGGACGAGCGTCCCCGCGTCGTCGAAGAGCAGGATCGAGACGTGGCCGACGTCGAGCAGTCGAAAGGTGAAGTGCACCATCTTCTCGAGGAGCGACGCGACGTCGATCGTCCGCGTCAGCGCCTTCGAGATTTCCAGCAGCAGGGTGAGCTTGAGCCGATCGCGCTCGGCAGGCGAGACCTGCGCGCGTCCTTCCTCGACCGCCTTCTGCACCCCGCTCGCCCGCAGCGCCAACTCGAGTGCCTGATCGGCGTCGGGGACGGGGATGGACCGGATGATCGTCGTCCCCGCGCGTGCGACCCGACGGACGCTCTCGGCACTGGCGTCGTCGACCAGCATCGGGCTGAGTTCGCGCACCTCGAAGTGCACCTTGCCGAAGACGATGCGCTCGCCGCCGACGAGGCGTGCGGTGCCCACACGGGCTCCCGCGACGAACGTCCCGTTGCTCGACCCCAGGTCGCGCACGGCGACCCCCCCGTGGTCGGCGGTGACTTCGGCGTGCCGGCGCGAGATGGTGGGGTCGAGGACGGGGAGGTCGCTGTTCAGCGCCCGCCCGAGGATCATCGGCATCCCCGGGCGCAGCTCGAACTGGATGTTCCCGTCGGTGCTGACGAGTCGGTACGTCATGACACAGGGGAATATGCCGAGACCGCCGCCCTACGCCTAGCGTGTGGGCTATTTCGTCCGCGCGCTGGCGCCAGCCGCGCGCGCCCGCCCGATGGCGGTCAGCATCGCGCGCGCCTTGCTCTCCGTCTCCTCCCATTCCTTCGCGGCGACCGAATCGGCAACGATTCCGGCGCCGGCCTGCACGTTGGCCACGCCCCCGGCCACCACGCAGGTGCGAATGGTGATGGCCAGGTCCATGCGGGTGTCGCCGGCGGCGATGTAGCCGACCGCCCCGGCGTACGGCCCGCGGCGCTCCGGCTCCAGTTCGTCGATGATCTGCATCGCCCGCACCTTCGGCGCGCCGGTCATCGTCCCCGCGGGGAAGGTGGCGCGAAAGGCGTCGAGCGCCGACAGCCCGGCGCGCAGCCGCCCCTGCACCTCGCTCACCAGGTGCAACACGTGCGAGTAGCGCTCGACCGTCATGAGTTCGGTGACCCGGACGCTACCGTACTCGGCGATGCGCCCCACGTCGTTGCGGCCGAGGTCGACGAGCATCACGTGCTCGGCGCGCTCCTTCTCGTCGGCGGCGAGTTCGGCGGCCATCTCGGCGTCCTCGGCCGGCGTGCGACCGCGCGGGCGCGTCCCCGCGATAGGGCGCACGGTCACCGTCCCGTCGGAGACGCGCACCAGGAGCTCGGGGGACGAGCCCACGAGCTCGACGTCCTCGAGGATGAGGTGGTACATGTACGGCGACGGATTGAGGACGCGCAGGGCGCGGTAGAGCGTGGTGGTGTCGAAGTCGAGCGGGACCTCGATACGGCGTGCCAGGAGCGCCTGGAAGCAGTCGCCGGCGAAGATGTACTCGCGAATGCGCTCGACGTCGCGCTCGAAGTCCTCGCGCGCATACGACGACCGCCCCTCCGCTCGTGGTGCGTCAGGCGGGAAGTGGAGCGCCGAGAGGGGGGAGGGCTCCCGCAGCCGCCGCTCCAGTTCATCCAGCTCGCCTAACGCCTCGTCGTACGCGGCGCGCAGCGCCCCGCTCGCCTCCTCCTCCCTCTCGGCGAGGCTGGCCTTCCCGGCTCGCGTCCCCACCTCCTCCAGGTCGACCGCCACCACCAGGCGCGCCTGCCCCCGCAGGTTGTCGATGACGACCAACGAGCGCGTGAAGACGAAGCAGGCGTCCGGCGCGTCGACCGCCCGGCGCGGGGCGTTGGGGAGCTTCTCGATGGCCCGCACGACGTCGTACGAGAAGAAGCCGACGGCGCCGCCCCAGAACTCGCCGAGTTCGGGGGCGCTGGCCGGGCGCATGTCGCGCACGCGTCGCTGCAGGTCGCCGATGGGATCGTCGACCTCGGTGGCGCCGTGCCAGCCGTCGGTGGGGGTCCACTCTTCGACGGTCCGTCCCGTCAGCCGCCACGCCGCGCGCGGTTCGGTCCCGATGAAGATGTAACGCGACCAGGTCTCCCCGCCGGCCGGGGCCGATTCGAGGAGGAAGGCGAAGGGGCCGCGCCGCAGCTTGGCGAACGCGGAGACCGGGGTGTCGGTATCCAGGAGGATGTCGCGCCACACCGGGACGAGCGTCCCGGTCTGTGCGCGTCGTTCGAAGTCCGCAAAGCTCACGTCACACCACTCCGCTTGCTGGCGCTGAGTGCACCGGCCGATATTCGCCCATCATGACTCGCGTGCTGGCTTCCGCGCTGCTGGCGCTCACCGTCGTTCTCGCCCTGCCTCGCCCGGCACGCGCGCAGCGCGCATGGAACGATTCCACGTCGCGCCACCTCGTGCAGCGCGCGACCGACCGTCGCGCGCGCCAGCTGGCCGATTCGGGGCTCGCCGACTACTCGGCACAGGCCCATGGCTACCTGACCTTCCTCGCGCAGGTGGGCGAGGGCTTCCCCATCCCGCCCAAGGTCATCAAGGCCGACGAGCTGATGCTGGAAGTCTATTGGCGCGCGCCGAACTACAGCAAGCAATGGATCGTGGGGCGCCGGGACACGCTCCTGCTTCCCACCGACATCAACTACCATCGCGACCACCTCGGGATCGTCCAGAACAACTTCCCCGACATCATCCGGTTGGGCGATGGCGACGAGGTGCAGGACGTGGCGCACCCGCTGTCGCCGCGCGGGCTCGCGACGTACGACTACCAGCTCTCCGACTCGCTGCGTCTCGAGATTCCGGGACGCACGATCGACGTGTACGAGGTCAAGGTGCGCCCGCGCGACGAGCGCGACGCGGCGGCGGTCGGCGCGCTCTACATCGCGAAAGACGACGGGCAGGTGGTGCGGATGGCCTTCTCGTTCACGCGCACCGCGCTCAAGGACCAGCAGCTCGAGGACGTCTCGATCGTCATCGAGAACTCGCTCATCGAGGGGCGGTACTGGCTCCCGCGGCGCCAGGAGATCGAGATCCGTCGCACGGGGAGCTGGATGGACTTCCCGGCGCGGGGGATCATTCGCGGGCGCTGGGAGATCCGCGACTACAAGGTCAACGAGGGACAGCAGGCGCAGTCGATCGCCCAGTCGCCGGGGCCGGAGATCGTCTATGCGCCGGCGCAGCGGCGTGCGCGCTTCACCTGGCCGGAGGGGACTACGGTCATCGGCGGGCTCCCCGACGAGGTGCGGCTGGCGACCGACGACGACGTCCGACAGGTGCAAGAAGAGGCGCGGCGTCTGGTGCGCGCGCAGGCGCTGCAGCGCACCCAAGCCACCCTCCCGTCCGCGCGCTCGTTCTCGGACCTCGTGCGGGTCACGCGCGCCGAGGGGCTCTCCGTGGGTGGGGGGCTCCGCCGCCGCCTCGGGGCAGGGGTGGATGTCGGCGTGATGGCGCACTACGGGCTCTCCGATCACGAGCCCAAGGGGACGGTGTCGCTGGGGTGGGAGCGCGCCGATGGCCTCGCGCTCCGGCTGCGGGCCTTTCGCGAGTACCGCGAGGCCGGCGACGAGGCGGAGACCTCGCGCGTGCGCAACAGCATCGCCGCGCAGGAGTTCGGAAGTGACTACACGCAGCCGTTTGATACGCGTGGAGTCGGGGCGGCGCTCCACCTTGGGGTGCACCGCGGGATGCGCTGGCGCCTGGACGGTGCGTACGAGTGGCACGACGCGGTAGCGGTCGCCGCGACCCCCTCGCTCGGGCGCTACGAGCCAACGCTCGCGGCGTATCGCGGGGCCGGGCCCCGCGTCGCGCTCGCGGCCGAGCGTCCGGCCGGCGCGTGGTGGTGGGGGAGCACCTTCCGCTTTCGCGCGGAGGTGGCGGCTGGGCGACTCGGACCACGGTCCCATGGCGGCGCCGCGGTGGGGGGTGATTCGATCGACGTCGGGGGGTATGGCCGCGCCTTCGCCGCGGCCGAGTGGCAGCGGGAGGTTGGGCGCTCACAATGGGTGGCGCGTCTCACCGGGGGGGCGGTCGACGCCCGCGGCGCGGCGGCACCACAACTCCTCGTGTTCGCCGGGGGGCCGGTGTCGGCTCCGGGGTACGACTTCCACGCCTTCCGCAGTCGGGCCGTGGCGACCCAG
>ERZ795061.5256-NODE-5256-length-10659-cov-4.783572_pt1 | contig 10659 bp, 6 predicted proteins | sample MGYA00375145_ERZ795061 | MGnify/ENA primary metagenome ERZ795061 (study PRJEB30190, sample SAMN05720144) | anaerobic digester metagenome | isolation source: active sludge of municipal wastewater-treating anaerobic digesters | place: USA | collected 2014-12-22 ... | reverse complement strand
CTTGGCGGCGAGGTTCGGGTGCCGATCGAGCCAGTCGAGCAGATCGTTTTCGATTTCGCTCTGGAAGCTGGCGTAGCTGGCGAGGGTTTCGTTGGTGGAACAATTCGGCAGCGGGCAGAGGTTCGCCAGCGGGATCCCGCACGCAGCGGCCGTATAGCGGGCCCAGGCGAAAGAATTGGCGTCGTCGGCGTGATAGAGCAGCACGATGCGCTCGGGGCACAGGCCGTCGGAAGTCGGCGCCGGCGTCCAGGTAGGCGGCGAACCCCGACGTGTGGGTGGCGAGGTGGCGCAGGGAGAGATCCCGGTCGGGCCATTCCGGAAGGTGCCGGGCCACGGGATCATCGAGCGTGGCGCGGCCCTCCTCCAAGAGGAGCGCCAGAGCCATGCCCGTGGCCGCGACCTTGGTGAGGGACGCCAGGTCGAAGATCGTGTCGAGGGTCATGGGCTCGGCCGGCGCGCCGGGCGCGACGCGCCGCGCCCCGTAGGCCTTGGCGTGGAGGACGGCCGCGCCGCGCCCGACGATAAGGACGGCGCCCTCGATTTCCCAGCGATCGATGGCGGCCGCGGCGGCGGCGTCCAGGCGGCCGCGTGCCGCGTGGCTGAGGAAAGCCGGCGCCGGATCTCGATCCGCGGGGCGCGGCGCCGCGCACCCGCCGGCGAACGCCAGGGTAAGCATGGATGCACGCAGCGCGAAGGACAGGCGGAAACCGGAGTCGTACGGCACGTCCAAAGGATAACGCGGCGGAGATCTCTCCGCCATGGCCGGGAGCGGTGCGGGCGCGCCCCCCAGCGCCGCCGGGCGCAGGTCCTTGCCACCCGTCGCGCCTCGGGTATAGTAACCGTAGTTCCTCGCCCGGGTTCGGCAAGACGGGGGCGGCTCGACGGCGGCGCGCGCCCCGGGGGAGTCCGCGCGCGCGGGCTCCAAGACGTGTGGAGAGACGAGATGGCCAAGGACAAACTCGCGGAAGTGAAGACTGTGGAAGCCCCCGGGACGGCGCGGCGCGCGCCGGCGGAGGACTCGAGAGAGAAGGTGGGTTCGCCCCAGATGGAGAAGCAGCGCAAGCAGGCGCTCGAACTCGCGCTGAGCCAGATTCAGAAGCGCTGCGGCACGGGCGCGATCATGTATCTGGGATCGGCGCACAAAGTCGAGGGCTTCGGCGTGATCTCCACCGGATCGTTGTCGCTGGACACGGCGCTCGGCGTGGGCGGCGTGCCGCGGGGGAGGATCATCGAGGTCTACGGCCCGGAATCGTCGGGCAAGACGACGCTGGCCCTCCACATCGTCGCCAACGCGCAGCGGCAGGGCGGCAACGCGGCGTTTATCGACGCGGAGCACGCGCTGGATCCGCAGTACGCCCGCAAGCTCGGCGTGAACCTCGAGGCGCTGCTCGTGTCGCAGCCGGACTACGGCGAGCAGGCCCTCGAGATCGCGGAGATGCTCGTCGCCTCCAACGCGGTCGATGTCGTGGTCATCGACTCGGTCGCGGCGCTGGTTCCCAAGGCGGAGCTCGAGGGCGAGATGGGCGAGTCGCACATGGGCCTCCAGGCGCGCCTGATGTCGCAGGCCCTCAGAAAGCTCACCGCGGTGGCGAACAAGAGCAGGACGTGCCTCATCTTCATCAACCAGATCCGGATGCAGATCGGCGTCATGTTCGGCAACCCGGAAACGACGACCGGCGGCAGGGCGCTCAAGTTCTACGCCTCGGTGCGCCTCGACATCCGCCGCATCGGATCGATCACCGAGGGCGAGCGCGTGATCGGCAATCGGACCAGGGTCAAGGTCGTCAAGAACAAGGTCGCCCCGCCGTTCCGCATGGCGGAGTTCGACGTCCTCTACGACAAGGGCATCTCGTGGGCGGGAGACGTCCTGGAACTGGCGGCCAACGCCGGGGTGGTCGTCCGGAACGGCACGTGGTACTCCTACGGCGAGCAGCGGCTCGGCCAGGGCAAGGAGCGGGTCGTGCAGTTTCTGGAGGAGAACCGGCCGCTGCTGGGGCAGATCGAGGCCGAGCTGAGGAAGCGCGCGGAGACCGCGCGGAACTGAGGAGCGCCGGGGGGGGCCGCGGCCGCCGAAAGCGAGCGCCTGCGGCCGCCCGCCCGCGCCTCCGCGGCGGACGCATCTTCTTGTCCGCACGCATCTTTCGTGCTACCATCGATATAGTCATGGATGCGCGGCGGGTGTCGGTATGCAACGTCGGCCGCGGGGCGTATGATGGGAATCGCGCCCGCGATGGGTGCAACGGCTCACCGCGGCCGCCGTCTATATGAGCGGATGCGTAACTTTCGAGGACGCAAGCTGTAAGGAGAGCACTCATGGCTGGCCCAGAGCCTCGATCGGCCGGCGCCCGGCGCGGCGCGATGCTCATCATCGCCCTCATGTTCCTCACGCTGCTCACGATGCTCGGGGTGACGTTCGCGGCGCTCATGAAGCTGGAGCGCGAGGCGACGCGCAACTATCTCGACGGGCAGACGGGCGACCTCGTCCTGCATTCCGCCGTGGACGCGGCGGCCGCGCAGCTCTACGGCGCCATGAACTTCTACCACTTCACCTCCTGCCGCGCGCCGTGGCTTTTCAAGGATCCCAAGGGCGACGAGATGGGCGCGGGCGTCTACAAGCTCGAGGAGGTGAGCCCCGAGAATCTCTTCTTCAGCGGCGTCGTCGAGCCGGTCAAGGGCGTTGCGCGGTGTTTCTACAAGGCCAAGGTGCTCGATTGCGCCAGCCAGATCAATATCAACGTCGGCACCGACAACCTGGCGATGATGCTGGACAGCTTGGGGGAAGCCATTCAAATCACCCAGGGCGTCAATCCGCTCTTCTCCGGGAAGCGGCGCGTACGCGGCGATGAGATCGTGCGTCTTCGGCACAAGCAGGAGAAGGGCCAGTTTGCCAGCAAGAGCCAGCTCAGCGACCTCCTGGGCGAAGAGAACTTCGAGCGCCTCGCCGATTTCATCACGACGCATTCCTGGGTGGATACCAGCACCGGGAAGCCCCAGGATACCGTCGAGCTGGTGCTGCAGGTGGAGCGCACGGGCCGCCTCAGCCCGCGCATGGGCGGGATCAGGTACGAGGAGACGGGGCATGCCCACATCTGGGGCTCGAAGACTTTGAGCGCCGAGCCCCGGTCGCCGATCAACATCAACACGGCTCCCGAGGAGGTTCTCATCGCGTGTTTCACGGGCTTGGCGTGCGGGCGGCCGTTTCCGTACATCGAGCGCCAGGCGATGCGGATCGGCGAACAGGAGCTGCGGTCCGGCTTCGCGCCCGAAGGCAACGACCGCTTCCCGCAAGGCGCGCGCGGCGCGGGCGGCGGCCAGGAGGAAACCAACTATACGATCAGGCCCGTCTGGGTTTACACGCCCCGCATCGAGCTCCAGCAGGCACGAATCATCGCCAAGGCGATCATGTCGGAGCGCAAGCGCACGCCGTTCATCGCCTGGGAGACGGGCCGCGCCTCAGGCGGCGGTTTCGCCGAGTTCGTCAACACGCGTCTCGGCGAGCCGCATCTGCCCAGGGCCAACCAGGTCATGGCGATCGACCCGCTGAACCCGCGGCTGACCACCTACCAGAGCGTCCTGAGCTCGGGCGGCGGCGCCAATCCGGCGGTCGCCAACATTTGGGGGCCCGGCCATGAAAACTCGGAGCGCGCGATCCGCAACCAGCGGGGTCTGCCGTACCACGGGCGCAACCGCTGGTATTTCGAGACGGTCAAGGCCGGCATCATCGCCAACTTCAATCCCAACGCGCGCCTGAACCGCGGCGGAGCGAACGTGGGCGCCACCCTGGTCGTCGACAAGACGGCGCTGGTGTCTCCGTGGGTGCCGCGCGGCTTCCGCACGGCGGGCAGCGGCATGTACAGCCGCAGCGAGCTCTACGGCGCCTACACGACGGAGTTCTGCTTCGACACGGGCGGCCACTACGAGATCACCGCGCTGGCGCAGCTCGATGCCCGCTTCGATCCGACCCAGCACCTCTCCCAGCCGAAGCGCTTCCGCAAGGCGCGCGCCATCGTCAAGGTGTTCGAAACGCTCCAGCATACGACGCAGTACGACTTCGAGAAGCAGTTCTACACGGGACGCTACAGCAGCCGCCGCGGCCAGACCAACGGGCGGCGCTACGTCATGACGCACCCGCAGCCCGTGATCGCGGCGACCGACTACATTACGTCCGGGTCCGCGGTGGACGGCAGCGTGCAGCTCATGGGCCACATGGATGCTCAGAAGGTCGTGATGCAGAGCAGCAGCCGCGACTCCTTCTACCGGCCCATGCAGAACATTCTCTTCGCGCACAGCTTCATGTTCCGCCAGAGTCAAGACGAGGAGCGCTTCTTCCGGCTGGTCAGGAGCGGCCACAACGTCAACCGGGCCGCTCAGTTCGAGGGCGACGAGCAGGTCATGGGCCGGCAGAGCGAGTACGACATTCTGTTCCAGTCCGTGCTCGATGCGGATTTTGTCCGAGGCCAGCGCGAGTTCCGCGAGCGCTACAACATGGATCCCCTGCGCCAGGGCGCGAACGCCGTCATCGCCGGCGACGGCGGCAGCCTGTCCCGCGTGGTCCAGTGGCCGCGCCTGAGCGAACAGGCCCTCGAGTTCGGGAACCTCAGGCCCGAAGGCCTGCACACCAACATCTTCAATGCGACCACGAGGGGAGCCGGCATGGCGATGTTCCCGGCGTCGTCGATCGCCACGCGCGGGGTCAACTGGGGGGTCGGCAGGCACGAAGGCGGCGCCTTCAGCACCTCGGGCGCCATGGGGCAGGGCAATGTCCACTACTACGAGGGCGGCGTGGCCTTCTGGATCAGGTTCGATTTCGATGCGAACGATCCGATCTTCTGCGGCCTGGTGGGCTGCACTCAGGTCGTGAGCGATCTGGGTCCGGGGCCGCGGGACTCCGAGGGCAACCAGTTCTATATCTTCAAGAGCTCCTTCGGCGAGTTGCGCGTCGTGCGCATGTACTACCACCGCGCCTTCGGCCTTCCGAGCATGCATGGCACGAACCGGCTGCTGCCCGAGATCAAAGCCGAGGGCCTGCGCGGCGGCGGGGCGGAGGAGGGCCAGGATCTCGAGCTGGATGTCCACAAGGCCTACGCCCGCAGCGAGGTCGTGGTGGACATCTCGGGCTGGAAGAAGGACGAGTGGCACCACGTCGCCGTCTACTGGAACGACCTGGATCAATCCGACCAGCGTGTCCAGGTCTTCATCGACCTGCAAGCGGCCCAGGCGGCCACCGCGGTGACCACCGGTCTTGTGGGCCAGGGCCGCGCGTGCAACCTCAATGTGAAGGTGCCTTACGACGAGCTCACCATCGGAGGCATCGTGCGGCGCCAAGCGGTTCCGGACGCCGGTCTCTTCAAGTTCGCCTATAACCTGACGGGCAGCAAGTCCCGCACGGGCGCCGGCGGGCTGGGCGGCGGCGCGGGCGGCATCGGCTCCTTCTCGGAGCCTTGGAAGAAAGTCTTCCCGGCCAATGCGACGATCGACGAGTTCGTGAGCTTCTCGGGCCCCTTCGACGGGTATCGCACGAGCGTGCTCGGCAACACGCGGAGCTACTTCACGCGCTACACCGGGGTGTACCACAACCAGTTCGAGATTACGCTGCCCCAGGGCGTCGAGGTGGTCAAGCTGCGATCGTTCACGTGGACCGAGTACCAGCCGACCATGTTTCACGGCCCGGTCCGCGGCACGGTTTGGCCCCTCGACACGCAACCGTGCCGCGCCAAGGTCTACCTGGACACCCTGGAGGTGAACTTCCAGCGGCCGCCGTGGCTGGAAACGGGCGCGGTCAGCAAGAACCAGCTCGCCGGCCGCCTGCTGCACCGCCCGACCGGCAGGGGCGTCGCCGAGGATTCCGTGAAGGTCGGGTACCGGTTCGATTTGACGCCCGCGAGGGGGCGCGGCGGCAACTTGAGCGGCGTGGCGCTGGCCACGCCGATCCTCGACGATGTGACGCTCACGTACTTCCTGCCGTCGACGCAGATCCTCTTGTGGGAGGACCTGCCGGTGGACTACGAGGCGCTCGCCGGCGCGAAGGCGCAGCGCAGGTCGAGGTCGCCGGGGCAGTGAGCGGCACGGCGGCGGAGGAGGGCGCAGGCGCGGCGGGCTCATGAGACAGGGAGGCACACCATGATTCGCGGACTTGTGCTGTGTGTGGTGGCGGGGCTCGCGGGGATCGGGTTCGGCGCCGAGGCCGACCCGGCGGAACCCAAAAAGCCCGCGGGGGAGGCTCGGGAGAAGGACGCGCCGGGAAAGGAAGCGTCCCCGAAGAAAGAGGCCAAGAAGGACGCGCCTCCGCGTCTGCCCGCGGCCGAGAAAGAGATCGTCGTCATCACGCAGGCGGATGTCGCCTACAACGGCAAAACGGGGAAGGTTAAAATCACCCTCGCGGGCAAGACCCAGAAGCTTCCCCCCGGCACGAAGGTGACCGTTGAACTGGAGTACTTCTACGAGGTCGTGGGGTCGTGTCTCGCGACGGTGGGCCCTGAAGGGACGTTCAGCAACGCGGCGCTCACGGTGGAAGGGCCGCTGCCGCCCGGCGACGAATACGAGCTGCACGTCAAGATCCTGTCCGAACCGCAGCCGGCGAGTCTGCGGGCGCAGGTCATGAAAATCCTCAGCGACGAGTCGAACGTCATCAAATCCCCCCAGAAGCGCCTCTCCTTCGGCTCCGAGGAGGATCGGCGCGCTTGGCGCGACAAGCTGGCCAAGTTCGTGAAACCGCTGCTCGACAAGGTGGTCGCCGTGAACAACCAGCTCGTCGAGAAGAACGCGGCGGCGGAGGAGGCGGCCAGAGAATCCCGGTTCAATGCGGCGGCTTGGCGCAAATACATTGACGAGGAGTGTCGGCCCGAGCTGATCAAGTTCAGGAAGGAGTTGGTCGACTGGGTTCACGAGAACCCCAGTGTCGAGACACGCTTCGCGCAAGGCGTCATGTGCCTCGATGACTTGATCACCATCGTCGGGTTCCGGACGAAGGTCTTGTCGCTGCGGGTTTACGCCGCCGCGAAGCTGACGCCGGCGCTGGAGGACTCGAGCCCCCCGGCCGAGCTCAAGGTGCAGCCGCGGCAGGCGCCGAGCCTGAGGACCGACAAGCGCGCGCTGCAGTTGCTCGGCGAGTACTATCGGGTCGTACTCAAGGATTTCGGCCTCGCGCAGCCCGAGGCGCCGAAAGGCAAGGACGAGCCCGCCAAGAAAGCGCCGGCGAAGAAGGAACCCGTAAAAACGGGACCGCCCGCCAAGACGAAATAGGTCGTCGCCGGAGCCGCGCCGCCCAACGGCCCCACGCCGTCACGCCGGCGGGCGCCCGGCGCGGAAAGCGTGTAGAAGGCCCGCGGTCGCCAGCGCCGCGCAGACCCACGGCGCGCCCGCATGCCCGGCGAAGGCGGCGTCCAGGAGGTAGATTCCCCCCAGGAGACGATGCACCGGCGTTTCGTTCGGCGCGCCGGCCGCGACCCCCCCCCGGGGATAGGAGCAGAGGGCGAGGACGGCGAGCGCGGCGAGAGGGACCGCGGCCGGCGCGCCGGCGAACGGGATCAGCGCCAGGGGGATCGCCAGGAGGATTCCGAAGCGCGCCGCCAGCCCGCGGCGCGAGGCGGCGCCTTCCAGCGCGCTCACTCCGGTGACCGCGGCGGTATACACGGCAAGGGCGAGCGCCGCCGGGAGCAGCCCCGCGTCGACCCGCGCGGCGGGGGCGGCAGCCAGCGCGCCGACAAGCAGATTGAGCCCTCGGCACGTTCCCATCAGCGCGGGACCGAGCAGCGCGCGGCGCTTGCCGCCCAGGTTGTAGGCGAGGATCGCCGCGAAGAGCGCGGCGGCCGCGGCGCGTCCCGCGGCCGTGACCAGGGGCAGGGCCGCGAGCGCGGCCAGAACGCAGGCCGCCGCCGCCGCACGGGCGCCGGTCGGGCTGATGCGCCCCGACGGGAGCGGCCGCGCGGGGTAGCGCACCGCATCCTCGGCGCGGTCGGCGATGGCGTTGCCCGCCATGCCGAAGAGGTACAGCCCGCCCGACAGGAGCAGCGCGCCGCCGAGCGCCGATGGTTCGGCGCCGCCGGCGAGGCAGGCGCCGGCGGCGACATCGGCCCATGCGCTGGGCAGGAGTCCGATTCGCAGAAGCTCCAGGACCGCCCGGACCGCCGCCATGGTGCGCGTCTACCCCACCAGGCGGATCACGTCGTGGAAGGTGACGTAGATCGCCAGGGCGATGAGCAGGAAGAACATCACCGTCGTCACCGTGTTGACGAGGCGTTCGTTCACCGGGGATCCCTTGATCTTCTCGCAGGCCAACAGCATGAGGTGGCCGCCGTCGAAGATCGGGATCGGGAGCAGGTTGAGGACCCCGAGGTTCACGCTGATGAGCGCCAGGAAGTAAAGCAGCGTCCCCGCGCCGTAGCGGGTGACGTAGCCCGTCACGTGAATGATGCCCAAAGGCCCCTGCAGATTACGGGCGGCGACCTCGCGTTTCGCGAGGCGCAGCAGGAACACGAAGACCTGCTTGATGGAGATCACGGTGCGCTTCACGCCCAGCGTCATGGCGCGCATGGCGTTCGGTTCCTTGATCAGGACGCGCAACTCGTTGAATCCGATCCCGAGGGTGCCGAAAGCCCGTTCGACGGGTCTGGCGGCGACGGTGATCTCGTCCGCCCCGCGCTGCACGATCACCGTGAGTTCGGTGTCGCGGGCGGAGTGCACGGCCTCGACGAACTCATCCCACGACGCGATCGCCTTGTTGCCCACGCGGAGCACGCGGTCGCCGCTCCGCAGGCCCTCCGCCGCGGCGGGCGAGTCCGGTTCCGCGCCGCCGATCTCCGGGCGCTCGTCCCACGCGATGCCCAGGGCGCCTCCCGGGGGAAGCACGATTCGGCGCGCGCCGCCCTGGCGCACGACCTGGAGCGCCGTCTCCGCCTCGCCGCGCGCCTCGAGGAGGCGCTCCACGGTCTCCGAATGGCCCACCGCGTCGTCGCCGACGCCCACGATGCGGTCGCCCGGGAGAAGATCGGCTCGCGCGGCGCGGCTGCCGGCCTCGACGGCTAAAATGCGCGTCGCCGCGGCGCCGAAGCGCAGGTCCTCGCGCCACATCCACCCCAGCAGCGTGTCGCGCGCCACCGTCGCGCCGCGGCCGTCCTCGAAAGTGATGGCGAGGGTGTCGCGGGCGCCGGCGGCGCGCAACAGATCGATGGGAGTCATGAGCATGAAGGGCGCGCCCTCGACAGCGGCGACGGCATCGCCGGGGCGGAAGAAATCGGCCGCCTTGCTGCCCGGCCGAACGAACCGCACCGTGTTCTGGGCGAGTTTGACGCCGAGGAGCGGCACGGCGTTGTCCTTGTCGGGCTGCGGCGCGAGAACGACATCGCGCGCGGCGCCGCCGGGCGGCTTGACGCGGAGGCACAGCTTCTCCCCGGGATGATGCTGGGCGAGGGTGCGGAGCGCTTGGATGAAGGGGCCGCGGGGGAGCGTGCCGGCGTCAATGCGCGCCGTGTAGGCCGGGGTGCGGAGTTCGGCGGCCTGAATTTCATCGTCGGGCGCGATGCCCGCCGCGGCGGCGGCGGAGCCGGGGCTTACGGACGCGACGGTGCGCGCCGCCGTCGGCATGAGTCCGAAGGCCGGCATGCCGAGCGTCGGGTCGATACGCGGCGCGATTTTGACGTCGCGCCGCAGGCCGGCGCGCTCGATCGTGAGGGTGTGTTCAACGCACCCGTCCACCACGGCGGCGAGGGCCACGTCGGGCATGGATTCGATGGGCGTGTCGTCGACGGCGACGATCGTATCGCCGGGCGCGAGCCCGGCGTCCCAAGCGGCGGATCCCGGCAGCACCGTGCCGATCTCGGGCGCCTGAAACGAGACGCCGAAGGCGAAGGCGAGGATGAAGGCGCCGATGCCGAAGAGCAAGTTCATCGTGGCGCCGGCCGCGAAGATCACCGCGCGGCGGCGGGCCGGTTGCCGCGCGAATTCGCCGGGGTGCCCCTGTTGTCCCTCCGGAGTGTCATCAAGGAAGCGCACATACCCGCCGAAGGGGATCATGCCGACGACATACTGGGTTTCCCCCCAGGTAAAGGCGAAAAACCTCAGTCTGAAACCGGCGACGACGGGATCGAATCCCAGGGAGAAGGTCTTCACGCACACGCCGGCCCACTTGGCGGCCAGGAAGTGGCCGAGTTCGTGGACGAAGATCAGGACGCTGATTCCGACGATGCCGAGAATAACGTGGACCGTGGTCATGCGGTTCGTTCCTTGCTAGGCCCCGGCGAGCTCGCGCGCCGTCGCGCGCGCCCAGCGGTCTTGCGCCATGAGCGCCTCCAGGCCGTCCGCCGGGGACGAGGGGCGGCGGCGCAACGTTTCCGCTACGATCGCGGTGATTTCCGTGAATCTGATGCGGCGCGCGAGGAACTCCTCGACCGCCACCTCGTTGGCGGCGTTGAACACCGCTCCGGCCGCGCCGCCCTCGCGCAGGACCCGGTAGGCCAGATCGAGAGCCTCGTAGCCGCGGGGCTCGGTGAAGCGCAGGCGGCCCACCGCGGCCAGGTCCAAACGCGGGAAGCTCGAGGGCATGCGCGCGGGGTGGGTGAGCGCGTACTGGATCGGGTAGCGCATGTCGGGCGGCCCGAGCTGCGCCAGCACGGAGCCGTCGCAGAACTGCACCATGGAATGGACGATCGACTCGGGGTGGAT
>ERZ795061.5249-NODE-5249-length-10668-cov-8.324696_pt1 | contig 10668 bp, 9 predicted proteins | sample MGYA00375145_ERZ795061 | MGnify/ENA primary metagenome ERZ795061 (study PRJEB30190, sample SAMN05720144) | anaerobic digester metagenome | isolation source: active sludge of municipal wastewater-treating anaerobic digesters | place: USA | collected 2014-12-22 ... | reverse complement strand
GGCAAATGCTCGAGAATATGGCTGGTAAGAATAAATCCTTCACTCTGATCCGGAACAGGAATGTTGTCGGCTGCGGCCCATAGATCGACCCGAGGCGGTTCAAGCCCGGACAGTCGCCGCTGTTCGCCGGCATAGAATTCGTGCGCCGCAGGCAACTCAACATTTCTCGTATTTAATCCAAACGGATTGTGCGTCGCCGGCCCTATTTCCAAACCTTTCAACCCATCGAGGATCGAGTGGGCCAACGCTGATTCCGGAGAGATTGGAATCGGCGCGGGTGTAGTCGACTCCGAATCAGAACTCTGGTCTCTACTCGACGCCGCACTCAGCAGCGTACGCCACTTCCCGTTCATGAGCGCAAGAAGCACTGATCGCAGCGATAAATACACCGATTGCCGAACGCTATGCAGGGGGCATAGTCTCTCGCGAAGTCGCTTGAGGTGAACCACGGCCTTCCAGCCGACCGATTGTTCGATTTTTTCCAAACGCCGTTCCAACGCTTGAATCACTTTTTTCTGCTCTTCATCCGTGCGCTCGAACGCCTGCCGCAATTGCTCGCGCTGTGCCAGCAGCGCATCAATGACACAACATCGCACGGATCGTTTGACAAATCGCATTGCGTGGGGAGCAACACGGGAGGCATCAAACTCAACATCTAAATCGAAGCCTTGCTCGGCAAATAACGCATTCCAGTACGACCGCGGCCGCACATTCACATGGGTGACCTCGGTAAAGTCATCGGGGGTTGAGGAAAAGAGAATGTCGTCCGTACTTCGACACAGGTTGGCGATGACTTGCCGCGCAATCTCTTCTGGAATGTGCTCGAGGACTTCGATACACACAATGAGGTCGAATCGCTCGGCAATTGGATCGACCAAAGAAGCCACTCGGCAATAGCGCTGAATGTCTCGTCGCACTTGACTGATTGCGTACTCGGACAGATCAATACCGTATGCTTCGACCCCTCGATCACGAAGAGCCTCCACGAGAAATCCTTTCGCGCACCCCGCGTCCAAAACTTTTTGGGGGCCAATCTGCTTCACGATGTGATCCGCGACCAACCCAAAAAACTGCAACCACTTTCCTTCATAACGGCTATACGGGACCGGCCCAAGACACGATTCGTAGTACTCACTATTGTACGGATGCGGGACGTGGTCCGCGGAATCACGGAGAATCATGCTCTGACCTCTGGACGTTGATGAATCCATGTTCCCTCTATAGTCGACTGGACACTTTTTTCGGCAAGACCTGTTGTTGGCGCAGAAAGACGAGAATTCCTATCCCCATGCCACATGTCTTTCTCATCGAGAGCACGACACCACTCAGGCAGCAGAGGAGCGATCTACAGCATGGCGCAATTGCGTCGCCTTGTCATATTCCTTCAGAATCTCAGCCGGATTCCCCTCTGCAATGATTCGGCCCTTCTCCAACCATATGACTCGATCACACAGCCTCTGCACATGCGGCATCGAGTGCGAAACAAGCACCATGGTGACTTGCTGCCGTTTAAACTCATCGATCTTCGCGTTGCATTTGAGTTGAAATGCCAGATCACCAACCGAAAGTATCTCGTCGATCAAGAGAATTTCTGGCTCAAGATGGCAGGCAATGGAAAACCCCAGCCGCGCAATCATTCCGCTGGAATAGGTGCGCAGTGGTTGATCGATAGCCCCTTCAAGCTCACTGAAGGCGATGATGGCCTTCATTTTTGAGACGACCTCCCGACGTGTGAGGCCAAGCAGAACACCGTGCAGAAGTATGTTTTCAGCCCCCGTCAAATCAAAGTGAAACCCAGCTCCAAGCTCAAGCAAGGGGGAAACACGGCTGCCGACCATGACCTGACCGGCCTCAGCTTCCACAACGCCGGCCATTAACGCTAAGGTCGTACTCTTGCCTGCGCCGTTGGGACCGATGAGGCCGACGATTTCTCCTTTAGTGATTTGAAACGACACATCTTCCAGAACTCTGATTCTCTCGCGCTTCAAGGAGCGAAGCGTCTGAGGCAAGTGCAACAACGAGGATTTAATCCCATACGATAAGGATTGGTACCGCGGATACCACTTTGACACATGCTCAAAGCAGATCGCCGTCATATCACCTCGGCAAACTTGGGAGACATTCTCCAATACACGACGCTGCCGACGAGGAGTGTGCCCAGCGCGCTGAGATAGCAGGCTCCGATCCACAACCAGCTGAACTGTCCGTGCAGAAATAGTTCGCGCCAGCTCTCGATCAGTGGGGCAACCGGATTGGCATACAGAAGTGAACGGTATTGAGCTGGCGCCATGGCACTCGCGTACGTAATCGGCGTCAAAAAGAACAAGACCGTGACGAGCAGTGCGCTCAGTCGCTCCAAATCCCTAAAAAACAGGTTGAGCGATGCCAGCGTGACGGCAATTCCATAGACAATCAAGAATTCCGCCACGAGCAGAAGGGGAATGCCGGCCAGCCAGTTCCAAGAGGGGCTCATGCCGTTCAGCAGCAGGAAGCCCATGATCACCGGGATCGACAACACGAAGTGAATGCCCTCGTTCAATACGTAGGATACGACTAGGACATGCCGAGGAAAACGAACCTTCTTGATCAGTGTCGCGTTGGCCAGAAAGATGTTGGGCGCGGCGCTGAGTGAATTAGCTAACCAATGCCACGGCATGAGCCCTGCCATTAAAAACAATGCGTAATTTTCGATTGGAACTTTCATGATCTGTCCAAACACAATGTAATAGATGACCGCAAACAACAGAGGATTTGCGACAGACCACACATATCCAAGCGCGCTGTTTTTGTAGCGTGACTTCATTTCCTTCTGTGTCAGAATGACTACAAGATCCCAGAGATGCTCCCAATACACCTCTTGCGCCGCCTTGGGGTCATGTGCCACAGAGATCGAAGATACCTGCATACAATGTCTCTAGCTTCCAGCGGCTCGAAAGTGCCGCTATTTCTCGCGTTCGGTTTTCATATTCCAGCTCGTAGGAACTCGGGGCTTCTCAGAAATCCCGCTGCTGAAACACCAAACAGGCACCGATCAGCAAGACGCCGGCGTACATCAGCCCATACAACGACGCCATCATCACATACTCTGGAGCGGCAACAATTCCCACTGCGGCCTGCCCTTTGATGTTCAACATCTCGAGGTTGGGGCAGAGGTAGTACAGCAGGTCGACGAAAGACGTGATCGGGCTACTGCCGCTATGGCTCACCAATGCTCGCAAGTCAGCCGTCAGGTGGCCAATCACATAGAGGCCCAGCGTGAAAATGGCACTCAGCGTGGTCGACGTGAACGTCGAAAAGAAGAGGGCAATAGCCGTCACCACCAGGATTTCCACGAAGATCAGCAGGAATGCCTGAAAGAGAGACGGTTGAATGGGCACGTGATAGAGCCATAGGGTCAGCAGAAACACCGCCAGCATGAAGGCCATATTGACGAACAAGGTCAATGCCAACCCGAGGTACTTGCCCATGATGAAAAACGATCGGCTGATGGGTCTCGCCATAATCGTATAGATCGTGCGCCGCTCAATTTCTTTATTGACCAGACTGATGCCGATGAAAATGGCGATGATGACGCCGATCAGGTTGATGGCCGCCAGGCCCATATCCGCAATCACCTTGTGGTGTTCGGTAATGGAAAGGTCCGCCAGCAGCACTGAGAGCCCGATGAGCAATCCCGCGAACAACACCAGGTTGTAGAGGATTTTGTCCCGCAAACTTTCACGGAACGCATTCACGGCAATCACCCCGATCGCACCCATTACGATGCCCTCCCGCTGGTCATATGTGGCAACGGCCTCGAGGCCTGCTGCGTGGCCTCCTGAAAAAACAAGTCCTCCAGCGACGCCTTGTGAGGAGTGACTGACAGCAAGCGTCCACCCTGCCGACGAATCTCTCCTACCAGAGCGTCTACGGCATCGGGACTCGGCAACACGATCAGACATTGCTGCCCCTGCTGCAGCACACGAGTGGCCAGCGACTGAATGAATACATTCCCCTCGACCTTCAATTGTTGGCAGACCACCTCCACCGACTGCGTATGATCCTGCCGAACCAATTCATCGACGCGGCCGCTCGCCACAAGCCGTCCTTTCATCACAATGCCGACCCGGTCACAAATCATTTCGACGTCATGCAGAATGTGCGTGCTGAAAAAGACCGTCTTGCCGCAATCACGCAGACTTAAAATCAGATCGCGCACCTGTTTACGTCCGACCGGATCGAGCCCCGTCATGGGCTCATCGAGGATGATCAATTCCGGATCGTGAATAAGCGCCTGAGCCAGCCCGATGCGTTGAAGCATCCCCTTCGAAAATTTCCGCAACTGTCTCGTACGTGCTTCCGCAAGCCCCACGAGTTCCAAGAGATCTGTCACTCGCTGAGTCATGTCCGCACGATTCAATCCGGCCAACCGCCCGTAGAATCCGAGGAACTCTTCGGCGGTGAGATAGTCGTAAAAATAGGGCGACTCCGGCAGAAACCCGATCCTCCGCCGCGTCGCCACATCCCCGGCCGGCTGTCCCAGCAGCAAGGCCGTCCCGCTCGTGGCTCGCACCAGCCCCATCAAAATCTTCAGTGTGGTGGTTTTGCCCGCCCCATTCGGGCCGAGGAACCCGAAAATTTCTCCCCGGCCCACCGTGAGAGACAAACCATCCAGTGCCACAAATGGAGGCCGTCCAGGCCACCCTGACGCATAGGATTTAGTCAGATGTTCTGTAACGATGTCGTCCACGGCACTCCTCCGTCCTTACTGCCCAGCGGGCTGCAGTGTCTCGCTTGCACTGGTGTGCGCTGAAGCCGTCGCTCCCACTCCCAGGTGACAGGCTACTTTTTCATGAATACGGAGCCGATCGCGTTTTGACGACGCACTGACGGCTCCAGTCAGGCCATCGATTTCATACTGTCCGCCCAGAGGATCCACTGGGAGCTGCGGGATGATTCCATGCAACATCAGATCTTCCACCTTTGCCGGCGTCTGGCCATACTTGAGCCGATACCGCCTGATGCTTTCTTCGAGAAAACGCAGATCCTGCTCTTGCACGATCTCTTTCATCCGCCGATACAGGGCTTCGCGAACCCGTTCGTCGGCCACGCTACGGGAGAAGCGGTCCAAAAATTCCAACGCCGCCGTGGGATCTCCGCTCTCCACCGTCATACGCGCGGCCAACTGAGGAAGGTAGGAAGGAGAGCCCGGCACCTGCGCCGCTATTCGAAAAAACTCGCCGGCGCCAACCGCATCACAGCGCTCATAGTAGGAGATGTAGCCGGCCAGGAACGGCAGTTGCCAATTCGACGGATTGTGGCGAAGCCCTTTGCTCAAGATAGCCAAACCTTCGTCGTGTCGACCGACCAGCACCCCCAGGAAGAGCCCCGTAGCCTGGTACGGAGGAACGAAGGTTGGATCCAGATCCGTCAGGACATCCACCGCATGATACGTCCAGGTATATCCCAGCTGTGTATCGCGTTTTGCGCCAATATGCTGAACGGCCTGCAGCCAAATCAGGTCGGCGACGACTTGCCGATACCCGAGCACAGCCAATTTCAAATAGTCTCCCTTGGGGAGATACGCCAGTTGCTCAGCCCGTGCGACCGCGGTCCGCTCCTGATCGAGCACGTGGAGCAGTCCCGACGCACCGGCCAGTAATATCACCCCGCACAACACCTGAGTGAGGCGAGAACGCTTGCCCCTGCTCCATCTCATTGGCATCACCCGGCGAGTTCCTTTTCTCCGACGGCTGCACGCAGTGGAGCCACGTCCACACGTAAGAAGGCCCGGTCGAGACTATTTTTGTTCCACTGTTCGTACCGTGCTTGCCGGGTCTGAATCTCATGCAGCTCCTGCCTCGCGTCATCCATGCGGCCTGCATCGACCCACAACTGCGCCAGCAGGGCTCGAGCGGGTAAAAAGTTCGGCTCGAGTCGTTCGGCTTCCTTGGCTTGCTGTTCGGCTGCGGGTCGCTCACCAAGTATCCAATAGAGTCGGGCCTGCTCATATCGATAAGGAGCGGAACACGGCGCGAGCCGCACCGCCCGTTCATAGACCCGCACCGCCGCACGCAACCACAATGTTTCCTGCTCGTCGAGGCGACTTAATACAGATGGCACCTGCGCCGCCGAGACGTAGAGCTGCGCCAACAGTCCCAACAACCGGCTGTCCAAGGGATTTAATTCGATCGCCTCTTTGAACTCGGCATGCGCAAGCTGGAACAACTCCCTATCGCGAGACGCGTCGAAGGCTCGCGCATACACAGACCCGAGACCATGGTGATACAGCGATTTCCCCGGGTCCAATGCAATTGCCTGCTTGAACCCTTGAATGGCGATATCTGTTTCTCCGGCCACGGCCTGCCGCGACGCAGTGTCGAAGGTCAGCCACGCCACCCCCAGCCGACTGATGTCCGCGCCGACCAGGAGCAGTAGGCAGGCGGTGCCGACCCCCCACACGAGGCGCGACCGAATCGGGATGACATGGACGGCACCAGTGCTGCGAGTGGCTATCCGAGCGGCCGATACAATGAGTCCCCCACAGAGGACGAGCAGGATCGCTAGGGCCGACTCGCGCAAACTGGAATCTAGGGCAGCGTGGACGAGAAGGGCCATTCCCCCGCCTCCAATGCCGAGCATGAGGCTTCGTTGCCGACGGGACAATCGTGACTGAAGTGCCCGCCTGAGCTCTCGCCCCAGCAGGAACACACCGGCGGCAAATACGGCCATTGCGCCTACTCCCATCTCGATGCCCATCTGGAGGTAGTCGTTATGAGGTGTCTGCGCGACTTTTCCATAGCGCGCGATTTCCCCTTCAACCGGAAAGGCATACAGAGGATAGGTATATTGATAGAGCCCTAACCCGATGCCGAACGGATGATCGACCATCTGGGCTATGGCGCCCTGCCACATCTGCCAGCGGGCATATGAGACGGGGTTCTGTTGATGTTCGGCCAATACCCGCTCGCGTAGTGGCGTGGGAAGGAACAGACCGGCCAACACCAACAAGAGCAGGCAGCTGCCGGCCAGTTTCCAACCATATCGCACGGTCAAAATAAAGGCCGTCGATACCAGCAAGACGATCATCCCGGCACGGGATTGAGTCAACATCACCGCCAAGAACAGGGTGCCTAACGAGGCAAGAATGCCGGACCACCACAGGGCCGGTGAAAGCCACGCGGAGGACCATGCGGCGCCTCGTCGATAGCCATGGACTACGCCGCTCAGAAGCATCGCCCAGCTGACTGCGAGATAGCCCGCCAGAAAGTTGGGATTGAAGAATGTTCCACTGGGTCGCATGACATGCCAGGCGACGCCCTGAAGAATAGCCAATGCAGCCTCGCCAACCCCCGCTAAGACGATGACCGCAGTCAGTGTATGAATATGCTCCCATCGGTCCACTGAAGAGACAAGCAAATAGAAAAACATCGCATAGCAGATGATCGTGAGCAGCCACTGCCGGCCAGGATGCGCATAGGGCGAAAAGATGGTCGCGACGACCGCGAACCCGAGAAAGGCCATCACCAGATACCTGACCGACAGCACGGGGACCGCAAGACGTCCGCGTTGAATGCCGAGCACTACCGCGATTCCAGCCCACGCGAGAATCACCAAACGCATGATCATTTGCGCGACATGCGTCGTACCACCGTCCTGGAGTGGAGAAAAGATCACCAGCGCAGTAATCACAATGAGTGGAATGGAGGACAGGATGTTCATGGGCGTGTGTCGGGAATGTGCGCTCATCGCTTCTCCTGCTTTATCAGAGGACCGCGATTTGGCAAAGTGAAAGTGCAATTGGCTACTGCGGTGGGCAATGGATAGGAGTGAGGAAACCAGGCGCTTACGCGGAGCGGTCTTATCGGTCATCCCAAATGAGTACGGGGGAGGAACATCGTTCCTCCCCCGCCTCTGAGTACTCCTGCTCGTGATCGTTAGCTGATCACGTCGTCAGGAACCGCCTGGGTCAAACCACCCTTGATGTCATTGACCGACCAACCGTCAATCGTTGCGTCATTGTCGATGCTAGCCACCGCTGACGCCGTGAAGCTGACCGCACCCGCCGTCGTGCTGGCAAGTGACGGCACTGCCGGAGCTGCGTCAGTCTGAACCGTGCAGCCCGCAGGAGCACCGCACGGAATCTGGTCATAGTTGGCAGCCGGGAAGGCGTTGCCACCAGATGCCGCGTTACCGCCCGCCGCCGGGCTCCGGTACGTGTAGCGGTTCGTGTTACCAGCCAAGGCGTACCCGATTTCGGAAAAGCTGCCATAGCGCGAGTTTTCGCTGAGGTATGCCGTCTCAGCCACGAAGATCGCGCCGAGGTTCGTCTTGGCTTCCGACTGGCGCGACTTGGCTTGATAGCGCAAGAAGTTCGGGATGGCGATGGCCGCCAAGATACCGATAATCGCCACGACGATCATCAACTCAATCAACGTAAAACCTTTCTGACCCTTCACTTGCTTCAACATAATGCCTCCCTTTCCTATTGTTGCCACTTCATCCGACACGTTCTTCATGCCTGTCTTTTCATTCGGCACTGCGTGTGTTCACGCCTGACAGATCTTGGGGATAGCAGGTTCTATGCCCAACACCTCCTTCCTGTAGTTTCGTATCATTCTGTATATCTTCCAATCAGTTATATTTACGCTCGCCGCAACGGTTCTGACGATCACCCGGACCAGATTCCTTTTTCCGTCATCTGGTGACAAGTTTTGGCACCGGCGCCTAACTCAACACATCGTTCGGGTCGGCAGCGCTCAATCCGTGCTTCAGGTCGTTGACGTACCAGCCATCGTGCGTCGAATCTCTATCAAGATCCGCAGCGGCTGTGGCGGTGAACCCTGCCGAAGACGTTGTGGCGATCCCCACGCCTCCGGTAAAACTGATCGCGCCCGCAGCCGGCACTTCCGTCTGAATCGTGTCGCAATTGCCCACCGACCCGCACAGATTGCCTCCGTTCGGTCCCAGTCCAGCCCCCAGGCCCACACCGGTACGATACGTATAGCGATTCGTTCCTGGCCCGGCCAGCGCGAAGCCAATATCCGTGAAGTTGCCGAACTCCTTCCGCTCAGTGAAGAAGGACATCTCCGCGACAAAAATTCCTGCCAAATTGGTCCGTGCTTCGGCTTGCATCGCTTGCGCCCGGTATTGAAGAAAGTTCGGAATGGCGAATGCAGCCAAAATCCCCGCAATCACCACCACGACCATGAGTTCGATCAGGGTGAATCCGGCCTGTTTTGATTTCGCTACCATCGGGCTCGAAGACTGCGGCTCGGGATTCTCATCCGTATGCTCCTGACCACCATTCCTACTGACGACATGCCCTGTACAAGCAGGGCCCATGCCATGGCGGAAGCTTTTTAGCCTCTTCCTCCTAACCTGCCAGCAACACAAGGTATTTTGGCTCGCAACCACAATTGTGACCCTTTTCACTCAGGCGGGAAGAATAACCCTGCCAGGAAAAGTGCCAAAAATTGACTGAATCGAACAGGTAGAGCTCTTTCTTTCGAGGAGGAGAAACTGCCGGACACGTCCGGCGTACTAGGGAGAGATCAACGGGATAGAAAATGGAGAGAGTGATACGTCGCGCGCCCTGCTCCTGTCGGCGCAGAGGTGCACGGAACTGCTGTACGGGGAGAGGGGAATCTACTGAGCCGAGGGAGCCGACTTTCGCTCTGTCCCACGCCGGATGGCCTGGCGGATTCGTTCTTCTTTAGCAGGATCGCCCAAGCCCAGCTCACGAAATCGCTGCATGAGCTTGTCATTCGAGGGGTCGAGTTCGAGAGCGTGCAGTAGGGCCTCGCGACCATCGGAGAGATGTTGCTGTTTCAAATGGATTTCGCCCAAATGTTCATAGATCACCGGATCGTCACCGACGAGTGCCACCGCCCGCTTCATTTCGACCAGGGCCTCACTCAACAAACCTTTTTTGAAGAAGGCCCACGCGAGGCTATCCACGTAATATCCGTTTGTAGGCCGTAGAGCCACGGCCTGCTTGGTCAGTGCAATGGCTTCTTCGATTTTGACGCCGCGCTCCGCATAACTATAGCCGAGGTAATTCATCGCATCAGCGTGGTGAGGATCCAACGTGAGCGTGGTCTCCATCGACTTCACGACATCGTCAAAACGATTCAATTTGTCGTAGGCAGTTCCGGCGTTGAAATGCAGGTCGGGATTGTCTGGGTTATTCCGAATTCCTTCCAGGAAGGCTTGGAGGGACGGCTCATATTCTTCGACTTGAAAATGGGACAACCCCAGGACGATGTAGGCCTCGGGTTGCTTGGGATTCAAGCGGCTGGCTTCCCGAAGATGCTGGATGGCCTCGGGATACTGCTTGGTTCGATACAGTAACACGCCCAAATGCAAATGCCCCTCGAAATACGAGGGCTCCAAGGTGAGGTTGTGCCGGTACGCCTCAATCGCATGGGCGTAATCCTTCGTTTCCTCGTAGAGATATCCCAGATAGTCTCGAACCTTGAGCTCGGACGGACGCACGGTGAGAATCTGGGTCAACTGTTGAATCGCTTGGGGGTAATTCTTCTGTTCCCCGTAGACGAGTCCCATTCGCAACTGGGCGTCGAGATCTGATGGATCCTCCACCAGCATCTCCTGCAACTCACGCAACGCCTCGTCATATTGCTTCGCCGACACCTGCAGACGGATGAGATGATGCCGGATTTCACGATT
>ERZ795061.5241-NODE-5241-length-10680-cov-6.712565_pt1 | contig 10680 bp, 12 predicted proteins | sample MGYA00375145_ERZ795061 | MGnify/ENA primary metagenome ERZ795061 (study PRJEB30190, sample SAMN05720144) | anaerobic digester metagenome | isolation source: active sludge of municipal wastewater-treating anaerobic digesters | place: USA | collected 2014-12-22 ... | reverse complement strand
CTCCCGGCTGCGTAAAAGAAGAAGCCGCCAGCTTTAAAACATGCAGCAAACCTCGTGCCACCAAGCCCCGCAGACCCGGCAAAGTCACAAAAGCAAAATAAACGGCAAAGGATGGATCACAGAAACAAGCGAAGACAGCGAGCGTTATTCCTACCCGGTGATCCCATACCCCAAAACAGCCGAGATATTCTTTTCAATCCTGGCAAAATCACTTTTAGCGATCTGCCCCAGGTGCTTTTTTATTCTGTCTTTTCTTACTGTCTGAAGAATTGCTGTTGCAAGAGAAGGCACTTTCAAGCCCGCCTTTTCCCAGTCGATTATTTCTGTGTCGCCTCTGTAGATTTGTTTTACGTTGCTGGTAATTGCGGAAACAATGATTTCATTACGGACTTTATTGTAATCGTTATCGCTTAGCACCAGTGCCGGGCGCAGCTTTACGCCTAAACCATCTGAAAAAATGACTTCGACCAGGATGACATCACTGCGGTTAATCTTCGTCATAAATGGCATCCTGATCGTTGTTCCACAAAGTTTCAAGCGCCGAACACGGATAAGTCATCATTGCAACCAGATCACGCTCTTCAAATTCCCTGGCAATCTTTTCGCGAATTGATTCAAGAATGAACTCTTTAACACTTTTCCCGGAGAGGGCTGCTACAGCTTTCACTCTGCGGCGTTCTTCAGGGGTTACGTCAATACTGAGACGCTCTCTTGCTGCCGGCATATTTAAACCTCCAACGCGAACCTGTCTATAATATTACACAAATGTGACAATGTGTCAAAGTGTGTTTTTAACCGAAAAACCGAAAATGACCTATTTCAAAGAAGAAGACATCTTGCACCTGGTAATTTCTGATGACAGGGAAGCCGACAGCATTGAAATCAGCCCAAACATAACAGCTGAATTGAACGAAGCCGGCGAGTTGATCGGTATAGAAATCATAAATGCCAGTGGTTTTTTACGTGATTCCGTTCTGGAAATGACTCAGGCCAGGTTACTCAAACTCAAAGCTGCCTGACTGCGCAGATTATGCACCCGACCTTCAATACCATGTTGCCGGGGAAATGGCTTTGCGCTATACTGGTCGTGCGAACCGATTTTGCGGTTGTGCAAAGGAAAGCGACGATGACAAAACCACGCAGACTGGTCAGTTTCGACTGGGCAATCAAAAGACTGTTGCGCAGCAAGGTCAACTTCGACATCCTCGAAGGTTTCCTGTCTGAACTGCTCGGCTACGACATCAGAATTCTGGCCCTGCTTGAGAGCGAGAGCAACAGGGATTACCCTGGCCAAAAAAGCAACCGCCTTGACCAGTTTTCTCAGACCACCGCTGCTTACCAAGGTTAATCAGTAATCGTTTTGATTAACATCTGGCAAAATATAACTATTTTTACAGAGCAATAACAATTTTGTGAGGCTTGCCAATGGAAATAAGTCTTTCTGAACTGCGCCCGGCCGGTTACACCTGGCTGCTCGAAAAACTCGGGCTCACAGGCATTCCCAACTGGCATCGGTCGTCTGTTTCCAGGAGCGGAGCGCAATATACAAAATTCCATGCTGACCACGTCGAGCAGGTTTTCAGGGTGCAATACTGGCCAGGCGAAAAGATCGTCGATCATCTCGAATTTGCGCTCAAATACGACGGCGTCAACCTTGGTCTGCTGTCCGTGATTTTCGGCCATATGCCAGAGTCTGAGATCACTGACCACATAAAATCCCGACCGACCGGAAAATACGCACGCCGGCTCTGGTTTTTTTACGAATTTTTAACCGGCAGACAGCTGCCGGTGAGCGACATTAATTCCGGAAACTACGTCGAGGCCCTCGAACCGGAAAAATACTTCACACTGCAGAGCGGCGAAAAATCACGGCGCCACCGGGTTATTAACAATCTTCCCGGTTGCCGGGCTTTTTGCCCGGTCGTCAGAAAGTCGAAGAAGCTTTCCCGACTTGATTACAGCAGCCTGCGCCGGCGCTGTGAAGAAATCATCAGGGTTTTCCCGCCCGGGTTGCTGCGCCGGGCGTTGAGTTATCTTTATAACAAGGAGACCAGATCATCTTTTGCCATCGAACACATCGAACCCGGGGCCGCGCGCACCGAAAAATTCATCGCCCTGCTCGAACTGGCCGGGAAAGACGATTTCTGCGACAAACAACAGCTGATAGCGCTGCAGAACCGCATTGTCGACCCGCGCTTCCATGACTCCGGTTACCGGGTCAGCCAGAATTATGTCGGCCAGACGGTTGCCGGCTATCGTGAAATTATCCATTTCATCGGGCCGCGCCCCGACGATCTGCCAGAGCTGATGACCGGCCTGATAGAGACGCATCGGCGTCTGAAAAGCGACCAGGTTTCCCCGATCGTTCATGCAGCGGTGATTGCCTGGGGCTTTGTGTTTCTGCACCCCTTCGAAGACGGCAACGGACGTATTCATCGTTTTCTCGTTCACAACATTCTGGCATTGCGGGGTGTTCTGCCGCCGGGGCTGATGTTTCCAGTTTCGGCGGTCATGCTGAAAGATCCGGCGGCCTACGACGCATCGCTCGAAGCCTTCTCACGGCCTTTGCTGCAGCTTGTCGATTATCGGCTGCATGAAGACGGGCAGATGACCGTAAGCAACGACACCGCCTGCTGGTATCGCTATTTCGACGCCACCGCTCAGGCAGAAGCTCTGTTGGACTTTGTCGAGAGAACCGTCGAAGAAGAGCTGGCGGCAGAGCTCAGCTTTCTCGCCAGCTTCGACAATGCCAAAAAGTCACTGCAGCAGGTGGTTGACATGCCAGACCGCCTGATCGACCTTTTTATCCAGCTTTGCCTGCAGAATAATGGCAAACTGGCAAAAGGCAAAAGGTCGGCCCATTTCGCCTTTCTCAGCGAAGCAGAGCTCAAAGCCATGGAAACCGCTGTCAGAAAAAGCTACAGCCTGTAACCCCCATCGGCCCGGCTTGCCCTGGCGGTGCCCCGAAAATTTCAGGAATAACATCGAAGCCGGGCATCTGGTTTTAACAAACCCGCAAAGGCTTGAATTTTCTTGACCTGACGGGCAGTTTGTGGCAGACAGGTAGAATACTGCAATAAATACGGCTTCAGAAATGTCTTCAAGCATGAAGTGAATCATTCTCGCGGGCGGTTCAGGAACCAGACTCTACCCGATCACCAAAGTGGTCAGCAAACAGCTGATGCCGGTGTACGACAAACCGATGATCTTCCACCCCCTGTCGCCCCTGATGCTGGCTGGAATCAAAGACATTCTGATAATCACCACCCCCGAAGATCAGGCCACCTTCAAAAATCTGCTCAAAGACGGTTCGCAGTGGGGCATCAACCTCAGCTACGAAAGTCAGCCCAGCCCGGATGGTCTGGCCCAGGCCTTCATCATCGGCGCGAATTTCATCGACAAAGCCAGGTTGCTCGAGCTGGCGAAGCCGCTCGCCAAAAATGATTATGGCAAATATCTCTACCGCATCGCCGGGGAAAAAATATGAAAATTATTCCGACCGCGATTGCTGATGCGCTGATTATCGAACCGCAGGTGTTCGGTGACCAGTGTGCTGCCTATACGGCGGTGGACAAAGCCGAAACATAAGCCAGGCCAATCGTTTGGCGATCTGCCAAGGTATTTTCCCGATCGCGATACTCCATGCCCGACCGATATCTCATTGGCTGTTGCTCAAAATTGCTGGAACAGATAGTGGAGTTTGAAAATAAGTGTGATCAATCAAAGAAAGTTGGTTGTATCGTTGATAAACAGGGTCGTTTTTTCAAAGGATTTACACACATTGTTCAGGGTGATCATGAATTTTGGCATGGATAAACCGAAAATGACCTATTTCAAAGAAAAAGACATCTTGCACCTTGTAATTTCCGATGGCAGGGAAACCGACAGCATTGAAATCAGCCCAAACATAACTGCTGAGCTGAACGAAGGCGGCGAATTGATCGGTATAGAAATCATAAACGCCAGTGGTTTTTTACGCGATTCCGTTCTGGAAACAACTCAGGCCGGGCGACTCAAACTGAAAGCAGCCTGACCCCATGGATTAACCTCTTCTCTGCAGCTCTGAGGAATCTCTTCTTCTTCGTGTCTTAGCAGCTTTGTGAGAGATTCTCAGCTAATTTTTACGGTAGCGGGCCAGCGGCATGGTGGTCTGATAACGGCCGCGTGCATGCGGTTTCAGCAGACCATTACGCAGAAACTTTGAAATATCGTTGTATGAAAATCCCATATTCAGCATTTCTGCAGCGCTGACGACAGGATACATTCTTTTGATATCTTCAGCAGAAGGTCTGCCGGGACCGCGTTTAACCGAAACCGGGCTTTCGACTTTTTTCGCAGCGTTTTTCGGAGGCCGACCACGGCGGCGAACCGGCAATTCAGGCGGAGTTGCCACGCTTTGCGCACTTTTGGGCGGGCGGCCGCGACGGCGCGCAGCGGGCTGGGCCGGGGTTTCCGGCGCCGGGGCGACAGTGACCGGTTGTATCGCAACCGCTTTTTTGCGGGGCTTTGCCGGTGTCATGTCGATTTCGATACCGAACAGATCGGCGAAAGAAGAGTCTTCGCTCTCTGCCAGCACATGGCCAGCCGGAGCGCCATTTCCCACCAGCTCATCGCTCTGCATGGTCGCCGAAACGAGATCGGCAGCGTCAACCTGCCTGAGCGTGAAAAGCATTTCCGGTTCAGTGTCGAGACGGGCGCCAATTCCGTATAAAACAGCGGCGACGTGCTTGCACATCACGGCCCCGTCAGGGCAGGAACAGCTCATCGCAACCTCGCCATGCCCCGGAAAAAGCCCCGAAGCAGGAGCGGCAAGCACGGCCATCACACCATCGGAAAAGCGTCCGGCCAGCAGATCGAGCCATGAAGCGATCGCGCCGGAGCACTTTTTGACAATCTGGCTCCAGCGCTCTTCAGCAACAGGTTTGATGCCGATTTCGACGTTATATATGCGACTGCCGCTGACCATCGCCCGCACCACGCCCGGGTTGATTTCGAGATGAATTATCGAGCCGTTGCGGGCATAGGTGCGACCACGCTCGAGCCGGTTAAAATAATCATGAAACTTTTCAAGATGCGTGCACCAGCCGCGTCCCCAGGTCGAAAGCGCAATCTGACGCCCGGCAATAGCAACCGGCTGCAGCTTCTGACCCTTTTTTGCATATTTTTTGATTTCTTCCATGGCGCGGGCGCGGCGCGCGGCTACCGGCACATACTCGGGAAAATGACTGTAGCCGGAAGATCTGGAATACCATGATTTATTTCGCCCTCTGCCCATAATGGCTCCTTGTGTCATAAAACTCTTCAGAGAGTTTTGCAATAGCTGGCAAAACCGCTGGGAACTTGAGTTTAGCAGATACCCGCAGTCGGGTCAATTCTTCGCCGCTTTTTTTTATCAATCTTCAACCGCTGTGCGGGCAAGGTCGAGTGAAACGAACTGCAGCAGTTCGCGGTCTGACATTTCGGTAGTAAGCAGCGCTTCGGCCGATTCAGACAGAATTTCATCAGCAATACCGACTTTCTGCGTAATCATGCTGTCGATTTTTTCTTCGAGAGTGCCGGTGCAGACAAACTTGTGCACAAGCACATTCTTCTTCTGCCCGATGCGGAAGGCGCGGTCGGTCGCCTGGTTCTCGACTGCCGGGTTCCACCAGCGGTCGAAATGAATCACGTGTGAAGCGGCCGTGAGATTGAGGCCGGTGCCACCGGCTTTCAGCGAAATTACGAAATACGGGCAGGCCGGGTCTTCCTGAAACCTGCGCACCAGTTCCTTGCGGGCCTTGACCGGCGTCTGGCCGTGCAGCACCAGTCCGGGCCTCCTGAAAATTTCCTGGCAGTAGGCTGCCAGTGGTTCGGTCATTTCCCTGAACTGGGTAAAAATCAGAGTTTTTTCGTTGCGCGAAGCGATTTCTTCGCAGATCTCGGCAAGCCGCAGAAACTTGCCGCTGTCGGCGGCGGCAAAAGCGTTGTCGCGCAACCACTGCGAGGGATGGTTGCAGATCTGCTTAAGCCGCATCAGATAGGCAAACACCAGACCCTTGCGTTGAATTCCGGCATCGACAGACTGCAGCTCTTTTGCGAGCGCTTCAACTGCCTGCTGATAGAACACCGCCTGCGTCTTCGAAAGCCGGCACAGGCTCCTGACCTCTGTCTTTTCGGGCAGATCGGCGATGACGTTGCGGTCGGTCTTGAGCCGCCGCAGTATATATGGCCGCACCAGGTTGCGCAGCGGCGCATAGCCGGCCCCCTGCCTTTCCCCAAGGTTCTTGCAGAAGCAGTTAAACTCTTTGGCAGAGCCGAGCAGGCCGGGGTTGAGAAAATCGAAAATTGACCAGAGGTCGCCCGGCCGGTTCTCGACCGGAGTACCGGTCAGTACGAGGCGACTGCGGCAGTCGAGGGCTTTGACCACGCGGGTCTGGCGCGTGCCCGGGTTCTTGATCGCCTGCGCCTCGTCGAGAATGACGATGCCCCACGCCTGTTTCTGCAACCGCGACTGGCGCGTCAGATAGCCGTAAGTGGTGATGACGAGATCGACCGCGCTGCCGGTGCCGGCGGCTGCCGACGGGTGCTCGATACGGTAGCGCAACGACGGGGTGAAGCGCCTGATTTCGTCTTCCCAGTTGCCGAGCAGGGAAGCCGGCACGACGAGCAGATGCGGCCGATCGCCGCTCGCTGCCTGAGCGCTGTTTTTGAGGGTAAGCATGAACGCAAGCACCTGCAGAGTTTTGCCCAGCCCCATGTCATCGGCCAGGCAGGGGCCGAGACCGAGCTGGTGCATCAGCCCGAGCCATTTCACGCCATTCTGCTGATACGGCCGCAGCGTGGCGTGCAGATCGACCGGGTCAGGCAGCAGCGCTGCGATGCTTTCGGGCTGACGCAGGCGATGCAAGGTCTGGCGCAAAGCTTCTCCCGGCACAACCCGACTCCAGGTTATGACATCTGCATCTAGCTGTTCAGAAAGCCGGGCCGGCGCACCGGCCAGCAGACGCATCGCTTCGATGAAGCTTAGACCGCCGGCGCTGGCAGCTTTTCGCGCCTTCTGCCAGTATTGCAGAACCTGGTCGAGCTTTTCGCGGTCGAGTTCGACCCAGCAGCCACGCACCAGCGCCAGACCTTCGCCTTTTTCGCTGATCTGACGCCATTCTTCTTCGCTTATCTGCTGATCGCCGACCGAGAGGCCGACTGAAAAGTCGAGCAGACTGCCGAGGCCAAACTGGCCTGAAGACTTTTCGCCGACTTTCGCCACTACAGAAACCCGGTTCCGGGAACGGTTTTTCCACCAGTCGGGCACCCGGCACAGGATTCCGGCCTCTTCGAACACCGGAACATCACGCAAAAACCCGATCGCGTCATTCGGCGACCAGCCGCAGGGATGAAAAACGCGTTTGCTTTGCAGCATTTTTTGCAGAAACTCGCTTTTTTCACAGGCCAGATGCAGCGGCTGCAACAGTTCGACAAGCTTTCTGCTATTGCGGGTGCCCGAGTATTCTTCGAGGGCGTTCTTGAGCGGAAGATGGCGCAGGCGGCCGCTTTCCGACAAGCCTGAAGTATAGGTCGCGAGAAAGGCGAAAGGCAGTTGCGGGTTCTTGGGGTTTTCGGCAAGATTGAAGCAGAGCCGGTCAACCTGATGCCAGGCGGGGTTGCGCGACACGAAGTAGTCTTTGACACTGCCCGACCACTCTCTCAGCTCATGGCAGAGCGCCTGATTCATCGCTCGCCAGAATTCATACAGCACGCCGGCGCGCAGATATTCGATTCCGGGCAGTGGCGGCGCTGACTGAACGAATTCGTCAGCAAACTCCTCAGGAAACGCAACACGCAGATTCTGCCGCAGCTCTTCGAGCCCGTCGGTCAGCCGCACTGTGTCTAGGAATCTGTCGGCATAGGATTTCCAGAAAAACACCGATGAGGGCATCGCCGCGTTCGTCGCCAGAAAACCCAGCTGCAGAAGGCCAATGCCGCTGTCGCGCGCAAAAGCCTGATAAAGCGCGACGGCAGCAGCGCCGCCGTTCCCTTCACTCTCGGGTGATCGGTTGAAGAACAGCCTTCCGTCGGGCGAAAGCTCTAGTTCATATTCAGTTGTGTTTTGCCCGCCAATATCGGCTGCCATTTTTTCTCTCCGGATGTCCGGGTAATCATACCAGAACCTCCAGCGCTTTGCATCAAGCATTCCACGCACCAGGCTCAGAGCTTTCTTCTCAGGACTATGTTCTGTATGGCTGTGGATAAAAGCATCCCGTCTGATGGCCGAAGCTTCTGGCTTTAACAAAAATCAATGGATTTTGTCTGGCTGAGTGTGTAGACTGCCCCAGAAAACCCGCTTTGACAAGTGGCTCTATGTTCTGAAAAACCTCGAGCGGTTGCATGATATCCCGGAAAAGCTCAAGGAACGCATATTTAGGAAGCTCTTTGCCGCCGCCGAAATAGCGAAATTCACCCCTGAAGAAGCCATAGCCTATGAAGACAGCCTTAAGGTCTATCGTGATCTCAAGAATTCAATCGACACCGCCCGCGAAGAAGGCGAAATAAAAGGCCACGACGCGGCCATGGCAAACCAGGTCTGGTCTGCAGATATAACCTATCTGCCGATGGCGAAAGGAGCGGTGGCCCGAATGGATTGGTCATCCCGAAAGGGTATAATCATGCCACACTCCGGCTTAATTATACCCGAAAAAGTTGCCGGGGAAAGGGCTTTGCGCTATACTGGTCGTGCGAACCGATTTTGCGGTTGTGCAAAGGAAAGCGACGATGACAAAACCACGCAGACTGGTCCTCTTTGTAAGATTTGTCCTGCGTTCAACCATAATAATTCTCCTGTCCAGGGCCAGTCAGACAACGATTTTAGCACTTATTGTCAGAACAGGAGCTTTGCGATATACTGGCTGTATGACCTGATGTTGCGCGAACCGGCTCAAAGAGACATTGCAGCAGAGAACCTGAAGACGGCAGGGTTTTTGAGGTGTTACATGCTTAAGGCAGAATTATTGGAAATTATCACTAACGGAGAGAATTCCGGCATAGAGTTCAAACGCGATGACGTGCGCCCTGAACAGCTGGCCAAAGAAATAGTCGCTTTTGCAAATCTGCAGGGCGGCAGAATCCTGCTTGGCGTCGAAGACGGTGGTCAGATCAGCGGCCTGCAGCGCTCTAACACGCAGGAATGGGTGCTGAACGTTTTCCGAGACAAGATTCATCCCCAGATTATTCCGTTTTATGAAGAAATCGTGATTGAAGAAGGACTGCGCGTCGGAGTGATAAACGTCGTTCCCGGTATATCCAAGCCTTATGTTGTGCGTCACAATAATCGCGAAGAAATTTATATTCGCATGGGCTCCCGTTCTGATCTGGCGAGTCGTGAGCAGCAACAGCGACTTTTTGAGAGCGGCGGCATGTTACATGTCGAAGTGCTTCCGGTTATGGGCACTTCACTGGAAAACATCGATACCGACAGGCTTGACTATTATCTGCGATCGATAATCAAAGATCCTGAACTCCCCGCAACTGACTCTGAGTGGGTCGAGCGCCTGCTTGGCCTGGGCCTGATGGCAAAAGACGGCATGGGAAATGCGGCCTGTTCGGTAGCAGGCCTGTTATGTTTTGGAATCACCCCGCGTCAATTTCTCAGGCAGGCAGGCTTGCGGGTGATGGCGTTTTCCGGCAACGACAAAGAGTATCAGGCGCTGCTGGACGTGGTTCTCGACGCGCCGCTTGTCGGGCGCTGGCGGCTGACCGGTTCTGGCCAGAAGCAGCTGGTTGATGAGGGCCTGATCGAAAAATTTGCTTCGACCATACTGCCTTTCATTACCCGTGAAGCATCAGAAATCGATGAAAATATGCGGCGGGAAAAAAGCTGGTTATACCCCTGGGAAGCGCTCCGTGAAACTGTCATCAATGCCATGGCTCACCGGGACTGGACAAGAACCGTGGACATCGAAGTCACAAATTACTCAAATCGCCTCGAAGTCATCAGCCCCGGAAGGCTCCAGAATTCAATGACTGTAACAAAAATGGTGGCCGGCCTGCGATCTCCACGAAATCCTCTGATCATGGATATTTTACGTGATTACGGCTATGTCGACTCTCGCGGCATGGGAGTAAGAACAAAAGTCATTCCCCTGATGCGGCAGTTAAATCTGACAGACCCAATATTCGAAGCGACCGACGACTATCTGAAAACCACCCTCCCCGCCAAAGAACTTACTTTGTAGATCTGCAGATATCTGGAGAAGGCCATGCGGCATAAATGACACCAGCAAAGCCGTCGAAGCGAAGTATCGCGAAATAGAACCACATACCGCCTGCAGACAGTTATAAAATACGACTACTTTTTCCGCATGATGTTCGCCGCCTCGACATCATGAAACTCAGTGAAGCAGAGCGTATCGCCTACAGCCGCTATTCTGACGACCTGCACTACCAGGCAAGTATGGTAGAGTCGTCTTATGGCCTCGACAAGCTCGAAGGTCGCGAAGAAGGCCGCGAAGACAAAAATATAAAATTATTCCGACCGCGATTGCTGATGCGCACCCACATCGTTCCTGCTTTCTTTTTGGGCCACGCCTGTCAGGTAAATCATCATTTCTGCAAAGACAACTGCATGAAAAGCCGGTCTTGAGCTTCCAGACATTGATCTCGCCCGTGCCACCCGCCTCGGCCTTTAAAAGATCGCCGACCTGACTTTCG
>ERZ795061.5239-NODE-5239-length-10681-cov-9.974402_pt1 | contig 10681 bp, 10 predicted proteins | sample MGYA00375145_ERZ795061 | MGnify/ENA primary metagenome ERZ795061 (study PRJEB30190, sample SAMN05720144) | anaerobic digester metagenome | isolation source: active sludge of municipal wastewater-treating anaerobic digesters | place: USA | collected 2014-12-22 ... | reverse complement strand
GGGCTGGGACCAGTTCACCTGGAGCTTTGCCTGGTTCTTCGTGGTGACGGCGGTGTTGAACGAGCTGGTGCGCCTGATCTATGCGCCGGGCCAGACCTACAACCTATTCGGCTTCACGATGGACGGGGTGAACGTCTGGATCCTGTTCAAGGTCGCGCTGATCATGCCGGCGAGCGGGCTCTATGCCTGGTTCCTCACCCGCCTGATGCAGAAGCACGCAATCCCCGACCCGGACCGCAAGGACGTCGTGGCGACAGCGGCGACCGGCGTGCCGGTGGCGCACAAGAAAGACCCCAAGGTCGCGACGCCCGCGAGCTAGGGGTCATCTCTGCAGAGTTGGGAGATTAGTCCTCGACGGCCTCATGGTCGTCGTCGTCTTCCGAGGCATGCGCGCGGCCAATGGCGGCGTGGATCTTCTTGTCCAGCTTCGCGCCATCCAGGATCACCTTGTCGAAGTGAACCTCCTGCACCGCGCTTGCCGGGACGGTGAAGTCGCCGGCATTCTCGATGTAGATTTTCAGCTGATTGCCATGCACTTCGCGCACGGCGCCAAAGGCGACGTCGCCATCATGCAGAAAGACAGGTTGGTCAACGCGAATGGATTCGGCCATGGCGGCGCTCCTCTTTGAAGGAGAAGTAGGGCGTCGTGAGGCAGAAGCCTAGTTTCTTACGTCGGCCCTATCCCGTAAAAAGGATCAAAAGCCCAGATCGAACGTCTTGCTAACGCGAATACACAAGCCAACCGCAGCCTGTGAAAGCGCGTCTATTTGCATCGCCCAAGGCTCAAGTTTGTCAAACGCGATATCCCATTGATCTTCGTTCCACTCGTTCCCTTTTTCGGGGCGGAATTTGCGCATTTGAACAACACGTTGGTTCATATCAATTCTGGCAAACCCATGCGCCATGTAGCTTCTGAGAGTAATGATCGCATCGAACGCATCACAAATTTCACGCGCTTCGGAAACGAAAGGTTCCAATTTCGTATTCGCTTCAAAAACTCTCCGGAAGGTTTCTGAACGTGCCTCAGCGTTGTATGGCAGGCGCTCCAGTCCCTCCGCAAACTCCTGCGTCTTACGGAAGCAAGATAAGAGGCGACACATGCTGAACTCGATCTGCGAGAACGCCGAAACCGTTCCACCGCGGAACCAGCGGAACAAATTGGCTACCTGCTGAGCCTCTTCGGATGGGTCGCTTAAGAGTGGCATGCCGTGGAACTACAGACCGCGGCTATGCTTGGCTAGTTCTTCGCGCCGATGAACTCGTCGATCGTGCGGCGGGCGATGACCATGGCCTGCACTTCGCCGGCGCCCTCGAAGATGTTGAGGATGCGGGCGTCGCAAAGGACGCGGCTGACCGGATATTCGAGCGCGAAGCCATTGCCGCCGTGGACCTGCAGCGCGTTGTCGGCGGCAGCCCAGGCGATGCGGGCGGCGAGCATCTTGGCGAGGCCCGCCTCGAGATCGCAGCGTTTGCCTTCGTCCTTCTGGCGGGCCGAGAAGTAGGTGAGCTGGCGCACGCCGACGAGTTCGGCGGCCATCATCACCAGCTTGTCGGAGGTGCGCGGGAAGTCGAAGATCTGGCGACCGAACTGCGTGCGCTCGAGCGAGTATTTGAGGCCGAGTTCCAGCGCGCACTGGGCAACGCCGATAGCGCGCGCGGCAGTCTGGATGCGGGCGCCTTCGAAGGTCGCCATCAGGTGCTTGAAGCCCATGCCTTCCACTTCGCCGAGCAGGTTGCCCACTGGCACTTCAAAGCCGTCGAAGCCGAGTTCGTATTCCTTCATGCCACGATAGCCGAGCACTTCGATCTCGCCGCCGGTCATGCCGTTGGCGGGGAAGGGGTTCTCGTCAGTGCCGCGCGGCTTCTCGCAGATGAACATGGAGAGGCCGGAGAAGTTGTTGGTGTCCGGGATCGAGCGGGCGAGCACCGTCATCAGGTCGGCGCGGGCGGCGTGCGTGATCCAGGTCTTGTTGCCGGTGATCTTCCAGGTGTCGCCATCGCGCACTGCGCGGGTGCGGAGCGAACCCAGGTCCGAGCCAGTGTTCGGTTCAGTGAACACGGCGGTCGGGAGTATTTCGCCGGATGCGATGCCGGGAAGGTATTTCTCCTGCTGTGCGCGCGTGCCACCATTCAGAAGCAGCTCGGCTGCGATCTCGGAGCGGGTGCCGAGCGAGCCGACGCCGATGTAGGCGCGCGAGAGTTCTTCCGAGACGACGCACATCGCGGTCTTGCCGAGGCCGAGGCCGCCGAATTCTTCCGGGATGGTGAGGCCGAACACGCCCATCTCGCCCATCTGCTTCACGACGTCGTCGGGGATCAGCACGTCGTCCATGTGCCAGCTGTGCGCGTAGGGCTCGACGACTTCCTTGCCGAACTCGCGGAACTGGTCGCGGATCGTCTCGAAGGTTTCTTCGAGGCCGGTGTATTCGACGGTGCCGCGTCCGCCTTCGAGGAAGGTGCGGATGATTTTGGCCGCGGCCATGCGGGCAGCCGCCGTGTTGCCGCGGGCGATCAGTGTCAGGATAGCCGGCGTGCCCAGCTTCTGGACGACCGTGGAATCCGTGGTCATGTCGCTCGGACGGACGATTTCCAGCTGTGTCATCGGCAGGCCGCCGCCGAGCTGGTAAAGATATTCGCCGAACAGGATCTGGGTCAGCAGCTGTTCGATCTCGCCGAACTTGCCTTCTTCCGCGATGCGGTCGGCCCAGTTGGCGGTTTCTTTCAGCGTCTCGACATAGGTCAGCACCCAGGCGAGTCCGTGGGTTGCCCGTTGCTCTTCATCGATCTTCTTGCGGTCAACTTTTCCGCCGGGAGCCACCTGCGCGGCAACAGATTTGCGCAATGCGAGGAAATAGCCTTCAGCATCAGACGCCGCCTGGCGAATGACCGTCCGCAGATCCGCAATCACGACGCCGTCTACCATTCGTCCGCACTCCCGTTTCGAGACGATCCCACTAGCTCATTGCGGCGGTGCAGCAAAGATCATCCCGCCTGACAGGCTTGTGCTAATCGCCTGCCTTGCCTTGATACGAGCGGTCCCGCACAACCGTTCAGTGGTAGGCGCCGCGGCAAGTCATCGCGTGTCACCGGCTCGGAGGAGACGACCATGAAGCCTGTCCTGAAATTTGTTCTGTCCGCGACCGTAGCCGCGGTGGCGCTGTCCGGTGTGGCGCAGGCCCAGTCCGCACCCGGCTACACCCCGCCGAAAACCAGCTGGGGCGTGCCGGACCTGCAGGGCTTCTGGTCCAATTCGTCCATCACCGACATGCAGCGTGATCCGGCTTATCCAAATCTGGTCATGTCCCAGGCCGAAGTCGCGAAGATGGAAGGCGAAGACTACTACAACAATCGGACCCGCGAGGATGCGAAACCCGCCGATCCGAACGACAAGACACTTCTCGATGGCAGCGATCTTCTTTCCGGCGGCGGCTACAACGCTTTCTGGGTCGATCCGGGCAAGCACGTCGCGTTGGTGCGGGGCGAGTTCCGCTCGTCGTGGATCGTGGAGCCCGCGAACGGCCGCATTCCGCGCAAGGGAGTTGCAGCGCCTGCGGGCCGTCCGGCTGCGGGCGCGCCGGGTGCGCCGACAGGCGCCGCTTCGCGCACGAGAACAGTGCAGGGGCCTGGCGCTGTCGATCGCAGCGCGGGCGGCGGACTCGGTTCTTACGACAATCCCGAAACGCGCCCGATGGGCGAGCGCTGCATCATCGGCTTCGGCAACACGGGCGGGCCTGTGATGACGAACGTGCTGTACAACAACACCTACCAGATCGTGCAAGCGCCGGAGCATGTCATGATCATGGTCGAGATGGTGCATGATGCGCGCATCATTCCGATCACCAGGGACCGCAAGCGGCCTGACGTGATCAAGCAATGGCTGGGTGATTCCATCGGCTGGTATGAAGGCGACACGCTCGTCGTGCAGACGAAGAACGTTCATCCGGGCCAGCGTGGCTACGTCTCCAAGGACGGTATGCTGACCGAGCGCTTCACGCGCTGGAACGACAACCAGATCGTCTATGAATTCACGGTCGAAGACCCCTCGCAGTACACGCAGCCGTGGAAAGGCGAGATGGCCTTCAACGCTTCGAAGGAGCCGTCCTACGAATACGCCTGCCATGAGGGCAATTACGCGATGGAAGGTATCCTCGCCGGCGCCCGCAAGCAGGAGCGCGAAGGCAAGACGGTGAAGGCGAACGCGGCAGAAGAAGGCCGGGGCAACTAGGCCTCGGGCTTTCAACCTCCCGTGATCTTCGTGCCTTTGGCCCGAAAGGATGTGTCTCTGGCCGCAATCGCGGGGCGTTGAATCTTGCGTTTTTTCTGCGCTGGCCGCTCACTGGGCGCGGGTCGGACGTGAGCTCCCCTTGAGAGGGAGACCAGATACGGGACGTGAAACATGAAACGCATTCTTCCAATTGCCGTTGGCCTCATCGCCACGGTGTCGCTGGCTGCCGCAGCTTTCGCGGGGCCGAGTTTCGATGCGGATGGCAAGATCGTCATCCCTGACAACATGGACCGCTGGCCGACAGTCGGAACCACGTACGCGCTCAGCTATGAGGGCGATGGCGGGACGACGCTGAACACGGTGCGCCTCGATCCCGACAGCTACGACGCCTATGTGAAGACTGGGAAATTCCCCGTCGGGGCAATCCTGCAGCTGGAAGTGCGCACGCCCGTCGAGGAAATTGCGCCGGCCAAGGGCGGAAAGACGCAGGGCGGCGTGGTCGGGCGGTCGCTGCACGTGAAGGACGAAAAGGGCGGGCCGGGGACGTGGACGTTCTACGGCTTCGGCGCCACGTCGAAGACGGGCAGCCCCATCCCGCGCAGCCAGGCCTGCTATTCCTGCCATGACGAACACGCCGGCAAGACCGACACCGTGTTCACGCAGTTCTATCCGACGCTGAAGGAAGCGCACGCGCGGATCGCAGCGACGCCGTGATGAAGGCGGGACCGCGCATGCGCGGTCCCATGCTTTCTAGGCTGCCTTCACAAGGCCTTCGGCTTCGAGCGCGGCTTTGACCGCAGGCCGTTCGGCAACGCGTTTCTGGAAGGCGAGCACGTTCGGGAATTTCGACAGGTCGAAATTGAGCGGCTGCGCCCAGCGCGTGATCGTAAAGAGATAGGCGTCCACCGTCGCGAAGGTCTGGCCCGTGAGATAGGGCCGGCCATCCGACAGCAGCTCCTCCATCATCGCATAGCGTGTCGCCAGCTTGTCCATGGCGATCTGCCGGCCTTCTGGCGGCGTCGCCGGATTGAACAGCGGGCTGTAGGTCTTGTGGATCTCGGTCGAGATGAAGACAGCCAGCTCGTCCTGGCGCAGGCGCGCTTTCGTGCCATGCGGCGGTGCCAGTTTCGATTCCGGCTTCAGGTCGGCCAGGTAGTTATGGACGACCACGTTCTCGCTGAGGATCTCACCGTCATCCATCCGCAGGGCAGGTACATAGCCCTTGGGCGTCACTTCGAGGAAGTTTTCGCCATGCTCCGTCTTCTTGTCCCGGCCAACGCGCTCGAGTTCAACGGCGTGACCAGCCTCGCGCATGATGATGTGAGCGGCCAGCGAGCACGCGCTGGGCATGTAATAGAGCTTCATGTCGATTTCCTTCGGTCTTCAACCGCAAAGATAGGGTGCGCGCGGGGGTGAACCAGCGCGACATTCTTGCAGGGTCGGACGCTTGGAGCCGAAGGAGCTAGGACAGTCCCATCTGCGTACGGAACTTGCGGCGCAGGAGGTCGATCGGGGCGAGGCCCTGATCGGACTTGTAGTGCCAGAACGTCCAGCCATTACACGAGGGTGCGTTCTGAACGTGCGCGCCCATGCGATGGATCGAGCCGGAGGATTCGCCGGTCATCAGGCTGCCGTCCGCGCGGACGCGGGCGACGTGGCGGTTCTGCGGGCAGAACAGGCGGTCGCCCGGACGCACGAGACCGTGTTCGACCAGCGCGCCGAACGGCACGCGCGGCTCGGATTTCTTGGATGACTGAACTTCGATGTCTTCAGCGCCGAGTTTGCGCACGTTGGCGATGCGGCGGGTGGCGACGTCGATATAATCCTTGTCGCGCTCGAGGCCGATGAAGCGGCGATCGAGTAGCTTGGCGACGGCGCCGGTCGTGCCCGTGCCGAAGAACGGATCGAGGATCACGTCACCTGGATTGGTCGTGCCGACGATGATGCGGTGGAGCAGGGCTTCCGGCTTCTGTGTCGGATGCGATTTGCGGCCATCGTCATTCTTCATGCGCTCGCCGCCCGAGCAGATCGGGAAGGTCCACCAGTCGGAGCGCGCCTGGATGTCGTCATTGCCAGTCTTCAGCGCATCGTAGTTGAACGTGTAGCGCTTCTGTTCCTGGCTGCGCGAGGCCCAGATCAGTGTCTCGTGCGCATTGGCGAGGCGGGTGCCCTTGAAGTTCGGCATCGGGTTCGACTTGTTCCACACGACATCATTGAGAATCCAGAAGCCGAGATCCTGGATCGCCGTGCCGACGCGGAAGATGTTGTGATACGAGCCGATAACCCAGATTGCGCCATCCGGCTTCAGGATGCGGCGCGCGGCTTTCAGCCAGTCGCGCGTGAACTTGTCATAGGCGGCGAACGAATCAAACTTGTCCCAGTCATTGTTGACGGCGTCGACATGGCTGTTGTCGGGGCGCGTCAGGTCGCCGCCAAGCTGCAGGTTGTAGGGCGGGTCCGCGAAGATCAGGTCGATCGAGGCTTCGGGCAGAGCATTCATCGACGCGATGCAGTCGCCGACGATGATCTGGTCGAGCGGAAGCACGGGCTTCGCCAGCACTTTCGAAGCGGCTGAAACCGGCTTCGCTTTCGTGTTCTTCTGAACCTGCGGGTCGATCGTTTTGATCGCCATGGAACTGTCTCACGCAACGCCCGAAACGGACTGAAGCGTGGAGAGTCGCTGAGCCGGGTAAACAACCCATTGAATCCGTGGTTAATTTTGCATTTACCATAACCTTTCCCTATTCGCCGAAAAGATTCATCTGGCCGCCCGTGTCCTTGGCTGCAGGTGGGCGGAAAAGATCGGTGCGCAGGCTGACATTCACCTGGTTGAGGCCAAGCCGCCGCGTGGCGTTGGCGAAGCGCCTGGCGATCAGGTCGGCATAAGGCCCGTCGCCGCGCCCGCGGACTTTCCACTCCGACCGATAGTCCTCGCCCTTGTGCATGGAGCGCAGCAACGACATCACGCGCTTGGCGCGCTCGGGATAATTGGCCTCGAGCCATTCGGTGAACAGGCCTGCGATCTCCAGTGGCAGGCGCAGCAGCACATAGCCGGCGCGTATGGCGCCTGCATCGGCCGAAGCTTCCAGCAGCTGTTCAAGTTCGGGCTCGTTGAGGGCAGGGATGATCGGCGCGGTCATCGCCGTCACGGGCACGCCAGCGGCGCTGAGTTCGCGCATCGTCTCGACGCGCCGATGCGGAGCTGCACAGCGCGGCTCCATCGTGCGCGCGAGTTTCCTGTCCAGCGTCGTGAACGAGACGGCCACTGACACAAGGCCTTTCGCCGCCATCGGCGCAATGATGTCGAGATCGCGCAGGATCAGCGCCGACTTGGTGATCAACGCCACCGGATGATCGTATCGCGCCAGCACGTCTAAAATGGAGCGCGTGATACGCAGCTCTTTCTCCAGCGGCTGATAGATATCGGTATCGCCCGCCAGCATGATGCGGCCGGGTTTATAGCTCTTCTTCGAAAGCTCCTTCTCCAGCAGGGACGCTGCGCTGGGCTTCACGAATATCTTCGTCTCGAAATCGAGGCCGGGCGACAGGCCGCGATAGGCATGGTTCGGCCGTGCGAAGCAGTAGATGCAGCCGTGCTCGCAGCCCTTGTAGGGATTGATCGTCCGGTCGAACGAGATGTCGGGCGAGGTGTTGTAGGTGATGATCGTCTTCGGTCGCTCGACGATGGTTTCCGTCTTCAGCGTCTGCGGCCTGAAATCCTGATCGTCATCTTCGCCCCAGCCATCATCGAACGGTTCGGCATACTGCTTCTCGAACCGTCCGGTGGCGTTCGACAGCGCGCCTCGTCCGCGGGCGAGATCGCGTGTCTCGGCCCAGTCGGCTTCGCGCGACCGCGTTTTCCATTTTTCCTGAGGCGGCATTGATCGATCCCGATAACCACGATCGGGATTTTAGAACAAAAAAAGAATAAAAAAAGAACAAATAGGGTTTACGATGGTCCCGACTTGGGTATGATCTGTGGAGGGCCTCCCCAAACGCAGGACCGTAAAAGGTCCCGGGACGGGGCCAGCCTGCAGCCAATCCTGTCCCGAAAGCGAGGCGGCGGATCGATTGCCTTCGATCCGCCGCCGGTCGTTTGAACTGCGGTGATTGTCAGGTCGCTTTGAACTTCAGCGCGACGCCGTTGATGCAGTAGCGGAGCCCGGTGGGTTCGGGGCCATCGGGAAAGATGTGACCAAGATGGCCTCCGCAGCGGCGGCAATGCACTTCGGTCTGCAGGAAACGGCCGGAGCCCTGTGTCTTGGTCCCAAGTGCTTTCTCATCGATCGGCACCCAGAAGCTCGGCCAGCCTGTGCCACTGTCGAATTTCGTATCCGATCCAAACACCGGCAGATCGCAGCCCGCGCAGGAGAAGACGCCCGCGCGTTTTTCGCGGTCGAGTGGGCTGTAGCCAGGCGGCTCGGTCTGCTCCTCGCGCATGACGAAGTAGGCGTCTTCGGGAAGAATCTTCCGCCATTCGGCTGGTGAATGAACAACCTCAAAGCGCTCCTGCGCAAAGGCCGTCCCGCCCAGCGCGGCGACAACGCCAAGAGCTGAAGTTCCGATCAGGAAGCTGCGGCGTGACATCATGGCTCGCCTTTTGAACTAAAGCGCCGCGCCGCGCTTGATCCCCATCTCATCGCACAGCGCTGCAATGGTGCGCAGGTCATCCCACGCCTTTGCCTTGTCTTCCGGGCGTCGCAACAGATAGGCCGGGTGAAGCATCGGCACGCATTTGACCGGCGCTGGCAGGCCTTCCTGGCGATACAGCAGCTTGCGGCCACGCAGGCGCATGATGCCATCGTCAGTGCCCAGCATGGCCTGCGTCGCAAACTTGCCGGCGGTCAGCAACAGCTTCGGCTTCTTGAGTTCGATCTGACGCGACAGGAATGGGGCGCAGATCTGCATCTCGGCAGGCGATGGATCGCGATTGCCCGGCGGACGCCAGTAGATCAGGTTGGTGATGAAGACATTCTCCTGCCGCGACAGGCCGATCGTCGCCAGCATCTTGTCCAGCAGTTTGCCGGCCCGGCCCACGAAGGGCAGGCCCTGCGCGTCTTCCTCGCCGCCTGGCGCCTCACCCACGATCATCACGTCGGCATCGTAAGCGCCGTCACAGACGACCGTGTTCTTGGCGGCTTTCTTGAGCGGGCAGCCGTCGAACTGATCGATGATAGCGCGAAGCTCGGCCATGGAATTGGCGGATGCGGCCAGCTTGCGGGCGTCTGCGATGGGGTTGTTGTTGATCCGCCTGGGCTCTGGCCTTGCGCCGGTAACCGGGCTGGAAGGCGGCCTTTCCATCTGGCGAGCAGGAGTGGCGGGCCGGGTTCCCGCGGCGGGGCGTTGAGCAGCCGCCCGGGGAATATTGAGCGCGCGCGCCTCCTCCAGGCCCATATCGGCCCAGAAATCAGCCAGCGACTTGAGCGCAAGCGCGGCCGTCGCTGGGAGAGGTTGGGGGTGCGTCACGTCGGCTTTGTCTCCAACCTTGTTGCTTCTGAAACCTATGGCTAAGTAGCCGGACATATAAGGGTATTCCGCCGAGGGCGCTAATCCCGGCGACTGGGAGACATGGGAATATGACAGCTGACGCCGTCGAGCGGGAGTCCATGGATTTCGACGTGGTCATCGTGGGCGCTGGCCCCGCTGGCCTCGCCGCGGCGATCCGCATCAAGCAGCTGGCCGCCGAGAACGGAAAAGATGTCTCCGTTGTCGTGCTGGAAAAGGGCTCGGAAGTCGGCGCCCACATTCTCTCCGGCGCCGTCATGGACCCCAAGGCCATGGACGAGCTGATTCCAGACTGGAAGGAAAAAGGCTGCCCGTTCGAAACGCCGGTGAAGAACGACACCTTCCTGGTGCTCGGGCCCGAAGGCTCGATCCCGCTGCCGGTCTTCCTGATGCCGCCCATGCTGCACAATCACGGCATGTATATCGGCTCGCTCGGCAACGTCGCGCGCTGGATGGGCCAGCAGGCGGAAGCGCTCGGCGTCGAGATCTATCCGGGCTTCGCCGCCTCGGGCCTCACCTATCGCGAAGATGGTTCGGTGAAGGGCGTCATCGCCGGCGTCGTCGGCGTCGAGAAGAATGGCGAGCAGGGCCCCAACTATTCGCCGGGCATGGAGCTCAACGGCAAGTACGTGCTGATCGGCGAGGGCGTGCGTGGCTCGCTCGCCAAGGTTCTCATCCGCGACTTCAAGCTCGACAAGGACAGCCAGCCGCAGAAGTTCGGCATCGGCATCAAGGAGCTGTGGCAGGTTCCCGCCGAGAATTTCAAGCCGGGCTTCGTGCAGCACACCTTTGGCTGGCCGCTGGGCAATTCCACGGGCGGCGGAACGTTCATGTATCACTTCGGCGATCGCTATGTGGCGGTCGGCCTCGTGGTTCACCTCAACTACAAGAACCCGTGGCTCTCGCCGTTCGAGGAATTCCAGCGCTTCAAGCATCACCCGGAAGTCTCGA
>ERZ795061.5238-NODE-5238-length-10684-cov-5.372660_pt1 | contig 10684 bp, 7 predicted proteins | sample MGYA00375145_ERZ795061 | MGnify/ENA primary metagenome ERZ795061 (study PRJEB30190, sample SAMN05720144) | anaerobic digester metagenome | isolation source: active sludge of municipal wastewater-treating anaerobic digesters | place: USA | collected 2014-12-22 ... | reverse complement strand
TTGGTCTAAAACATGGTTACGGCGAGGGGCTTAAGGACGGGGTCGACCTGGGAGTCGACGTTGGCCTGAACTCTTTACTGTCCAGCGGTGAGGTCGAGACGGCCGAAGCCTAGTAGGGTCTCCGCAATCTCCTACCCGCACGCATTTTGATCAGGATGACCGGTCCCCGGATCACCTCTTCGTCACTGTCGGGCGCTACATATGTGCGGCTTCGTCGGACCGCTGCCCGGAAAGATCCCAGCGGAGTGCGCACGTGATCACCCTCTTCAAGGGTGATCAGGGCGTCCGGCAGTGCCCACAGAACATCCCGGACTACTTCTACGGGCTGACGAGATCGTCTTGCCACCTTTGCCAGTAATGTCTTGTACTCCATCCCCATCCCTTGCCGATCCAACTGCTATTCTACCCACAGAGAGAGGTTCGTTGATTGTCCTATTGAAACCGGTAGGTAGGCACCAGGGGGGTATCCCATGCTGTTCCGCAAAGCGTCATTGACAGATCGGGATTTCATCAATCTGGCAAAGACTGACCCGGAAATCCGGGCTGCACTTTCCCCCATCGTGCGGGAGGCAGCGGGATGGGATCGCCTTCCAAAAGGGTGGACCCAGGAGTCGGTCAAGAAGTTCTGGTCCACCCTAACCGGGGACGCCAAGCACAAGGTGACCAAATGCATCGAGAGGATGCGGGACCATATGGACGAACCAGGTGGCTTCTGCGCGTCCATTGCGGACATGGTGGACCCTGGATGGCGGTCCCGTCCACGCACTGCGTCTGAAGAAATACCCCGCATCTACTACCTGGGGGGTGGGAAATACACAGTCTCGATCCCACTCAGAATGAGCGGGCTAGCAAAGAAATTGCAAGCTGCTTTTCCCCGATCCTTTCGGCAACCTCACACCGCTCCCAATGAGATTACGTTCTTTGTCACGGAGAAGGCCAGTCTGATGGCAAAGAATCTGTTTCAGGAGAATGGGGTCCCTGTTGGCGGATCCCCCATGTGGGATAGAGAGCCGGGAGAAATGCCTTCATGGTAGATTTGAAAGAGGCGACTTTATTTGCCCCCCTGTTGCACGGCAGTCCCCCGAAGGGACCGGATCCGACAGGGCGAGACTGGAAGTACAAAGAAAGCATAATTGATGGATCCGAAGTATGGAACTGGGTGGATCCTCTAAAGAAATTCGGACAGTTTACAGTCCGTCGTACCTTGAAAGATCCGAACAGATTTTATCTTTCGTGGAAGAGCAGTAATTACAGCAACAGGATGAGATTCCCAAAGGAAGTGGACAATCCAAGATGGTTGTTTCAGAAAGCGGCTGAAGTATTTCATGACATGCTAGAGAAAGGGTCTGAAGCCTTTCTAGGGTGGAACCGTGATCCTGGGATAGCCACAAGTACAAGGGATGCTGCCATGAACCGAATCTATGCAAAAAGACATCGGATCGCTGCCGCCAATGTGACCCCGGTTCGACAACGGACGCAGTATTCATGCATGGCTGCTTCCCTGATGATGTGCATCAACGCGCACGGACGGAATTTTGATGAGGATACCGTAAACAAGGTGATGGGGGCGCAGCCTTTGAACGGTGCGTCCTGGGAAAATGCCATCGCAGCGGCTCAGCACTTCGGGTTCAGGGTCCACATGGTCGTCCCGGCTACGATCAATATGCTCAAGGAGTGGACTGACCAGGGGATCCCCGTGATGATTGCCTGGAATCCAGAGGGGCGCCCCTGGTCCCATGCCTCGGTTGTGTTCGACGTGAAAGCTGACGGGACCGTGTACGTGGCAGACCCGAACATCCCAGACCCGGATGAAACGGTACGGGTAGTCAGCAAGGATGAGTTTTATCACAGATGGTATGAGAAGTGGCCTGACTATCTTGTTCGGAGGCCTGCCCTTGCCATCATGCCCGAGATCACTCTGGATGGTCGGCAGGTAGTGGCTTCGAAAACTGCGACGAGATATCATCCGCGATCTACAAGCCGTACTGTAGACATGGAAGGGAAGGTTACTCGATTTCGTCCACTAGGGGCTGCCCCAGGTGGGGGAGAAGCATACGCTTTGAGTGTTGATGGGGTTGATTACTTAGTGATAGGTCGGCCAGACCCCAAAATCCTAGGGAAGACAATAGATTTCCTGGCTGGCAAGGCTACCGATCCGGTGTATGGACTCCGACGTGCTTACGACATTGTAGTTGTGGATGGTTCGAAACGTGCCGCAATGCCCCAGGTGGGGCACGATGGCCGTAACTATCTGGTGAACAAAGCATTCTTCGACCGTGCCCGAACAGTATTCCCGGACACCACATTGATAGGAGCCCCAATAGGTGGCCTGACAGTGATAAGTGATGAAGTCACCGGGGACGTGAAGTTTTCCCCCGAAAGGGGTGGTTGGTATCGGATGATCGGCTACCCCCAGGCTGTAAGCAAAGTTCTGGGGATGATCCGCCATGTAAAAGTAGCCAAAGCTCCCACCTCTGTTCAGCCGAAAAAGAAACCCGACAACAAGATCCACGTTGATCCACCAAAACCCCGAAATGACGCGGCCCGTGCTCTTGCCCAGCGGGGTGGTGCCGGGTCTGGGGTGCATCACAATCGGGAAAATGACTTCGAGAAGGGGCGGACCCGTAAATCGAAACACCCATCTAAGTGGGATAGGGGAGAAGACTAAATCTGACGGAGGGGGATAATGGTATCGTCCTTAACGAAAGGATGGGTTCGGACTCCCACATTTAGTGACTTCGAAAATGACAGGGAGGTCGCCAAATTGTATGGCGCTTACACCTTTCATCTATTGCACACCGGCAACAAAAACGAGATCCGTAGGCTGGAATCTGCCCTTAGAAGAAAGGGTTTCAATCAATGGGGGATTCACCTGCAAACGTGGCCTCAGGCCAAGGAGGTATATCTTCACATGTGCCGACAAAATAGAGTTGAGCCAGAACCTGGGCGTATTGCCACGTTAGAAGCAGCCCTGAAAGAAATCGAGAAGGCGAGCACTGACGAGGAAGTGCTCGAGGGGATTGAAAAAATGTCGAGATTCCCGGAGGGGAAACCAGCGGATCCGACCCTGAATATGTCACCAGAAGATGCCGAGAAATGGGAAGAGATGAATGATAAGTACCGAGATAAGTTCAAGACTGCCGGGGTCAAGAAGAAAGTTACCGGCTGGATGTGGGTCATATCAAAGGACTCAACTGGCGCTTACCTTGTCACTATCGGTGATCCCAGGGGATCTGGCTCGAAAATCAAAGCCCGCTTGTCCGACAAAGAAGACCTCAAGGACTGGGTAAGGAATAATGTGGGCAGGACAGTCAGCCCCAATCACATTATCGATTTGACTGGCTTGCATCTTGTTCCAGATACATGGGATGACGGGTTTATCAACAACATGCCGGAAAAACAGAGAACCACCATTACAGCATCTGTGGATGAAACCCTTGAGGAGATCGAAAAAGAAGCATCAATGGCAGAGGCATGGGGTCCGGTGATTAATGCTCTGATGAAACTGAAAAGAGTCAAGCCCTCGGTAGCTCGCGAGATCGAAGAGGATATGGAGGACGAGCACAACCCACATCATAATCAACCGGGGTGGTTCTTAGAAGTCATCGAGAAGGCCCTCAAGTTCTCGGTTGCGGCCCGGACCCAGATTCTGTTGCCCCCCGCCATTCGAGCAAAGATCCCGAAACTTTACTCCCAGGAGAAGGTCAAGGATCCGATAGTGTGGGTCAAGTTTTTCACCCCATTCTCCAACTGGACCTGGCTTGCCACCGAATTCGACGGCCAGGATACCTTCTTCGGCCTGGTCAAGGGCAGTGGAGGGACTGAACTGGGATACTTTTCTCTAAGTGACCTTCAATCTGTCAAAGGGCCTGGAGGCATTCCTGGTGTTGAACGGGATGAGTATTTCACCCCGAAACCGCTGTCTCGCGCACGGGCTGAAAACCGCATGGCATCTGCAACCAACACACGGGAAGATGCCGAGATCGAATTTTTGGCACGTACAGGAAAAATCGTAGTCCCTGCGGATGGTGGGGACTTCATGAAGGGTTTCTTCGACAAACTCGCTGGTGCCATTGCCCCCGGATACGATCAGCGTCGTGGTCTTCGGATCGGTGAGGACGATGACACAGCCACCAAGAAAACTGCGGCACGGCCTCTTCACGAGATCGCCCGCGAGATCCGGCAGGACTGGCGGCCGGTGAACTTCGCAGCCAAGCCCTACTTGGAAGCGATGGAGTCCCTGGATTCCATCAACGACAATTACTACTACGATTCAGGTGCTAGCATCGTAAGTTATTTCCTAGCGAATGCCTCCACATGGCGCGGCCCGGTAGCACAGAGAATCAAGGCTGAACTCAAAGCCATGCTCAGGGGTGCCAAGTGGGCCAGTCGGGTGACTGCTGACTTCGAGAACGGTCAGGTGACGGACACAGGGTACGAGGAAGGTCACACGATCAAAAACCCCGGTAGTCCCGAGGTCAAGGAAGGGAGGCCAACGGACCCGACCCGGAACATAGGCTCCGAGGACAAAGCACTGTGGACCAAATACTATGGCAAGGTCGGGGGCCTGAAGAAAAAGGCTTTCACCCTCGGCAAGGATATCTTCGAGGAACCCCCGTCCGAGACCGCCTCTGCCATTCCGGGAGATCCTGATCCGAATCGGGAAGCAAAATTTGAGAAGGGGGTGCCAGCAGACCCCACAAAGAACATGGGACCGGACGAGAAAGCCAAATGGGATAAATATCACGGGAGGATTGAGGAAATTGCCAAGACAGCAGCCTCAGGTCTATATGGATTTTCCCGTGCAGTCCAATCAGATTGTGACGGGGCGTGTAAAAAATTAGCAAAAGCAGCTGACAACATTATCCGAAGGGCCTACCAGAAAGATAACAGGGTGGCTGAATTTCTAGCCTTTCATGCGCGTCGTGCGGACAGCATTCCAGCCCGGTTGTTGGTGGCGGCTTTCAACAAGATGGTCCCTAAAGTTGCTTCCGATAGCCAGAAACCCAAAATTGCGGATGAGTTTTTCCCAGGAAATGCCAACAAGAAGGTCATTGAGATGTTCACCAAACAACAGCCCGCAACTTCCAGACAACTAGCATCTGACGGCAAAATCCTAACGGGTCGATGGATGGGGGATGAGGAAGTCAAAATCGCGGAATGGGTGGGTGGAAGTTACATTCGGATGAGCGGAGGTGGTGGAAGCGCAGCAAAAGAGATCGCACAGATCATTAAGCAAATGGCCCCTGCCGGGATTTTGAAGACCGCTTCCATGGGAGTGCAAGCGGCGGCAACCAGCGGTCTTTACGGATTCCCCCTCCGGACGGCAAAGATCGGCCTTCAGTCCTGCACTGAACTTCGGCACGAGGCAGGTCGTATCGCAAACGACCTCCACGCTCGTCGGAAAAACGCCCACGACAAGATCACCAGTTTCTTCGAGAGGCATGCAGAAGAGGGCGGGTGCATGTACTCCCGCATGATGTGGACCTGCTACCCCGATGCTTCAGTGAAGTTTGCATCGGTTCCGACAAGTGTAGCCCAGTGGATCGACCTGGAGGTATGAAGTGGACCCGACCCAAGATCCATCGACCGGTATCTATCCGGTCCGGGATCAATCTGGGCAACCCATCCAGTTCACCCCGTCCGGTTTGCCAGCAAAAATGACCCCGGAGTACCGGAGGATCCTCCAGCAGGCCCAATTGGTTCTTCCGATCCCGGTCATTATGAGACTCAGGCAAGCCTTTACCCCCCGTGGGGCTCAATTCTTCGAGTTCTACGTCAGTCTCAAAGCCTACGAGATGGGAATCCCGGTCCCGCCGGACCTCAAAATACGATTCACCCGTCTCGCCAACATCCTGTCGCAGGTGACGTCGCCGGTTGATCACCGCCCTTTGTCGCCCGTAGTCATCAATCACCTGGCTGAATCTCGGTCCCAAATGCTGATGCTGCTCGGGCGCCTCGTCCAGGGGAAGACACAGGATAATGTGACGTGGGCCAGGATCAACGACATCATGGTCTCCGTCATCATCCTCGCTGCCCGAGACAAGGGTGTGTACCTCGCCTACCGACAGGTCGGCCCTCGGCATTGGGCGTTCATGCGGCGCATGAACCCATCCCAGGCCGAACTCGAGAAACTCAAGGACGATGACCCCGAGGCCTACGCCGTCATCCACAAGAACCGTCAGACCCTGAGGGAGATCGACGCCAACATCAAGAGAAAGGTCCAGAAAGCCGGTCTCATCCCCGAGAGGGCCTACATTGCCGGGGCACCCGTCACGGTCGGCAAAGACAAGGTGACGGGCGAGAGAGTGGTCTATGACCGCGATGGCGATGTCCTCCCGGTCCGGGACTATATTCAGAAGAGAATCAAAAAAGTCGAGGAGAACAAGAGACTCGCTACGGTCCCCGAGAGGACTCAAGTGCCAATCGAGGACCTGCGAAGGCTCACCGACGATGAGGTGGACAGGCTTCCCGGCAAAGTCACGATGCACGCCATCACCGACGACAAGGCCAAGCAGGGGAGACTAACCCGCATTTTTGCCACCAAGGTTAAGCGAGTAATCGTCACCACCAGCACGGGTGAATCCCGCATCGAGGAACGTGCCGTTATCTCGAACGGCCGATATAAGGGCGTCTTCCTGGACGACATGGTGAATGGCGAAGGCCGGATGATCGAAGGGACCGCATACACCTACAACCCTGAGACGGGACGGACCGGCCACATGCCCGTCCACCTGAATCCGGGTCAGAGAGAGCCCTACATCACCACGGCGGTCGTTCCTACCTATTTCACCCACCAGGGGAAGAGGATCAAAAGGAACGTCACCCGTCTCTTCGTGAAGATCCCCGGAGCGCGGAAATACACGAAAGCCCGCCAGCAACTCAAAGACATCTGCTGCAACAATTGGCGGACGGAGAAAAGCCGGTGCCTTGATACCCTCGTGTGGGACGAACATAAGGGCCACGCCGCCGGGTTCTACTTCGACCCCAAAGACTTCCGGTTGGTCAGTAGCATTCTCCAGGGTGTGTCCCTATCCTCGAGCGCTGTCGAACTGATCCGGGACTATTACAAGGATCTGAGTAACGCCGAGAAAGCCACAGCTGAAGAGAACCTCGCCCATTACTCGCCTGAGCAGATCGGTGGATTCAAAACCACGCTCAAGAATGGAAAACCTTTCCATCTGTTGACTGTCCAGAAAAAGTTCCTGGCATGGCTGGATGCCAACGGAAACAGGGGCGTGTGTGCCCTCGATACCGGTATTGGTAAGACCATCACCGCAATCGCGGCGATGCAGAAGATGACACGAGATGGTCTGGCAGACGAGGATGCATCCTACACCACCCCCCAGGGAAAAGTAGTCAAGACCAACGGGCGCTACCTCTACGTCTGCCCCAAGGAGATCCGGGGTGGATTTGGGGGGGACGCACGGAAGTTCATGGAAGATGGTCCGCGTATCCTGCTGATGAAGCAGGTGGACATCATGTCCTACGGAACCTTCATCTCTGCGGCCAAATCCCGCAAGTGGAAAGGAAAGCCCTGGAACCCCGAGGAGTACGTCGCCATCTTTTTCGATGAAGCGCAAGCCCTATTGAAACCCAGTCGGGCCAGACTGGCCATCTCAATCTGGCATCCGAGGAAGATCTGCATGACGGCATCCCCCATGGAGAGGAACCCCATGGAGGCCTACATCATGGCCGCCATCACGAATAATACCGAGTTGTTCGGGCGGACCCCGGAGGCCAAAGCCCGCCGCGCTGAGATGGGTCGGTTCAAGAAACGCTACTGCGAGGTCATCGGTGGCCGAATCGTGGGGGTGAAGCAAGATCCCGTCCTGAAACAGGACCTGCACACGTGGGTTCGCCGGAACATCTACTATGCCGACAAGCGAGATGTCACAGACTCGCCCGTGGGGGAACTCCCAGGGCTGACTTCCCGGACGGTGCCTCTCGAGATGCACCCGCAGGTCGAGGATGCCTACAGGATGGTCACGAGACACTTCGCAAATGTACTGGGAGGCATGGTTGTCAAATTCCGCGACCGAGGTAACTCCACCATCCCCGGAGCTCCGAGTGCCGCCAACCCTGACATCGAACGGGCCATCAAAACCGGATCGACGGAGTTCGGACCTGTCATCCGTCTCTTAAACGATCTGGCTAACAACCCCTCCAAGGCATTCCGCACCATTGCAAACATCATCGAGACAGGGACCATCGAGACAAAAAGTGGCCCCAAACCCATCCCGAACTCGATGAGGGGTCTTGTTAGGGTGTGGAAATCGAAGTTCACCCCGGAGGGGCTCCGGGCATTGGCGGGGACACTCACCAACCCTAAACTCGACGAGACCGAGAGACAGGTGAAATCCAAGATCGACCGCACGAACGGTTCGAGCCGGACCATCATCTACTCTGATGACCCTGACCTGTGCATGATGACAGTTCGCCGGATGGCTGAGACCGTCGCGGGTCGTCACGCGGTTGGTCTCGCCAAGTCGTTCCACATCTTCGACGGAACCGGGGAAATCAAAGAGTTCAGACTCGAGATCGATCCTGTAGTTCTAGAGTCCCTTGTCAAAGACCCGGCGGAACGCGACCGGATCCTGCAAAAGACCGGGGGAGTGTCCCGGTTCGCGTTGCCTTTCACCGAGAAGTCCTACCGGAAATTCCCTGAGCTGCCTGCGGGCAAAGGCAACGTGATCTTCAAGGCGGGCCAGTGGCAGAAGTTCGTTCTGGACGAGATTATCCAGCCCGACCGATCAATCCGCACCTTGACCCTGTTCGGAACGAGCTACGCCCTCGGACAGAACCTCCAGGCATTCGATACCGTGATCCACCTGGACCGGGACACGTGGAATGCTGAGATGATGAAACAGCGCACTGCCCGTGCATGGCGGCAAGGCCAACAGAATCCTGTGGATGAGTTCACACTGGACGCCACCTACAGGTCAGTCGAAGGCGGCACCGAGAAGAGTGATTTCGACCGGACCTTGGACGAGATTCGTGGTTATTTCCAGCAACTGGACGCTTCGATCTTCGACCAGATCATCCGAGATTCGATGGGTGTCGAGCTAGGCAGGGAGTGGGATGAAATCAAGCGGACCAACGCCTCCGCCATGAGAATCGAACGCGGGGCCCTGGACCTCGCTATGTCGCCCTACGCCGTCAGGTCCGAACCACCTGGAGGATAGATGAAACTCACCGCGGACCGAATCGCCGCTAAGTATCTTCGCCGCAAGACGGCAGGATACCCCACTTCAATGGCCGAGTGGGATTCCTACGTGAAAGGCCTGGCGGGTGAAGAACTGTTCTCCAAGACTATCGCCGCCAACACCCAGGCTTTCGCGGACTCGCTCCGGAAAGACGGTCACACAATGGCCGATTTCCAGCGCATTCTCCTGATGTTTGTCCGCCAATGTATCGCGGCTGACGTTCGACTCCCTCTCGGCGGGGCTTTCGACCTGGCAGCTATGGCCCAGCAAGATCCGGTAGCCCGCCGTGGAAAGACCCTTCCCCTGGCCGAAATTGAGAATCTGGAGATGTCCCAAGCCCTTCGACCTTCGGCCGCTATGGACGACGTGGATATGCTCATGGCGGAGATGGAGGCGGACGTTGACGTTCCGGAAGAGGATGACGTGAACGACGATCAGTAGAGGAAGTTCAGCAGGTCCCCATCCTTGGCTTCACGCACAACCCGCCGCACTTCGGAGATGATGGAGGCTGCCCGGTAGGGCGACACCTTCTCGATCTCGGCAATCTCCTTGACCCGCGCCCCTTCCGCCCGGAGCTTGAGAACTGCGAGGTACCTCTTCCAGGCGTGGGGCTTCTTGGCTTTGATGATGGCCTCGATCTTCTGCCAGCACTCCTCGAAGTAGATTGCGTCGATGACGGCTTCATTCGTCCCCGACCCTTCCGTGTCACGGATCTCAACGATCATGGCCGTGTCCCACTTGTCGGAGTCACGCTTCCAGATGACACGGGGATCGGTCACGGGACCCCGTTTGATCCCGTTGCGCCGCTCGCGTTCCGTGAGTGCCCCGTACAACTCGCGGGAGGTAGGTTCAGTCCCCTCGTCCCGGCAGTCATTGTAGGCGCTCCGAAGGATATAGGATGACAGCTGGGTGTCCTCGATGGACTGGCCATCCATCAGGCGCTCCCGCAATGCATCCCGGCGGATCAGTCGGAGCATGGCCTCCTGGATGTGTTCCTCGATGCGGTCGGTGGTGTCTGAGATCGTTAGGTGGGCCCTCAGGGTGGTGCGGAAAAGGTTCCACAGCGGCCCGTTGATGCCCCCAGTTGCCTTCAGGCGCCTTTCGATGAACTCGCTGGTGATATTTTTGGGAGGCTTCTTCGGCTTCGGTTGTGGGGCCAGTTTGCGGGCTTCCTCAAGGCCCGCGTCAGTGAGGCCCCACATGCCCCACCCCCCCTTGATGAAAAGGGGGCGCTTGGCCCTCCTATGCCAGCGGACGGTGCGGCAGACCCTATCGTACAGTTCAGCAGGATCCGCATCACCCAGGCCGGTCTTGGCTACGACCAGGTCATAGATGACCTTGAAGCGGACCATCTTCCCGGGTTGAAAGCCGGTGGCTTCGGCCGTGGCAAGGAGTGCCGGATGCAGAAAGAACTCGGGTTTCGGGAGCGGTTGGGCGGTGGGCATGGGATTTACCTCCTTCCAGGCAACGGCCCGTAG
>ERZ795061.5233-NODE-5233-length-10691-cov-5.158800_pt1 | contig 10691 bp, 12 predicted proteins | sample MGYA00375145_ERZ795061 | MGnify/ENA primary metagenome ERZ795061 (study PRJEB30190, sample SAMN05720144) | anaerobic digester metagenome | isolation source: active sludge of municipal wastewater-treating anaerobic digesters | place: USA | collected 2014-12-22 ... | reverse complement strand
GGCCAACACACCGGCATCTTCCAACTAGATACTGCTATCAATGGGGCCAAGAAGTTCGAGTTGTGGATACATGCCGCATTTACCGGCGGCCTGAAATCCACCCTAATGCTCAACTGGGCATACAACCAGGCAATATTTTTCCTTCATAGTTCACTGGTGTTCTCATTGGAGATGCCCTACCAGCAGTGCCGGAACATCTTGTACTCGATGCACTCGATGCACCCGAAATTCAAGGCCGTCAGGTTCCAACTGGGCCTCCAGTCTGACCCCAAGGCCGCGGCATGTATCCCCTACGAGAACATCCGGGATGGCACCCTGAGGGATTACCATCCGAACGCCAAGAAGTTCCTGATGGAGTACGTGGTCCCGGACTTCAACGGGGAAGAGGTTATCAAAGACCTCGACCCCCAGACGGGCAAGCCGTGGCCCAGCCCCAAAGATTACGGCAAGATTTTTATTGAGGTAGCGGACCCTGAAAAAGCAGACTTCACAATGAACGATCTCCGCCATAGGGCGGAAGTGATTTACTCCAAGACCCCGTTCTCGATGATTTTCGTGGACCATGTCGGTCTCATGTCCCCCCGCAAGTGGGTGTCCAACACCACTGACCGCCAGAACGAGATCATCCGGGACTGCAAAAAACTAGCGATGTCGTTCAACCGGGGGCAGGGGATCGCCGTCGTGTGCCTGTTCCAGATCAGTCGTGATGGCTACAAATCCGCAAAGAAGGCCAAGGAAAAAACCGGTGTGGCCGAGTACGACCTCACCCACCTGTCCTACGCGAATGAAGCTGAAAGGTCAGGTGACATCGTGACCGCCACCTGGATCGACGATGACCTCAAGAAAATCAACCGTGTCCAGTTCCAGTGCCTCAAGTCCCGCGACCAGAAGCCGTTCGAGCGGTTCGAGGCCCGCGTGGAGTACGCATGTCGTCGCATCCTGACTTGCATGGACGTGTCCCTGCAACCCAAGCCCCCCTCAATAACCCCCCAAGCATCTGGGGCCTCAAGTAGGGAAGCAGTGGAAAAAGTAGAAGCACTTATCAATGAGTCCTTCAGCAAAAAAAGGAAATGACACATGTCGGAGGTGTCAGTCATCACCATGGCCAGGAGGCCCCTTTCGGAAGGAGGGATCGTTGCCAGTGCTTCCCAATACGGAACTGGCGGAATTAACATCGGAAAATGTCGTGTCCAAGATTCTGGACGCTGGCCAACAAACTTGATTCTAGAGCATCGAATCGGATGCTATGCCGAAAGATGCGAAGGAGGATGTCCTGTAGCACAGATGGATGCCCTGAGTGGTATAAGGGAAGGTTGCAAGCCGCATTCGATAAGGAGCCACATCCCGAAGTATGAGGGATGGGGGTCTATAACCCGACGGGATGGGAGTATCGTAGGGTACGATGACGAAGGCGGGGCTTCCCGCTTTTTTTATCGGATTCAAGATGGTGACAATATGCAGCATGTGCCCCAGCAACTACTCGAATATCTAAAGACCCTGATTTCCCCTCCCCCTCGATTCGGCCAAGTGTTTGTCATAACGGACCTGGATTCTTTTGACTGGGCAAAAATGGCTTCTTGGCCTGACAATTCGTTACCTGGGATCGTCGCCCTAGGGACCCCAACCCCCGATCAGTCGGCGGAACTGTTCCGTGTCCTCCGCCCGGGAGCTCACATAGCTCTGATCGCCCCGGAGTCCAATCCTATCGGGGACATCGGGGCGTGCAACATCGAGGATGCGGGGATGGAGATCCGGGACTCTATCCTGTGGATCCGGGATGCTGGGTCTTTCTACTATGTCCCGAAGGCCAATCGCAGGGAACGGGAAGCAGGGTGCGAGAATCTTCCAGCCCGATCCGGTGCGGATGCTGTCGGTCGCAAGGAAGGAAGTGCCGGAATGAACTCCCCCCGAGCGGGTGCCGGAAGATCTGCAGACACGATCCTAAATCCGCATCCCACAGTCAAACCAATCAGGGTGATGGAATTCCTTCTTCAAGACGTTCCGATTACTGACAAACCCGTACTGGACCCTTTCATGGGGTCTGGTACTACAGGTGTCGCTTGTTTGAAGACGGGCCACAATTTTATGGGCATTGAACTCGAACCCGAGTACATCGCTATCGCGGATGCCCGGATCCGCTTCTGGGCGGCCGAAGAGAAAGGATGGTTGCGGGAGGTACACACCAAATCGGAAGCCCTGCCGGTGAGTCAGAAGTCTGTCACTTTGGACGACATGTTCGGATGGGGGGACGATGACTGACAGTCCTAGAAAAGTGGTGTCTATTAATCTGTACCGTGATGACTGTGTGAATCGAATGAAAGGGTTTCCCGATGGATCCATTCAGGCGATTGTGACAGATCCGCCCTATCTCATTTCGTTCATGGGGAAAAAGTGGGACGAGGAGATGGAAGGGGGCCAGGCCCTTGAGTGGCACATCCGGTGGCTTACCGAAGCATATCGGGTTTTAGTTCCGAATGGTATCATTAAAGTTTTTTCTGCCACCCGAACTTTTCACCGTCTTGCCAAGGCCATGAGGGATGTAGGGTTCGTCGATCTGTCCATTTCTGCATGGTGCTACGGGTCAGGATTCCCCAAATCCCTGAACGTCAGCAAGGCCATCGACAAGTCCGCCAGGGCCGAGCGAGATGTGATCGGGTACAGCCGGGGTGTCACCGTCGAGGACAACCAGGGCTTCGGTGGGATCGCTCGTGGGGGTGTCGGCATCGTCCAGAAGCCCGCGATGATTCCTGTTACGGCCCTCGCCACTGATCTTGCCAAGGAGTTCGATGGTTACGGGACAGCCCTCAAACCAGCATGGGAACCCTTCATCGTTGGAAGAAAACCTGAGTCTGGAGGTTAACATGCCCATTTACGAGTATGAGTGCGAGAAGTGTGGTCACAGGTTCGAGAGGCAGATGCACATGAATGACCCGAACCCACCATGCCCCAAGTTTCGTGAACGAATGCGGTCGGTGGGGCATGGGGATCGGCAGTTCGACGATACCTGCGGAGGCAAGACCAGGAAAATCATCACCCGGTCCTCCTTCGTCCTGAAAGGTGATGGCTGGGCCTCCGATGGTTATGGTGGAGGGTCCAAATGAGGGTGATCACTCTTGCCAGGAAACCCAACGAAGGTTCTGTGGCGGCCAACGCTGCCAAGTACGGGACCGGTGGGATCAATGTCGATGGGACCAGGATCCCTACTGCAGTGAATGAGCCGGACAGTGGAGCCATGTTCTACAAAAATCGCGGTCTTAACATGCCAGCCAACCGTCAGAACTGGTTTCGGGGAAAGGACCACATCGCTAGCAGTATTCCAATAAATGGTGGGCGTTGGCCAGCAAACTTGATCCTTGAGCACAAACAGGGATGCTGTCGCACATGCGAGCCTGGATGTCCTGTAACCGAGATGGATCGTCAGTCAGGCATCGTCCCGACAGGTTCCTGGTGCCGCCAGACAGACACGGCCCACCCATTCGGGAATGCCGCCGGAGTTGAGTACGAGAGGTGGCAGGAGGTCGAGGAGCCTGAAGGCGGAGCATCCCGATATTTCCTTCAAGTGAAGCCCACAGGTGAACGATGAAAAAATACCCCACCGGGTACCTTCCCGAGCCAGATAACCCCAAGCACTACTCGTTCGAGAAACAACTTGTCCCACGGATGACCCCCCGGGCACTCCAGGACGTTGATCTCAGGGAGTTCTCCCCATTCCGTCGGAGTCAGGGGAACACCCGGTCCTGTGTCGGTCATGCCGTCGTAAAGGCCCTGGAGATCCAGCACGCATTCAAGGTCGGGGTCCAGAACATGGTCCCACTATCGGTCCTTCAGGTGTATTACCTAGCCAGGGAGATCATGTTCCCCAAACAGACTTCGTGGGACTCGGGGACGTTCATCTCCCATGCGTGCGATGCTGCACGCAGGTTCGGGGTGTGCCCGGAGGTCGACTGGCCCTTCGACCCCGTTAAGGTCAATGTGTCCCCCTCCTGGGCTGCTATGCGGCACGCCTATCAGCATCGGGCCGCGGCATTCTACAAGATCGGAGCCACGGGAAATGACCGGGTGATTGCGGTCAGGGAAGCCCTAGTTCAGTCTTTTCCGGTCATCATCGGAACCGACGTGGGTGATAACTGGCAGGAGTATCGGGGGGACCAGGTTCTGGAGGTGTGTCCCAGCCCCGACGACAAGCACGCCACGACGATCATCGGTTTCAAGGATGGCCTATTCATCGGGGAAAACTCGTGGGGTAATCGGTGGGGTGACAACGGGTTCTACCGGATGGATCCTGCGGTGATCGCATCTTCCCAGTGCTATGAGTGCTGGGTTGTCACAAAAGCATCGGAGTGACACATGCGAAGTCTGGCTCTTATCCTGGCCCTTGTCGGATGTGTCCCGCCGGTTGTCGTCGTCCCGAACAGAGATGTCGACTGCCCTGCGGCTTGTCAGAGGCTTCGAGAACTGAACTGCCCCGAGGGGGATCCCCTGCCAGACGGGACAACGTGCGAGAAGTTCTGTTCGGACACCCAGAAGGCTGGTCACGATCTGCACCCCGAGTGCATTGCCAAAATCGGGACCTGCGCTGACCAGGCCAAGTGCTCCAAGTAGGGGGTATTGGACTGGGAGGCCTTGATGACCCGAAACCAACGCCGCCGGGAGAGGATCCGATCCGAGATCCCCATTGCTCAGGTTCTGTACGACCTAGGATATCAGGTCCGCCCAGATGCTGCCCACCGGGAGCAACAGTTCCCATGTGATCTCCACGGTGACGGGCGGGACATGAAACCGTCCGCCCGCGTGTACCCGAAGAACAACGCCTGGTACTGTTTCGCTGAGTCCAAGCGCCGAGACGCCATCCGGACCATTCGGGACAAGTTCGGCTTGTCCTACCTGGACGCCCTCAAGTGGCTCGAAGATAGATACGGTCTACCGCCCTTGCCGTTCGAGGAAGAGGACAGGCAAGAACCGACGTTCAACCAGCAATTGGCCCTGGAGATCGACTACGGCAGGACTTTCGATGATGACCGAGTTCGGTTGTCATCCCTGCTGGACAACATCACCACCGAACGGCTTCTGGACTGCGACGTGATCGTTTCTTTCTGGGAAGCCTTGGATCGCTTGACCTACATGGTCAAGAACGGGGCCATCGAGGAGGCCATTGCTCGGAAGGCCCTGATAACCCTGAGGGAACGGGTCCTGGCAGAGTGCCGGGAGGTCATCTGATGGACCGCATTCTCGAGTTCACACTCAGTTCCGAGGACTGGGGCGATGTCAAGGTCATGCGGCCCATTCCTGTCGAAGATGACCCGTGGGGGGACTTGGCACCCCTGAAAGGAACACCGTGGGGGGACCTGATCCCCAGGGTATCCGGTGAGAGTTTCTCACACGCCACACATGGGTTCGTCACGCCATTGATGCGCGAGATCGGTCCTGATCCGTCCGCCCTAGTCCGCCTCCTGCCGAAACCGAAGAACTGCGCGTCCATCAACAAGTGCATCATGGCTGACAAGGAGAAGTGTGTCCCTGGGCCATCCATGCCGGACTGCTACATCATCCCGGGGGACTACGATAGTGTGACTGCCTTCGCAGCCTTGATGGTCCTCAGGGCATGGAAAGAAGGTCGATACGTTGTGATCGTTGATGGACCCGAGTTCGGGTAATGACAGGGACGGAGGTGAACCGTGGACTTCTTCGATGCCCTCGATGACATGACCAAGGCTCAGCAGAAGCCTTGGATGAAAGAGTGCCAGTTCATCCTCGGAACTCTTGAGAACCTAGCCCAGGTGATGGACGACTGCATCTCCAATGGACGATTCGGAATCGATCTCGAGACCTCTGGTCTCGACAATCGAGTCAAGCTCCTCGACGGCAAGTATCAGACTGTCTCCAAGATCGCGGGCTTGTGTATATCGCCGGACGGGGTGCGGGGTTACTACTTTCCTCTAAGACATCGCATCGTCAAGCGAGACGGGACGTTCGACTGGCACCCTGCCAACATCCCCGTTGCCGCTTTCGCCAAGGAGTTCAAGAGGTTGATTGAGGCCGTCGAGGCGGGCAAAACCATCGCCATTTTCCACCACGGGAAGTTCGACCAGGAGTTCCTCCAGTGGAATGAGACGGGCGAGCCATGGGGCGAGTGGGATCTGCCGAAGACCTGGGACGACACGATGATCATGGGCTACTTACGGAACTCCCGTGCCCGTAGCCGTCGTCTCAAGGACATGGCAGCAGCCTCGCCTGACGCCCATGAGGAGAGTCCGACCGGTGGCCCCGGTCTTGGAATGGAGATGATCGAGATCTACGAACTGTGGGGTCATGCTGCCCCACAGAAAGGTTTTGACTACGATTTCACCACGTTGGACCCAACCGATCCTCAGTGCCTGTGGTATGCAGGGTCCGACGCCATCTGCACTTACCGTTTGAGGGACCTGCTGTACCCGGCGATCTTCAACCCAGACAGCGATGGTCTCAGTCAGGCATCCATCTATCTGATCGAGAAAGGGACTGTGGCGGCGGTCCGCTGGATGGAGCGGAACCGTCTGCACATCAATCGCCCCCGCCTTCTCGAACTGATCCAGGTGGGCCAGAGGGAGTGGTTCGAAGCCATCCAAGTCGTGTACACTGAGGCTGAAAAAATCCTCGGACGTGATGTGACCCCGGGTGTGTACCGGGCACTCAAGACATTCTTCGACCCTAATGACCCCCAAATGCTCCTCAGCCAGCAGATTGAGCGGGCCGAGGCCATGATGAAGAACCGGGTGGAGTTCACAGACCCCATCGAGTTCATCACAGGCAAAGACGGCAAGCAGTGGCCCACGGTGTACGACATCGAGTCCACTCAGCAACTCGGGATGATGTTCGATGAGATGGGGGTTCCTGGTCTTGTCCGTACAGACAAATCCGGACAGATCAAGACCAGTAAGGACGAGATCGAGAGGATCATCGAGGAGGCGGGTGAGCAGTTCCCGTTCATGAGCAAAATCCGGTGGTTCCGGGAGATCGACAAGGCCCTGTCCACCTACCTCAATCCGTTCTACATGCAGTCGGACCCCGAGGATGACACGGCCCGCATCAACTTCCGTCAAGACGGCACCGACACCGGGCGATTCACCACTCCGGCAAAAGGGGACTCAGACGATTTCATAGTGGGCTGGCCGAAGGTCAACGTCCAGTCGATCCCGAAAGCCGGAGATTCGGCCAATCACCCCGAGTGCCTTAACCGGGTTCGAGAAGTCATCAGCTGTCGTCCCGGTGTCAACGGGGTGCCTAGGTACATGGCCGCCATCGACTTTTCGGGCGAAGAGCTCCGGTTGATCACCAACCTGTCACGGGAACCCAAGTGGCTCAGGGAGTTCTTCCACTGTTCGTCCTGTGACCGGATGTTCGACTCCGGGGACGGGATGAATACGCCCGAGGCCCCGCCCGCCCGGTGCCCCAACTGCGGATCAGACAAGATCGGTGACATCCACACCCTCACCGGCTTGTCCATCTATGGAGCGGATGCCAACAGTCGACCTGACTGGAAAGAACTGCGAGGCAAAGCCAAGGGCTTGAACTTCGCCCTGTGCTATGGCGGCGGTGGGGCGGCTGCGCAGCGCTCAGTGGGGGTGGACAAGCAGGAAGGCTGGCGGATTAAAAACACCTTCGACCGTTCGTACAATGTCCTGAAGGCATGGTGGGACACCCAGCACAATTTTGCTAGGCAGCACGGCTTCGTCCGAACCGCGTTCCATCGTAAGTATCCGGTCCCGGACATTCACAACCCGGACGGAGGATTTCGCTCCAAGGCCGAACGGAATGCTGTCAATGGACCCATTCAAGGCACTGGGGCTGACATCTGCAAGATCGCCATGCTCCTCATCTACAAGGAGATGAAGGCCAGGGGATGGCTCAACAAGGTCATGATGATCATGACCATGCACGACGAGTTGGTGTTTGAAATCGATGCGGACATCCTCGAAGAGGCTCTCTCCCTCCTCGTCAACATCATGGCCCGGAACAAGATGGTTCTCGGTCAGAAGTGGCCTGTCCCCCTGACCTGCGACGTGGAGATCGGCCACGACTGGACCGTTCCGTGGCACATGAACGAGATGAAGTACGGGGAGATCCGGTTCGCGGGCAACAAGAAATTCAAGGACAAGAAGAAGGCCGAGGCCGCAGGGTACAAGTGGGAGGAGATGCAGCGCTATCCGGACGAGTTGAAGCCGTGGCTGTCCCTGGCCCGGGACGAGGACCCCACTCCCCCCGCAGGAACCCCGCCAGATGATGCCGGAAACACCCCGCCAGTAACTGCGGCCCCTGCAAAGACCGAAGGAACCGTGGGGGTGACAACCCCTGCAATGCCGGTCGCAATCCCCATGAGTGACCTCCCCCAGGATGTCGTTGTAGCTGCGTCCACGGGGGGAATGTTCGAGTACCGGCTGACGGCCCCTTTGACCCTGAAAACGATGATCATACTGGCGGATGTGATTCGCCAGTGCCGCCGCAAGGGAACCGCCACTCTCAAACTGAAAGCCCGGGATGGCACCCCCCTGGATGATTGGACCGATCAGCCGGTTCAGGTTAGCCCTACCACGTTCTATGTTTTGGCTCAGCACTATGGGATCTGACCTGGAACACCGATCCTAGGCTTCCAATGACCTAAAAACGGTTTGAGGGGGTCACCCAGCTGGAGATGAAGTTGCCCTCGGACGAGAATGTGGGTATTCTCATTGAGTCTGTGCGCGCCTTGGGGGATGAGATCGCCCGGTTGGAGCCTGAATATGAGAAACCTGGTCCTGGATAAGGGATATCCGAACGTTCTTGTTTGTGCTCTATACAAGCAGTTCCCACCCCCATTCCATTCGTCGGATCGAACCCCCGAAGACCTCCTGAAGTCGGGCAAGCTCACCCAGATTGGTTACAGTCATTTCAAGATCTGGCAGAAAGTGTGTGGTTTGCACAAGATGGATGAGGGAAAGTGCCGATCCTGTCCTCACTGCCGCACCCTCGAGGACCGGGACGGCAACATCCACATGGTCAGCATGGATGGCAAGTTCCGCACCCCATTTCTTGACCTCGAGACTCTCGGTATGTTGAGGACGAAACTAGCCGTCCGGAGTGTCACCCCCACCGCCCGCACTGACCTGAAACCCAACACCCCGGCCAGGCCTGGAAATCGAGGAATGACATGAGCGATCCCCGTGACCTCCTGGAAGAGTGCATTACCGATCTCGACCCCCAGAAGAAAGACTATCCGGCCTTCCAGGCGACCTTCTGTGCCAGGTGCCGGAACCGCAATTGTGTCCACGCCAAAAGAGCCGAGGACACCTTCTCCCGAAGGGTGTCAACTCAGATGGACAGACTGTTTAACCCACCTGCCAGTGCGGATAACAAGCACCCCAAGTACGCCATGTTGACAGATTTTGTCGATCTCAGGGCGGTAGCGGAGCAGATCGAAGTTCGGACCCGCCCCGAACCTCGACCGGAGATGGTCCAGGGTCCTGTGGACAAGGGCCTTGACTGGAGGGATGCCTACCTCGACAAGAAGTTCGGCCCTCAGGATGAACTCCTCGATGAAGGGGAACCCCCGGCCCCCGAGAATCTGGTGACACCCCACGTCGGTCCCGTCCATCATGCCCCTAATCTGCCTGTGAAGCCTGGGAACACCCAAGTGTCCCGCCGTGGCATTATTCTTCCGGGGGAACCCGACCAGGTACCGGCCCCTATTCGACCAGCGGTGCATCCTGCAGTTGCTGCATGGGGTGATTCCCCAAGTTCAGCTACCTCGGACCCGAACGTGAGAGTGGTTGAGAAAGGGGCGAAAGTGAAAATGGGGGACAAGTGAGCGACAACAATCAGAGAATCTCGGACGCGATGAACGGACTGGTTGATTCTGTGATGAAGGACTTCCCCGAGGTCAAGAAGATTCTCCTCGATAAGTCCCTGACTGAAAATCAGGCCATGATGAAACTGATGGAGGTGGTCCGAGAGAACAAGGATCTCGAAGGAAAGCTCGTCGTGGCGGGGATCAAAGCCCTTGAACCCCTACGAGAACAGAAACTGGATGTTCCGGCGGCCCCGATCATGCAGTCCCCCCATGGGGGCCTGCCAAGACTCAACCCCCTCTACGAAGCAGCCCTGATCGAGAGGGCCCAGTTTGACGGGGACATCCCCGAAGCCCGTACAGGCCCTTTGCCGGAAGGGGTCATGCCCGCGGTTCCGGTTGCCACGGACGCTCGGAACCCGGCCGCCCTTGGGGAGATGCTCCGGATCGCCTCCGAGGACATGCAAAAGGATGTTCAGGCCCATCAGCGGAAAGTGGTTCAAGCCATCGCGGAGGGGAAGCTCGACGCTCTCGGACTGATCGCCAAGCACGGCGAAGCCCTGGCGGAACAGGCCAAGGACCAGTCCCTTGTTTTCATGGGCTCCGCCGACACCGACCTCCCCGCGTACAGGCGTGGTGAGGTACCCAAGCCAGTGAAGGTATCAACCCCTAGCGGTAGCGCCCTGGCACTGATGACCCCCGAAGAGCAACGGACTCATGCGTGGAAGTTCCTGTCCACGACCCAGGGCCGCCGGACGGCGGTAACGATCATCCGGAGTCTGGTTCTCGAGATTCTGCAAGCCGACGGCATGGAAGTGGTCGAAAGAGATTTCGATCCCCGCCGACAAGGGAAAGTCCTGGCAACCAAGAAATGGGTGGTCAACCTGGGTGG
>ERZ795061.5228-NODE-5228-length-10694-cov-8.472789_pt1 | contig 10694 bp, 5 predicted proteins | sample MGYA00375145_ERZ795061 | MGnify/ENA primary metagenome ERZ795061 (study PRJEB30190, sample SAMN05720144) | anaerobic digester metagenome | isolation source: active sludge of municipal wastewater-treating anaerobic digesters | place: USA | collected 2014-12-22 ... | reverse complement strand
GGTCGAGGTGGGGCAGCGTGTGAAGGCGGGCCAGTTGCTGGCCCAGCTGGATCCCAGGGACTATCAGCTGGCCGCGGACGCGGGCCGCGCACAGGTGGTGTCGGCCACCACGCAGCGCGACCTGGCCGCCGCGGACCTGACCCGTTACCGGGCGCTGAAGGACCAGAACTTCATCAGTGGCGCCGAACTGGAGCGCCGCGAGGCCACGCTCAAGGCCGCACAGGCCACCCTGGAACAGGCCCAGGCCCAGCTGGCCGGACAAGGCAACCAGACGGGTTACACCCAGTTGCTGGCGGATGTGTCGGGCGTGGTCACGGCCGTCGAGGCGGAGGCCGGCCAGGTGGTGGCGGCCGGCACACCCGTGGTGCGCATCGCCCAGGACGGCCCGCGCGATGTGGTGTTTGCCGTACCTGAAGACAAGCTGGCCCGGGTGCCGGTCGGCTCGGCGGTCACCGTGCGCTCCTGGACCGGCGGGCCCAGCTTGCGCGGCACGGTGCGCGAGCTGGCGGCCAGTGCCGATCCGGTGACGCGCACCTTCCCGGTCAAGGTGACGCTGTCCGAGAAGGACGCGGGCGAGGCGTTGCCGCTGGGCGCCACGGCGTATGTGGTGCCGCAGGCCGTTGCACAGCTGGCCGGCGGAGTGATCAAGCTGCCGACCAGCGCGCTGCGCCAGGAAGGCAAGGGCTCGGCCGTCTGGGTGCTTGACACCGCCAGCATGACGGTGCGTTCGCAGCCGGTGCAGATTGTCACCGCCGACGGCAACGAAGCGGTGATCGCATCGGGCCTGCAGCCAGGGCAGAAAGTGGTGTCGGCGGGCGTCCATGTGCTCTCGCCAGGGCAAAAAGTCACGATTTACAAGCCAAACGGGCCAGATCCCAGCGTCGAACAGTCGTCAAACGCTATGAAATCGGGAGCTTCTGCGCCCGTGGCACCCGCTGCCCCGACGCCGGCATCGGCGCCGGCAGCCTCGTCCAGCGCCCCGGCCACCCGGTGAGGCGCTCATGAGGCACGCACACCCCGAAAAATCCTTCAACGTCTCGCGCTGGGCGCTGGAGCACGATGCGCTCACGCGCTTCCTGATGATCGTCCTGATGCTGCTGGGCGTGGCCGCCTACTTCCAGCTCGGCCAGGACGAGGATCCGCCGTTCACCTTCCGTGCCATGGTGGTGCGCACCTACTGGCCCGGTGCCACCGCGCAGCAGGTGGCCGAGCAGGTGACCGACAAACTGGAGCGCACGCTGCAGGAGGCACCTTTTGCGGACAAGATCCGCAGCTATTCCAAGCCTGGCGAGTCGCAGATCATTTTCCAGATCAAGGACTCCAGCAAGGCGGCCGACGTGCCCAACGTCTGGTACTCGGTGCGCAAGAAGATCGGCGACATGAAGGGCACGCTGCCCCAGGGCGTGATCGGGCCTTTCTTCAACGACGAGTTCGGCGACGTGTACGGCGTGATCTACGCACTCGAGTCGGACGGTTTCAGCTACGCCGAGCTCAAGACCTTTGCCGACGACGTGCGCCAGCAGCTGTTGCGCGTGCCCGACGTGGCCAAGGTCGAGCTGTTTGGCGTGCAGGACGAAAAGCTCTACATCGAAATCTCTCAGAAGCGCCTGGCGCAGCTCGGACTGGACATGAACGCGGTGCTGGCGCAATTGGGCCAGCAGAACGCCGTCGAATCGGCCGGCGCGGTGCAGACCCCGCTGGACGTGGTGCAGGTGCGCGTGGCGGGCCAGTTCAATGCAGTCGAAGATCTCAGAGCCATGCCGATCCGCGGCGCCTCGGGCAACCAGCTGCGCCTGTCGGACATCGCGGACATCCGCCGCGGCTATGCCGATCCGCCGTCGATCAAGGTGCGGCATCAGGGCAAGGAAGTGATTGCGCTGGGGGTGTCGATGACCAAAGGTGGCGACATCATCGATCTGGGCAAGTCTTTGAAGACGGTCACCGATCACTTCGACAAGGCCTTGCCGCTGGGCATGAAGCTGGTGCAGGTGCAGGACCAGCCGAAGGCGGTCGCGAATTCGGTCAACGAGTTCATCAAGGTGCTGATCGAGGCCGTGGCGATCGTGCTGGCCGTCAGCTTCCTGAGCCTGGGTCTGCACAAACGACCGGGGCAGCATCCGTTGTGGCGCCGCTGGACACTCGACATCCGGCCCGGCCTGGTGGTGGGCATCACCATCCCGCTGGTGCTGGCCATGACCTTCCTGGCCATGCATTACTGGGGCATCGGCCTGCACAAGATTTCGCTCGGCTCGCTGATCATCGCGCTGGGCCTGCTGGTGGACGACGCCATCATTGCCGTCGAGATGATGGTGCGCAAGATGGAGGAGGGCTACGACAAGGTGCGCGCCGCCACCTTCGCCTACGAGCTGACTGCCATGCCCATGCTGACCGGCACGCTGATCACCGCAGCGGGCTTCCTGCCCATCGGCATCGCCCGCTCGATGACGGGGGAATACACCTTTGCCATCTTTGCCGTGACGGTGATCGCACTGGTGCTGAGCTGGATCGTGTCGGTGTACTTTGTGCCTTATCTCGGCACGCTGCTGCTGAAGACGCCGCCCCATGTGGTGGCGGCCAGCGAGGCCGGGCAGGCCCACGACGAACCGCACGAGATGTTCGACAGCCCCTTCTACAACGCGTTTCGTCGCCTGGTGAATGCGTGCGTGCGCCACCGCTGGATCACCATCGGCGCCACCGTGGCGCTGTTCGTGTTGGGTATTGCGGGCATGGGCAAGGTGCAGCAGCAGTTCTTCCCGGATTCGAGCCGCCCGGAGATCCTGGTGGACCTCTGGCATCCCGAAGGAACGGCGTTCGCGGCCAACGAAGAAGTGGCCAAGCGGGTCGAAGCGCGACTGATGGCGCAGCCGGGTGTTGCCTCGGTCAGCCAGTGGGTGGGTTCCGGCGTGCCCCGCTTCTATCTGCCGCTGGACCAGATCTTTCCCCAGTCCAACGTTTCCCAACTGATCGTGCTGGCGCAGGACCTGAAGGCGCGCGAATCCCTGCGCGTGAAGCTGCCGGCCCTGTTGGCACAGGAGTTCCCGGAGGTGCGCGGGCGGGTCAAGCTGCTGCCCAACGGCCCGCCGGTGCCGTATCCGGTCCAGTTCCGCGTGGTCGGCCACGACCCGCTGGTGCTGCGCGAGCGCGCCGACGAGGTCAAGGCCATCATGCGCCAGAGCCCGAACACGCGAGGCGTGAACGACAACTGGAACGAGTCCATCAAGGTGCTGCGCCTGGAAGTGGACCAGGCCAAGGCCCGCGCGCTGGGCGTGACCAGCCAGTCCATCGCCCAGGCGTCCCGGACCATCCTGGCCGGCACCACGGTCGGCCAGTATCGCGAGGGCGACAAGCTGATCGACATCGTGCTGCGCCAGCCGCTGGACGAGCGCAATGCCATCACGGACATCGGCAATGCCTACCTGCCGACGGCGTCCGGCAAGTCGATTCCCCTGACCCAGATCGCCAAGCCGGTGTTCACCTGGGAACCCGGCGTGATGTGGCGCGAGGGCCGCGACTACGCCATCACGGTGCAGAGCGATATCGTCGAAGGACTGCAGGGCGCCACTGTCACGACCGAACTGCTGCCGAAGCTCAAGGCACTGGAGGCGAAATGGGCCGCGGCGGGGCAAGCCGGCTACCGGATCGAGGTGGCCGGCGCGGTCGAGGAGAGCAGCAAGGGCTCGGCGTCCATAGCGGCCGGGATTCCGATCATGCTGTTCATCACCTTCACCCTTTTGATGTTGCAGCTGCACAGTTTCAGTCGTGCCATGCTGGTGTTCCTGACGGGGCCACTGGGCATTGCGGGCGTGGCGGTGGCGCTGCTGGCGCTGAACCGCCCCTTCGGTTTTGTCGCCCTGCTGGGGGTGATCGCGTTAATGGGCATGATCCAGCGCAACTCGGTGATCCTGATCGACCAGATCGAGCAGGACCGCGCCCGCGGCGTGCCGGCCTGGGATGCGATCGTGGAGTCCGCGGTGCGCCGGCTGCGCCCGATCGTGCTGACGGCCGCGGCCGCCGTGCTGGCAATGATTCCCCTGTCGCGCTCGGTCTTCTGGGGGCCGATGGCGGTGGCCATCATGGGTGGATTGATCGTCGCCACAGCACTGACGCTGCTCGCCCTGCCGGCCATGTACGCGGCCTGGTTCCGGGTCAAGCGCGAGCCGGTGGTCGTGCCCTGAGGGTGTGTGGGGGCGTTCTGGCCGCTGCCGAGGGCGTTCGCGGTTAAAATAAAAGGTTGACCGATTTCATGCGGGTGGTCGAAGGTCGTTGCGGATTGCCGCTCGTCCTGCAGGCCGCCCGTGACTGTTTTCAAGCCCGCGCGGGTGGCGAAATTGGTAGACGCACCAGGTTTAGGTCCTGACGCCAGCAATGGTGTGGGGGTTCGAGTCCCCCCCCGCGCACCACTAACGAGAGAAAGACCATGGCTGTGAATGTAGAAACCCTTGACAAGCTGGAACGCAAGATGACGCTGACGCTGCCCGTGAGCGTGATCCAGTCCGAAGTCGACTCCCGCCTGAAGAAGCTGGCCCGTACCGTGAAGATGGACGGATTCCGCCCCGGCAAGGTGCCGATGAACGTGGTTGCCCAGCGCTACGGCTATTCGGTTCACTATGAAGTGATGAACGACAAGGTGGGCGAAGCGTTTGCCACGGCGGCCAATGAAGCCAACCTGCGTGTCGCCGGCCAGCCGCGCATCACCGAAAAGGAAGACGGCGCCGATGGCCAGCTCTCTTTCGACGCCGTGTTCGAGGTCTATCCCGATGTGCAGATCGGCGATCTGGCCACCGCCGAGGTCGAAAAGCTGACCGCCGAGGTCAGCGATGCCGCGATCGACAAGACGGTCGACATCCTGCGCAAGCAGCGCCGCACCTTCGCCCAGCGTGCCCATGACCAGGCCGCCCAGGACAGCGACCGCGTGACCGTCGATTTCGAAGGCAAGATCGACGGCGAGCCCTTCTCCGGCGGCAAGGCCGAGGACTTCCAGTTCATCGTCGGCGAAGGTCAGATGCTCAAGGAGTTCGAAGAGGCCGTGCGTGGCATGAAGGCCGGCGAAAGCAAGACCTTCCCGCTGGCGTTCCCCGAGGATTACCACGGCAAGGATGTTGCCGGCAAGACGGCCGACTTCCTGGTCACGATCAAGAAGATCGAGGCGGCCCACCTGCCCGAAGTCAACGAGGCGCTGGCCAAGTCACTCGGCATCGAGGACGGATCGGTCGAATCCCTGCGCGCCGACATCAAGAAAAACCTCGAGCGTGAAGTCAAGTTCCGTTTGCTGGCACGCAACAAGACGGCCGTGATGGATGCGCTCGTGGCCAAGGCCGAACTGGACCTGCCCAAGGCCGCGGTTCAGGCCGAAGTGGAGCGCCTGCTCGAAGGCGCCCGTGCCGAGCTCAAGCAGCGTGGCATCAAGGACGCCGACAAGGCGCCGATTCCCGACGACGTGTTCCGCCCGCAGGCCGAGCGCCGCGTGCGCCTGGGCCTGGTCGTTGCCGAACTGGTGCGTTCCAATGAACTCCACGCCAAGCCCGAGCAGCTGCGCGCCCATGTCGAGGAACTGGCCGCCAGTTACGAAAAGCCGGCCGACGTGATGCGCTGGTACTTCAGCGACAACCGCCGCATGGCCGAGGTCGAGGCCGTGGTCATCGAGAACAACGTCGCCGAGTTCGTCCTGGGCAAGGCCAAGGTGACCGAGAAAGCCGTCTCGTTCGACGAACTGATGGGTCAGCCGGGCTGAATGCCAGGCGTTTCCTGACCGGATCCGGACGGGGCCTGCGGCGGACTTGCAGTCTGCTTGACAGGCCCCACCTTGTCTGGGGGCGTCGCCTTTTCGGTACAGTCAATGCATCTGCAGGAGTAAACATGAGCGCAATGGACATCCACGGCCTTGGCATGGTGCCGATGGTCATCGAGCAATCCGGTCGCGGAGAGCGGTCTTACGACATCTATTCGCGCCTGCTCAAGGAGCGCGTGATCTTCCTGGTGGGGCCGGTGAACGACCAGACCGCCAACCTGGTGGTGGCTCAGTTGCTGTTCCTCGAAAGCGAGAACCCGGAGAAGGACATTTCCTTCTATATCAACTCACCCGGCGGCTCGGTCAGCGCGGGCATGGCCATTTACGACACGATGAATTTCATCAAGCCGGACGTGTCCACCTTGTGCACCGGGTTTGCGGCGAGCATGGGCGCGTTCCTGCTTTCCGCCGGTGCCAAGGGCAAGCGTTTCTCGCTGCCCAATTCCAAGATCATGATTCACCAGCCATCCGGTGGTGCGCAGGGCCAGGCGACGGAGATCGAGATCTCGGCGCGTGAAATCCTCAAGACCCGCCAACAGCTCAACAAGATCCTGGCCGAGAACACCGGGCAGCCGCTGGAGAAGGTCGAACGCGACACCGAGCGCGACTACTACCTCGACGCCAACGAGGCCAAGGACTACGGCCTGATCGACCAGGTGATTGCCAAGCGCCCGTGAACGCTCCGCCAGACGGCGGACAACGGCGCTGAAGCGGCGTTTTCTGGCTCAGAAAGCGCCGTTTTTATTTGGTTATCATTCAGAACCCCAGTAACGAGGCACTGCCCACATGGCCGAGAAAAAAGGCTCTTCGACCGAAAAAACCCTGTACTGCTCCTTCTGCGGCAAGAGCCAGCACGAAGTGAAGAAGCTGATCGCAGGGCCTTCGGTTTTCATCTGCGATGAGTGCATCGACCTGTGCAATGAAATCATCCGCGATGAACTGCCGGCGGTGGCCGACGGTCGCGAGGCACGCGGCGAATTGCCCACGCCGAGCGAGATCAAGGCCAACCTCGACAACTACGTCATCGGTCAGGAAAAAGCGAAGCGAACCCTGGCGGTGGCGGTCTATAACCATTACAAGCGCCTTCGCCACAAGGAAAAAGCCAAGAAAGACGATGTCGAGCTGGCCAAGAGCAACATCCTGCTGATCGGCCCGACGGGTTCGGGCAAGACGCTGCTCGCCCAGACTCTGGCGCGCATGCTCGATGTGCCCTTCGTGATGGCAGATGCCACCACGCTGACCGAGGCCGGTTATGTGGGCGAGGACGTCGAGAACATCGTGGCAAAACTGCTGCAGAGCTGTAACTACGAGGTGGAGCGCGCCCAGCGTGGCATCGTCTATATCGATGAGATCGACAAGATTTCACGCAAGTCTGACAATCCGTCGATCACGCGCGACGTCTCAGGCGAAGGGGTGCAGCAAGCCTTGCTGAAACTGATTGAAGGCACCATGGCCAGCGTGCCGCCGCAAGGGGGACGCAAGCATCCGAACCAGGATTTCCTGCAGGTCGATACCACCAACATCCTCTTCATCTGCGGCGGTGCGTTTGCCGGTCTGGAGAAGGTCATCGAGAACCGCACCGAGGCCTCGGGCATCGGCTTCGGCGCCACCGTGCGCAGCAAGAAGCAACGCTCGCTCACCGATGTGTTCAACGAAATCGAGCCGGAAGACCTGATCAAATTCGGCCTGATCCCGGAACTGGTGGGCCGGATGCCCGTGATCGCGGCCCTCGCAGAACTGACCGAGGATGCGTTGGTGCAGATCCTGACCGAGCCCAAGAATGCCCTGATCAAGCAGTTTGGAAAACTGCTGTCGATGGAGGGCGTCGATCTCGAGATCCGGCCGTCGGCACTCAAGGCCATCGCGCGCAAGGCTCTGGCGCGCAAGACCGGTGCCCGGGGCCTGCGCTCCATCCTGGAGCAGGCGTTGATCGACACCATGTTCGAACTGCCCAACGCGGCGAATGTGGAAAAGGTGGTGGTCGACGAGTCCACCATCGAGGAAAACAAGCCGCCGCTACTGGTGTACCGGGAAGCGGCGAAGAAGGCCTGACGCGGTCGCGAGTTGCACCGCGGTGCTGGTTTTCAACCTTTCTGCCCGTGTGGAGCGGGTTGCAGGTTGAAAATGCAGCCAGGACGACCATATTGAACAGGTAACACGAGGGACTCCCATGTCTGGAAACATACCGCTACCTGCCACCCCGATTGACCTGCCATTGTTGCCGTTGCGCGACGTGGTGGTCTTCCCGCACATGGTGATCCCGCTGTTTGTCGGGCGACCCAAAAGCATCAAGGCGCTGGAAGCCGCGATGGAAGCCGAGCGCCGGATCATGCTGGTGGCGCAGAAAACTGCAGCCAAGGACGAGCCTGCCGTATCGGACATGTTCGAGGTCGGCTGCGTCTCCACCATCTTGCAGATGCTGAAGCTGCCCGACGGAACGGTCAAGGTGCTGGTGGAAGGCCAGCAGCGCGCCAGCGTGAACCGCATCGATGATGGGGAATCCCACTTCACAGCGACCGTGACGCCGCTGGTGGCCGCCGAAGGCAGTGAAATGCACAGCGAGGTCGAGGCCCTGCGCCGCGCCGTCATGCAGCAGTTCGACCAGTACGTCAAACTCAACAAGAAGATTCCCCCGGAAATCCTGACGTCCATCTCCAGCATCGACGATCCGGGCCGCCTGGCCGACACGATTGCCGCGCATCTGCCGCTGAAGCTCGACAACAAGCAACTGGTCCTGGATCTGGCCGACGTCAAGGCGCGCCTGGAAAACCTGTACGAGCAGCTTGAACGCGAAGTCGACATCCTCAATGTGGACAAGAAGATCCGCGGTCGTGTGAAACGGCAAATGGAAAAGAACCAGCGCGACTTCTACCTCAACGAGCAGGTCAAGGCAATCCAGAAGGAACTCGGCGAGGGTGAAGAGGGCGCCGACATCGAAGAAATCGAAAAGAAGATCAAGGCCGCCAAGATGCCCGCCGAGGCGCGAAAGAAGGCCGAAGGCGAGCTGAAAAAGCTCAAGCTGATGTCGCCGATGTCGGCCGAAGCCACCGTGGTGCGCAACTACATCGAAGTGCTGACCGGTCTGCCCTGGAGCAAGAAGACCAAGATCAAACACGACCTGGCCCATGCCGAAAGTGTTCTGAACGAAGACCACTACGGGCTGGACAAGGTCAAAGACCGGATCCTCGAGTACCTTGCGGTGCAGCAGCGCGTCGACAAGCTCAAGGCGCCGATCCTTTGTCTGGTGGGGCCGCCTGGCGTCGGCAAGACGTCTCTGGGTCAGTCGGTCGCCAAGGCCACGGGCCGAAAGTACGTGCGCATGGCGCTGGGCGGCATGCGCGACGAGGCCGAGATCCGGGGCCATCGCCGCACCTACATCGGCGCCATGCCGGGCAAGGTGCTGCAGAGCCTGAACAAGGTCGGCACCCGCAACCCGCTGTTCCTGCTCGACGAGATCGACAAGCTGGGCATGGATTTCCGCGGCGATCCGTCCAGCGCCTTGCTGGAGGTTCTGGACCCGGAGCAGAACCACACCTTTGCCGACCACTATGTCGAGGTCGACTTCGACCTGTCGGATGTCATGTTCGTGGCGACATCCAATTCGATGAACATTCCCTCTGCGCTGCTCGACCGCATGGAAGTCATCCGCCTGTCCGGCTACACGGAAGACGAGAAGACCAACATCGCGATGAAGTACCTGCTGCCCAAGCAGTTGACGAACAACGGAGTCAGGGAAGGCGAACTGCAGATTGCTGAAGAAGCGGTGCGCGACATCGTGCGTTACTACACGCGCGAAGCTGGCGTGCGTTCGCTGGAACGCGAGCTCTCGAAGATCTGCCGCAAGGTGGTCAAGGGCCTGCAGTTGAAGAAGATGGTGGCTCCAGTGGTGGTGTCGGCGGACAACCTTAACGACTATTTGGGCGTGCGCAAGTTCTCCTACGGGCGTGCCGAGAACCAGAACCAGGTCGGTCAGGTGGTGGGTCTGGCCTGGACCGAGGTGGGAGGCGACCTGCTGACGATCGAAGCGGCCAGCATGCCTGGAAAAGGCGTCATCACACGCACCGGGATGCTGGGCGACGTGATGAAGGAATCGGTGGAGGCCGCGCGCACGGTGGTTCGCAGCCGGGCCAGACGCCTGGGCATCAACGATGATGTCTTCGAAAAGCGTGACATCCACATTCATGTCCCGGACGGCGCCACGCCCAAAGACGGCCCTAGTGCTGGCGCGGCCATGACGACGGCGTTTGTGTCCGCGCTGACCGGCATTCCGGTGCGGGGTGATGTCGCCATGACCGGTGAGATCACCTTGCGTGGCGAAGTGACCGCGATCGGGGGGCTGAAGGAGAAACTGCTGGCCGCGCTACGCGGAGGCATCAAGCTCGTGCTGATCCCTGAAGAGAACGTCAAGGATCTTCAGGAAATTCCGGAAAACGTGAAGAACGGCCTGGAGATCATCCCGGTCAAGTGGATCGACCAGGTGCTCGATATCGCGCTGGAGAGCAAGCCCACACCGCTGCCGGAAACGGTGGCTGCAGCGGTTGCGCCCGAGTCCGGCGCGGTGGCCGGGGTTGCCGGCCCCGAGTCTGTCAAGCATTGAGCGAACATTCGATGCGGCTTGCAGGAGTGATGAAAAATAGGTTATAATTTTTGGATTGCAGCAAACAAAGTCAATTGGCCGAGTTTGTTGTATGCGCGGGAATAGCTCAGTTGGTAGAGCGCAACCTTGCCAAGGTTGAGGTCGCGAGTTCGAGCCTCGTTTCCCGCTCCAGATAATGGAAGAAGTACCAACGTCTTCCACCTTGAAGGGAAGCCCAGGCTTCCCTTTTTTGTCAGAGAGATTGAAGAATAACTGGCGCGGTAGCAAAGCGGTTATGCACCGGATTGCAAATCCGTGTAGGTCGGTTCG
>ERZ795061.5226-NODE-5226-length-10700-cov-4.615688_pt1 | contig 10700 bp, 10 predicted proteins | sample MGYA00375145_ERZ795061 | MGnify/ENA primary metagenome ERZ795061 (study PRJEB30190, sample SAMN05720144) | anaerobic digester metagenome | isolation source: active sludge of municipal wastewater-treating anaerobic digesters | place: USA | collected 2014-12-22 ... | reverse complement strand
GCCCCTTTGGCGCCCGGCTGTCTGGCACCACAATGTCACCCTTTGACGGCAGTCTGTCCACATCAGGATTATACTGTCTGCACCCCAGGCGGCAGGACGCGCGACCGACCCTCACCTTGATTTTGAAACTCAGACATTTAGAATTTTCATGGTTTGTGGAGAGGTGGCTGAGCGGTTGAAAGCGCCTGACTCGAAATCAGGTAAGTGGGCAATCCCTGCTTCGGGGGTTCGAATCCCCCCCTCTCCGCCAGAATAAAGTTAATATGGGTTAAGGGGGTGGGATAAGTGAAAATTAAAACAGTAAAAATATCAAAATTTCGTGCGATAGATCATTTAGAAATAAATCTTAAAGACCTATCCTTGTTAATAGGAAACAATGGAACGGGAAAAACAAGTATAATTGAAGCAATTAATTACTGTTTTTCAAAATCATTTCTGACAAGTAAAATTAAATACACTGATTTTTATAATGGCTGCAACGAACCAATTAAGATTGAAATTTTATTTGATGGTGATTTCGGAGTAGATGTTGTAGATGGCTATACTACCAGACAAATACCTTGTAATGGCGTATATTTAGAAATCAAGAAAAGAGAGAAAGCAACAGCAGGTAAGTTTTTATCAGACCCATTTGTTATTACCCATTACTATACACCAAATAAGCCTAAAGATAATGATAAAGGTTGGGAATATAAGAGAGGAACCAACAGTATTTTCAAGATTTCTGAAAGACATTTGGGTGTACAACAACCAGTTGATAGTTCTTATCCTGTTTGTGTTTATTTAAGCAAAAATAGAGACAGACAATTAGGGAAAGGATTTGGATCATCAATGACTGATATTATTGATGATTTTAATTGGAAATTTGCTAGAAAAATTAAAGAAGAGACTGAAGATGGTTATAAAAATTTTATCAGCAATAAAAAGGGATATGAGGATGCGATTTTTGAAAGAATCGACAAGGAAACATATAAAAAAATATTTAAAAGCCTGGGGGATATACTGGAAGAATATAAAATATATGATGTTGGCCTTTCTCTTTTTAATGCCAACGCTCCTTTTTCAGAGGCTTTTATTTCTCAAAAACATAGTGATTTAGATCTCCCTATCTCTCAATTAGGATCTGGGATGGAAATGATTGTATCTTTAATGTTTCTTGACGTTCTTGCATCCCAAAGTAATAACAAATTACTAATTCTTATTGATGAACCAGAGCTTCACTTACATCCCATTTACCAAGAGATATTAATTAAATATCTTATAAGTAGATCAAAAGACAATCAAGTAGTTCTTTCTACACATTCTCCATATTTTTATAAAAATTGTCTCGATAATCAATGCATTCAGCTTCTTGTAAGCAAAAAAGAAAGTGATTTGATAAAAATTGAAGAAACTCAAGATGGTAATTTTGGCTTGTTTCCATGGAGTCCTTCATGGGGTGAAATTAATTATTATGCATATAATTTGCCAACAGTTGAATTTCATAATGAGCTTTATGGCTACATACAAAGTGATATCTTAAATACCGATAATACTACTAAAACAGATGAAGAATTTTTAAAAGGTGGTTGTCAAGTAAATTATCCATGGATAAAACAAAATAATAATAATACCACAACAAATCAATGTTTGACATTAATGTCATATATAAGACATTACATCCATCATCCAGAAAATAGACATAACAAAAAATATACCGATAAGGAACTGAAAGAATCCATCGAATGGATGATACAATTTATTAATCAAAACAATAAAAAACAAAATAAAACACCATGATGAATAAAATTACTATTTACAATCTAGCGTCTGTTGATTCGTATTTATTTACCATAAATCCTAACATCGGCCTGTTCTATTCCCTAGTGGGGACATGGAAAGAGGACGCAACGCTGTGCGGGAGCGAAACGATCCTGAAATCCGGAACGCCTGTGGATGACGCTTCGGCCATCAGTTCTGCGCGCGCATTGCCGGTTGACCGTTCAAAGGCCGTGCTTGCCGTCTGTGACAGCAGGGGCAGGGTCAAATGCTGGGCAAACCTCAAGCTTTCCGGCTACTGGGGCGAGTTTGTCGCGCTCTGCTCGAGGGCCACACCAAAGGAGCACCTGGATTATCTGGATTCTGTTGGTGTGAAGGTGATTGTCGAGGGCGAGGACAGGGTTGACCTTGTGAAGGCACTTGCCGCGCTGGAGCGGGACTTTGGCGCAAAGACCGTGCGCGTCGACAGCGGAGGGACGCTCAACGGCGTGCTTTTGGGGCTTGGCCTTGTTGACGAGGTGAGTTTGCTTGTTCAGCCGGTCATTGCCGGTGGTGATGGCCCATCATTTGCGAAACTGCCAGCGTCGGCCAATATTCCTCTGGAGCTGATTTCTTGCCAGACGCTCGAGGGTGGGTATGTCTGGCTGAGGTATAGGGTTTTGAAGTAGTTTTTTGGGTGGTTTTGAAACCACCTCACCCCTGCCCCTCTCCTGTCAGGAGAGGGAGAAAAATAGTAGCAACTCCTATTGGAAGGAGAAAGAAATATCGGTGTCCTCTTCTTGAGGAGAGGGAAAACATTGTGGTAACTCTTTCCTCTAAGGATGGGGGAGAAAATAGCAGAAACTTCTTCTAGAAGGAGAGAGGAAAAAATAGCAATTCCTCCTGCTAGGAGAGAGGGTCTGGAAGGGAAGCTGGATGGAAAAAAGGGACGAGGAAAATCCTTCTCCCGCCGGGAGAAGGACAAAGGATGAGGGGGTTTTGTCCTGGCCAGATTATGAAAAAAGACAGCAACTTCTTGAGCATGCTGCCAGAATGAGAAAATCCCAGACAGATGCAGAAGGTTTGCTTTGGGGAATCCTCAGGAGGAGAAGATTTTTGGGGCTCAAATTCAGGAGACAGCACACAATAAATGATTTCATTGTGGATTTTTATTGCAGTGAAAAGTGTTTGGCCATTGAGCTTGATGGTGGCGGCCACAATGATTCGGCGAAGGAAAGAAGTGATTTTTTAAGAACAGAAAGTTTGAGGAAGAATGGAATCAGGGTGATAAGATTTTGGAACAATGATGTTTTTAACAATATTGAAGCTGTTTTGGAAAAGTTTTTTGAGGAATTGAAGGATTAAAAACCACCTCACTCCTGCCCCTCTCCTAGAAGGAGAGGGAAAAAACCTGTCCAAATATCTATGTCTCGTGTTTTAGTAATTCCTTCTCAAAAGAGAGGTGAAAAAATCAAAAACCTTGTCTCCTGAAAGATTATTGTGCAAAGCCATGGCTTTTCTCAAAAGAGGGCAGGTTTTAATAGAAAAGCGATGGGTTCTGCGTAAAATTGCCCACATGTGGACAGACGAATTTCCAGGCGCGATGACGATTTGCGACAAAGAGGGCAAAATCCTCTATATGAACCAGAAGGCCATGAAAACCTTTGAGAAAGATGGTGGTGTCTCGCTTGTTGGCCGAAATGTCCTGGACTGCCACCCTGAACCGGCAAGGTCAAAACTTGCCAAAATGATTGCCGAAGGCACAAAAAATGTTTACACAATCGAAAAGAATGGCACAAAAAAGATGATCTACCAGTCACCGTGGTATGAAAACGGTGTTTGTGTGGGTTTTGTCGAGCTTTCTCTGGAGGTTCCCTTTGAGATGCCGCATTTTGTGAGGGACAAGAAGTGACCGAATTTGAAAACGAAATATATGCAATGCCATGTTTTGCGACGCTTTCCGTGAATGATGTCGCCTCCTCAGTCGATTTCTATTGCAACAAGCTGGGATTCAAGAAGATATTTTTCATGGAAGGGCCAAGCGGTGAAACTGCTCTGGCGCACCTTCGCTGGGCCATGTATGCCGATTTGCTGGTTGTGCCTGGCAAGCAGGAGGCTGCCGATCAGAAGGGTTCTGGTATATCGCTGACTTTTGCGTGCGGCAGGGTCTCTGTTGATGAGCTGGCTGAAAGACTGGCAAAAGCTGGTCTTGAGTTTTCAGGGCCGGCTATCACCCCATGGAATGCCAAGGAGTTAAGGATTAAAGACCCGGATGGCTTTTTGCTGGTTTTTACAGAGCAGGCAGATTCCAGAAAAGATTTTGATGAAGTGATCGGGGACATAAAAAAGGCCCAGGGATAAAACTTATATTACATCGAAGGTTGATTTTTTTACTATTCCGCTCCTGATGTTCATCTTTATGGTTTCAGCCGTCCTTTTCAATTTTGTGCTGAGGTTTGGTTTTTTTAGCTCGTCACACATTTGAACGGCAATCTCAAGGTACCTTGAAGTTTCAGCCTGGTGGTGTTTTAAATTGTCCTGGTCATAATTGGTCATTATTGCGTGGTAGATTGAGTAGGCTAGCGCAACGTTGAACGACTGGCATCTTGCCCCTGATGAAAGTGAGCCAAGGAAAGCTTGATCAAGTGCCTCTTTTGCCGTTTTGGCCATTTCACCCTGCCACTGTGGAGTTATTGGGATTATGCTGCTCTTTTTGGTTTTCTGGAGGTTTTCAAGAAGCAGATTGCAAGCGGCCTGTGCTGTCAGCAATCCAAGTTCGCAAGAGTAATATGGTGTTTGCGCGGCCTGCCTCATCTTTTCCGGGATGGATTTTACCAGCATTAAAGCCTTTTTGTGCTCGTTTTGGTGTTCGAGAAGTTTTATATTCAGAATGGTGAGCGCCATTTTTTGCTCAAAATCCAGACAGTGAGCTGAATTTAGGGCCTCATCCATCAAATCCTGGCATTTCTTTAGCTGTTCTTCTTCAAAAGCAATCTGTGCTTCAAGCACGATTGATGGTCTTATTGGAAGTTCTGGCACCCTTTTTTCAATGTCTTTGGCCCTTTGCAGGTAGAATTTTGCGCCGTCTTTGTCGTTATCTTCTATCTGGAATTGAGCCATTTTTACCAGGAACCGGCATGCCTGCATTTTTTGCCCGGTCAGAATCGAGATTTCGATTGCCCTTTCCATGAGTCTTCTGACGGAATCCAGATCACACTGGTTGTGTTTTATGAGCGCATCTATGCAAAGGGTTGTCGCCAAGAGCGGTTGTGAGTCCATTTTGAAAGAGATCTCCCTTGCCATCAGGTTGTCTTCTGAAGCTTGGGACATGCTTCCCCCAACAACCGCCAAGAGGGCCTTGAGATGGAAGAACCTTGCTTTCATTCTTACCCATGATGTGTCACTGATTTCGGCAGAGATTTTTTCGAGAACATCAAGAGAACCAGAGAAATCGCCTTGGAAATATTTTGCGTATGCAAGGTTTAATAATGCTTTAATTCTAAGACTGACATTCTGCGATTTGATCGCCGAATCACTAGATTTTATAGCATGCAAGGCCATTTGGCTGAAATCATAATCTTTCATGTTGACGGATTCTTGCAGGTGAAGTTTTATGAGTTTTTCGTCTTCATCATTCCTTCCGACCAGCCTGTATGCTTCCTGAGTCCTTTGTTGTGCTTCGAAGAATTTTGCCTGGCTTGCTTCCAAATCGGCAAGTGTCAATAAAATTTCAGACTCAGAATCCGTGTCAACTCCGGCTTTTTTGAGTGCGCTCAGCATTCCGGACAGGGTTTTTTCTGCTTCATCAAATTTGCCCTGGAGCTTCATGATTTTTGCAAGCCTGAGCGAGGATGCTGTTTCAAGGGAGGAATCAGAGGCCCTGATTGAAACTTCAAGCGCTTTTTTTGCGTACTCAAGCGCCTGTCTGATTGCAAATTGCGATTCTGCTGCAATGGATGCCGAAAGGAGAACGGAGATTGATTTGGCTGGATTTGAGCCACTTAGCAGATGTTCGATCAATTCATCCGCGCTTTCATTTTTATCGGTTTTTTGTTTTGCCTGTATGTATTTTGCACATTTGTCATGGATCGAAACGAGCAATTTGGGACTTGTTTCTTCCAGGAGTTTTGTCCTGATCTGGTTTTCAATAAATTTGTATTTATAGCTTCCAGCAATTTTAAATGTTGAGAGCATCATTGAACTGATGGCTTCATCCAGCATTTCTTCAATGTCGCCATCTTCAAAAGAGGTCACTGAGAGCAACATTTGTTCATCGAATGTTTCACCTATTACTGCAGCTTCACAGAGTATTGCTTTTAATTTCGAATCGAGGTAGCCGATTCTCCATGAGGCCAATTCATTGCTGTTTGTTGGGAGCTCATCCGGAGATATTTTTTTTGTTTCACCAGAGCTTGTGATATAGCCCCTGCACGCCATGCCGGAGAGTATCTGGAGCAGATATGTGGCATTGCCTTTTGAGGCACCAACGAGTAAATCTGCAGTTTCTTTTGAAATATTTTCCAGGCCGATAACTATATCGATAAGCTCTGCTGTTTCAGCGGGAGAAAATGGATTTAGCCGGATTATTTGTGTGTATCTGGAAAATGAAATTTCTCCAATCAAATTTTGGGAGGTTGTTTTGGTGCTGGACGAGTTGGCTATGACCACAGTCATGTTTGGGTTTTGTATTTCGTTTGCCGATTGGTTTATGATTTCCAGGCTATTTTGATCGCACCATTGGGCATCATCAATTTCAACGACAAATCTCCCTTTTTGACTACATTCATTAAAAAGCCACGTTATTGCTTTTGGAATTGATAAATTAAACGAGACAGGGTCTTTTTCCAGATCCGGGCTGTTTCCCACCATTAATCTATCTGCAATATTTGGGCACAAAACTGCAAAAATATTTTTATACGGTGATTTTCCAAAAGACCCAAATCCAAGCTCAAGGGCCGCTTCACATATCAGCTGACCCAATATTCCAAAAGGTTTTTTGTGGTTGATTTTTTCGCAGGTGGCATAAAGGACTGGCATGTCTTGTGACCTTGCAAGGCTTGCTATCTCCTGCATTATCCTCGTTTTGCCAACGCCATGACCGCCATCTATGATTAGTGTTTTAAGATTTGTCTCTTCAGAAAGCACGGCCGATTTGATCGAGTCAATTTCTTTGCTTCTTCCTACAAGAAGGCCTCGATTGATTATCGAGCCCGAGTTGCTAATGACATTGTTGCCCAGACTCTGGTCTTTTTGTCCCTGCTCGAGCACCTTTAATACATCTTTCATACAGGATGGTCGTGATTTGGGGTTTTTCCTCAGAAGCCTTCTGACAAGGTTTTCAATCAGAACAGAAATTTTTGGGTTGTATATTGAAACCGGGGTTGGCTGTAGGTTTTGTATCTGCCAGATTAGGCTTGATATTTTTGTATCACTGAAAGGCGGTCTTCCTGTGCAAAGATAGTACCCTATCGAGCCAAAGCTGTAGAGGTTCGAACTTATGGTTCGCTCTTCGTAGCGTAATATTTCTGGGACCATCCAGGCAACTTCGTTTGTTACGTCTGTGGTTTTCATCTGTTTGAGACTGGTCTGGTCAGAAGAAAGTTTTATAAAGTCAAAAATCTTTATGTTGTAATCCTCATCAACTATGTAGATATTGTCTGGCTTGAGATCCGTGAGAATGATGTCATTTGAATGGAGACAATCAATTGCATTGGCAATATTTATCAGAACCTTTATCAATTTGTCCCGATTCAGTCTTACCTGGGAAAGTTTCTCGCCTTCTATGAGCTCATAAGCTATGTACTTGCCGCCATCACATTCGCCCCACTCGATTATTTTTACAATACCTGGGCTGTCAGCCTGTTTTATGGTTGCAAGCTCATTTTCAAACTGCACCCATCTTGGCGCTTTTTTTGATGAGAGCAAGATTGTTCTTATCAATACATCTTTGCCGCTTTCCATGTCAAGCGCGAGATAGATATCGTCTTGCATGGAAAGCCTCGATTTCAGCTTAAACCTTTCCCCTAAAACCCTCTCGTTCATAATTGCATTTATTTTATATATTATTGTCTTTTGCGCAATTATGTCTCTTGAATTTATTGGGGACGTATATTAGGCTAAAAGTGGTGAATATCGTTTGGGCTGGCCTTTCCAATACCGGTAAAGTAAAAGAAAACAATGAGGACCATTATGCCATTGTTCCCCCTCAGTATCCCGAGCTTCCCTATATCTTTGCCATATCCGACGGCGTTGGTGGGAGAAAAGGCGGGGATCTTGCTTCGGTGAGAGCAATTCAGGTCATAAGCGACTATTTTGTTCGCCATTTGCCCAAGTCTTACAATTCCCCCGAAGTAACGCAAAAAGCCTTTGAGATTGCAAATAGAGACCTCAGATTGACAGGCTCATCAAACGCCAACCTGAGTGGAATGGGAACAACTGTTGTTTTTGCTGCCCTTTTCGATGACACCCTCCAGGTAACATGGATAGGGGATTCGAGGGCCTATGTTGTGAGGAAAAACAATCTTGAGCAGGTTACAGTTGACCACACTTTGCCAAATGAATTGTTCAAAAGAGGCTCAATAACCGAAAAACAGCTTAAAAACCATCCCTGCAAACATCATTTAGTGCGGGCATTGGGGATCGACGAGACAGTAAAACCGGAAATGGTGCAAATCCCAGCTCAAAACCTTGAATGGCTGGTCTTGTGTACTGATGGACTCTATGAGCATGTTTCTGATATGGAAATCCAGGGGGCCATCCATAAACTAAATGACCCAACTCTGGTTACCAAAAAACTCATTCAACTGGCCCTCTCAAGGGGTGGAACCGACAATGTGACTGTGGTTGTGGTAAAGATAGCTGGCACACAAACAAAAGAAGACAAGGCCAGCAAAAACAGGTTTGGTATCTTTTAGGAGTCTTTTGGGACAACCCTGACTTCCCCACCACAATATGGGCATTTCGTTATTGGTTGTGAGAGTGGCTGTTCCCTCCCGCAGTAAATGCACTTTCTTGTCATCTTCTTCGGTTTCACAGAATCAAAAATATAATATTGGCCATCATTTGCCATCTCTGCCCTGCAGTTGCCGGCAGAACAGAGTCTGTCAAGCGATTCAAATGCTTGCCCCTTGTTTACATAAAGATTTGAGACGACCATTTCAGCAGTCAGTTTTCCATCATACTTTGATGCGAGTCTCAGCACATCAGCGTCAATGAACGCAGGTGTGTTCTGGTCAACATTTCTTTTTAAAACAGATGAAACAACAAATGCCGCTATTGCCGCGGCCGCCATTATGAGTGCTGTCATGACGCGCGATGAGTTGGCTGATGATGCAATAAAAAAGAGTATTGAAAGAGCGGCAAAAGCAATGCCTGCAATTATAAGAACAACGAAAAGGGTTCTTTTTACAAAGAGCATCTCTATCCTTTCCATGAAGCCGTGGCTTCTTTTATCGAACCTGCAACATCTTCAAACATCCCCTTGATACCTGATTCGGTGAGGTTGTTTTTGATAATCCCGTCCACTGATTCAGCCAAATCTTTGGGGTTCTCGCAGAGCTTTTTTTCGTCTTTGACCTTCAATGCCACATCTTTCCAGGCTGAATGGAATTTGATGGTGTCATCTGGGATTGCGATCTCCAGTTTTTTCAACGCCTGGTGCATGTTTTGCTCGTCCAGCAGCCCCTTGAATGTGTTTCTGATGTTTGACAGGCCCTCTGATATTCCATTTAGGGAACCTAGTATTGAAGACATTTTTTTAAGACCCTCGACAAGCAGATCCGCCTTCTCCTTGTTCTTGGCGATCACCTTGAAATTATCGTCCAGCTCTTTTGGAATACCTGGTTTTCCGGAGAATGATTCAATTGCTGGCCCAAGCGCAGCCATGAGCACCAGTGAGTCAAAATTCCCCTGTATCTCGCTCTTTTCCATAAGCAGGCTGGCCACTTCTTTTTGAATTGTCATCCATCTCTGGGTTATCTCGTTACATGCAAGCTGATTGTCTGTGAGGTCTTTTTTCCATTCTTTCCTGACATTTTCTATCTCTGCGGTGAGCTGTTTCAGCCTGTCGAGTGATTTTTTGTACTCCTTTTCGAGCATCCTTACTTTTGGGCCGGCAAACCATCCGCTTATCCCGTCGTACTTTGCCAGTTGCCTGGAAAGCAGGAGAGTTTCTTTTTTGGCTTCCTCTATTTTTGGTTTGAGGGCCTCTTCCTGTTCATTCAGCTCGGGGTTTTCTTTTGAAAGCCCAACCAGCTTCTGGACGTTTTTTTCCTCAATCTCGCCGGCTTCCTTGTTTAATTTTGCCAGTTCTGATCCAATTTTCTCCAGTTTTTCTTTGAAGAGTTTTTCCTGGGCAGTTTTTTCTTTTTCGATGGTATTTTTGAAGTCGCCTGGCAACGAGTCCATTTTGTCTTTTATGAAAACGGCAGACTTCTCCAGCCTGCTTTTTGAGTCCTGGTGGAGCTTTACAAGTTCTGCATTGAAAGACTGCTGAGCCTCTTCAAGTTCCGTGTAAAGCTGTTTTATATCGCCAGTCCATGAATCGACAAGTTTTATTGTGTCTGAAAGGTCAAGCTTCATCAGCTACGCCTCCTACCGGCCTAGATTTGCCGACGTATTTTCTTTTTGCTTTCCAGATCAGCTCCGGAATGATTTTTCTTCCCCTTCCAAGCTCGTCAAAACATCCCCTGTTGTCCCAGTAAAGAGGGCATGCCCCGCAACATATATTTTTCTTGTCGCAATCACTGCACACTGGTGGGACAAACTCTTTTTTCCTGAAATAGAGGGATTGCCTGTTGAACCAGATGTCCCTGAAGTTCTCCCTGAGGATATTTCCAACCCCGTTTTCAAAAGAAGAGCATGGCAGGACTGACCCGTCTGGTGCCACTGAAAGCAGGCCATCGGATGCCGCACAGCTTGTTCCGCCAATGCCTTCGGCGACAGTGTTTATGATGCAGTATGGC
>ERZ795061.5225-NODE-5225-length-10701-cov-8.204302_pt1 | contig 10701 bp, 7 predicted proteins | sample MGYA00375145_ERZ795061 | MGnify/ENA primary metagenome ERZ795061 (study PRJEB30190, sample SAMN05720144) | anaerobic digester metagenome | isolation source: active sludge of municipal wastewater-treating anaerobic digesters | place: USA | collected 2014-12-22 ... | reverse complement strand
CTTCGGCCGCGGATGTAGGCCAGTGGTGTGATCACAAGTTTTTCATTGGTTACCATTTCGGTGATTTTCGAATATTCCTTATCAGACTCACTGTATTGATTCTGAATGAACTTAAGATTGTCCCACAAGGGTTCCATGTAAGGATTTAACTTCGATTTTATATCACCTGGTAAATACCCAATGTCTTTATTGCTTAGGGGCACAATCGGTCTGGCCAGATAGATTTGTTTGTATTCTCTCTTCTGTTCCAATGCAGCGGCTAATGCAATCAGTGTTTTGCCGGTTCCGGCCACACCTTGCATCGAAACCAATTTAATTTCTGGTTTTAGTACAGCGTGAATCGCAAAAGCTTGTTCGGCATTCCGCGGTTTTATTCCATAGGCATTTCTTTTTTCAACTTGTTCCACCATGCCATTGGCAGAATTGAAAAATGCGAGAACCGATTTCTTTCCACTCTTTAAAATGTAATAGTGGTTTTTCATTGGCTTTTCTTTGCCAAGCACTTCTCCTGGGGGGCAGTACCCCTTTTCATACATCAGGTTAATGATAGAAGGATCGACATCTTCAATAACTGTGCGACCGGTATGAAGAGAGCTGATGTTTTGTATTTTGCCTGTGGTGTAATCTTCGGCTTGCAGGCCCAGAGCCTTTGCTTTTAGTCGAAGATTAACATCTTTTGATACAAGAATAACTTTCCTGCCCTTCTCTTCTTTTTGAAGAAGTAATGCTGAATTGAGAATCCGGTGATCGGGCTTGTCTTCATTGAATACTTTATTGGCATCCAGCTGACTGGTGCCGCCAGTATCCATCACCACCTTAAAATTTCCTTTTCCTTTGCCATTGATCGGATGCCACTGGTGCAGCATTTGATCCTTCGCAAGTTTGTCGATCAAGCGTATAAACTCGCGGGCCTCGAAATTTTTGGTGTCGTTCCCTTTTTTAAAGTTATCAAGTTCCTCAAGTACCGTTATCGGGATACCGATATCGTGTTCATCAAAGTTGAGAATGCTGTTGTGTTCATAAATAATAACCGATGTGTCAAGTACGAAAATCTTCTTTTCCTTGTCTTTCTTGCTCATAGTGTCAGGTTAAAAAAAAGCGAAGACACGTTTCTTACAATGGTGTAAAATAACCCTGCAAGTATGAAACGTATCTTCGCGCATCAAATCTATTGTCGAAATCTAATCAAAGGAGATCAAAAAATGCAAGACATTGAGTAATCTTTTCGTTACCAATGATCCAGAGATTCAACTACCCCATGCTAAACCCTTGAATATAAATCTCCTTTTTCTGAAGCGGTAATTCTTAGCACGTTGGCCAGCACGAGTAAAATGAGTTTGCGGCTTGCCTGGAAGCGATTCAAACCTGAAAATTTTCGGTAGTCTGCCAGCGAAAGAACAGGATGTTTGTCCAGGTATTCCATCAGATTTTTTTCTTGCTCACCAAATGTAAAATGGATGTCGCGCTTCTTTTTTGATCTGCGAACTATCTCTTCCATCTCTGCGCTGGCTTTGATGCTCATGTCATGCACTCGTACAAAAGTAGATCGGTTCCCTTTGTCCAAAACGAGGTAATGTGGTCGCTTGGTACTTGGAGGCACATCAAAGCGTACTACAAAGCGGTTCTCTGAAATTCCGATTACAGACTCGTGGTAAGCCAGGGGCGGCTTGCAATGTTTCGTTAAGGATTCTCTTACAACGTGGGCTTCTTCATCGGGATACTTAACCCCGGGAATGCTTTTGTCATCATCAACTCCAATAAGTAATGTTCCGCCTTCGGTGTTTGCAAAGGCAATCAGTTCACGTACAATTTTTTCCGGGTAAGCGGCTTTGCGTTTGAATTCAAGTTGCAGACCTTCTCCTTCGGCCGCTAGTCTTTTCAACTCCCGAAAATGTAAGGAATCAACTTTTGCCGGTACCGAAGGCTTCATCGTCTTCCGATTCATCGTCTTCATCTTTGGGCAAGCTAAACATACTACTGAGTAAATCCTTGAACTGAAGACCTGAAGTAAGGTTGTGTTTGCTGATCAGGCTATATTCAGCCAAACCATGCAACGCAAACTCCATGAAGAACAATTTCAGGTTGTAGTCCTGACCTTTGTGAAATTCATTCACTAGGTCCAGCAGACCGGGTACTCCCCTGAGCGCCTTTTCGTAGTCCGAGTTACTCATGTCGTTAAGCAAATCGGTGGTGTTCCCATCACCAAACCAGTTGCTTATTTTCTTGTACGGACTTTTATCTTTTTGTTTTCTGAATTTATCTGGGTCTGGAAAATAATTTACAAACTGCGAACGAATGGCTTTGCCTACCAGATTATGAGCAACTATGCCCGGGCCTTCTTGTTGGCCTTCATAAACTAATTCTACTTTGCCTGTTATGGAGGGAACAACTCCACTAAAGTCAGCAATGCGAACCATTGTCTTCTTTTCATTATTCAAAAGTGCTCTTCTCTCGGCTGCAGCGAGTAAGTTTTCGAATGCAGATATTGTAAGGCGGGCAGAAACGCCACTCTTGGCATCCACAAATTCGCTCTTGCGGGCTTCAAAGGCAATTTGTTCAATCAGATCTTTCGCGATTTCGGGTACTGAAACAAGTCCTTTTTGTTCTTCGCGAATCTGAGCCTCTTGCTGCGTGATCTTCTTACTCACTTCCATTGACTTCGGATAATGTGTGATTATCTGGCTGTCAATACGATCTTTTAGTGGAGTAACAATGCTGCCCCGGTTCGTATAATCTTCCGGGTTGGCGGTAAAAACAAATTGAATATCCAGCGGCAACCGGATTTTAAATCCACGAATTTGTATATCGCCTTCCTGTAAAATATTGAACAAGGCAACCTGAATTCGTGCCTGCAAATCGGGTAACTCATTAATGACAAAGAGGCACCGATGAGAACGTGGGATTAGGCCAAAGTGAATTACACGATCATCAGAATATGGCAACTTAAGGGAAGCTGCTTTTATAGGATCCACATCTCCAATCAAATCAGCGATCGATACATCCGGGGTGGCCAGCTTTTCTGAGTATCGGTCATTGCGGTGAAGCCAGGTAATTGGAGTTTCATCCCCCATCTCTTTAATTTTATCTTGTCCAAACCGGGAGATGGGGTGAAGTGGATCGTCATTAAGTTCTGAACCTTCAATCACCGGGATATACTCATCCAATAGATGAGTCATCAGTCGCGCCAGTCGAGTTTTTGCTTGCCCGCGTAAACCCAATAAATTTATATCATGTCCTGCAAGGATGGCTCGCTCTAACTCAGGAATAACTGTTTCTTCGTACCCCCAGATTCCCTCAAACACATTTTCCTTCTTTCTGAGCTTATCAATTAAGTTTTCACGTAACTCATCTTTGATGGTTTTAAATTTATAACCAGCACTTTTAAGCTGGGCAAGAGTTTTAATTTTTTTATAGTCCATTTCGTTGTTAGTTCTTGGTTTTTGATTGACGGCTTTTGGATTTATTCACAACTAGTAGCCATCAACGTTTCATTACAAATTTTTTGTCCTGTTTTTCTTGAAGTCTTCAAACACGAGGTTACCCAATCCTTGCAAACTGCTATAGTAAGCCTGGCCATTGTTGGCTTTGGTGAATTCTCGCACAAAGGCTTTCAGGTAAGGATCTGTTGCGATCATAAATGTTGTAACCGGAATTTTTATTTTCCTTAATTGAGCAGCAAGTTCAAGGGTTTTGTTCAGAATCTTTTGATCGAGACCAAAGCTGTTTTTGTAATATTTTATCCCTTGTTTTATACACGTGGGCTTGCCATCTGTGATCATGAAAATCTGCTTGTTGGTATTCTTTCTCCTTCTCAGGATATCCATCGCAAGTTCCAGACCAGCTACCGTGTTGGTATGATAGGGTCCAACCTGCAAGTAGGGTAAGTCTTTAATTTCAATCTGCCAGGCGTCATCACCAAATACAAGGATATCTAATGTGTCTTTTGGATATTTCCTGGTAATCAACTCTGCCAATGCCATGGCTACTTTCTTGGCGGGAGTTATACGATCTTCTCCATACAAAATCATGGAGTGCGAAATATCGATCATCAGTACGGTAGAAGTCTGGGTTTTAAATTCGCTCTCAATTACTTCCAGATCTTCTTCTGTCATAAAGAAGTCTTCCAATCCATGATTGATCTGTGCATTGCGCAGCGAATCAGTCATAGAGATTTGCTCAAGTGTATCGCCAAACTCGTAATCTCGTCTGTCGGTGGTGGGTTCGTCTCCACGCCCGCTATGATTTGTCTTATGCTCTCCGGACTTCGTCTTCTTTAATTTCCCAAATATTTCTTCTAGTGCCGATTGCCTGAGATTTTGTTCGCCTTTGGCTTTCAGTTTAAATTCTCCGTTCGGGCCCTCATCGGTGATGTAGCCGTTCTTCTTCAAGTCCTCGATAAAATCGCCAATTCCATACTGATCGGTTGTCAGTTTATATTGCTTGTCTACTTCAGTGAGCCACTGCAGGGCTTCCGTAACATTGCCTGAAGTGATGAGTATGAGTTGCATAAAAACCTTAAGGAGGCGCTCAAAGTCACTTTTCTCTTCATCTGGAGGGGGTGTGTATTTGGAAAATCGGTGTCCTAGCATGCGCAGTATAAGGAGTGTTCTGTACTAACCATAATTTCAGCCATTCTGTTTCAAATTGAATTTGAATATTTGACTCGATGAAATAACTCCTGAATTTATTGAAATGGGAAAGAAATTTCTGATTTTAGACAATATTAATGACTGAATGTTCGTCTTGAACTTTAGGAACCCCTATTGTCTTCAATATGAAAAAATTAACTCTTTTATTATTAATAATAACACTTCTGGCTTCGTGTTCTTCCTATACGTGTCCAACGTATTCAAACGGAACTCCGCTAGAACATTCTAAAGAAGTCAGGTGCTGACGATAGTCAGAGTTTAGTTTTTGAGTTCCATCGTGCCATAGATGTAATCCCAAAGTGGAGATGATACACCGAATACAACTTCTCCGTCCTTATAATGGTGAACACTGTGATTAACCCAAAGAGCTTTGAAGAAGTTTTTTGGAGGAGGAAATGCGTGTACCATGTAATGAACAGATAAGTAAGAAGCATATCCAACCAGGAACCCCGGTAAGAAGGCAAATACGAAATCACCCATGGCGACCTTAAAAAGTAAGAGAAGAATCGTGGCGATGGTTATGCTTAAAAGTGGAGGCATGGCCAACCGGTCTTTATCTTTCGGAAACTCATGATGAACTCCGTGAATCGTGTATTGTAATTTTTTTCTTACTTCTGTATACACCTTCATATGGAATACATATCGATGCATATTGTATTCTACCCAGGTAAATGCAATTAAGCCAATAAAAAAAAGAATTATGGTAGTAAGTGGGGAGAGGCTTGTGTTTTTTACATTCCAATAGAGTAATCCACCTGAATAGGAGAAGAAGATAATCAAGGGAATAGAAATATGCGTGCGGCTTAATTTCTCTAAAATGGGGTTTTCAAAAAGTTGTTTGGTGCCCTTGTTTTGCGGCTTAACCTCAGCAATCATAGTCTTCACAATTTCTCCGCGAATTTAATATTTTCAAATTATTCTTGACTCAGAAAAGCATCAATTAGTCGATTCTATCGCCCTGATAGCTGCGCTTTTCTCTATTACTTTTTCATAATACCGTTCATACAATGGCAAAATGTTGGTGATATCAAATTCTTTTGCTCGGGCTAATGCATGTTCTTTAAATGCCGGCAAGTTGTTTTTATCCAACACAAAAAGAGCCTTTCGGGTCATATCCTCAACATCGCCCACGTTACTCATGAAACCAGTAACTCCTTGAACATTCAGTTCTGGTAAGCCACCTGTATTTGTTGAAATAACGGGAACTTCACAGGCCATGGCCTCTAGTGCAGCCAAGCCAAAACTTTCCTTTTCAGATGGCATCAAAAACAAATCCGCTACTGATAAAACTTCTTCCACAGCTTCCAGTTTTCCTAAAAAGCGAACGGCATCATTAATTCCTAGTTCGCGGGTCATTACCTCAGCTCCATTGCGTTCTGGTCCATCTCCAATCATCAGCAATTTGGATGGTATTTCTTTATGAATGTTATTGAAAATAGAGATAACATCGTCCACACGTTTTACTTTACGAAAGTTGGATGTGTGAACAATCAGGGCTTCCCCATGCGGACAGATTGCTTTTTTGAAGTGATCCTTCTTTTGTTTTTTAAATTTTTCCAGATCGATAAAATTGGGGATCACCTCAATATCGCGGGTTATTTTAAAGGAGTGATAAGTTTCTTTTTTTAGATCTTCAGATACAGAAGTAACTCCATCAGACTGATTAATACTAAACGTTACTACTGGCTCATACGAGGGATCTTTACCAACCAGGGTAATATCGGTACCGTGCAAGGTGGTTACCACCGGGATATAAATGCCATGGGTTTTTAAAATTTGTTTTGCCATATAGGCAGCGGAGGCATGAGGAATTGCATAATGAACATGCAGCAAATCCAACTGTTCGTTTCTTACCACACTTACCATTTTACTGGCGAGCGCTAACTCATAAGGGGGATATTCAAATAGGGGATAGGAACGAAATTCAACCTCATGGTAGAAAAGATTCTCGTTGAGAAAATCCAACCGGCTGGGTTGGCTATAGGTGATGAAATGTACCTGGTGCCCTTCTTTAGCCAGCGCTTTTCCTAGTTCAGTGGCTACTACGCCACTACCGCCAAAGGTCGGGTAACATACAATACCAATTTTCATGAGTTTACTTTTTAGAAGGATGCCAGTTATAGGTGTCTCAGATTTAAACCCGCTTTTGCACGCTTTAGTTTCGGAATTTGATCTAAAACCGCATTTTTATAACCTTTTTTAATATTGCCGGTAGTTAAAAATGGCCCGGTAGATTACTTCCTGAATACGAGGACGAATATTCGCGTTTAATAGTTTATTATTCGTCATATCCGGATGAACCCTGTTGGAGAGGTAAATGAAAACCAGATTAAACTCTGGATCTACCCAAATGCAGGTTCCCGTAAATCCTGTATGTCCGAACGTCTTGTTGGAAGCAAAAAGAGTGGTTGGACCCGCCCAATCGCTTACCATGGGTTTGTCCCAGCCAAGGCCGCGCCTGCTAGTTTCATATTGCTTGTTTATAAAGAGCTCAATTGTTTCTGGCTTAAAAAATTGTTGCCCGCCATAACTTCCTTTTTGCAGCAGCATTTGTCCAAGCTTGGCCAGGTCGTTCGCATTTCCAAAAAGACCTGCATGACCCGCTACATTTCCATACATAGCCGCTCCCTGATCATGAACATAACCAATCAGAAGTTCTTTTCTGAATAATTTATCATCCTCGGTAGGTGCTATCTGATCAATAGGAAATTTTCTCAAGGGAAGATAGCCTAAGGTGTAGGCGCCTAAGGGCTCGTAGATATTTTGTTCTAAAAAATCTTCAATGGGCTGATTCAACATTTTTTCGGCAAGTCTTTGCAGAATGTAAAAGCCCATATCGCTATACCGGTAATCATATACTGTGCGTTGTGGTTTCTCCCGTATTTTAGCTTTAATGATCCAACTCCAGAGACTGTCTTTCATCACTTTGGAAGCATATATTCCTTCAGCCACAGGAAAGGGATAATCCAGGTTGGTCTGATAGCTATAATAGGCAGGCAGCAGCTTTCCATCTTTTACAGTTTCGGCCCAGAACGGAAGAAAGGGCCATAAGCCCGCCTGGTGAGTCAGTATATCTTTAATGATAAAATCTTTCTTATTGGATTCTTTTAATTCAGGTAAGTAAACGGACGCCTTTTTATTAATATCAATCAACCCTTTTTCGTGCATGAACATAACGGTTTGCAGAGTTGCTGATACTTTAGTTACTGATGCGAGGTCGTAGATAGTTTGTTCGGTTACGGGTATTTTGTTTTCATAGGTAAGCCAACCGGCAGAGTGTTCATAGATTACTTTGCCATCTTTAGCTACAAGTAAATGACTTCCTGGGGTGGCACCACTGTCGATCGCTTCGTGTGCAATGGCATCTATTTGTTCCAGTGTTTTACTATCAATGCCAGCGGCTTCGGGCAACGAGTAAGAGAAACGATTTAACGATGTACTTGCAAGGCCTTGCCCTTCTTTAAACTCATCGCTGACTGTAATTGGAAACACACCCTGAGCGTACATTCCTCCAAATACAATTTGAGCTGCAATTTTAGGAATCCAGTCTTCATCCGTATAGCCTGCCAATACTGTAGGCAATTCTTTCCACTGAATAAGTTCTTTTGGATTGCCGAAGTGGCATAAGATTACTGTTTTCTTTCGTGCCAGGCTTCTGATAAATGGTGCAACTTCGTTAACAAAGGAAGAAGCGTACGGGAAAACTCCGATAACGATTACATCAGCACTGGCTAACTTTGCTTTAAGTGAAAGTGTATCTCCAGCCATGCGTAATGCATAGTGTTGGAAGGCGGCATACTTTGACAGGTATCTCGTAAATTCATTTTGTTCCTCTTTTCCAATACTGATGGAGGCAAATCTTTTTCCTTCAATTAAGGAAATGGGTACGGATTTTTTTGAATTTCTTAAGATAGTTACAGAAGATTCTGAAAGTTGATGTTTCAAAAGTTTGGCAGAGGGCGAATTTATGCGACTTACCAGGTTGTCTGTATTTATCGATTGGTGGTTATATAACCCTGCTTTGTATTTGGCAGCAAGAACTTTCTTAACTGCCTCATTTAATCGGGCTTGCAAAGCTTTGTCTTTCTTAATTGCCTTTGAAATTTTCTTTACCGCACCGGCAAGATCGTTTGGGTTGATTAGCATATCATGACCCATTTCAAGAGCTAGTTTTTCAATCTCTCCAGCTTGCTGGTTGCCAGCAAGCTTTTCGAGATAAGTGATGTCGCCAAAAACAACTCCTTTAAAATTTAGTCTGGATTTCAGAATTTCAGGCATAAAAATTTGAGTGGCAGGGCTGTTCATTGATTGTTCCGGAGGAGTGAAGTGAAGATTCGAGGTAAGGATGCCATCAATTCCTTGATCAGATAACTGATAGAAAACGGATAATCCGATTGAATCAATTTTATTGATGTTAAGAAATAGCGTGGAGTCTCGGGTTTCTGTGATTTTAGGTTTAGTTAATTCCGGCAAATGTATTGTGCAAACGAGCGCCCCATTTTGTTGAAGTCCTTTTGTAAAGGAGATTGCTTTTTCGCCCGTCCTTTTTGCGTTATCGCTAAAATAACTCAAGGTATTTGGATAGCTCTGTGAGTCAATAGCAAAATCAGCATTTGGTGCAAAGTTCACATGAATACCCAAAACACTCATTTCGCGAGCAATTTCTTTACCGAGGTTGTAAACAAGATCGTTGTTTTGTATCGAGCCCAATACCATTGGCTTTTGAAAACTTATAACGCTATCGAGTGATTGTGAAAGACCCCACGCTGCACGTATACCTACCAACAAGGGCACACTGGATTCGCCTTGAAGTTTATTTATAAGATTTGCGTGACTCTGTGGCCCGCCCTGGGTTATAAGAATTCCACCAGGGTGGTAGTTTTTAATCATACTTGTTAGTTGTTCCAACTCCTCTTCGTTGTTATAGGCAGAAGCGGAGATCATAAACAACTGGCCAATTTTTTCGTGGGTGTTTAGGGTTTGAAAAACACTATCTACCCACCGGGTTTTAGCATCCTGAGCTTGAATAGTTAACTGAATGAATATGAGTAGAATACTAAAGAAAACTTTTTTCAACATCCGGCCATTCGATTTTTGTAACTTTACCATTCTTTTTCGTCTCGAATTAGAGTAGTAACGAAAAAGAAGAGGTTAATCAGATGCGAAGCTACATTTAGAATAAAAGAAAAGCTATGAAGTTTTTATCCTTATTCACAAAAGCTCCTCAACATCAGCGGTTCAATTACAACCCCAGGTTTTATGATCCGCAAAAGGAGGAAATGAAAGAGCGGGAAGAGCGAATAAAATTGGAAGTTATCCGGAATAGAGGTGAAGTGCCAGAAGAAGCAGGTAATTATCGCTCTCGTATTGCCGGATCATTTCAGGCAGCCCGAAAGCGAAGTAAAGGCGAATCGGGTGGGGGAGTTAGTGCAACGATGATCCGACTCGGGATTCTTTTATTTTTTACCATTTTTATAATAGCTTTTCTGGAATGGGGACAACCTGTTCTTTATTCTCTTTTTCTATTCATACCCTTTTACTTTTACTTAAAGTTTAAAAGTAAATAGCACATTAGTTCCTGCATGCCAGACATCATTCATTTATTGCCAGATTCTATTGCCAACCAGATTGCTGCCGGGGAGGTAGTGCAACGGCCTGCTTCTGCAGTAAAGGAGTTAATGGAAAATGCGCTGGATGCTGAAGCCACTTCAATAAAGCTATTTGTAAAAGAGGCAGGCAAGACCTTGATTCAGGTTATTGACAATGGTGCGGGGATGAGTGAAACAGACGCACGCATGAGTTTGGAGCGACATGCAACTTCAAAAATCCGTACAGCCGATGATTTATTCCGCTTACGAACCATGGGCTTTCGGGGCGAAGCACTCGCATCGATCGCTGCGGTGTCGCAGTTTGAGATGAAAACCCGTCAGGCTCATTCTGATTTAGGTACGCAGTTATTAGTTGAAGCTTCGGAAGTAAAAAGTCAGGGTCCTGTTGCTTGTGATAAGGGCACCAGTATCACAATAAAGAATTTGTTTTATAATATACCGGC
>ERZ795061.5218-NODE-5218-length-10708-cov-5.708439_pt1 | contig 10708 bp, 9 predicted proteins | sample MGYA00375145_ERZ795061 | MGnify/ENA primary metagenome ERZ795061 (study PRJEB30190, sample SAMN05720144) | anaerobic digester metagenome | isolation source: active sludge of municipal wastewater-treating anaerobic digesters | place: USA | collected 2014-12-22 ... | reverse complement strand
CTCGTCGAGCTTGCGGATGGCCGCCTCGGCGTTGGAGACGATCTGCTGGACGAAGGTGTCGTTGACGGTCTCGGGGGACCCGACGACGGGCATCTCGGCGTTGTCGAGGACGGCGTAGCCCTGGGTGACGAAGAGGAGCTGGGAGGTCCCCCGGTAGAAGGTGAACCGGTTGACCGAGCCCCGGACCTGCCCGGCCACGTCCGCCGAGTCGTACTCCATGGGGTAGGCCCAGACGACGACCGGGAGGCGGGTCCCTTCCTTGTAGCCCGGCGGAAGGTAGAGGGTGCCGCTGAGCTCGAGGCCGTCGGCCCGCTTGTAGGTGATCCGCTCCTTCTTGATGCCGGTCAGCTGGGGCGCCGGGTCCTTGAAATCGGTCAAGGCCGTCCGCTTCTTCGTCTTGAGGTCGTAGAAATAATAGTTCGGCGGCTCGGCCTTCGTCTCATAGCTGGTGACGAGCTTCGTCCGCGAGGCGCCGGCGAAATCGACGAACGTCTCGTAGGCCGGGTCCTGGCACTGCCAGAGCCGCTCGACCTTCATCGTCTTGAGGTTCATCCGGTCGAGGAAGGGGTGGTCGCCCTGCGGGGACGAGCCCGCGCCGGAGAGATAGATCCAGTCCTTGTCCTGCAGGATGACCCGCTCGCCGGTCTCGAGGCGGGTCGTGACCGGCCGTCCGGGGTTGTTGTAGCTGTCCCGCGCGCTCAGGTCCCAGACCTTGACCGGCGCGGCTCCCGGCTTGGCCAGATCGACCAGGAAGGTCGTCCTCCAGCTCCGCTTCCACTCGCTCTGGGACGCCAGGACCTTGCCGGGCACGGCGAAGTACTGAAGGCCGGCGGCCCGCTCCTTGAGCTTGAGGATCTCCGCCGGCTCGCCCGCGAAGGGGGCGTCGAGGGCCAGGTAGCGGTCGCGGAAGGGCGCCTCCTTCTTCGGGTCGCCCTCGTCGAGGGCCTCGGTCCAAATGAGCGTCGCCGGCTTGTGCGTCATCCAGCCGACGTTGCGCGGGCCCGTGGGGACGCCGTTGATGGGGACGTTCTCCCCGGTCGGAAGGTCGGCGAGGATCTTGACCAGCCCGCCGTCCATGTCCCAGACCTCCGTCGAGTGGGCGAAGCCGTTGGCCGGGAGGGCGTAGGAGTAGGGCCGCTTGATCCGGCTGACGAGCAGATACGACATGTCGGGCGAGACCGAGAGGTCGTCGTAGACGCCGGGCCGGCCGACCTTGCGGACCTCGCCGGTCGCCGGGTCGACGAAGGCCGGCTGGGAGGTCGCGTAGTGGTCGAAGAGGACCTCGTCGAAGGCGCTCTTGAGCAGGTCCTGGTAGGTGGCCACCTTGGCCTCCCGGCCGCCCGAGACCTGGACCTCCGGGCCGACCGGGACGCGCGGCGCGGCGGGGGCCGGGCCCCGGCCGTCGGGGACGAGCGTGACGAGGATGCGGCGGATGTCCGGCGTCCAGTCCGCCCCGCCGAGCACGGCGTTCACGACCGCCGGGGTCAGGGCCTTGGCCATCGCCGTCCCGACGTCGACGACCCAGAGCTCGACGCCGCCCTCGACGTAGCGCAGCAGGGCGATGCGCGACCCGTCCGGCGACCAGGCCGGGCCGCCCATGCCGCCCGAGAACTTGAAGCCGTCCGGCAGGGCCACCCGGCGCAGCGCGCCGGTCTTCATGTCCTTGAGCGACAGGCCGGTCGAGAAGCTCAGGACCTGGCGGCTGTTGAACGAGGGCGTGATGCGCATCCCGGCGATGCGGAGGATGGGCTCGGAGAGGTAGGCGATCGTCGGCATCGACTCGCGCTCGACCAGGGCCATCGTGTCGCCGGCCGGGCTCACGGAGACCGCGGGCGTCGGCGGCGCGTCGACGATGTCGACGACCTCCTTCGGCGGCACCTTGTAGGGCTCTTGGGCGTGAACGGCGGGGATGACGAGGAGCGCGACGGCGCAGAGCGCGGCCAGACGGGTCAGGAAGGTTTTCATGGCATCTCCTTCGGCGGTTTGAAGGCGCATGGCCGGGAAGGCCCATTTTAATCCAAAAAGGGTTTTTTCAAAACCGGCTTTTTCTTTTATAATGCCCGTGCCCGGCGCCACGTCCCGGGCAGCGTTCCGATGAACCGGCCCGATCCGACCCCGCTCCGCCTGTCCGTCGTCGTCCCCTCCTACAACAAGGAAGCGCGGATCGCCGCCGCGCTCGAGGCGGTCGCCGCCTTTCTCGCGGCCAAGCCGTTCGCCTCGGAGATCGTGGCCGTCGACGACGGGAGCTCCGACCGGACGGCCGCGGCGGCCCGCTCGACCCGGACCGGGCCGGTCGGCCTGAAGGTCCTCCGCCTGGAGACGAACCGGGGCAAGGGGGCCGCGGTCCGCGAGGGCGTGCTCGCGGCGGCGGGGGAGACCGTCCTCTTCATGGACGACGACCTGGCGACGTCCATCGAGGAGCTCGACAAGGTCCTGGCCGCGATCGAGGCCGGGGCCGACGTCGTCATCGGCTCGCGGGCCCTCCCGGACTCGACGATCAAGGTCCGCCAGCGCCGGCCGCGCGAGCTCATGGGCAAGGCCTTCAACGTCCTCGTCCGGCTGTTCGTCCTGCGGGGCTACCGCGACACCCAGTGCGGTTTCAAGGGCTTCCGGCGCGAGGCGGCCCGGGCGGTCTTCACCCGCCTGCGGACGGCGGGCTTCGGCTTCGACGTCGAGGTCCTGGTCCTCTGCCGCGAGCTGGGCTACCTCGTCGTCGAGATCCCGATCACGTGGCGCGACGCCCGGCCCAGCCGGCTTCGGCTCGTCAAGGGCTCCTGGGGCATGCTCAAGGACCTCTGGCGCATCCGGCGGCAGGTCCGGCGCGAACGGACACGCGGGCGACACTGAAGGAAAACGGGAAGGGGACGGGGGGCCGATCAGCGCTTTTTGGGCGCGGCCTGGTAGATGTTCGCGCTGACCTCCGTCACCGTGAAAAGGATCCTGTCCGCTGCCACCGCGACCGCGCCGTTGCCCATCGGGAAATTGAGCATGAACCTGGAGCTCGGAGAGACATAGACCTCGCGCTCCGCGCCGACGGGCCTCTTCGTCCGGACGTCGAGCTCCCTGGCCACGAGCGCCGTCCGCCCCGTGCTCTCGGACAGGTAATAGAGCCAGCGGCCGTTGGGCGACCAGGCCGGCGAGCCGAGATAATGGTCCGCCACGGAGAGCGTCACGGGCTCCCTGGCGTCGTCCGCGGGCCCGTCGACGGGAGAAACGCGCAGCGTCACCCGGCCGTCCGGCCCACCACCGAGCCAGGCCAGCCATCTCCCGTCCGGGGACAGGCTCGATCGGCCCATCGTTTCCCCGCCGGGATCGAGGAGCAGAACGGCCTTGCCCGTCGTCAGGTCCAGTTTCTCGAGCCGCCCGGACGCCCCCTTGATCACGGCGGCGTCGTTGCCGGGGAAGAAGTCGACGAGCGTGCTCCCCTCGCAGACCTCGCGGCCGGCCGAAGCTCCCGGCTCGAGAACGAAGGTCTTCAACTTCCCCTCGACCCACTCCCGATAGGCCAGGCGCGAGCCGTCCGGGCTCAGGACGGCGCCGTCCAGATTGATGCTCCGCATCGGGATCGACGTCTCGCGTCCCGTCCGCAGATCCTTGAGGCGGACCTCGATCTTGGCCGCTTGGACGCCGCCGAAGGCGATGAACGCGGCCTTCGATCCGTCGCGGGATATGGCGGGCGAGAACTTCTGCATCAGGTCCTGCGTCAGCCTCTCCGGGCTTCCGGAGGCCGTGCCGTCGTCGGACTTGGCGGCGATGCCCCACGTGCTGATCGAGGCCGTCATCTCCGTGAAGACGACCCGGCCGTCGCGGGTGACCGACGCGTAGATCTTCATGCCGGGGCCGGTGGTGATCGGCACGGCCGGCCCCTTGATCGCGAAGGAGCGGGGATCGATGCGGGTCCGGAACAGGTTCACGCCTTCGATGGTCGTCCCCGAGGCGAAATAGACGTCGTCGCCCAACCACCCCACCGGGTAGTGGACGATGCTCAGGTCCAGGTTGTCGACAGCCCGGGTGCGCACCGGTTGGCCCGGGCCGACCGGCGCGACCCACCAGTCGCTCGATCCCGGGTCGTCGACGCGGCGGCCGCGGAAAATGACGTGGCCGGAATCGGGGGACCAGAGGAGGGGGCCGCCCTGTCCGATATACGTCGGGCAGAGCTCGGGATGGAACGGCCGGGCTTCCCCGCCCGTGGCCGGGACCAGGTAGAGCCTGTAGAGGGGGCCTTCGAGGGAAGGCGGGACGACGACGAAGACGATCCACCGGCCGTCGAGCGAGAACTTGGGGACGGAGCCCTTGGCGTGGATCCGTCGGGCTTCGCCGCCCAGCGCATCGACGAGATAGAGCCCGCCACCGTCGCGCTCGGACCGGAAGACGATCTGGGAGCCGTCGGGGGAGAACGAAGGGAACCAGTCGGTGGCCGGGTGATCGGTCAAGAGGCGCGGCTGGCCTCCGGAGAGATGCCTGACCCAGATGTCCAGGTCCTTTCCATCCTCCCGGTCGGAGGCGTAGGCCATGAAGCTCCCGTCGGTCGGCAACGTCGGGAACCCCGTGAAGCCGGAATCGAAGGTCAGCGGCGTGATCTCGTACTCCACCGGGCCGGCGGGCTTGAGCACGACGAATCTCAGGACGAGAGCCGCGGCGGCGACAACGCCCGCGGCCACGACCAGGGGCATGAAAAGCCTGCGCTTGCCGCGTCCGGCCGGAGCGGCGGCTTGGAGCTTCCCCGATTCCGAGTCCTCCTTGAGGTCCTGGAGGGCGACCTTGAGGTCGGACATCGTTTGCCAGCGGCGCTGCGGATCCTTGCGGAGACAGCGCGCGAGGATGCGCTCGAGCTCGGCCGGAACGGCTTCGCTGACGGCCGACGCGGGCTTGGGTTCTTCATTGAGGACGGCGGCCAGCGTTTTCATCTGGCTGTCCCGGCCGAAGGCCCGCCGACCCGTGAGCATCTCGTAAAGGACCGCGCCGAAGGAGAAGATGTCCGATCGGGCGTCGACCTTCTTTCCTTCCGCCTGTTCGGGGGACATGTAGGCGGCCGTGCCGACGATGTAGCCCTCCTCCGTCCGCGGCCTCTCCTCGCGTCCCAGGGTCATGGTCGGGCCACCTTCTCCGCCGGGGACCTCTTCGGTGAGCTTGGCCAAGCCGAAGTCGAGGATCTTGACCAGGCCGTCGGCCGTGACCATGACGTTCGTCGGCTTGATGTCCCGGTGGATGATCCCCGCGGCGTGGGCCTTGGCCAGCCCGTCGGCGATCTGGACCGCGAGGCCGAGGGCGTCGTTGAGCTTGAGCCCCTTGCGCCCGACGAGCTCGTCGAGGGACTTCCCCTCGAGGAGCTCCATGACGATGAAGTCCAGGCCCCGGTCGGAGGCGATGTCGTGGATGACGACGATGTTCGAGTGGCGGAGGGCCGAGGCGGCCTTGGCTTCCTGAACGAAGCGGCTCTTGCGCTCCGCGTCCGCGACCTTGTCCGCCGGCAGGACCTTGACCGCGACGGGCCGGTCGAGGTGAGTATCGATCGCCTTATAGACGGCGCCCATGCCGCCCTCGCCGATCTTCTCCAGGATCCGGTAATGTAAAAGCGTTTGTCCGGTCAGACCGAGAGGAGCCATTTTCCCCAGCCCTGTCATCCCCTTATAGTCCTGCCGTAACGAAAAAGTCAATCCTGCCGGGATCTGCCCTTCCTTCCGGGCCCCTCGAGGGGGGGGGATTTCACCGGGGGATTCACCCCCAGGGGTGATTGCCCCTGCCGCCGCCCCCCTCCAGAATGGCGGGGAGCCGGGGCCCTCGCCCCGGCTCGGAGCGCCCATGAGGGAAAGAAGGAAATACCGCCGGTTCCAGCAGTGGAACAAGGCCATCATCAACTCCGCCTCCGGCGGGCAGGGCGTCCTGCCCCGCTGTCCCGTCGATGCCATGGCCTGGGACCTGTCGCTCGGCGGGGCCCGCATCCAGTGCGAGGAGCCCTTCCCGGTCGGCGCGGTCGTCCGCCTCCACCTCGAGCTCGTCCGCTCCCGCGAGTTCATCGGCGTCGACGCCGCCGTCCGCTGGGCCCGTTGGAACGAGGAGCAGAGGGTCCACGAGTTCGGCGTCGAGTTCCAGGATTGCACGGAATCGACGCTCCAAGCCATCATCCGGAACCTCTATCACGACGCCGAGGCCAAGGACAAGGAGGCCCCGCCGGCCGCCGAGGCCGCTAAATCCGCGCTCGAGCGTTCGGGGAGACCATGAGCGTCGAGCCCGGGTCCGTCCAGCGCCGCAAGGACAGGCGCGTCAAGCAGTGGAACAAGGCCATCCTCAGGGTCGGCGGAGACAGCCACGGCTCGAACGGGGCCTCCGCCGCGGAGGCCTACACCTACGACCTGTCGCTCGGCGGGGCCCGGCTCCATTCCTCGGCGTGCCTGGCGGTCGGGACCCGCGTCAGCCTGCGGCTCGAGCTGCTCCGCAGCGGCGAGACCGTCGCCATCGACGGCCTGGTCAAGTGGGTCCGGCCGAGCGAGGCCGACGGCGTCTACGAGATGGGCGTCGCGTTCGAGCACTCCTCCTCGTCGAGCATCTTGAGCCTGATCAGGAACCTCCACGACAACAGCCGAAAGGACAGCCCATGACGCGCGCACCGAAGCCCTCCGAGCGCCGCAAGGACAGGCGCGTCAAGCAGTGGAACAAGACGACGGTCACGCCCCTCGAGGGTGGCCTGGGCCTGCGGGGCGCCGCCGAGAGCCAGGCCTTCACCTACGACCTGTCGCTCTGCGGGGCCCAGGTCCACGCGCCGGACGCCTTCGCCGTCGGCACGGCCGTCCGCCTCCGCATCCTCCTGGCCCGGACGATGGACAGCGTCAAGCTCGAGGGGCGGGTCGTATGGGTCAAGCGTCACCCCCAGGAGAGCGGGTACCAGATGGGCGTCGAGTTCTTCCACGAGACCCCGCAGGGCTTCCTGACCCTGATGAAGGAGCTGTTCGACGGCTCCCCGGCCGCGGCGGCGAAGGGCGGCCCCGCGGCCGTCAGCCGACACGGGTAGTCTTGATCCGTCCCGTGATCGCCACCGTGATCCTGTAGCTTCCCCGGGAATTCGACACCGTGACGGTGGCCATGTTCGAGACCGTGCCCTGGGGATGGAAGACGGGCGCGTTGTTGGCCCGGACGGCGACGCCCTCGAGGACGCTCCGCCGGGCGGTCCGCCAGGCCGACGCGGCCGCGTCGTAGCGCTCCAGGACGAAGCCCGACGGGAGGAAGCGGACCCGGACGGGTTCGCCGGACATGACGGCCTGGAAACGGGCCTGGCCGAGCCCCGACGTCACCTCCCAGGCCCCCGACCGCAGCCGGAGCCTCGGCCCGAGCCGCCCGACCGCCTGCGCCCCGCCGAGGACGAGCAGGCCCGAGATGGCGAGGGCCGTGACGGCCTCGACGAGCGTGAAGCCCGGGCGGCGTCCGGCCATTCAATACTCCTTCCAGGCCAGGACCTTGAGCGAGAAGACCGCGAGCAGGGGCGCGGCCGTGACGGGGGCGTTGGCCGGGAATTCCCCGGCCGCGGCCCGGTCGTCGCGGACGAGGGCCAGCCGGTTCCCGTTGCCCTCGAACGCGTCGGCGTGCAGGGCGCCCAGGAGCTCGATCGTTTTTCCTTCGCCGTCGATCCGGAAGCCGCCGGCGGCCGCCGTCAGGGAGCCCTGGATCTTCAGGTCGGCCGGCGCGCCTTCGGCCACGACGATGCCGCCCTCGACCGCGGCCCCCGAGACGAGGTCCCGGCCGGCCGCGTAGATGACGAGCTGGGCCTCGCCGCCCTTGGCGTAGGGGACGCCGTCCCGCCACCGGACGCCCTCGAGGACGAGGTCGGAGGAGATGGTCACCCGGTCGGCCGAGACGATGGTCAGGTCGACGCAGCCGAGGACGGCGGGCGTTTCGCCGCCGAAGGCGAGCTCGACCCGGCCGTCCGGGCCGACGGCGCCGCCGCCGAGCGAGGCGACGGCGCCGTTGACGAGGATGATCGGCAGGGGGACGAGGTCGTAGCCGAAACTCCCATCGGGGGTCTCGAACACCGTCCGGCCCCTGGCCGGGCTGAACTCGAGACGCCAGGCCGCGCCGCCGGCCCGGAAGACCACCACCTGGGCGTCGCCGGCCACCGCCAGGACCATCTCGTCGAGGTCGCCCTGGACGAAGACCCCGCCGAGCCCGAAGTCGGTCTCGACGAGGTAGACGCCGTCCGGCACCGGCTCGGTCGAAGGCTCGAGGCCGAGGGCCCGGCGGAGCTCGGCGGGGGAGAGGTCGCCGGGCCTGAAGACGCCGACCGCCAAGGCCTTGGCCGCGAGCGGGCCCGGGTCGTCCGGGATGACGCCGTCCGCCGCCGCCGTGAGCCCCGGTCCGATGAGTTCGCCGGGCCGGGCCCGGAGCTCGATGCCGTTATCTTCGAGGAAGGCGGCTTTTTCCGCCTCGCTCATCGCCTTCTTGACATGAAGGGGGACGGCCGGGAGGGGCAGCCGGCCGGCCAGGAGGCCGAGGGAGGCCTCGAGAGTCGAGCGCCGGCGGGCCCTCGTCCGGGCCAGGCCGCCCGACGCCTCGATCCGGAGGGCCGCGGCGATGCGGACGTGGCCCCTCCTGTCCTCGAGCCGGCTGAAGGCGCAGTCGGCCCGGCTCTCCCAGAACATGCCGTCGAAGGATTCCCCGAGGAACCGGGGGAAGACGGGGCCCCAGGCCTCTTCGAGAAGCGGGGCGAACCCGGCGGCCGGACCGGCGCGGAAAGCGTCCAGGCGCCCGTCCGTCACCGGGGCCGCGAGGCCCGTCGCCTCCAGTCGGCGGGTGAGGTCGAGGAGGCCCCGCTTGAGGCCGTTCTCGGAAGCGCAGTCGAGGAGAGCGGAGAACCGGCGGAAGGCGTTGATCTTCATGTGGACCCCCGAGGCGTGGACCATGGCCAGGCCGAGCCCGGCGAAGACGACCGAGAGCAGGAGCACGGCCATCGTGATCGAGCCCTTCGGACCGCGGCTCGAGCCGCGGGCGGCCGTTCCCGTCCCGCGTCCGTCAACGGCCCCGGGCCAGGACGGCGTTCTTGACGAGCACCGTGGTCTCATAGGGATGGGCTCCTTCGACGCCGACTTCGAGGCGGACGCGGGCGAGGCAGGCGTCCCGGTCGTATGTCCAGGCCGCCGCCCGCACGCCCTCCAGGACGGGCTGGGCCGCGCCGCCGTTCACCCTCCGCCTCAGGACCCGGGCGTTGTCCACGAAGTAGGTCACGGTCTCGGGGGACGGGGCGGCCGAGGCCGTCGTCAGCTCGCCCGGGTCGGCCCGGACGGCCTCGGCGGGCCCGGCGGCGGGCGCCTCCGCCAGGCCGCGGCCGGCGTGGAGGAGGTCGATCCGCATCCGGTCGAGGGCGGCCGCCGCGGCCTGCCCGGCCTCCTCCCGCTCCTTGAGACGGGAGAAAGACCTCTGGGCCAGGCCGAAGAAAGCGGCCCCCGAGGAGATGACGAAGAGCGACAGGGCCAGCCCGATCAGGGCCTCGACGAGGGTGAATCCGGGCCGGCCCCTCACGGCCGGAACCCCAGGTCCCTCAGGACATAGGCGACCGCGGACGTCTCCGGGGAGGGGTTCCCGGCGCGGCGGACCTTCAAGACGATCCTCTTCACCCCGTCGCCCTCGTCCTCGACCCGCCAGGCCGCGTCGACGAGGATGCGGCCCGGTTCGACCCGTCCGGTCTCCCGGTATTCGCCGGCCGCGAGGTCGGGGCCGCCGAACGGCCCGGACTTGAGCGATTCGAGCCGGTCGCCGAGGGCGCTCGTCAGCGCGGCCAGGACGTCGGCCCGCCTTTTCGCGGCCAGCGCCAGCGTCAGCAGCTCGGCCGCGCCGACGATGAGGACAAGGGCGAGCGACATGGCCACGAGGACCTCGGCGAGCCCGGAGCCGCGCCCGCGCCGCCGCCGTTCCGTCCGCCCGGCCCCGCGGCCCCGCGCGTATTCTCGCTCCGTCTTTCCCGCGCCGCTCACGGCCCTCTTCCAAGCGAACGGCGTGCCACCCGCCCGGCGGAGGCGGCCCGGAGCGGCGGGCGGGGCGCGCCGGCCGGGACGTCAACGGGTGGGGCCGCTCGCCGGAAAAACGAGGGGGTTTCCGGTCAACCGCCGGGGACGGCCGCCCGGGCCGAAAATATTTTCGCGGGGCTCTTGACAAGCCCCGCGCGAATCCTTATCATACTAGGGCCCTGAGGCTATCATTCTGACAACCGTCACTGGTTGTAACAAGCGTCAGAGTTCGATAGTGGAGAGGCGTTTCTCTCTCGGGTTAGAGAGGAACTGGGTTCTTTGAAATAAAGAGCGGAGCGACCAGACGTTGAACTTTTCTGCCTGATCAAACTCGCCAAGAACTCGCAAGAGTTCTGATAATCGAAGAGTTTGATCCTGGCTCAGAGCGAACGCTGGCGGCGTGCTTAACACATGCAAGTCGAACGGATCCGGGGGGCAACTCCCGGGTTAGTGGCGAACGGGTGAGTAACACGTGGGTAATCTCCCCCCGAGTGAGGAATAAGCCTGCGAAAGCGGGTCTAATACCGCATGACACTCCGGGACGTCGGTCTTCGGAGTCAAAGCCGCAAGGCGCTTGGGGATGAGCCTGCGTCCTATTAGCTAGTTGGTAGGGTAATGGCCTACCAAGGCGATGATGGGTAGCCGGCCTGAGAGGGTGAGCGGCCACACTGGAACTGAGACACGGTCCAGACTCCTACGGGAGGCAGCAGTGAGGA
>ERZ795061.5213-NODE-5213-length-10713-cov-6.868174_pt1 | contig 10713 bp, 10 predicted proteins | sample MGYA00375145_ERZ795061 | MGnify/ENA primary metagenome ERZ795061 (study PRJEB30190, sample SAMN05720144) | anaerobic digester metagenome | isolation source: active sludge of municipal wastewater-treating anaerobic digesters | place: USA | collected 2014-12-22 ... | reverse complement strand
CCGACCAGATGAGCTTTGCCGAGATCGAGAAGAAGATTGCGGAATTCGGCAAGAAAGCGTCCGAAGGAAAGCTGGGCATTGAAGAGATGACGGGCGGCACGTTCTCCATCTCCAATGGTGGCACCTTCGGTTCCATGATGTCGACGCCCATCATCAATCCGCCGCAGTCGGCCATTCTGGGCGTGCACGCCACCAAGGACCGTGCCGTGGTTGAAAACGGGCAGGTGGTGGTGCGTCCGATGAACTACCTTGCGATGTCGTATGACCACCGGATCATCGACGGTCGTGAGGCCGTGCTCGGTCTGGTCGCCATGAAGGAGGCGCTGGAAGACCCGGCGCGTCTGCTGTTCGACATCTGAATCTGATCAACCAAGCGGGACGGAAACGCGGCACATCCGGGCGCTGTCCCCCAACCGACTGAGAATCATGAGTAAACAATTTGACGTGATCGTCATTGGCGGCGGTCCTGGTGGATACATCGCCGCTATCCGCGCAGCGCAGCTTGGTTTCCAGGTGGCCTGTATCGATGAGTGGAAGAACAGCAAGGGGGGGGCGGCGCCCGGTGGCACCTGTACCAATGTGGGTTGCATTCCGTCGAAGGCTTTGCTGCAGTCTTCCGAGCACTTCGAGCACGCCAACCTTCATTTCGCAGAGCACGGCATCAGTGCCACGAATGTAAAGATGGACGTTGCGAAGATGGTGGCCCGCAAGGACGCCGTCGTGAAGCAGAACAATGACGGCATCCTGTACCTGTTCAAGAAGAACAAAGTCGCCTTTTTCCACGGCCGCGGCTCGTTTGTGAAGGCGGTGGATGGCGGCTACGAAATCAAGGTCAGCGGCGCTGCCGATGAGACCCTGATGGCCGGGCAGGTCATCATCGCCACCGGATCGAACGCACGTGCTCTTCCTGGAGCCGACTTTGATGAAGAAAACATTCTGTCGAATGACGGCGCGTTGCGGCTGGGTGCAGTTCCCAAGAAGCTGGGCCTGATTGGCTCCGGCGTCATTGGTCTTGAAATGGGATCCGTCTGGCGCCGCCTGGGTGCCGAGGTCACGGTCCTTGAGGCACTGCCGACCTTCCTGGGCGCAGTGGATGAACAGATTGCCCGCGAAGCGAAGAAGGCCTTCGACAAACAGGGCCTGAAGATCGAACTGGGCGTCAAAGTCGGGGAGATCAAGTCCGGCAAGAAGGGCGTCAGTGTCGCGTGGACAAACAGCAAAGGTGAGGCTCAAACGCTCGATGTTGACAAGCTGATCGTTTCCATTGGTCGGGTGCCGAATACCACGGGGCTGAACGTGGAAGGGGTCGGGCTGCAGCTTGACGAACGTGGGGCCATCGTGGTTGACGCTGACTGTCGCACCAACCTGCCGGGTGTTTGGGCGGTGGGCGATGTGGTGCGCGGCCCGATGCTGGCGCACAAGGCGGAGGAAGAGGGAGTCGCTGTGGCTGAGCGTATGGCGGGCCAGCATGGGCATGTGAATTTCAACACTATTCCTTGGGTGATCTACACCAGCCCGGAAATCGCCTGGGTCGGTCGCACCGAGCAGCAGCTCAAGGCCGACGGCGTGTCGTACAAGGCGGGCACCTTTCCATTCCTGGCCAATGGGCGTGCGCGTGCCCTGGGCGATACCACCGGCATGGTCAAGTTCCTGGCCGATGCCGCCACGGATGAGATCCTGGGTGTCCACATCGTTGGCCCAATGGCCAGCGAACTGATCTCCGAGGCTGTCGTCGCCATGGAGTTTCGCGCCAGCGCCGAAGATATTGCCCGCATCTGCCATGCGCATCCTTCGCTCAGCGAGGCCACCAAGGAGGCTGCGCTCGCCGTTGACAAACGGACGCTGAACTTCTGATTCTTGTCCAGCACGTCGGGCTGGCCTGAACACAGGTCAGTCGGACGGGACCTCAGCGAGCACCAACCGCATGTCGGTCCGTCAAATCTATGAGGAAGAGCTCACTGCGCGGGGTTATGCGAGTGACCCTGCTCAGCTACGGGCTGTCGACGCACTCGATCGCTGTGCCTCCGAATGGGGAGCCTACAAGGACAGGCGTTCGAACGCGTTCAAGAAGTTGATCAACCGGCCCGATATCCCGCGTGGGGTCTACATGCATGGTGGGGTCGGGCGGGGCAAGAGCTTCCTGATGGACTGCTTCTACAACGCCGTTCCGATCCGGCGCAAGACCCGGCTGCACTTTCACGAGTTCATGCGGGAGGTCCATCGCGAGCTTTCTGCGTTGCAGGGGACGGTCAACCCACTGAATGAGTTGGGCAGACGGATGGCCCAGCGCTTCAAGCTGATCTGCTTTGACGAGTTTCACGTGGCCGACATCACCGATGCGATGATCCTGCATCGGCTGCTTCAGGCTCTCTTCGACCATGGCGTGGGATTTGTAACCACCTCCAATTTCAGGCCCGACGATCTCTACCCCGACGGGTTGCATCGTGACCGCATCCTGCCGGCCATCGCGCTGCTGAACGCACGAATGGAAGTACTGAATGTCGATAACGGAACCGACTACCGACGACGTGCGCTGGAGCATGTGAAGCTCTATCATTGCCCACTTGACGACACCGCTGACGCCGACTTGGAGCAGGCCTTCAATCGCCTGGCGGAGGCGCACGATGAAGAGCCTGTGTTGCATATCGAGTCGCGTGATATCCGCGCCGTCCGCAAGGCCGGGGGCGTGGTCTGGTTCGATTTCCGCACGCTCTGTGGTGGGCCTCGCTCACAGAACGACTATCTGGAGATCGCCTCGCAATTCCATACGGTTCTGTTGGCCAATGTGCCCCAGATGCCAGTTCGGATGGCGTCGGAGGCACGCCGGTTCACGTGGTTGGTCGATGTCCTGTATGACCGCCGGGTCAAGCTCATCATCTCGGCCGGTGTTCCACCTGAGCAACTCTATCTCGAAGGACCGCTGTCGCACGAGTTTCCACGCACGGTGTCCAGGCTCAACGAAATGCAGTCTCAGGAATACCTTGCACTTGAACACAGAACGGTCGATACCCGCCTTACGTGAAGTTCGCGGTGCTCGCCCGACCCGCCGCCAATGCAGAAGCCGCTTCAGAAGTCCTCAATCTTGACGATCGCAAGCGAAATGTTGTCGCCGCCGCCTTTGCCGCGCGACCGGGCCTTCTCAATCAGGAACTCGCTCGCTTCGCGCGGGGAAAGGGACTCAAGCACATAGGCCAGTTCTTCCGGCGTGAAATAGTGCCACAAGCCATCGCTGCAAGACATGATGACGTCACCGGATTTGAGCTTTGGGATGTAGTCCAGACTGAACACCGGGTCGTCTTCGGTGCCCAGGCAGCCCATCAGGATGTTCGACTGGGGGTGGGTATGTGCTTCTTCTTCGGCAATTTCGCCGCGATCGACCAGCGCCTGAACATACGAGTGGTCAAGGGTACGCTTCGCCATGCGGCCGGAACTGAAATGGTAGATCCTGGAGTCCCCGGCATGCAGCCAGTTTACGTCGGCGCCTGGATTGATCAGGAACAGCGCGATGGTGCTGTGTGGTTCCTGTTCAGCGGATATCGCTGTCAGGCGGATCACGATATGCGCCTCCTGCGCTATTTGGCGCAGCATCGACGGCGCATCGTCGGTCGTCGGCGAGAAACGCTCGAACAACTGACGAGCAGTCATCAGGACCTGGTCCGAAGCCTTGCGTCCCCCGCTGCGGCCACCCATGCCATCGGCCAGCACAGCGAGCAGGCATCCTGGGACGCGTGGGTGTGTGAATACGGCGACCTGGTCCTGCTGGTACTCGCGGTCACCTTTGTGGATTCCGGTGGCGGCGGTGAGTCGATAGCCTGTGGTCATGAAGATTCGGTCCGGGAAGCCTTGGTACTCGATTAAATGGCATGAAAGCCGTATTATTCAACGATCCGACGTGCGTACATCGGTGCCTTTTGTTACTTTGTACTTTTCTTGACGATCAATTTACATTCTCCCGAACGCCGCCTGATCGAATTGCAGATTGAGCATGCCGATCTGGACGCCTGGATCGATCGCCTGGACCAGGAGCTTCCAGCCGATCAACTCATGCTTCGCCGGCTGAAGAAGCGCCGCTTGATCCTGCGGGATGAGATCGTCCGTCTGGAGATGCTGCTCGGGCCCAAAGAACCCGCGTGATGAATCTCGTGCAAAGCGTATCTGACGCCTGAAGGCCAGACGCGAACTGACGAGCCTAGGCAGGGGCATTGCCCGATTCCTTGTGGCCACATCGACGTGTACAGGAGATGATCGCGCGGCTATGTCCTTGTCCCGTCGGCCCAATTCTGGGAAGGCGTTGACTTCAAGGTGATGCGCCTCGACAGGTCATCGTCGACAAGCTTTAACATTAGCCCCACGGTGATTCCCTGGTTCTGGCGCGCTCCCAGCGGCAGGAGCGTGCAGAGCGAAGCTTGTTCACCCGTTATGCGCTCGCGGACGCATCGGCCTCTCTTCAGCAGAGGAGCGGACGTTCGATCAGGTGTCGGGCCGATGGCGGGATGCTTGTGATTGACGACGGCCGCCTTTCCATCGAGGGCTATGTCCGGCCAATCCTTGCGACTTTGCAGCCAACGTGCCGCAATCTCAAGAAAATGAAATCTGTGAGGAATCGATGGATGTCCCTACCAGAGCTTCCACCAAGGCTGAGAACGTGCCTTGAACCCCTGCGTCAGGTAGACACTTTGGGGGTAATTTTTCTCGAGCACCCGACGCGCATCGTCTCTAAGCTGGTCCATGCCTAGCGCGTTGTACGAATTCAGAAGAATGCCGAGTGCGTCTTCGACCGCCGGCACGTTCCGGTATTCGGTCAATGCAACCTGGGCTCGGTTGATCGCGGCCACGTACGCGCCGCGCGAAAAGTAGTAGCGCGCAACGTGGACCTCATACTCGGCGAGCGAGTTGAGGATGTACGTCATTCGCTGACGCGCGTCCGGGGTGTATTTCGAATCAGGAAACCGATTGACGAGGTCACGGAACGCTTCAAAAGACTCCTTAGCAGCCTTCTGATCACGCTCGGACAGGTCCTGCTGGGTGATCGAAGACAGGAATCCAAGATTTTCGTTGAAGTTGACGATGCCTTTCAGGTACAGCGCATAGTCCAGTGCCGGGCTTGCCGGGTGCAACTTGATGAAACGCTCAAGGGTCGTGATGGCCTGGGCTTTTTCGTTGTTCTTGTAGTAGGCATAGGCCTTGTCCAGTTGAGCCTGCTGGGCCAGAGGCGTACCCGCGGCGCGACCTTCCAGTTTCTCCAGCAAAGGAATGGCCTTGGAATAGGCCCCCGAATCCATTTCGTCCTTGGCCTCGGAGTAGATCTTGTTGGGACTCCAACCTGCGGTGTTGTCAACGGTCGTCGTCGAGCACCCGTGCAGCAGTGCAGCCAGACCGAAAAGCATCCAGGCCGGTACACACGATAATTTGGCACGAAGCATCAGTGGCGACTTTCTTGAAACAAGGCAAATTCATTATATCGACCGACCACCCGGAGTCGGGCATCGGCATGGGTATCGAAGACCTGTCCGATGCCGGGCCGGATTTTGAGTTGCGGAAGATCGAGGTTCCTGAGGCTCTGCATGGGCAACGCGTGGACGTGGTGCTGGCCAATCAGATTCCCGAGTTTTCACGGAGTTACCTGCAGCAGTTGATCGACGCGGGTCTGGTTCGGTTGCGCGGCGTCGCCGCAGCCAAACCCTCAACAAAGGTACGTGTCGGCGATGCAATCTCGATCGAACTCAGGCCAACCCCGCAGACCCAGGCTTTCAGGCCGGAGTCGATGGCGCTGGACGTGGTCCACGAAGATGCAGATGTCCTTGTACTGAACAAGCCTGCGGGCCTCGTCGTCCACCCGGCCCCTGGCAACTGGAGCGGCACACTCCTCAACGGATTGTTAGCCCGTGATCCGGGTGCGGCCTTGTTACCGAGGGCCGGTATCGTCCATCGGCTGGACAAGGACACCAGTGGCTTGATGGTGGTTGCACGAACTCGACAGTCAATGGACCGGCTGGTGCAAGCCATTGGTGGGCGGCTGGTCTGCCGCCAGTATCTGGCCAGTGGACATCATTGCTGGCGCGGTGACGACATCGTGCAGGTGGATGCACCGGTGGGGCGCGATCCGCGAAACCGGCTTCGAATGGCCGTCGTTGACTTGAACCACCACCCCGGAAAGACGGCGTCCACGAGCGTACGCCTCCTTGGCAATGGCAATGCCTGCTGCCTCGTTGAATGCACCCTGCAGACCGGCAGAACGCATCAGATCCGCGTGCACATGGCGAGTCTTGGGCATCCTTTGCTGGGAGATTTGCTTTACGGCGGAGCCCCCCTTGCGGGTCTGCAGCGGCAGGCGTTACATGCCTATCGCCTTGCCTTTGAGCATCCAACCAGCCGCCGAATGCTTTCGTTCTCGGCTCAGCTACCCCTCGATATGGTGAACGCCATGGATGCGTTGGGGCTCAGATACAATCGGATTACAGAATGACGCTTCGCTCCCGTGGCACTTTGCCGTGAGCCGGAGTTCCAGCCGAAGGCGCGAGTCGCGCCGCACCCGGGCATGCTCCCATTCGCAAGCCGGGATGAGCCCTGATCTGTTTCCTGGTCGCCAACCTGCGGAATCACTTGAACATGAACACGACGGATGCCAAGCGTATCCTCGAAACCGCCTTGATTTGCTCGCAGCAGCCGGTTCCGGTGCGAGATCTGCGCGTCCTTTTCGAAGATGCCTTGAGTGCTGATTCGATCAAGGCTTTGCTGGCCGATTTGCAGCAGGATTGGGGGCAGCGGGGGCTTGAACTGGTGTGTGTGGCGTCGGGTTGGCGCTTCCAGAGCCGCCCTGAAATGCGAGAGTTCCTTGACCGCCTGCATCCCGAAAAGCCACCAAAGTACACGCGCGCGACCCTGGAGACTTTGGCCATCATTGCCTATCGGCAACCGGTGACCCGGGCTGACATGGAGGATATTCGGGGCGTGATGATCAATTCGCTCATCCTCAAGCAGTTGGAAGACCGCGGCTGGATCGAGGTGATCGGACATCGGGAGGCCGCTGGTCGTCCGGCACTGTTTGCAACGACGCGCCAGTTCCTGGATGATTTGGGCATTGAGTCTCTGGATCAGCTTCCAGTCATCGATATCACGGCCGGTGATGCCCCGGACGTGCCTGCGTTGCGGGCCTTGAGCGACGGAGCTCAAACTGCATTGCTGGTCGAGAGTCCGTCCGGGATCGCCACCACCGCGTCCATAGGACCTGGCGAAAGCAGCCATCCCACACCCCAGGGAACAAGAGATGAATCCGAACCAGCCTGACAGCGCTACCCAGAAACCGGACTTGGTTCCTGATGTACTTGAAGAGGGAGCCAGCTTGGATTCGCCGGTTGACGCTACTGATTCAGGAGCATCCGGAACAGAACCCAAGGACTCTTCGTCGACCGGGAGGCTTCAAGAGACAGCCTTGCCCCTCATCCGGTTCGCCGACGTTGTTTCCGGTCAGTTTGACGCTGACGAGGCGTTGCCGGATCTGGACCCGCCCAAAAGGGTGCTCGCGCCCCAAGCCGATACACCCAAACTGCATAAGGTGCTCGCGCAAGCTGGACTGGGCTCCCGTCTGGAGATGGAGCAGCTGATCCTTGAAGGGCGGATTTCGGTGAACAACGAGCCGGCGCATATCGGGCAACGTGTGCAGTTCGGAGATCAGGTCAAGGTCAATGGCAAGCCCATACGTGTGCGCATCGATCCACCGCCGCCGCGCGTGATCGCCTATCACAAGCCGGCCGGAGAGGTCGTGACGCACGACGACCCTCAGAACCGGCCAACGGTGTTTCGAAAGTTGCCACGCCTGTTCCAAGGTAAATGGCAGTCAGTCGGCCGGCTGGACCTGAACACCGAGGGGTTGCTCTTGCTGACCAGTTCAGGCGAACTCGCCAACAAACTGATGCATCCACGATTTGGCCTGGAGCGCGAATACGCGGTTCGGGTGCTGGGTGCCTTGAGCAATGAGGAAAAACAGAAGCTTCTGGATGGCGTCATGCTGGAGGATGGCTTGGCCCAGTTCGGCTCCATCGAAGATGGTGGTGGGGAGGGCTCCAATTGCTGGTATCGGGTGACGATTTCAGAGGGGCGTAACCGGGAAGTGCGGCGCATGCTGGAGGCGGTGGGTCATGCGGTCAGCCGCCTCATCCGAATCCGGTATGGGGCAATGGTTCTGCCTCGCGGCCTTAAACGGGGTGCCTGGATGGAACTGGGTGAGCGCGATATCCGAGCGCTCATGCAGGCTGCCGGCTCTGATGGGCCCGGTTCGGGTGGTCAGCGGGGACAAGCCCGCGCGCGTGATTCCGGGCCGGCCGGCGGAAAACCCGTAAATCGACGAGGGGGGGGGCGTCAGGGTGGACGCCAAGGCGACGGCACCAATTCCTTTTCCACCGGTCAGCCGGCGCAGAAAAGCAGTGGAGTAGGAAAGATCCGGTCTGAACGCAAGGAAGGCGGCAACCAGCCGGACCCCTTGAAGACCTCCCTCGGCTACATCGGCGCGGACAGCTATACCCAGCAGCGGCAAGGTGCAGGCCAACGTCGGCCAGGCGGGGGTGGGCCGCGCAAAGGTGGCGGAAGAAATGGCGGCAGGGGGCGGTGACCGATGATTTCCGCAGGATTCGCCGAGCTGTCAAGCCTTAAGTTCCAGCGCAGGGTAAAATCATAGGCTTTGCCCAACCGGCAAAAAATATTCGAAACTCATATTCAGGAATTCCAAATGGCTATTGAACGCACTCTTTCCATCATCAAACCGGATGCCGTCGCCAAGAACGTCATCGGCCAGATCTATGCCCGGTTCGAGGCAGCGGGCCTGAAGGTCATTGCCGCCCGAATGGCGCATCTTTCACGCGGGGAAGCGGAGGCTTTCTACGCTGTGCACAAAGCTCGTCCTTTCTTCAAGGATCTGGTCGATTTCATGGTTTCCGGCCCTGTGATGATTCAGGTGCTCGAAGGTGAAAACGCCATTCTGAAAAACCGCGATCTGATGGGCGCGACCGACCCGAAGAAGGCGGCTCCTGGTACGATCCGGGCCGATTTCGCCGACAGCATCGATGCCAATGCCGTGCACGGTTCTGACGCTGCTGAAACTGCGGCGGTCGAAATCGCCTTCTTTTTTGCCGGCATGAACGTCTACTCTCGTTGAGTGACCAGTTCTTTCAATGACGGTCAACCTTCTCGATTTGGACCTTGAGGGGCTGGCCGGGTATTGCGAAGAACTCGGAGAAAAGCGCTTCAGGGCCACGCAGTTGTTTCGCTGGATTCACCAGAAGGGTGCATCCGGATTTGAACAGATGACCGATCTGGCCCGGTCGTTGCGCGAAAAGCTGGCGACCCGGGCTTGTATCAAGGCGATGCCCGTGATCAGTTGTCACGAATCGACGGATGGAACGATCAAATGGCTGTTCAATGCGGGCGATGGCAATGCGGTCGAGGCGGTCTTCATTCCCGAAGAGGATCGCGGCACCTTGTGTGTTTCTTCGCAGGCGGGGTGTGCCGTAGGGTGCCGGTTCTGTTCGACGGGGCATCAGGGCTTCAGCCGCAATCTCACTACCGCAGAAATCGTTTCGCAACTTTGGTATGCCGAGCATTTCCTTCGCCAAAGGTTGAATACCGGAGAGCGCATCATCTCGAATGTCGTGATGATGGGCATGGGTGAGCCGCTTCAGAATTACAGCGCGTTGGTGCCCGCCCTGAGAATCATGCTTGATGATCATGGGTATGGCCTGTCACGACGCAGGGTGACTGTTTCGACGTCCGGTGTCGTTCCCATGATGGATCGGCTTTCGCAGGACTGTCCCGTGGCACTGGCCGTTTCTTTGCACGCACCGAACGATGCGCTGCGCAACGACCTGGTACCCCTGAACCAGAAATACCCGCTCCACGAGTTGATTGATGCATGCAGTCGCTATCTGGCGCATGCGCCGCGCGATTTTGTGACTTTCGAGTACTGCATGCTGGACGGCGTCAATGACCGGGCAGAGCATGCCAGGCAACTGGTCGATCTGGTGCGGGGACAGGATCACGACAGGGGTGTCCGTTGCAAGTTCAACCTGATCCCATTCAACCCTTTTCCAGCGTCCGGCCTAGCGAGGTCGAGTTCGGCTGCAATTCAGGAATTTGCACGGATACTCACCGAGGCTGGTATTGTCACGACCATCCGCAAGACGCGTGGTGACGATATCGATGCTGCGTGCGGGCAGTTGGCGGGTGACGTTAGGGACCGCACGGGCGCTGGCGAACGGATGGCGCGCAGAAGAACCATCATGCTGCAGGCGTCCAGGTAGGTGGCGGGTCATTAGGGGGAAATTCAGGAATGAGACGTTCTTTGAAGTGCCAGAACCTGTACTTCGCCCGGTTGGCGGGGGGCGCAGCATGCCTGTTGTTATGGGTAGGCCTGTTCGGTTGCGCCTCGGATCCGGGCACTACGTCAACGAGCGGAGCAGCTCCGGCCGTAGCGAGACCACCCACCAAGGTGGCTAGAGCAGAAGGTGAAGAGACAGATCTTCGAAATCGGGCCCGACTTCGCTTCGAACTGGCTATCAGCTACTTTGATCAGGGGCAGACCAACGTCGCGCTTGACGAGTTGAAACAGGTACTTGTGCTTGACCCCAACTTGGCCGAAGCGTACAACCTGCGCGGGCTGATTTTCATGCGGCTGAATGACGCGCGCCTGGCCGAGGAGAGCTTTCAACGGGCTCTTGCCCT
>ERZ795061.5202-NODE-5202-length-10727-cov-3.845577_pt1 | contig 10727 bp, 8 predicted proteins | sample MGYA00375145_ERZ795061 | MGnify/ENA primary metagenome ERZ795061 (study PRJEB30190, sample SAMN05720144) | anaerobic digester metagenome | isolation source: active sludge of municipal wastewater-treating anaerobic digesters | place: USA | collected 2014-12-22 ... | reverse complement strand
AGTAGCGCTTGAACGGCAACTGGTTCAGTCCCAGATGCAGGCCAACGCCCACCAGCATGGCCCAGCTGAGCCACTCATGGGCGAGCTTGTTCAGCCCGCTGTCCAGGTGGAAGAACATCAGCAGGCCGGTGATGAGGGACGCACCGAGCGGGATGATCACGACCGGCATCAGGCCACGCAGCCAGCGCGGGACCTTGAAATGCCCGATCCAGGCGGCGACGAGGCCGGCCACGAGGCCACCGACGAGGCCACCGAGGAAGCCGGCGCCGACGTAGCCGGCCACCGCACCGGCGACGAAGCCGGGTGCAATGCCGGGGCGATCAGCCAGGGCGAAGGCGATGTAGCCGGCAAGCGCCGGGACGAGGAAGCCGAAGGCCAACCCGCCGATCTTGAACAGGGCAGCGCCCAGGAAGAGCAGGAAACCGCTGTTCGGGAGGGCGTCCGTCTGGGCGGCCGTGAACATCAGGTCACCAGCTGCCGTCTTGGCGCTGACGATCTCGCTCAGCGACGGCAGGTTCAGGATCGAGTTCGTGCCGAGGATGTGGTCGGCGACGTAGGGGATCTGGTAGCTGCCGAAGAGGAAGCCGAGGGCGATCAGCAGGCCGCCGGCGGCGACGAACGGGATCATGTACGAGACACCGGTCATCAGCGCCTGCTGGAGGCGCTTGCCCCAGCTCAGCTGCGACTTCGCCGCACCTGCGCCGGAGTCGGCAGCCGCACCCGTGCCCGCAGCAACCCGCGGAGCGCTGGGGTTGTCGATGGCCGCCAGGGCGTCCTCGATCATCTTCTTGGGCTCGTTGATCGCGCGCTTGACGCCCGACTCGATGACCGGAAGGCCGGCGAAGCGTTCGCGTCCCTTCACGCCCACGTCAGTGGCGAAGATGACAGCGGACGCGGCCTTGATCTGGGCTGCGGTGACCCATTCGGTCGCCGTCGAGCCCTGGGGCTCGGTGACGACGTCGACACCCATCTCCTTGCCGGCGTTCACGAGGTAGTCGGCAGCCATGTAGGTGTGCGCGATACCCGTGGGGCAGGCGGTGATGGCGATGATCGACTTCTTGGGCCCGGAGGCAGCTGCTGCGGCGGCGGCGGCGACGACGGGGGCGGCCGCGTCAGCTGCGGGCTCCACGACGTCGCGGACCAGGCTGACGATCTCGTCGGCCGAACCGGCCGCACGCAGGGCGGCGAGGAAGTCGGGCTTGACCAGCGCGCGGGCGAGCTTGGTCAGGAGCTTCATGTGGTCGGCGCCACCGGACTCGGCCGCGGCGATCAGGAAGACGAGGTCGGACGCACCGTCCTTGGCGCCGAAATCGACAGGGTTCGTCAGGCGGGCGAAGCCGAGCGATCCGGTGTTGACGGCCGCAGAGCGGCAGTGAGGGATCGCGAATCCGCCGGGCATGCCGGTGGCCGACTTCCCTTCACGGGCGAGGGCGTCCGCAGCGAGGCCTTCAGCGTCCGCTCGACCGGTTGCAGCGACGATGCCTGCCAGTCCACGGATCACCTCGTCCTTGGTTGACCCGAGATCGACATCGAGGGCAACAAGCCCCGGCTCGATCAGCGATGAAGTGCTCATCAGTTTCCTTCCGATGGGGTGGTTGCGACGGCCGTGACGACGACTGCGTCCGGATTCGTCTGATCAGGGGCAGGAAGAGCGGAACCTGCCAGCGCCGCTGCGCCCGAGCCGTACGCCACGGCACGTCGCAACTTGTCGGGAGAACCGAGGTTCTCGATGTCGGCGAGCAGGTAGCCCGCCAGGGCTGAGTCGCCGGCACCCACGGTGGACGCCAACGTGATCGGTGGGGGAGTGGCGAGCCAGGCGCCTTCGGAGGTGACCAGCAGGGCGCCCGAACCCCCGAGGGTGACGAGGACTGCCCCGACGCCGCGAGCGGTCAACTCGTGCGCAGCGCTGAGGACGGGGTGCCAGTCACCCGCAGCTGCAGCGGCCTCGAGCGCGAGACCGTCCTGTCCGCTGAGCTGGCCCAGTTCCTCGGAATTGGGCTTGATCAGGTCGGGGGCCGCTTCCGGGAAGTTGGCGGCCAGGGCCTGCAGGGGCGCGTCCGAGGTGTCGATCGCGACCTTCACCCCGAGCGGACGCAGGGCCTTCACCATGCGTGCGTACCAGTCGACGGGGGCGCCGGGCGGGAGCGAACCCGAGAGCGCCACCCAGCTCGACGTCCGCGCCGAGTCAACCACCAGGTCGGTGAGCAGATCGACCACGCCCGCATCGAGTGCAGCACCGGGCTCGTTCAGTTTGCTCGTCGTGCCATCGGGTTCGGTCACCGTCAGGTTGGAACGCACCGGGGAACCGGTGGGCACGTTGCGGAAGGGCACGCCCAAGGCCTCCAAACCGCTGAGCAGGGGATCGTGCGGGTCGGAGGGGACGATCGCCAACGCATCCTGTCCGGCGAGGTGGATCGCCCGGGCGACGTTGACACCCTTGCCCCCGGGCTCAGTCGTGATGGTGGAGATTCGGTGCACCCCTCCACGAGTCAGCGGGACCTCGATGGTGGCGGTGCGATCGAGGCTGGGATTGGCGGTGAAGGTGACGATCATGCGATGACGACCTCGATTCCTCGTTCGGTGAGACGGCGGTGCTGAGTGGGCGTGATTCCATGATCGGTGACAAGCACCGACACCGCGTCGAGCGACGCGAAACTCGTTGTCGTCTCGGCCCCGATCTTGCGCGAATCGGCGAGGACCACGACGGTGTGCGCGGCCTTGACCATGGCTTCCTTGATGGCGGCTTCGTCGGGATCAGGCGTGGAGAGCCCGTGCATCAGAGACACCCCGTTCGTTCCCATGAACGCGACATCGACGCGCAGCCTTCGCAGCATCGACAGGGCCATCGGACCGACGCAGGCCTGCGTCACGCCCCGGACGCGTCCGCCCAGGAATTGCACGTCGACCCGGGTGCGCGTCGACAGGCTGGCCGCGACCGGGAGTGAGTGGGTGAAGCAGGTGAAGCGGGACGCCGGAGGAACCAGTGCCGCGAGGCGTGCGGTGGAGGTCCCCGCGTCCATCAGGACGGTTGCACCGGGCTGGGTGGGCAACCAACGGGTGGCCGCCGCAGCGATCCGGTCCTTCTGGCTGGAAGCGGCGCCTTCGCGATCGAGCAGGTTGAGGTCGCCGAGCAGGCTGAACTCCGAGGGGATCGCCCCACCGTGGACGCGCCGCAGGGCGCCTTCACGGTCGAGTGTCTCGAGATCGCGCCGAATCGTCTCCGGTGTCACGTCGAACTGCAGGGCCGCCTCGGCGACCGAGACCCGTCCGTCCGAGTGGGCTTGGGCAACCAGTGCCTGGCGCCGCTCCTCTGCGTACATCCATGACCTTTCACAACGATGTGAGTGAATCCAGGAGTGGAAGCCTGGGGGTGGACCCACACGATCGGGTCCCGTCTGTGTCTGATCATATTTGGTTATGTTGGTTTGCGCAAGTGGTTCCGAACTCGTGTTTTCACCCCGATGGCAGCGGGCATCGGCGAGAATGGGGAGACCAACCGGAGGGAAGACATGACCGAGTCCGAGCAAGCCATCACGAGCGTCCGCGGCACTGGCGTAGTGCCTGGCGTCGCGTACGCCCCCGTCGTCTGGACTGCACCCAGACCCCAACTCCCGGCGCACCTGCCGACGCTGGCCGAGGGTGCGCGTGAGGATGAGGGCGCGCGATTCACCACCGCAGCTGCGACGGTGTCGTCGAGGCTGGGGGAGCGCGCCTCGCAAGCGACCGGCGTGGCTGCTGAGGTCCTCGGGGCCAACGCTGCCCTGGCGAAGGACAAGGGCTGGCTGCGCGCCGTCGGCAAGTTGATCAAGACCGGCGTCCCCGCCTCCCTGGCCACCGCCCAGGCGACGGCAACCTTCGTGGCCCAGTTCGAGAAGATCGGCGGGCTCATGGCCGAGCGCGCCACCGACCTCAAGGACATCCGCGACCGCGTGATCGCCGAGATCCTGGGTGAGCCCGAGCCTGGCGTCCCGATGCCCGACCAGCCGTCCGTGCTGATGGCCGACGATCTGGCGCCTGCAGACACTGCCGGGCTCAAGCCCGAGCTGATCGTGGGCCTCGTCACCGAACTCGGCGGCCCGACCAGCCACACGGCGATCATCGCCCGCCAGCTCGGCATCCCCTGCATCGTGGCCGCAGCCGGACTGCGCGCCATCCAGACCGGAACCCTTGTGCTCATCGACGGCGCCGCGGGAACCATCGAGCTCGATGTCGACCCCGATGAAGCGCGCGCGCTCGTCGCCACCGACGCCGCCCGCCGCGAGGCGATCAGGTCGTGGACCGGCCCGGCACAGACCAAGGACGGCGTCCCCGTCGACGTGCTCGCCAACGTCCAGGACGGCGCCGGCGCGGGACGTGCCGCGAAGTCGCCCGCCCAGGGCATCGGCCTGTTCCGCACGGAACTGTGCTTCCTCTCGGCCGAGACCGAGCCATCCGTCGAGGAGCAGGCCCGCATCTACCGCGAGGTGCTCGCGGCGTTCCCCGGCAAGAAGGTCGTCATTCGTACCCTGGACGCCGGCTCCGACAAGCCGCTCAAGTTCGCCAACATGGAGGAGGAGGAGAACCCCGCCATGGGCGTGCGCGGCCTGCGCATCGCCGCCGACAACCCCGGCCTCATGACCCGCCAACTCGACGCCATCAAGGCTGCTTCCGATGGCGCGGCCACGTGGGTCATGGCCCCCATGGTCGCCACGGTCACCGAGGCGAAGGAGTTCGCGGCGCTGTGCCGTGAACGTGGACTCAAGCCCGGCATCATGGTCGAGGTTCCCGCCGTCGCCGTTCGTGCGTCCCACTTCCTGGAGCACGTCGAATTCATGTCGATCGGCACCAACGACCTCACGCAATACACGATGGCAGCCGACCGCATGTCGCCGAAGCTCGCCAAGCTGACCGACCCGTGGCAGCCCGCCGTGATCGCCCTCGTCGGCATGACCGCGTGGGCGGGCAAGGAAGCCGGCAAGCCCGTGGGCGTGTGTGGTGAGGCAGCAGCGGATCCGCTGCTCGCCTGCGTGCTCGTCGGCCTTGGCGTGACGAGCCTGTCGATGGCCGTCGCCGCGATCCCGGCCGTCGGCGCCCAGCTCGCACAGGTCACGCTCGAGCAGTGCGAGGTCGCCGCGCGAGCTGCCCTTGCGGCACCCGACTCGGCCACGGCGCGAGTTGTCGCGGCTGCCGCCCTCGCCACGGACTGAGCGTCCCGGCACGACGTGGGAGACTGTCCGGGTGAGCCGCAGCTTGTCGGGCAGTGAAGGCGTGGGAGTCGTCTCGACCTCGGTCGAGCGGCTCTTCACGCCGGCCCGTCCCCTGGTGCTCGCCAACGGTGAGGTGCTCACCGAGGTTGACGTTGCGTTCGAGACCTACGGGACGCTGAACGCCGCCCGCGACAACGCCGTGTACATCTGTCACGCGCTGACCGGTGACGCCCATGTCGCGGGGTACCACGAGGGCGCCACGAGTCCGGGGTGGTGGGACAACCTCATCGGCCCCGGACGTCCGGTTGACACCGACACGTGGTTCGTCGTGTGTTCGAACCTGCTGGGTGGATGCCAGGGCACGACCGGCCCCAGCTCGACCAATCCTGCGACCGGGCGTGCCTACGGGCTCGACTTCCCCCTGCTCGACATGGCTGACTTCGTGACCGTGCACCGTGCGCTGGGGGAGCACCTCGGGGTGAAGCGCTGGCACGCGGCCATCGGGGGATCGCTCGGCGGCATGCAGGTGCTCGACTGGAGCCTCCGGTTCCCCGAGGAGATCGAGCTCGCCGTGCTGGTGGCGTCCTCGAGTCGCCTCACGGCTCAGAACATCGCCTTCTCGGCGGTCGGACGCCAGGCCATCATGCGTGACACCTCTTTCCACTCAGGACGGTTCGCCGATGAGGGAACCTCACCCGACACCGGTCTCGCCATCGCCCGCATGATGGCCCACATCACCTACCTGTCCGAGGAAGCGTTCAACGAGAAGTTCGGACGCAAGTCCCAGCACGGCCAGATCGCCCGCGGCTTCGGTATCGACTTCGCCGTCGAGAGCTACCTCAACCACCAGGGCGAGACCTTCCTGTCGCGCTTCGACCCCCTCAGCTACCTCTACCTCACCCGGGTCATGGATTACTTCGACCCCTTCGCCGATGTCGACGCCCTCGATGCTGTGCGTCGACACCCCGTGAACTACCTCGTGATGAGCTTCGACACCGACTGGCGCTTCTCGACCGAACACTCGCGTCGCATCGTCCGTGCCCTGGAGTCGTCCGAGACGCCCGTCACCTTCCGCGAGATCGAGTCACCGTGGGGCCATGACTCCTTCCTGTTGGAGATCCCCGCCTACCACGACACGATCCGCGCCTTCCTCGAGTGTCCACGGGGGGTGGTGGACGCATGACCGACGGCGGACGCATGACTGAATTGCGCGCCGACCTCGCACTGGTCGCCGACCTCATCCCGGCCGGGTCGCGCGTCCTCGACCTGGGGTGCGGGTCGGGCGACCTGCTCGCCCACCTCATGACGACCAAACACTGCCGCGGCACCGGTGTCGAGATCGATCCGGGGGGCGTGCTCGCCGCGATCCGCCAGGGCGTCCCGACGATCGAGCTCAACCTCGACACCCAGCTGGGGCAGTTCCGCGACAGCTCCTACGACGTCGTCGTCCTCTCCCGGACGCTGCAGGCCGTTCACCGCCCCGGGGTGGTGCTCAATGAGATGACCCGCATCGCGCCCAGGCTCGTCGTGTCGATGCCCAACTTCGGATTCTGGCGGCACCGCTTGAGGCTCGTCGGCGGCCACATGCCCCGGTCGAAGGACCTGCCGTTCGACTGGCACGACACCCCGAACCTCCACCACGCAACACTGATCGATCTGGAGGCGTTCTTCGCGAGCCAGCGGCTCCAGGTCGAGCGACGCATCGTGCTCGACGAGGAAGGGCGTCCGCGTCCGGGTCGAGGGGCGAACCTGCTCGCCGGATCGGCGATCTACGTGCTCGGGCGAGCCTGAGGCCAGTCGATCGCCGCGAGCGCCGCGAGAATCCGGTCCATCGACCCGCCGAGGTCGTACCGGGCCTTCAGCTCGTCGCACGCGTCCAGGTCAACCGCGCCACGCGCGAGGCTGAAGGGCGGCAGGTCGAGGTCGTCGACGCACCGCACGACCTCGCGTGCGCGTCCGAGATAGTCGATGGAGCCCGCGATCTTCGCGCGAAGGGACGCGCTCATGCCGGACGCCGGATCACCCGCCGCCGCCAGGATGTCCTCGAGGTCACCGTAGGTCGCGACGAGGGACGCGGCCGACTTCTCCCCGATGCCCTTGACCCCCGGCAGCCCGTCGGACGGGTCACCCCGCAGCGTCGCGAAGTCGACGTACTGCTCGGGCAGGACGCCGTACTTCCCGGCGACCCATTCCGCGTCCACAAGGTCGTGCCTCGCGACCCCGCGTCCGACGTAGATCACCCGGGTGCCGCCGTGGGCCAGCTGGAACAGGTCGCGGTCGCCCGTCACGACGAGGTTCGCCATGCCGCTCTGGGCGGCCAGTGCTGCGGCCACGTCATCGGCCTCGTACCCGTCGATCCCGACAACCCACAGCCCCAGGGCCGCCAGGACCTCCTCGATGACGGGAACCTGCACCTGCAAATCGTCAGGGGCCTCCTCGGCCACGCCCGACGCGGCTCCCACGCCACCGGCCCCCACGAACGCCGCGCCCCCGGGGGCGACCCGATGGGCCTTGTACGACTCGACGAGATCGACGCGCCACGCCGGACGCCAGTCGTTGTCCCAGGCGCAGGCAAGATGGCTGGGATGGTACTGGTCGACGAGTCGCGCGAGTGAATCGAGCAGACCCCGGACGGCATTCGTCGGCGTCCCGTCCGGCGCCCGCATCATGGGCACACCGAAGAACGCGCGGAAGTACAGCGATGCCGTGTCAAAAATCATGAGCTGAGGGCTGATCACGCAAGGATCGTGTCACGATGTGCCCATGGAGAGCACGGATCAACACATCTTGGCGTTGCTGGCCCGCGACGGCCGCATGTCGTACACCGAGATCGGACGCGAGACAAAGCTCTCCACCTCGGCAGCCCAGCAACGCGTCCGCCGTCTGGAACAGCGCGGGGTCATCAGTGGTTACCACGCATCGATCGACCCTGAGGCCCTCGGGCGCACGCTGATGGCGTTCATCTCCATCCGGCCGCTCGACCCGTCGACGGACGAGGCAACACCGAGCCTGCTCGTGAAACTGCCCGAGATCACGTCGTGCTACTCGGTGGCCGGGGACGCGTCGTACCTGCTCAAGGTCCAGGTCGCGACCACCGCCGAACTGGACGCGCTCCTCACGAAGATCCGGCAGTCGGCCAATGTCACGACCGTGACCACCGTGGTGCTCACCACGATCTTCCAGGACCGTCCCCTGATCGAGCCCGAGTAGCCTGTGTCGATGGCATTGCGCTACGTGCTGGCGCTGATGGGCGGCTGTCTCCTCGGGCTGGGTTTCGCCCCGGTGAGTTCCTGGCTGGCCGCCCTCGCGGGGGTCGCACTCCTCACGATCGTCGTCACGCGCGTCCGCGGACGCCCGGCGTTCGGTCTCGGCTACGCGTACGGGCTGGGACTCGGGCTGACCACCATCACCTGGGTCTCGGTCCTGGGGTCGTGGGTCTCCGTGGTGCTGGTCGCCTTCATGGCCCTGTGGTCAGGGCTGCTTGCGGTCGCCCTCACCCAGGTGATGCGTCTGCCCTGGTGGCCCGTCTGGGCCGCAGCGTGCTGGGGTGCGGTCGAGTTCGCCGAGGGACGCGTCCCCTTCGGTGGTTTCGGATGGAACCGACTGGCCTACGCGATGGTCGACTCGCCCCTCGACGGCTGGCTCGGTTTCGTCGGCGTCCCCGGGACGTCCGTGCTGGCCGCGCTGGTCGCAAACCTGGCCGTGTGGGCGGTCAGCGTCCGGGGATGGAAGGCGGTCGTCGCGGGTGCGTCCGCGCTGGCCCTCCTCGGAGGTGGAGTCCTCCTCGGACGGGCCCCCATCCCCGATCCCACCGGCAGCGTCACCGTCGGTGTCGTCCAGGGTGACGTGGTCGGCCAGGCCGGCATCTCGGCACTCGGCTACGCGCGCAGTGTGACCAACAACCACCGCGCCGAGACCATCACGCTCATGGCATCAGTGCACCTGGGGGACCAACCCCGGCCCGATTTCCTGCTCATGCCCGAGAACACCACCGACATCGATCCCGCCGTCGACCCCACCACGGCGCGGCGGCTGCACACGGCAATCGACCTCGCGGGCGTCCCTGCCCTCGTCGGCGCCGTCACCTACGGGCCCGGGGACGACGAGCGCCAGACCACGTCGATCTGGTGGACGTCCGAGGGGTCAGGCGCCACGTACCACAAGCGTGACCTCGTGCCGTTCGGCGAATGGATCCCGTTCCGCGACCAGTTGCTGCCCCTGCTCCCGATCCTGCAGGAAGTGGGTCGCCAATCGGTTCCGGGCACCGGCCCCGGCGTGTTGGCGGTCGACCTGTCGGGACGCCCCCTCGACATCGGCGTGGCCATCTGCTTCGAACTCGCCTACGACGACACGATGCGCGAGTCGCTCATGACCTCGCCCGACATCTTCGTCGTGCAGTCGAACAACGCGACCTACACCGGCACCGCCCAGCCGCGCCAGCAGTTCGTCATCACGCGGGCCCGGGCCATGGAGGGGCAACGCGACATCCTCGTCGCGACGACCAACTCCTTCTCGGGCCTCGTCGACGCCCGGGGCAGCGTCGTCCACAGGACAGACGAGGGTGGCCCCGCGTCCTTCTCGGCCGTCGTCCCCACCCGGGACGCCGTCTCGTGGGGTACGAGGCTCTCGCCCCTGGTCGGGTGGGCGTCCGTTGCCATTGCGCTGCTGGCGATCGTTGCGGCGGGTGTTGCGCGGCTCTGGGGTCGACGCTCGCACGTCGGTAACATGGACACACGGCCAGCACCGGTCGTCAGTCCCCAGGAGCACAGTCATGGTTGACCACACCCCGTCGCTCGAGTCGATCCTCGTCATCATCCCGACCTACAACGAGGCTCCGAACATCGAGACCATCATCGGACGCCTGCGCGCCGCCGTCCCGGCCGCACACGTCCTGGTCGCCGACGACAACTCACCCGACGGGACCGGTGCGATCGCCGATCGCCTCGCCGCCTCCGACGATCATGTCCATGTGATGCACCGCAAGGGGAAGGAGGGCCTCGGCGCCGCCTATCTTGCCGGTTTCGCCTGGGCACTGGACGCCGGGTACGAAGTCATCGTCGAGATGGACGCCGACGGTTCGCACCAGCCCGAACAGCTTCCCCTGCTCCTGGACGCCCTCGCCACGGCCGACATGGTGAAGGGATCCCGGTACGTGAAGGGCGGTTCCGTCGTGAACTGGCCCGCCCACCGCAAGTTCATCTCGCGCGGGGGAAGTGTCTACTCCCGCCTGGTGCTGGGCGTCCCCGTGAACGACATGACCGGCGGCTTCACGGCGTTCCGGGCGTCCACGCTCCGCGCCATCGGACTCGACCAGATCGCGTCCGCCGGCTATTGCTTCCAGATCGACCTCGTCCGCCGGGCGCACGCCAAGGGCCTCGTCATCAAGGAGGTCCCGATCGAGTTCGTCGAGCGTGAGCTCGGCGTGTCGAAGATGGACCAGTCGATCGTCTCGGAGGCGCTCTACCGCACCACGGCCTGGGGCGTGCAGCACCGCGCGCAGCAGGTCTGGGGCCTCAAGGACAAGGTCCTCAAGCCCGGGGA
>ERZ795061.5198-NODE-5198-length-10730-cov-8.076440_pt1 | contig 10730 bp, 6 predicted proteins | sample MGYA00375145_ERZ795061 | MGnify/ENA primary metagenome ERZ795061 (study PRJEB30190, sample SAMN05720144) | anaerobic digester metagenome | isolation source: active sludge of municipal wastewater-treating anaerobic digesters | place: USA | collected 2014-12-22 ... | reverse complement strand
GCTTCAACGACCGCCTGACCGGCAACGACCTCGCGAACCGCCTCGACGGCGGCGCGGGCAACGACACCCTGACCGGCGGGCTGGGCAACGACACCTACATCGTCGACTCGAGCGCCGACGTCACCGTCGAGGCGGGCACCGACGCGGGCGCGATCGACACCGTGATCTCGGGCGTCAGCTGGATCCTCCAGTCGACCCTCGAGAACCTGACGCTGACGGGCACGGTGGCAACCGTCGGCGGCGGCAACGGGTCGGCGAACGTCATCAACGGCAACGCGGCGAACAACGTGCTCGGCGGCTACGCGGGCGTCGACACGATCGACGGCGGCGCCGGCAACGACACGATTTCCGGCGGCGCCGATGCCGACCGCCTGACCGGCGGCAGCGGCAGCGACCGCTTCGTGTTCAACAGCAAGGTCGGCGCCGACGTGCTCATCGACTTCGTCTCGGGCACCGACCGGCTGGCGTTCTCGCAATCGGCGCTGCGCGTCGGCGACGGCGACCTGCTGCTCGAGGGCAGCCTGCTGCGCGCCGCGCCGGGCGGTTTCGCGACGAGCGCCGAACTGGTGGTGTTCACGACCAACGTCGCGAGCCTGACGACGGCCGCCGCGGCCGCCGCGATCGGCTCGGCCACCGGCGCCTACGCCGTCGGCCAGACCGCGCTGTTCGCCGTCGACACCGGCGTGTCCACCGGCGTGTACCTGTTCACCAGCAGCGGCGCCGACGCCGCCGTGTCGGCGGCCGAGCTGACGCTGCTGGGCTCGCTCGGCGGCACGGCGTCGACGGTGCTGGCCGACTACCAGTTCGTCGCCTGAACCCGTGAGCGGCGCCGACCGCGCCGCTGCGGGCGACAATCGGCTCATGTCGCCCGACCGCCTGCGCCCCCTCGTCGCCGCGCTCGAAGCCGGCCTGCTCGAACGTGCCGCCGCCGCGCGCCTGGCGCTGCTGGCCGCGCTGGCCGGCGAGCACGTGCTGCTGATCGGCCCGCCGGGCACGGCCAAGAGCGAGCTGGCGCGCCGGCTGCACCGCGTGTTCGACGGCGCGCGCTATTTCGAGCGGCTGCTGACGCGCTTCTCGACGCCGGAAGAACTGTTCGGCCCGCTGTCGCTGAAGGCGCTCGAGGACGACCGCTACGAACGCCTCGTCGACGGCTACCTGCCGACCGCGGGCATCGCCTTCCTCGACGAGGTGTTCAAGGCGAACTCGGCGATCCTCAACGCGCTGCTGACGCTGCTCAACGAACGCGAGTTCGACAACGGCTCGGCGCGCCGGCGCACGCCGCTGGTCTGCGTGGTCGGGGCGACCAACGAGGTGCCGTCCGAGGAGGCGCTGATGGCCTTCCACGACCGCTTCCTGGTGCGCGTGCCGGTGGCGGCGGTCAGCGACGACGCGTTCGCCGCGCTGCTGACGCTGCAGCCGCCGGCCCCGGCGACGGTGACGCCGATCACCGCGGCCGAGCGCGCGGCCATCGCCGCCGGCCGCGACGCGGTGCGGCTGGACGTCCCGGTGATCGAGGCGCTGCGCGCGCTGCGCGCCGAGGCGGCGGCGCAGGGCATCGTCGTGTCGGACCGGCGCTGGCGGCAGCTCGTCGGCCTGCTGCGCACCGCGGCGCTGACCGAGGGCCGCGACCACGTCGACACGCTCGACCTGTGGCTCGTGCCCTATGCCGTGGCGGCGCAGCCGGCGCACGTGGCCGCGCTGCAGGCGTGGTTCGTGCGCGAGCTGGCGCAGGCCGCGCCCGCCGACGCGCCCTGGCTCACGCGCGCCGTCGAGGCCTTCGAGAAGCAGCTCGAGCTCGAGGCCCGGGCGCCCGGCGACGAGACCGACGACGCGGCCGGCAAGCTGGCGCTCGCGCGCTCGGTGGGCGGCGCCGGCGACGCGTCGATGCTGCGCATCGTCTCGGGCACGCTCGAGGCGGCCCTGCGCAAGCGCTACAGCCCGGTGCACGTGGACGCGCGCCTGGCGCAGGTCGACGCTCTGCGCGCGCAGATCCGCGCGCCGGCCGAGGCCCTGCGCGGCCAGCGCGACGCGCTGGCGCAGGCCCTGGCGGGACGGCTCTGGCTGCCGCCGGCGCTGGCGCAGCAGATGCTCGCGGCACTCGACGCCACGCGGGCCGTGCTCGACGCGCTGCTCGCGCGCCTCGACGCCGTGCACGCGGGTTTCGCGGCGCTGCCGCGCGACGACACGCTGCGCGACGCCGCCGCGCCGGCCCCGGTGGCGCTGTCGGCCTGAACGGCCGCGGCCGATGCGCGGACTCGACGCCCCCTACGACCGGCTGGCCGCGCTGCCGCGCGAGCTGTGGCTGCCGGGGCTGGTGTGCGCGGTCGGCACGGCCGGGCAGCGCCTGGCGGACCTCGACACCTGGCGCCGCGCGCTCGAGGCCGGCCGGCTGCCGCCGCCTGCGGACGACGGCGACGACGCGGCGGCGTTCGCAGCGATGCGCCGGGCGATCGGCGAGCTCGGGCTGCCGGCGCTCGCGCAGGGCGTGCCGGCGCTCGCGCAGCAGGTGCTGCGCACGATGCTGTGGCACCTGGACCGCAGCATCGACCGCGCGCCGGGCACGCCGCAGGCCGAGGCGCTGGACCAGGCCGTGCAGGGCTTTCGCGACGAGTGGACGCTGCTGCGTCACGGCCTGGAGGAGCGGCTGGCGCTGATGAAGGGCCTGTCCGACCCCGCCGCACTGCGCTGGGACGAGCTGTGCGGCACGCTGCACGCGCGCGAGTGGCGCGAGGCGCAGCGCCTGAACGCGCTGCTCGCCCACCTGCAGCCGCTGGTCGAGCTGATCCGCGCGCTCGGGCGCAGCGAGCACCACCCCGACCGGGCGGATGCGAGCGACGAGCTGCCCGCCGCGGCCCCGCCCCGCGTGCCGATGCGCGAACGCGAGACGCGCCTGGCCGACGCGCCGGGCGAGCTCAAGGGCATCCGCCATTCGGGCCGGCTGGAGCGCATGCTGGGCAGCGAGGCGATGCAGATCCGTCACCCGGTGCTGCACAAGCTGTGGCGCGCACGGCTCGCCGAGAGCCGGCTGCTGACCTACGAGAGCGAGGCGGTGCTGGTGGAACGCGTGCCCGACCCGCTGGGCCGCGCTGCGCACGGCGCGCAGCCGCGTCCCGACCGGCGCGAGCGCGGGCCGATGATCCTGTGCATCGACACCTCGGGCTCGATGCGCGGTGCGCCCGAGACCCTGGCCAAGGCGGTGGTGCTGGAGGCGCTGCGCACCGCCCAGCGCGAGGCGCGCGGCTGCGTGCTGGTGGCCTTCGGCGGGCCGGGCGAGCTGCTCGAGCGCGAGCTGTCGCGCGGCGCCGAGGGTCTGCACGCGCTGCTCGAGCTGCTCGGCCAGGGCTTCGACGGCGGCACCGACGTGCAGAGTCCGATCGAGCGCGCGATCGAGCTCGTGCACGAGCGGCGCTGGCGCAGCGCCGACCTGCTGATCGTCAGCGACGGCGAGTTCGGCTGCACGCCGGCGATGCTCGCGCGCCTGGACGCCGCCAAGGCCGGGCTGGGCCTGCGCGTGCAGGGCGTGCTGGTGGGCGACCGCGAGACGCTGGGCCTGCTCGACACCTGCGACCAGGTGCACTGGCTGCGCGACTGGCGCCGCTTCGACGGCGACACGCCGCGCAAGGAGGCCTTCGTGCCGGTGCACAGCGCGAGCCTGACCGCGCTGTACTTCCCGAACGCGCTGCGGCGCCGACCGGGCAAGCCGCCGGCGTGACCGAATTGGCACGCGCCGGTCCCGAAGACGGGCACAGCGTGTGACCAAGCGCAAGACTTGCACCGCTTGGCACGAAGGCCCCTGCCGGCCTCGAGAACTGCCTACAGTCGCCGGCGATCAGCGGCCTCCACGGAACGACCCATGCCCCCTCCTTCCCTTCCCGACCGACGCCTGCCGCGCGCGGGGCTGCTCGGTCTGGTCTGCAGCCTGCTGGCCGCCTGCGGCGGCGGTGGCGGTGACGTCACCCCCCCGGTCGAGAGCGGCGAGCACGCGCAGGCCGTCACCGTCAGCGGCGCGCTGGTGGTGCCCACGCTCAAGGACGCCAAGCGCCTGGCCGACCAGGCGAGCTTCGGGGCCACCGAACTGCTGCTGCGCGACATCCGCTCGCTCGGCCTGGAGCGCTGGATCGCCGCGCAGATGGCCTTGTCGAAGTCGCGCTACACGCTGGGCAACGGCGACGCGATCCACCGCAACACCAGCCCGACCGACTTCTGCGCCCAGCCCGCGAACGCCGGCGACAACTGCTGGCGCGACTGGTACTCGACGCAGCCGCTGGTCTGGGACTTCTACCGCAACGCGACCCAGCAGCCCGACCAGCTGCGCCAGCGCGTGGCCTTCGCGCTCGGCCAGATCCTGGTCGTCAACAACCACGACGTCAGCGGCACCTACGGCTTCCGCAACTACCACAACACCCTGCTGGCGCTGGCCTTCGGCAACTACCGCGACGTGCTGAAGAAGGTGGCGCTGTCGCCGGTGATGGGCGACTTCCTGAACAACGCGAACAACGACAAGCAGGCGCCCAACGAGAACTTCGCGCGCGAGTTCCTGCAGCTGTTCTCGATCGGCACCTGCCGGCTCAACATGGACGGTTCGCTCTACAGCGGCCAGTGCGTGCCGACCTATGCCAACGCGATGGTGCGCAACTACGCCTACGCGCTCACCGGCTGGACCTACCCCGCCGGCGGCGCCACCGCCTGGGGCTGCTGGCCGCAGGGCGCGAACTGCCGTCACTACGGCGGCGACATGGTGCCGGTGGCGCGCTACCACGACACCTACGAGCGCCGCCTGCTCAGCGGCGTGACCGTGGCCGCAGGCAGCACCGCGCCGGCGGCCCTCGACGCCGTGCTGACGAGCGTGATGCGGCACCCGAACACCGCGCCCTTCGTCGGCAAGCAGCTGATCCAGCACCTGGTGTCGAGCAACCCCAGCCCGGCCTACGTGCAGCGCGTGGCCGAGGCCTTCGCCACCGGCCGCTACGCCAACGCCGTCGCCAGCTTCGGCACCGGCGTGCGCGGCGACCTGCAGGCCACGGTGGCGGCGGTGCTGCTCGACCCCGAGGCCCGCACCGCCACGCCGGCGCGCACCGCCGGCAAGCTGCGCGAGCCGGTGCTGGTGTTCACCGGCGTGCTGCGTGCGCTCAACGGCCGCAGCGACGGCAATGCGATGGGCTGGTGGTGGGGCGAGACCCTGCGCCAGCACGTGTTCAACGCGCCCTCGGTGTTCAACTTCTACCCGCCGGACTACCCGGTGGCCGGCACCTCGCTGAACGGACCGGCCTTCGGCGTGCTCAACGCGAACACCGCGCTCGAGCGGCTGAACTACCTGACCTACCTGCTGTTCTGGGGCGGCTCGACCGCCGAGGCCGACGTGCCGGGGGCCTTCGGCACCTACGTGAACACCGGCTCGTTCGAGGCCGGCGCCGACGACGCCGCGCGGCTCGTCGACCGACTGTCGATCACCGCCTACGGCGGCCCGCTGCCGGCGGCGGCACGCACCGAGGTCATCAAGGCGGTCGAGTCCTTCACCGCGGCGAACAACGTCAACTGGAAGCGCGAACGCGCCCGCCAGGCCGCCTACCTGATCTTCGGATCGCCGCTGTACCAGGTGCAGCCATGAACAGCCGGCAGGAACACGCCTCGATGAGCCACCCCGACCACCCCCTCACGCGCCGCCACTGGCTGCAGCTCGCCGGCCTGGGCGCGGCCGCGGCGCTCGGCGGCCGGCTCGGCCGCGCGCAGGCACAGACCACCGGCTACAAGGCGCTGGTCTGCGTCTTCCTGTACGGCGGCAACGACGGCATGAACGCCATCGTGCCGACCGACACCACGCGCCACGGCCAGTACGCCGGCGTGCGCGGCGCGCTGGCGATCCCGCGGGCCAGCCTGGTGCCGCTGGCGGGCACGGCCTTCGGCCTGCACCCGTCGCTGGCGGCGCTGGGCACGGCCTGGACCGACGGCCACCTCGCCCCGGTGTTCAACGTCGGGCCGCTGTACGCGCCGATGACGAAAGCGCAGTTCCTCGCGGCGCCGGCGAACTCGGCGCTGGTCCCGGACAACCTGTTCTCGCACTCCGACCAGCAGAACCTGTGGGAGACCGGCACGACCGACGCGCTCACGCGCACCGGCTGGGGCGGCCGCGCGGCGCAGGCCCTGGCCACCACCAACCCGGTGATCTCGGTCGGCGGCAACGGCCGCTTCGGGCTGTCGGCGCTGAACGCACCGCTGGTGCTGCCGGGCCCGGGATCGAACTTCGGCGCCTACGAGCTCGGCCAGGAGCCCTGGCGCCTGGGCTATGCGCCGACCGTGGCGCGCGCGACGGCACTGCGCGCGCTGTACAACCAGGTGCAACCCACCGACCTGGGCAATGCCTACGCGAAGCAGCAGCGCGACGCGTTCGCGGTGTCCGAGCGCCTGGCGGCGCTGGTCAGGACGCTGCCGGGCGAGCCCGGCGCGGTGGCCGGCATCGACGCCGCCTTCGCGCCGCTGATCGCCGGCGGCCGCCTGACCACGCCGCTGGCCAACCAGCTCTACCAGATCGCCAAGCTGGTGGCCGGGCGCAGCACGGTGCAGGGCTCGCGCCAGCTGTTCTTCGCGCAGATGGGCGGCTTCGACACGCACGGCAACCAGATCGGCGCCAGCGCCGTCGAGGGCGAACACGCACGGCTGCTCAGGCAGCTGGGCGACGCGATGGCCTGCTTCTACGCGGCGATGAAGAACCTCGGTCTGTCGGACGCGGTGACGCTGTTCACGCAGAGCGACTTCGGCCGCACCTTCGCGCCGAACAACAGCGGCGGCACCGACCACGCCTGGGGCAACCACCATCTGGTGCTCGGCGGCGCGGTCAAGGGCAGCACGACCTACGGCAGCTACCCGCAGCTGGTGCTGGGCGGGGCCAACGACGTCGGCGTCGAGTCGTGGGAGCTGCAGGGCCGATGGATCCCCACGACCTCGGTCGACCAGTACGCGGCGACGATGCTGGGCTGGTTCGGCGCGACCGAGGCGCAGCTCGACGCCGTGCTGCCGAACCTGCGCAACTTCGGCACGCAGCGCCGCCTGGCCTTCCTGTAGCGCCACGCTCCATCGGCGCCCGGCGCAGCCTGTCGCGCCGGGCGGCGCGGCCGTCGCACGGCCCTGGCGACGCGCCGGGGCGCGCCCGTACAGTCGGGTCATCGAACGCCCCGTCCGGTGACCCATGAGCTCCCTTCCTCCCGCGCCCCCCCCGCCCTGGCCGTCGCGCTGGCAGCGTTTCTCGGCGGCCGCGCTGCGTGCCTTCCACGCCTACGCGTCGTGGCTCGTGGGCATCAGCTGGAAGCGCTTCTTCGTGCTGGCCCTGCTGCTGCTGATCGCGGCCTCGGTGCTGCAGACGCTGCCGCCGTTCCGCTGGACGGTGCGCGAGGTGATCTCCGAGGTGTCGGAACCCCCGCCGCTGCCGAAGCTGCCGAAGCCGCCGACGCCGCCGCGGCCCCCCGGCATCGCCGGACAGGGCGACGCCCCCGCGCCCGCGAGCGCACCCAAAGGGCTGGACGTGCAGATCTCGATCGACGAGAACGGGGTGCGCATCCGGCCGCGCCAGCGGGCGCTGGCCGCCGCCCAGGCGGCGTCGTCGGCCGCGTCGGCGGCTTCGGCGGCCTCCGCCGCGGCGAGCGCCGTCGGCCCGAGCATCGACATCCGCCTGCCGCCCGGCGCCACCGCCGACACCGTGCGCGAGGCGGTCGAGGAGGCGCGCCAGGCCATCGCCGAAGCGATCGAGGAGGCCCGGCGCGACGCCGAGGACGCGCAGCGCGACGCGCAGGACGCCCAGCGCGAGGCAACGGAAGCGGCCCAGGGCCTGCCCTCGCCGCCCGAGGTGCTGCCGCGCGTGCGCATGAGCAAGGTCCACCTCGGCGACGCGCTGCCCGACCTGGCCTTCTTCTGGATCCTGGCCTCGGCGATCGTCAAGATCACCTACAAGCGGCAGATCCAGGCCGAGGTGAAGGCCGCGCAGGCCACCGAGACGGCCGAGGCCGAGTCGCTCAAGCGCCAGGTCGTCGAGGCGCGCATGGCGGCGATGCAGGCGCAGGTGGAGCCGCACTTCCTGTTCAACACGCTGGCGTCGATCGACCACCTGATCGAGACCGACCCGAAACGCGCCTCGGTGATGCAGAAGAACCTGATCGCGCTGCTGCGCGCGAGCATGCCGACGATGCGCGAGACCGGCAACGGCGGCCTGCAGGAGCTCGGGCGCGAGGTGGCGGTGATCCAGCCCTACCTCGAGATCCTGAAGGTGCGCATGGAAGACCGGCTCGAGACCGAGATCGACGTGCCCGACGGGCTGCGCTCGGCCGAGTTCCCGCCGATGATGGTGCAGAGCCTGGTCGAGAACGCGATCAAGCACGGCCTGGAGCCCAAGCCCGAAGGTGGCAAGCTCAGCGTGCGCGCCGAGATCGTGCACGGCAGGCTCGCGGTGACGGTGGCCGACACCGGCCTCGGATTCGGTCGGGCCGCGACCGCCGGCACCGGCATCGGCCTGGCCAACATCCGCGAACGCCTGCAGCTGCTCTACGGCACGCGGGCCTCGCTGGCGATCACCGAGAATCCCGGCGGCGGCACGCGCGTGACGATCACCGTGCCCTACACCGCCCGCCCGCCCGAAGGAGCCGCGACATGACGACGACGCCCCCGCCCGCGCGCTGCGTGATCGCCGACGACGAGCGCCTGATGCGCGACCAGCTGCGCGCGCGGCTGGCCGAGGTCTGGCCGACGCTCGAGGTCGTGGCCGAAGCGAAGAACGGCACCGAGGCGGTCGAGCTCGTCGGCCGGCTGCACCCGGACCTCGTCTTCCTCGACATCCGCATGCCGGGCATGACCGGCGTCGAGGCGGCGCGCGCGATCGCGCAGCTGCCCACCGCCGACGACACCGACGACGGCTGGCCGGGCTGCGAGATCGTCTTCATCACCGCCTACGACCAGTACGCGATCGAGGCCTTCGAGCAGGGCGTGGTCGACTACGTGCTCAAGCCCGCCGAGCGCGAGCGCCTGGCGGTCAGCGTCGATCGCATCGGCCGGCGGCTCGCGGCGCGGCAGGCGCCGCTCGAGGCCGCCGAGGCCGGCGGCGCCCCGGCGCCGGGCATGCAGCAGCTGCTGCAGAAGCTGGCCACGCAGATGAACCCGGCCGCGGCGCCGCGCCTGCGCTGGATCCAGGCGCAGGTGGGACAGGCCATCCAGATGATCCCGGTCGACGACGTGCTGTTCTTCATCAGCGACGAGAAGTACACGCGCGTGCAGACGGCGAGCGTCGAGGCGCTGATCCGCAAGCCCATCAAGGAGCTGGTCGAGGAGCTCGACGCCGAGCAGTTCTGGCAGATCCACCGCTCGACGCTGGTGAACATCCGCGCCGTCTCGGGCGTGACCCGCGACCTGCGCGGGCGGCAGATCGTCAGCGTGCGCGGCCACCCGGAGAAGCTCGAGGTCAGCCGCAGCTTCACCGGCCTGTTCAAGGGGATGTAGCCGGCCCCGCCTGCGCCGCGGCGGCGCGCTTCGCGGCGGCCTCGCGCAAGGCCTTGAGCTTCTCGCGCGGGTCTTCCTTCGAGCGCGCCTCGTGCAGCTTCATCTCGGCGACGAAGCGGCTCGGGATGCCCTGCACCGTGTCGCGGCCCTTCTTGCGCCGCCGCAGCACGCTCACCGCGAGCGTGCTGCGCGCGCGCGTGATGCCCACGTACATCAGGCGGCGCTCCTCCTCCAGCCGCTGCGGCGTCATCTCGTCGTCCTCGCTGCGGAAGGGCAGCAGGCCCTCGTTGACGCCGGCGAGCACGACGTGCGGCCACTCAAGCCCCTTGGCGGCGTGCAGTGTCGACAGCGTCACCACGTCCTGCTCGTCGCCGCGCTCGGCCAGGCTGATGATCACCGAGATGGTCTGCGCCACCTCGAGCACGCTCTTCTTCTCGGTCTCGACCGACAGGCCGCCGTCGTTCTCGATCTCGCCGCCGCAACGGCGCGCGACCCAGTCGACGAAATCCATCACGTTCGACCAGCGCGCGGCGGCGAGCTTCTCGCTCTCTTCGCCCTCGTAGAGGTGCTTCTCGTAGGCGATATCCTTCAGCCAGCCCATCAGCAGCGCCTTCGCGTCCTCGGCCCCGGTGGTGTGGCGGGCGCGGTACTCGAGGTCGTTCACGTAGCGGCCGAACTCGTGCAGCGAGCCGATCGCGCGCGCCGGGATCGCGGTGCCCAGGCTCTCGGCGAACAGCGCCTCGTACAGGCTGGTCTTCCACTTCGACGCGAAGCCGCCCAGGCTGGCCAGCGTCTGGTGGCCGATGCCGCGCTTGGGCGTGGTCACCGCGCGCAGGAAGGCGGGGTCGTCGTCGTTGTTGACCAGCAGCCGCAGCCACGCGCACAGGTCGCGGATCTCGGCGCGGTCGAAGAAGCTCTGCCCGCCCGAGACCTTGTACGGGATGTTCGCGCGGCGCAAGGCCTTCTCGAAGACCTTGGCCTGGTGGTTGGCGCGGTAGAGCACCGCGAAGTCCTTGAACGCCACCGCCTCGCTGCTCGCGCCGCGCAGCGCCTGCAGGCGCGCCACTGCGCGCTCGGCCTCGTGCTCCTCGCCGTCGCATTCGAGCAGCTGCACCGGCTCGCCCTCGCCGAACTCGCTCCAGAGCTTCTTCTCGAAGAGCTTGGGGTTGTGGCCGATCACCGCGTTGGCGGCGCGAAGGATCGCCCCGGTCGAGCGGTAGTTCTGCTCCAGCGGGATGACCTTCAGGTCCGGG
>ERZ795061.5180-NODE-5180-length-10745-cov-7.893732_pt1 | contig 10745 bp, 10 predicted proteins | sample MGYA00375145_ERZ795061 | MGnify/ENA primary metagenome ERZ795061 (study PRJEB30190, sample SAMN05720144) | anaerobic digester metagenome | isolation source: active sludge of municipal wastewater-treating anaerobic digesters | place: USA | collected 2014-12-22 ... | reverse complement strand
GATGGTGAAATCCAGCTCGCTGCTGGCATGCGTTTCCGGCGCGAACTTCACGTTCGAGCCCCATGCGGACGCATACAACCCGGATGCGCCGGAGACCTTGAAGCCGGCCTGCACGGCGGGATCGCCCTGCGTCTGCGTGCTGCCGCGCCAGACATAGTCGGTGGTGAGAGTGGCGTTGCCGCTGAGGTCGGCGGCGCTCGCATCGGCGGCAAGGCCGATGCCGATGACCGTCATGGCGAGTGTCGCCATCGATGGTGCGCGTGCGTCGCGCACCTTGAACCAGGGTGTTTTCATTGCAGCCGGCGGTACGTTGCATGGCGTCATCGCCACCCGCAAATTCTGGAAGTCGGCGCCATAAACCCTCCATGCCCCGGCCGCGGCGTTGCGTAAATTCGGCGTAAATCCCGGGCACTTGCCTGCGCCTGCTGCGTCCCCATGTCGTTGGCGGCATGCCTGCGACCCTTCCCATCGACCGCGATCCGATCCTGCGTGCCCCGCGTCGTCGCTTGTGGTGGTCGCTTCCCCTCATCGGACTGATCGCCTTGACCGCTTCCCTGTGCCTGCACGCTTCGATCGGCGACTACGCCAACTCCGCGCAATTCGTCGACGGCAAGTTCCGCAACACCACGCCGAAGCCAGCCAACGTGCCGGAGCCCAGCGCGAAGGTGATGTGGGATTTCTTCTTCAACAAGCCGAAGAACACCGAGCCTCATGCGCCGGTGCCGGTGCACACACTCACGCGCGCGGAGCTCGATGCCGCGCCCGATCGCAGCCTGTACCGGCTCGGGCATTCGACGATCCTGTTGAAGCTGCGTGGGCACTGGTGGCTGACCGACCCGGTGTTTTCCGAGCGCGCGTCGCCGGTGCAGTGGGCCGGGCCGAAGCGTTTCCATGCGCCACCGATCGCCATCGACGAGCTCCCGCCGATCCGCGGCGTGCTGCTCTCGCATGACCACTACGATCACCTCGACCATGCCGCGATCCAGGCGCTGGCCGGGAAGGTCGAGGTGTTCCTGGCGCCGCTCGGTGTGGGCGACCGCCTGGCCGCGTGGGGCGTGCAGAACACCAGGATCCGCCAGTTCGATTGGTGGCAGGGTGCCGACATCGCCGGCCTCCGATTGACGTTCACGCCCGCGCAGCATTTCTCCGGACGCGGCGTGCGCGACGGCAACCGCACGCTGTGGGGTTCTTGGGTGATCGACGACGGCCAGCGCCGGGTGTTCTTCAGTGGCGACAGCGGCTACTTCGACGGCTTCGCGGAGATTGGCCGGCGCTTCGGCCCGTTCGACCTGACCCTGATGGAAACCGGCGCCTACAACGTGCAATGGCGGTACGTGCACATGCAGCCGGAAGAGACCGTGCGGGCGCACCAGGACCTGCGGGGTGGTTGGCTGCTGCCGATCCACAACGGCACCTTCGACCTGTCGATGCATCCGTGGTTCGAGCCGTTCGAGCGCGTGCTCGCCCTCGGCGACGAACACGGCATCGGCATCGCGACCCCGATCATGGGCGAACGCATCGACATCGATGCGCCGCATGCAGGCGAACGCTGGTGGCAGTCGGTGGTGGCGGAATCAGCCGCGCGCTGAGGTGGTTTCGCCGCGCGCGAGCAACAGGCGAGCGATGCCGATGGCGATCAACGCGCCGGCCAGTTGCGCCAGCACGAAGCCACCCACGTCCTGCGGACGGATGCCGGCGAAACTTTGCGTCAACGAGCGCGCCAGGGTCACTGCCGGGTTGGCGAACGAGGTGCTGGCGGTGAACCAGTACGCGGCGAAGATGTAGCTGGCGACCAGCACGGGGATCGCCTTGGGCCGATACCGCGCGCCGAGCAGGATCGTGAGCAGAAGGCCGCAGGTCGCCACCCCTTCGCTGACCCATTGCGCGCCGCCGCTGCGTGCATGGGTGCCGGGTTGCAGCAGCGCTTGATCGAACATCGCGTGCGCCAGCACGACGCCCGCGACCGCAGCCACGACCTGCACCGCGATGTAGGCGAGCGCATCGCCCGATGTCATCTCGCCGCGCAGCCGCATCACCAGCGTCACTGCAGGGTTGAAGTGCGCGCCGGAGATCGGACCCAGCACCACGATCAGCACGTACAGCATGCCGGCGGTGGCACCTGCATTGGCGAGCAGGGCGATCCCGTCGTTGCCGTTCGACAATGCGACGCCCATGATCCCGGAGCCGACCACGGTGGCGAGCAGCAGCAGGGTGCCGACGGCTTCGGCCAGCAGGCGGCGATGCAGCGGTGTCACTGTGCCGCCAACGCGCGCACTTCGTCCTGCAGCGACAGGTTGTCGAGCTTGTCGATGGGCAGCGACAGGAACAGGCGCAGGCGCTGGCTGATGGCCTGTGCGGTTTTCGCGAACGCATGGCGGCGGGCTTCGTCATCGCCCTCCACATGCGAAGGATCCGGGAACCCCCAATGCGCGGTCATCGGCGCACCGGGCCAGTACGGGCACGCCTCGCCGGCGGCGCTGTCGCAGACGGTGATGACGAAATCCATCTTCGGCGCATCGGGCGCGGCGAACACATCCCAGCTCTTGCTGGACATGCCGGTCGCATCGCAGCCGAGCGTCTCGAGGGTTTCAAGCGCCAGCGGATTGACCCGGCCCGAAGGCTGGCTGCCGGCGCTGAAGGCACGGAAGCGGCCTTGGGAGAGATGGTTCATCAATCCTTCGGCCAGGATGCTGCGCGCGCTGTTGCCGGTGCAGAGGAACAGGATGTTGTACGGCATATGCATGGGGATGTCGTCGTGGGGTGGGTGTCAGCAGCAGCCGGATCGCGGGGCGCAGCAGGAGGCGGTGTTTTCGGCCAGTGGCTGCATCGCGCGGACGTCGGGGGTGCACGACGCGCCATCGGTCGCGCAGGCGGCATCGCCCGCGTGATACGTCGTGGCCTCGGCGAGGGTGTGGAAGGTTTCCCAGCGGGTGCCCTGCGGATCTTCCGTCCAGGTCTTGTCGGAGCGCGCGTAGCAGCAGACGGTGGCGTGTTCCGGCACCAGGGTGCCCCCGGCGGCTTCCAACTGCTGCCCCAGCGCGACGAGTTCCTCGCCGCTGTCGACCTGCAGGCCCAGGTGATCGATGCCGGGGGGGCGGCCGGTGGCGGAGATCGCGAAGTTGATGCGGGGATCCTCGAGCATCCATTTCGCGTAGTCGGGCTTGAGCACGCTTGGCTCGGCGCCGAACAGCTCGCGGTAGAAGCGGATGCTGCCGGCAAGGTCGGCGACATTGAGATGCACATGGAAGCGCTTCATCGCCTGGCTCCTGGCTGGCGGGGTGTGCAATTGGAGGCCGGCCCGCAATTCGCGGCACCGGCGCAGCAGTTCTCGGTGAGGTAGGCGATCAGTGCATCCATGCTGGCGTAGTCCGCGCGCACGCGGATCACCCGTCCTTCGCGTTCGTCGCCGACCAGGCCGGCGGCGCGCAGCACGTTGAGGTGCGCACTCAGGGTGGCCGGCGGCAAATCCAGGTGCTCACGCAGTTCGCCGACCGACAGGCCTTCGGGGCCGGCCTGCACCAGTTGCCGGAACGCGGCAAGGCGGGATTCGTGGCCGAGCGCACGAAGTGCGGAAAGGGCGGTGTCGGTGTCAATGATTCGATAATTCCAGAAGTATCGAATAATTGCAAACGGTCATGGCTGGACGCTGCCAGGGGCATGCGCCAATGCGCCGTTCGAGGCGCAATGGCGTGAGAGCGCAGGCGTGGGCTGGCCCGACCGGCGCCGGCGATCCAACGGGTGCTTGCGATGCCGGGCGAGGTGCCGCGCTTCGCCCGACCCGGAGATCCATGTCCCCATCATGCCGATGTGCCGCGATCCCTTCACCGCGAGCTGGCGCGCCAGTCGGCAACAATGCCGGCCACGCCAGGTCGGAGCTTGTCGATGGAAACCGATTTCGTCCCGTTTGACTGGTTTCGCATCTTCGTCGGCGAGCAACCGCCGGCATACCTGCTCGAAGTCGCGCTGAAATGCCTCCTGGTCTTCTGCCTCCTGCTGCTGGTCATGCGACTGAGCGGGAAACGTGCGCAGAACAGCCTCTCGCCCATGCAGCAAATGCTGCTGATCGCGCTGGGTTCTGCCGCAGGGGACGTGCTGCTGTACCCGTCGGTAGCGCTGTCGTACGCGGCGCTTGTGTTGGTCGGGATCACCTTGCTGACGGTCGGCTTCGAGGCATGGAGCCAGCGGTCGCGCCGCGTCGGCGATTTCGCCGAGTCCCGCCCGACGGTGATGGTGGAGGACGGGGTGATCGATCACGAGGCGCTGCGCAGGGAGCGGACGACGCTGCGCGAGTTGAATGCGGAGTTGCGGGTGGCGGGCGCGCGCTCGTTGTCACAGGTGCGCTACGCCATCCTCGAGATGACGGGTGAGTTCAGCGTATTCCTCAACGACGAGGAGCCAGCCGGCGAAGACCTGCTCATCGACGCGATTCGCCTCCAGCGGGGCAAGCCCACGCGCCAGGCCGGCGGGTAACGCGGGGCCTCGTGGCGCCAGCAGTCGGGGGCATGCTCAATCGTTGCACCCGGAATGGCAGCGCTTGGCACCCGCATGGAGCTGGCCGGGCGAGGCGCTCGTTGTGGCGCATCGTGAATGCGTCGCGGGCACCTTCGATCCACTTTCGTCACGCGTCCTTTTCGCCTGCCTGCGCTAAAAACGACGCTCCCCCAAGGAGGTATCCCCATGGCCAGGAAGATCGATAACGCGCAAGTCACCGAGCTGTTGCTGCAGGCAATCGAAACCGAACGTGGCGGCATCAAGGTCTACACCGCCGCGATCCGTGCGGCGGTGAATGAAGACCTGCGCAAGGAATGGAAGGAATACCTGGAAGAGACCCGCACGCATGAAGCGATCCTGACGCGGGTCTTCGGCGAGTTGGGCCTGGATACCGAAGCGCAGAGCCCGGGTCGCGCGGTCGTGGCCCACCAGGCCGCCTCACTGGTCGCCGCGATCGAGATGGCGATGGCCACTGCGGAGCCCGCCGCCGCGGAGCTGGTTGCCGCGGAGTGCGTCGTGCTGGCCGAAACCAAGGACCACCAGAACTGGGAATTGATCGGCAAGGTGGCAGAGCAGGGAGGTCCGCACGCCAAGGTGCTGAAAGGCGCCCACGACGCCGTCGAAAAAGACGAGGACCACCACCTCTACCACACGATGGGCTGGTGCCGGGAGCTGTGGATCCAGAGCCTGGGCATGCCGGCCGTGCTCCCGCCGCCGGAGGAGATCAAGCAGGTCGAAACCGCGATCGGCGCATCGCGTGCCGAACACGCCCGCCAGCAGTATCTGTCCTAGCCGATCCCGGTTGGCGCTCGCGGGTGCCCCGGTTCCCCTGGCGCGCCATGTAGGGCTGGGCCGCTGACCATGGCGCTCGACGAGTACGCGCGGAAAAGGCGCTTCGACACGACTCCCGAACCGTCCGGCCACACGGCGAGCGGGCGGAAGGGTGGGCGACCGATCTTCGTGGTCCAGTTGCACCACGCCAGCCATCGCCACTACGACGTCAGGCTGCAGGTCGGGAATGTGCTGAAGAGCTGGGCCGTGCCGAAGGGGCCCAGCCTCGATCCAACCGTCAAGCGGATGGCGGTGGAAGTCGAGGACCATCCGCTTGACTATGCCGGCTTCGAGGGAGACATCCCCAAGGGCCATTACGGCGCTGGCCATGTCGCCCTGTTCGATCGTGGCACATGGACCAGCGCAGGCGACGTGGCGGCGCAACTGGCCAAGGGCCACCTTCGCTTCGAGTTGCAGGGCGAGCGGCTCAAGGGCGGTTGGCACCTGGTGCGGTCGGGCAAGCCGTCGCGACAACCGCAGTGGCTGCTGTTCAAGCAGGACGATGCCTGGGCGCGAGCGATCGAGGCCGACGACCTCCTGGAAGGCGTCACCGCCGCGCCGGTTGCCGCTGCGCGACGCGCACGTCGTCCGGGCATGCATGCGAGCCCAGGCGCGGTAGCGACGAAGCAGTCTTCGCAGCGCAAGACGCGCACCGCAGCCCTCGACTGGGCGGCCGAGGCCGCCCTGCTGTCCGGCGCGCGCAAGCGCGCGATGCCTGTGCGGCTTCCAGCGCCGCAACTCGCGCGCCTGGTGTCGTCGCCCCCTCCCGGCGAGCATTGGTTGCACGAGCTGAAATGGGATGGGTATCGCCTGCTTGGCGCGATCCGCGGCGGCAAGGCAACGCTGTGGTCCCGCAACGGGCTGGACTGGACCAACCGCGTGCCGGAAGTGCGGGATGCGCTGGCCATGCTGGGCGTGCGGGATGCATTGGTGGATGGGGAGCTGGTGGCAGGGCGGGGGAGCCGGGAGGATTTCAACCTGCTCCAGCAGGTGCTCTCGGGCGAACGCCAGGGCCAGCTGCGCTGCATGTTGTTCGACCTGCTCCATGTCGACGGCGTCGATCTCACCAGCGTCGCGCTGGTCGAGCGCAAGGCATTGCTGGAACGCCTGCTCCGGCATGCGCTGCCAATGCTGGCCTACAGCTCGCACGGCATTGGCGATGCCGGGTCCGCCTTCCAGGCGGCCGTCGATGCCGGTTTCGAAGGCATCGTGTCCAAGCGCCTCGATGGCGCATCGCATCCGGGCCGCGGCGATGACTGGCGGAAGTGCAAGGCACAGGCAAGTGCGGAATATGCCGTGGTTGGCTACACGCCCCCCAAGGGCAGCCGCAGCGGCATCGGCTCGCTGCTGTTGGCGACGCCGGATGCCGAACACGGCTGGCGCTACGTCGGTCGCGTTGGCAGCGGCTTCGATGATGCACAGTTGGAGGCGCTGGGGCAGGCCTTGCACGGGAAAGGCGGCAACAGGCCGACCGTGCATGTCCCTGAAAACGGGACTGACCTGCGCCAGGCAAAGTGGTTGCCCATGCCGGCCTTCGTGGTGGAAGTATTCGAGCGGGGGACCGGCGGGCGTGGGCTGTTGCGACAGGCCAGCTTCAAGGCCCTGAGGCCCGACAAGCAGGTGCCCGACCTGCGCGACGACGACAAGGCGGCCGGGGAAACGACGATGAAGCCACGCAAGCCTCGCAAGATCAGCCGGGTCGCGCCGGCGCTGACCAGTCCCGACAAGGTGCTGTTCCCGGGGGAGGGCATCACCAAGCGCCAACTCGCGGACTATTACGCCGCGGTCATGGATTGGCTGCTGCCCGGCATCCGCCAACGGCCGCTGTCACTCGTACGCTGCCCGGCGGGGATCGGCGCGCAGTGCTTCTTCCAGAAGCACGCCACGCCCGGACTGGAACTTGTCTCCCGGGTGCCGGTGACCGAATCGGATGGCGGCAGCGAGCACTACCTGGTGGTGACCGACGCGGCCAGCGTGATGGAACTGGTGCAGTTCAACAGCATCGAGTTCCATCCGTGGGGCGCGACGACCGACGACATCGAACGTTGCGATCGCCTGGTATTCGACCTGGATCCCGACGTGGCGGTGGCATGGCCGGAGGTGGTCGCCGCCGCGAGGCAGTTGCGCGGTTATCTCCGCCAGGCCGGCCTCGAATCCTTCGTCCGCACCAGCGGGGGCAAGGGATTGCACCTCGTGGTGCCGTTGTCGCCGGCCGTGCCCTGGCACCAGGCCCGCGATTTCGCCCAAGCGGTCGCGGACGCGGCGCGCGAGGCCGAGCCACTGCGCTACGTCGCTACCGCTTCCAAGCGACTGCGCAAGGGCAAGATCTTCATCGACTGGCTGCGCAACGGGCGGGGCGCGACCAGCGTGGCCAGCTTCTCCGCGAGGGCGCGGCCCGGTGCGCCGGTGGCGATGCCGTTGCGCTGGGGGGAGCTCGGCAGGGTCGCAGGCGGCGATGCCTACGATATCCGCAACACGCCGGCCCGGTTGAAGCGCCTCAAGTCGCACCCGTGGCACGGCATGGAGGCATTGCGCCAGTCGCTGCCGGAATGACCTTGTCCACAAGCTCGTGACATCGCGCGGTGCAGGCTCGACCTTCCTCCATCGAGTCCGCCGCCATGGCCCGCCCCATCTGGACCGGAAACCTGTCGTTCGGCCTGCTGAATGTCCCGGTGTCGCTGATGTCGGGAACCCGCAGCACGGACCTGTCCTTCCGCATGCTGGACGCACGCGACCGTAAGCCGATCCGCTTCGAGCGCGTCAATGCCGACACCGGCGAGGAAGTGCCCTGGAAGGACATCGTCAAGGCTTTCGAGTACGACAAGGGCAGTTATGTGGTGATCGAGAAGGAGGACATCGCCTCCGCCGCGCCCGAGACCCACGAGTCCGTCGAGATCGAGGCGTTCGTCGATGCCGATGCGATCGATGTCCGCTACTTCGAGAAGCCCTACGTGCTGGTCCCCGGCAAGAAGGCCGAAAAGGGCTACGTCCTGCTGCGCGAGACCTTGCTCAAGGCCAGGAAGATCGGCGTGGCGCGCGTGGTCATCCGCACCCGCGAATACCTGGCCGCGGTCATGCCGCAGGGCGACGCGCTGGTGCTGATGATGATGCGCTATCCGCAGGAACTGGTGGACCCGTCCGAATACAAGCTCCCGCAGGGCAAGGCCGCGGACTACCGGGTGACCGCCAGGGAACTGGCGATGGCTACGCAACTGGTGGAATCCATGGCGACCCGATGGCAGCCGGACGACTACCACGACGAGTTCCGTGCCCGCCTGTCCGAGATCATCCGCAAGCGCATCAAGCAGAAGGGCAAGACCACCACGGTGCTGGACGAGGGCGACGAGCCGCGGGAGGACGCCGCCACCAACGTGGTCGACTTCGTGGCCTTGCTGCAGAAGAGCCTGGGCAACAAGGGTGGCAAGGCGGCCGCGACCGGGAAGGCCGCGGCCAAGAAGGCGTCGAAGACGACGAAGACCACCAAGTCGGCGAAGCCCCGCAAGACAGGTTGATCCACCGGGAAACGGCGCTTGGCAAACAGGGCCACGGGCCATCGTCGCGCGGCACCGCTGCGGGATGCACGGCCGGGACGCAGCGTGCCCCGCAGGGCGTCATTGGACGGACCCCGACGGCCTACAGCAGGTTCACCCGCATCCGCCGCCCCTTGATCTTGCCCGCGCGCAATTGCGCCAGCGCGTGCTTCGCATGCGTTCGGGCGATGGCGACGTAGCTGCGCGTGGCGAACACGTCGATCTTGCCGATCGCCTCCTTCGGCAAACCAGCGTCGCCGGTCAGCGCGCCGACGATGTCGCCGGGGCGCAGCTTGTCGGTGCGGCCGGCGTCGATGCGGAGGGTGGCCATCGCGGCCTGCGGCACGTCGCGTGGCTGGCCTTCGAGCGGGGCAACGCGCTCGTAGCGGATCGGCGCACCCTGGCGTTCCTCGATCAATGCAGCGCGGTTGCGTTCGCCCGGCGCGACCAGGCTCAGGGCCAAGCCATCGCGGCCGGCGCGACCGGTGCGGCCGACCCGGTGCAGGTAAGTATCGGCATCGGTGGGCAGTTCGTAGTTCACCACCGCGCCGATGTCGTCGATGTCGAGTCCGCGTGCGGCGACGTCGCTGGCCACCAGCACGCTGCAGCTGCGGTTGGCGAAGCGCACCAGCACTTCGTCGCGGTCGCGCTGTTCCATGTCGCCATGCAAGGCCAGCGCGGTGAACCCGTAGTGCGCCAGCGAGCCGACGACTTCCTCGGTGTCGCGGCGCATGTTGCAGAACACCACCGTCGATTCCGGCTTGAACTGCAACAGCAGCGCGGCGAGTTGCGGCGCGCGACGCGCGGCATCGGCCTCGAAGAAATGCGCGCGGATGGCGGCCGGCTGCGCGCCGCCATCGACGCTGACTTCCAGTGGCTCGCGCAGCATCGCCTTGGCCAGCGTGCGGATGCTGTCGGGGAACGTCGCCGAGAACAGCAACGTCTGCCGTTCCTTGGGCGTGCGCTTGACCAGCGCGCGGATCGGCTCGTCGAAGCCCATGTCGAGCATGCGGTCGGCTTCGTCCAGCACCAGGGTGCGCACCTTGCGCAGGTCCAGCGCCTCCTTCTGCACCAGTTCCAGCACGCGGCCGGGCGTGCCGACCACCACGTGCGGTGCATGCGTGAGCGAGGCGAGTTGCGGCCCCAGCGGAATGCCGCCGCAAAGCACCGAGAGCTTGAGGTTGGCGATGCCGGTGGCCAGCTTGCGCAACTGCTTGCCGACCTGGTCGGCGAGTTCGCGGGTAGGGCAGAGCACCAAGGCCTGGGTGCGGGTCGCGGTGGCATCGATGCCCTGCAGCAGGCCCAGCCCGAATGCCGCGGTCTTGCCGCTGCCGGTCGGCGCCTGCGCGATCAGGTCCCGGCCTTCGAGCACGGCCGGGAGCGCCTGCGCCTGGATCGGCGTCAGCGTGGTGTAGTCGAGTGCGTCGAGGCCGGCTTTCAGGGACGGATCGAGGGCGAGGTCGGCGAAGGTGATGGGCGTGGTCATGCGCGCATGATCGCATTCCTCGTCGTGTCGATCCTGCGCCCGGCCATTCGTCGCAGCTAACATCCGCCCGAACGCAAGGAGGCACCATGCAGTCGACACCCTCGCAGGACTCGCCCTCAACCGACCTCGTCGGGCAATCGCTGTGGGCCAGCCTGCGCGACGCGATCCGCGGCACCAATGCGGACTACACCAGGATCCCGCTGCACCGCGCGGTGTTCCTGCTGGCGGTGCCGATGGTGCTGGAGCTGGTGCTGGAATCGACCTTCGCGGTGGTCGACATCTTCTTCGTCGCCAAGTTGGGCGCGTCGGCGGTAGCCACGGTCGGGCTGACCGAGAGCTACCTGTTCCAGCCCCATCGCCAGCGGATACAGCAGGAACAGGTAGCTCTCGGTCAGCCCGACCGTGGC
>ERZ795061.5176-NODE-5176-length-10748-cov-5.987749_pt1 | contig 10748 bp, 8 predicted proteins | sample MGYA00375145_ERZ795061 | MGnify/ENA primary metagenome ERZ795061 (study PRJEB30190, sample SAMN05720144) | anaerobic digester metagenome | isolation source: active sludge of municipal wastewater-treating anaerobic digesters | place: USA | collected 2014-12-22 ... | reverse complement strand
GCAGGTAGGTCTCGTACAGCGAGCCGAGCCAGCGCTGGGCCAGCGGCAGCGCCTGCGCGACCTGGTCGACCGGAAACGGCGCCGGCCGCCCCCCCTCTGGCGAAGTCCCGGTGGGCTTGGCGGCGGGCGGCGCGAATCCGCCGAGCAGGTTCGGCAGTGCGCCCAGCCACCATTGGTACAGCGCTTGCGACGACGCTGCGCCGTCCCGGTCCTTGTCGTTCTTGTCTGCTGTCATGTCACTTTCTCGTGGGGTGATCGGAGGGGCTCGACCTACAGCGAGCTCACCAGGTGACCCCCATCGACGGCCAGCACCGCGCCGGTCATGTGGCGGCCGGCGTCGCTGGCGAGCAGCAGCAGCGGCCCGTCGAGGTCTTCGAGCTGGCCGAAGCGCCGCGTCGGAATGCGCGCGCGCAGTTTCTGGCCCGGCTCGCTTTCGAGGAAGTCGCGGTTCAGGTCGGTGACCACGTAGCCCGGCAGGATGGCGTTGACGCGGATGCCGTACCTGGCGAGTTCGAGGGCCATCGCCTTGGTGGCCTGCACCAGCCCGGCCTTCGAGACCGCGTACGGTGCGACACCGCCGGCCACGCGCTCGCCGAGGATCGACGCGATGTTGACGATGCTGCCGCCCTTGGCGGCGGCGACCAGGCGTCGTGCCGCTTCCTGCGCCACCATCCAGCCGCCCTTCAGGTTGGTGCCGACCACCGCATCCCAGTCGGCTTCGGTGTGCTGCAGCAGGGGCTTGGTGACCGTCACGCCGGCGTTGTTGACGACGATGTCCGCCGGGCCTCCGGCGCGGCGCTCGACCTCGTCGAAGCAGGCGGCGATGCTCGCGGCATCGGTCACGTCCAGGCTGACGGCGGTGCAGCGCGCACCCAGCGCCTCGATCTGCGCCACCAGGTCGGCCAGTTTGTCGGCGCGGCGCGCGACGACGATGACCTCCGCGCCCGCCTGGGCCAGCGTCAGCGCGAAGCGGCGCCCCAGGCCGCTGGACGCGCCGGTCACCAGCGCGCGGTGGCCGTCCACGCGAAAAAGAGTCTCGATCGCTTGTGCCATGGTGCCCTCCGCCGACTCAGCTCGGTTCCTTCTTCTCTTTCAGGGCCTTGACCACCTCGTCGAGTTGCTTGAGCGCCTCGGCATCGGCAGGGCTGACCGTGTCGGAGCCCGCGCAGCGCGGGTCGGTGCGCTGCAGCGCAGCGAACATCGCCTTCGTGACCGGTATCGGGTCGCAGCCGTGGTCGCTTTCGCAGATCAGGTCGAACTCGGGCTTGGCCTTGACGTGGCAGGCGAAGCAGTTCAGCCCGAACCGGTTGTTCACTTCGGCCACGCCGCGCGTGAAGATCTTCGACCCGGTCTTGTCGACGTCGATCCAGAGGAACTCCCAGTCGCGCGTGGCCGGGCTGAAGCCCTTCTGCTGCTTGATCATGACCTCGTTGGGCATGACCTGCACGACCGAGCCCTCGGGATACTCGCCCTTGCCCGCCCGCGCGACGGCCAGGGTCTCCTCGAGCCGGCCGAGCAGGTTGTCGACGAAGAAATGGCGCACGCTGCTCATTTCGGTGATGCACTTGAAGGACTTGTCGCCCACCGGCACCCGCGGCTCCGCTGCCCGGCTGTCGCCGGCGGCCGTGCCGGTCGACAGCAGCACCACCGCGCACGCGAGGGACGCCAGCGCGCCCCGCAAGCGGGCTCCACCCATGGCTGCGCTCATCGCATTCCTCCCTAGTAGAGCATCACCGGGCACGAGATCGACGGCCTCGCTCCAGCGGCCAGACGCTTCAGCCGCCGATTCCGGCGACCGACAGCTTCTCGCGCAGCGTGCGGTGCAGGATCTTTCCCGTGGCCGTGCGCGGCATGTCGGCGTCGGCCATGAACATGATCGAGCGCGGGCGCTTGTAGCCGGCCATCTTGTCCTTGCTCCAGTCGAGGATCTCCGCCTCGACCGCCTTGCCGGCCTCCTCGTGCCGGTGCAGCACGACGACGGCCAGCACCGTCTCGCCCCACTTCTCGTGCGGGATGCCGATCACCGCCACGTCCTTGACCTTCGGATGACCGCCGAGCACGGCCTCCACCTCAGACGGGTAGATGTTCTCGCCGCCGCTGATGATCATGTTGCTCTTGCGGTCCACGAGCTGGATGTAGCCGTCGGCGTCGCGCCGCGCCATGTCACCCACCGAACACCACTCGCCCTTGAAGGCCTCGGCCGTCTTGTCGGGGTTCTTCCAGTAGCCGTCGAACACGTAGGCGGTGCGCGAATGCAGTTCGCCGACCTCGCCGTCGGGCACCTCGCGGCCCTCGGGGTCGAGGATCTTGATCGCTCCGGAGCCGGCCCATTCGCGGCCGACCGTGCCGAGCCGCTCGATCTGCTCCTCCGGCCGCAGCAGGGTGACCCAGCCGGCTTCGCTGGAGCCGTACAGCTCGTACAGGCCCGAGTTGCGGAAGTGCGCCATGATCGCCAGCTTGGTGTCCTTGCGCGCCGGCGCCGACGAGATCAGCAGCTTTTCGACCGCGCCGACGTCGTACTTCGCCTTCACCGCCTCGGGCAGGCCGAGCATCATGATGTAGTGCGTGGGCACCAGCGACGTGAAGGTGACCTTCTCGCGCGCCAGCGTCGCCAGCAGTCCCTCGGGGTCGAAGCTCTTGTGGTCGTCGACCACCACCGTCGCACCGAGGTACATGAAGGTCAGGCCGAAGTACAGCGAGTTCGCATGGCACATCGGCATCACCAGCAGGCCGGTGTCGTCGCGCGAGAAGCGGAACTCGACCGCCGTGGCAAGCGCGATCAGCGCATTGCCTTCGTGGTTGCGCACCGCCCCCTTGGGCTTGCCGGTGGTGCCCGAGGTGTACATCAGCGCGAACGGATCCTCGGGGCGGACCTGGACCGCAGGCGGCGTGCTGGCGGCGCCGTCGATCAGGGCCTCGTAACCCCGCCAACCCGCGGGCGTGGCGTCGCCGCCGAAATGGATGCAGCCGCCGTTGGCCAGGGTGCCCAGTTCGCCACGCAACGGGTCGATGCGATCGCGCAGGTCGTCCTGCACGATCAGTGCGCGCGCCTCGCTGTGCTCGACGATGTAGGCGATCTCCGGGCCCATCAGCCGGAAGTTGATCGGCACCGCAACCAGCCCGGCGCGGGCGATGGCGACGTAGATCTCCATCCACTCGACGCAGTTGTAGGCCAGCAGGCCGACCCGGTCGCCCTTCTTCAGCCCGAGTCCGAGCAGACCGTTGGCCAGGCGCGACGCGCGTTCTTCCCACTGCGCGAAGGTCAGTGAACGACGCGAATCGCGCGTGCCGATCTTGCGTGGGTAAAGGCGTGCATGCGCGGTCACCGCGTCCGACACGGAGAGCAGATGGCTCATGGTTCTCCTCCTGGCGAGCTCTGGCGTCGACGGGCCTGCTCGGCCTCGTCCCAGGCGGTCAATGCCTGATGGTCCGGCACCCAGCCCAGGCCCTTGCCGGCGTCGGACGACAGCGCGTGCTGCGTCACCACCACGTCGAGCAGCGCCGGTGCATGGGCGAAGGCGTCCTGCAGCGCGCCGTGCAGTCGCGCCGGGTCGGTGACCCGCTCGGCGTGCAGCCCGAAGGCGCGCGCCATCGCGGCGTAGTCGCTCCAGTCGAGCGTCGTGCCGACGACGCGGCCGCCGTAGTTCATCTCCTGGTCGAGCCGCTCGATGTTCCAGGCCGCGTTGTTGGCGACGATGAACACCACCTTCGCGCCATGGCGCTTGGCGGAGTCGATCTCCATCGCGTTGATGCCGAAGGCGCCGTCGCCGCTGACCACCACCACCTGCCGCCCGGGGTGAAGCAGCGCCGCCGCGTTGCCGTACGGCACGCCGACGCCGAGGCAGCCGAAGGTGCCGGCGTCGAGGTAGGTGCCCGGCTCCAGACCCATGCGCGCAAAGCTCAGGATGTCGCCGCCGTCGGCGATCGTGATCGCGTCGGGCGCGAGCACGCCGCGCAGCGCCGCGAAGATCCGGTTCGGGTGCATGTGGCCGTCCCTGCCGGGCGGTGCGCTGCCCAGCGAGTCGGCGTGCTTCGCGGCACGGCGCAGGTGCTCGGCGCGCAGCGTCGCCGTCCAGTCGCGGTCGAGCGCCGCCGCCGGCCGATCAGGCAAGGCCTCGGCCAACGCCGTCAGGGCCAGTGCGGGGTCGGCGTAGAGCTCGACGTCGCCGCGCCGGTTCTCGATGAGCTCTTCCGCGTTGTCGGCGATGCGCAGCCAGGTGCGCGCGTTCGGAAAGACCGCGGGCGACCCGTAGCCGGTCTGGTAGTCGAGCTTGCGCCCGACGACGAGCACGCAGTCGGCCTCCTGCATGGCACGCGCACGCACCGCACCGACGAAGGCCGGGTGACCGGTCGGCACGAGGCCGCGGCTCTCCTGCGTGTCCAGATAAAGCGCGCCGCTGCGGTCGAGCAGGGTCGCGAGTGCCGCCCGCGCGCCGAGCGCTCCCCGGCCCGACAGCACGAGCGGCCGCCGCGCCGCGCCGAGCCGGCGTGCGGCGTCGGCCACCGCCTGCGGGTCGGGCGCGATGCGCCGCGGGGGTTTCGGACGCAGCCACTCGTCGAGCACCAGCGCCGGGGCGACGTGCTGGCGCAGCACGTCGGTCGGGATCTCCACGTAGACCGGCCCCGGCACGCCGCCGGCATTGCCGCAGGCGATGCTCCAGGCCTTGTCGAGGTCGCGCAGCACGTTGTCGGCGCAGCGCAGCGTGCGCGCAGAACGCGTCACCGGCCGCATGATCGACACGTGGTCGATGCCCTGCAGCGGGCCGAGGTCGTCCTGCGGGACCGGCGCGCAGCCGCCGATCAGCAGCACCGGCACGCGCTCGAGCATCGCATTGGCCATCGCCGTCACGCAGTTCGTGACGCCCGGTCCGGCGGTGACCATCGCGACGCCCACCACCGTGCCGGTGGCCGTCTGCAGCGCGCTGTGGGCGTGCGCCATGTGGACGGCGGCACCTTCGTCGCGCACGTCGACGATGCGCACGCCGCGCTGCGCGAGCTGGTCCCAGATCGGCTGGATGTGACCGCCCTGCAGACCGAAGATGCGGTCGATGCCCCGCGCGACCAGCAGGTCCGCGACGAGTTCCGCAACGCTGGAAGGGCTCAGGCCGGCCATGCGAGGAATCCTAGTTCGTCCGATCGACGGGACGCAGCGATGAATTCGGAGTTCTGGCCTCGATCAGGCCGTGCCGTTCGCGCCGATGCTGCCGTTCGGATGCGACTTGCGCTGCGCCTGCAGGCGCTCGATCACGACCGCGGCCGCATCGACGATGTGGTGGCGAGCGAGTTGTTCCGCCCGATCGGCGTCGCCGTCGATCACGGCCTGGAGCAGCGATTCGTGCTGGGACCAGATGTCGCGCACCGTGCCGGCGTGCAGCATGGCCTCGCCCATCACGCGCTGGGTGCAGGTCCATTGCGCCTGCAGCAGCGGCGCGATCAGCTCGTTCTTCGACAGGCCGTGCATGAAGCCGTGGAACTCGAGGTCGGCGGCGATCATGTCGCCGATGACGCCGCTGGCCACCGCCGCCCGGCCCTTGTCGATCAGGCTCGGGCCGAGGCGACGCGCCAGTTCGGTCCCGCGCTCGGCCGCACGCCGGAACGCCAGTCCCTCGATCACCGCCCGGACGTCGTAGATGTTGCGCACCTGGTCGAGGTCGAGCGGCGCGACGATCACGCCACGGCCCGGCGCGTCGATCAGCACCCCCTGGTTGTGCAGCAGCAGCAGGGCCTGCTGCACCGGCTGCCGCGAGACCCCCAGTTCCTGGGCGATCTGCTCCTGGATGACCCGCGCGCCCGGCGGCAGCGTGCCCTCGGCGATCTCCGACAGGAGCGCCTGGTGGACCTGTTGAACCAGCTTGGGCTGAGTGGTGATGACTTTCATGACGCCATTATGCACGAGCTACTGAATTCAGTATTCGGCATACTACCAATCTCGTCAGGGTGATCGCCATCGGCTCCAGGATTCTGAATACATCGCTGCGGAAAATCCAGACCCGGTCCTAAAGTTCGCGCATGCCCCATGGCCTTTCGCCCCTCGCCCTGCGCAGCGGAGCCTTCGGCGGCGACCGCGCGGTCCGCGTCTGCCGCGCAGGCGCGCGCGCGCCGCCGGCCTGAAGCGGTTCGTTCTGCGAGGCCGGTCCATCGATCGGCCGCCGTGTGGTCCTGGCCCCGCCGGCCAGGGAGTGCGGGTGCGTCCGCGGCCAAGGCGGGCGCGCGAACGGTGTAGCCGCTCGGCCTCCGTGCCGAAGGAGTCGACGACGTGAAGGACACGGATTTTCGCGTGACGAACCTGGAGGCGCCAGACTGCGCCCAACACTGCCCTTGCGAGCACGCCGACCCCGGCCGGCGGCTGACGCTGCGGGCATTTGCCGGCGCGGCGCTCGTCGCCGGCGCCGGCGTGACGCCGCTGCCGGCGGCCGCACGGCCCGCTGTCGGCGACCTGCTCGTCGCGGACGATGTCGAGAAGGATCCGGTGGCGGTCAAGGCGTCCGAGGTGCAGGCGGGCAAGCCGATGCTCGTGTACCCGTTCGACCCGGGTTCGAAGCAGATCCGCAACGACTCGAAGCTGAACAAGATCGTGCTGGTGCGGGTCGAGGAATCGGACCTCGATGCCGACTCGAAGGCGCGAGCCGCCGGTGGCGTGCTGGCGTTCTCGGTGGTCTGCACGCACCAGAACTGCGAGGCCAAGACCTGGGTCGCGGCCGACAAGGCGCTGGTCTGCTTCTGCCATGCGAGCAAGTTCTCGGTGCTCGAGGCCGGGCGCGTCCTGGCCGGGCCGGCACCGCGCGGCCTGCCGATGCTGCCGCTGAAGCTGCAGGGCGATCAGCTCGCGGTCGCCGCCCCGTTCACCACCCCGCCGGGCGGGGCGACCTGAGGCCCACCGCCACGAACCTGTCGCGAGCCCGACGGGGCCCGCACCGGTCGAATGTCCCACTACACCTACCGATGGAGACAGATCCCATGAGTCGAATCCTCAAGGCGCTTGGTGCCGCTTTGCTGAGCGCGCCGATGGCCGGCACGCTCGCCGCGCCAGGACCGTACGCCCCCGTCACCGATGCGCGTCTGCAGAAGCCCGAGCCGGGCAACTGGCTGATGTACCGCGGCAACTACGCGGGCTGGGGCTACAGCTCGCTGGACAAGATCAACTCCGGCAACGTCGGCAAGCTGCAGCTTGCCTGGGCCTTCGCCACCGGGCAGGGAGACGGCCACCAGGCGCCGCCGATCGTCAACAACGGCTACATGTTCGTCTCGACGCCCGGCGCGCAGGTGATCGCGCTCGACGCGAAGACGGGCGAGCAGTTGTGGCGCTACAAGAAGGAATTGCCGGCGGATCTGGTCCAGGTGCATCCGACCAACCGCGGCGTCGCGCTCTACGGCGACAAGGTGTATGTCGCGACGGTCGATGCCCATCTCGTCGCGCTCGATGCCAAGACCGGCAAGGTGGTCTGGAGCAAGCCGGTCGGCGACTGGAAGGCGATCCAGTACATGACGCTCGCACCGTTGGCGGTCAAGGGCAAGATCCTGGTCGGCTCCTCGGGCGGCGAGACCGGGGTGCGCGGCTTCATCGCCGCGCTGGATGCGGAGACGGGCAACGAGGTGTGGCGAACCTACACCGTGCCGGCGCCGAACGAGCCCGGCGGCGACACCTGGCCGGGCGAGACGTACAAGAACGGCGGCGCCAGCGTCTGGATCACCGGGACCTACGACCCCGAAACCAACCTCGCCTACTGGGGCACGGGCAACCCGGCGCCGTGGCAGAGCGAACTGCGCAAGGGCGACAACCTGTACAGCACGTCGGCGATCGCCCTCGACGTCGACACCGGCAAGATCAAGGGACACCACCAGTACCACTGGAACGACGCCTGGGACTGGGACGAGGTGTCGTCGCCGATCCTGATCGACACCGAGATCAAGGGCAAGAAGACGAAGACCGCGGTGCACGCCGGGCGCAACGGCTACCTCTGGGTGCTCGAGCGCACGTCCGACAAGATCAACTTCGTCGACGCCTGGCCGTTTATCTACAACAACGTGATCACCGGGGTGGACAAGAAGACCGGCCGGGTCAGCTACGACGAGAGCAAGCGCCCGGGCATGACCAAGGCGGTGAAGTTCTGCCCGTCGCTGTGGGGCGGCAAGGACTGGCCGCCCGAGGCCTACAACCCGCAGACCGGGCTCTTCTACATCCCCGCCAACAACCACCTGTGCGCCGAACTGCCCAAGGCCGATCCGGCGACCCCGTACAAGAAGGGTGATCTCTACATCGGCTATCCGCTGGACGGCGTGCTCGGCAGCCTGCGCTTCGGCGAAAAGCCCCCCGAGACGATCGGCGAGTTGCAGGCCTGGGACCTGAAGACCGGCAAGCAGGTGTGGACGCACAAGTTCCCGACCGTGATCTGGGCGCCGCTGCTCACGACGGCCGGCAAGCTGGTGTTCACCGGCGGCGCCAACGACCGCATGTTCCGGGCCTTCGATGCGACCAGCGGCAAGGTGCTCTGGGAGGCTGCGACGCCGTCGGGCGTGACGGGCGTGCCCACCTCGTTCGAGATCGACGGTGAGCAGTACATCGCGGTGCAGTCCGGCTGGGGCGTCGATGCCGAGCGCATGCAGGCCGGCATGGACTCGCTGGGCCGCAAGACATTCGTGCCGCAAGGCGGGACCGTGCTCGTCTACAAGCTCGGCAAATAGCAGGCAAAGGAGCCTCAGCCATGGACAAGACCTATCGCAACTACATCGACGGCAAGTGGGTCGAGGGCAGCGGCAAGACGCTGCAGGTGCTGAACCCGGCCACCGACAAGCCGATCGCCGAGGTGCCCGACGGCGGCGCCGCCGACGTCGAAGCCGCGGTGGCCGCCGCCAAGCGCGCGCAGCCGGCCTGGGAGAAGATGCCGGCGATCCAGCGCGCCGGCCACCTGCGGGCGATCTCCGCGAAGATCCGCGCCAACGCCGAACGGCTCGCGCACACGATCGTGATCGAGCAGGGCAAGGTGCCCGAACTGGCCGCCGTGGAGGTCGAGTTCACGGCCAGCTACATCGACTACATGGCCGAGTGGGCGCGCCGCATCGAGGGCGAGATCGTCACCAGCGACCGGCCCGGCGAACAGATCTTCGTGTTCCGCCGGCCGATCGGTGTGATTGCCGGCATCCTGCCGTGGAACTTCCCGTTCTTCCTGATCGCGCGCAAGCTGGGCCCGGCCCTGATCACCGGCAACACCATCGTCATCAAGCCGAGCGAAGAAACGCCGCTGAACGCATTCGACTTCGCCGGGCTGGTGGCCGAGACCGACCTGCCGCCGGGCGTGTTCAACCTCGTCTGTGGCGGGCGCGAGACCGGCGCGACGCTCACCGGCCACAAGGACGTCGGCATGGTCAGCTTCACCGGCAGCGTCGACACCGGCTCGCGCATCATGCAGGCCTGCGCCAAGAACCTGACGCGGGTGAACCTCGAGCTGGGCGGCAAGGCGCCGGCGATCGTGCTCGCCGACTGCGATCTGGAGCTGACCGCGAACGCGCTGTTCAACTCACGCGTGCTGAACACCGGCCAGGCCTGCAATGCGGCCGAGCGGGTCTACGTCGAACGCAAGATCGCCCCTGCCCTGGCCGACAAGGTGACCAAGCTGATGGCCGGCACGAGGTACGGCGACCCGAGCGTCGAGAAGGGCCTGCACATGGGCCCGCTGGTCACGAAGGTCGGGCGCGACCGCATTGCCGAGATGGTCGACAGCGCGAAGAAGCAAGGCGCGCAGGTGCTGACCGGCGGCCGCATCGCCGACAAGCCGGGCTACCACTACGAGCCGACGGTGCTGCTGGACGTCAAGGCCGACATGGAGGTGATGACCAAGGAGGTCTTCGGCCCCGTGCTGCCGATGCAGATCGTCGACAGCCTCGACGAGGCGATCGCGCTGGGCAACGACTCGGACTACGGCCTGACGTCGTCGATCTTCACGCGCGACCTGAACGCGGCGATGAAGGCGGTGCGCGAGCTGCGCTTCGGCGAGACCTACATCAACCGCGAGCACTTCGAGGCGATGCAGGGCTTCCACGCCGGGCGCCGCAAGAGCGGCATCGGCGGCGCCGACGGCAAGCACGGCCTGTACGAGCACATGGAGACGCAGGTCGTCTACATGCAGACGGCAGGCTGAGCACGCCGCCCCTTGCCGGCCAGGAACACGCCGCCGCCCACAGCGAAGCGGCGGCGAAGCACCCGGCCCGACCTGCCGCGCGGCGGGTCGGGCCGGGAAGTGCTGATCAACCCATCTGGTCGATCATCCCCTTCAACCTCAAACCCAGCCCAGGATCCACTCGCTGCCCCAGATCCACGTCATCGCCATCAGACCGGCCGTGACGGACAGCGCCAGCCCTGCGCCCACCAAGCCGACGACCACCGCGAGACCATCGCGGAACACCAGCCCCAGCCCGATCAGGATCAGCGCCAGCGCCGGCAGCAGGTTGCCGAAGGGGATCGGCAGCACCACGATGATGGCCATCGATCCGACCGCCAAGGCAAGCGCGGATCGCCAGGTCGGCCCTGCGAGGTGGCTGAGCCTGGTCCTGGCATGGCGCCCGGCCAGGGCGTAGACAGAAGCCAGGCCCTCCAGCACCCGCTGAGCCCAATGGCGCGGCAGTTCGAGATCGGCCACCCGTGGCGGCAGGCAAGGTGCGCCACGACCCCGCCACATGGCGACGGCCAGCGCCGCCATTCCGAGGCCCAGCACGGTGCCGGTGGCTGCTGCATGGGTCCCTACGAGGTCGAG